>Ga0335078_10012180_pt1 | contig 12762 bp, 14 predicted proteins | sample Lox_Sample_32_FD_206711 | JGI IMG/M metagenome (GOLD analysis project Ga0335078, IMG submission 206711) | Soil microbial communities from Loxahatchee National Wildlife Refuge, Florida, United States - Lox_Sample_3.2 | ecosystem: Environmental > Terrestrial > Soil > Wetlands | place: USA... | reverse complement strand
GATCCTGGTCGGCGCTTCGCGCAAGCGCTTCATCAACGCTGTCGTGCCTTCCGAACCGACCGAGCGTCTCGGCGGCTCGATCGCCGCGCACCTCGTGGCGGTCGAGAACGGCGCTGCGATCATTCGCGTGCACGACGTAGCGCCGACGATCCAGGCGTTCGCTGTCGCAACTGCAATCAGGCGAGCGCGATGAGTGACGCAATCTTCGTCAACGGCCTTATTATCCATGCCTATCACGGCGTGATGCCGCACGAAGCCAAGGTCGGACAACCGTTCGGGCTTGATCTCGTCCTCGACATCGATCTCGCCGAGGCCTCCCGAACCGACAAGCTGAAAGCGACGGTGTCGTATGAGGCACTGGTGAAGCTCGCGAGCGAAGCGTTCAGCGCGCGCCGCTATCGGCTGGTCGAAGCTGCCGCAGGCGCGGTCGCCGATGCGGTTCTGGCTCACTATCCGCCAGTTCGCAGCGTTCGCGTCACCGTGCGCAAGCCGCACGCGCCGATCGCCGCGACCTTCGACGACGTCGGCGTCATCGTCACACGCGGTCGCCAAAGCCGCGGCAACGATCGTAGCCATGGCTGAAGCTTTCATCGCGTTGGGCGGCAATGTAGGTGACGTGCGGTCCACGTTCGATCAGGCCATCGCACTGTTGTCCGAAAGCGGGACGGTGCAAGTGACGGGCCGCTCGTCCGATTACCGGACGCCGCCGTGGGGCATCACCGAGCAGTCGCCCTTCGTCAATGCCGTCATCGCTGTGACGACAAAGCTTGCACCGCACGATCTCCTCGCCCTTACCGCCGCGTGCGAGCGCAAGCTCGGGCGCGACCGGGCACGAGAGCGGCGCTGGGGACCGCGTACAATCGACCTCGACCTCCTCACCTATGATGATCTGGTGCTGATCGATCGCGACCTGATTTTGCCGCATCCGCACCTGTTCGAGCGCGCGTTCGTGCTGGTGCCGTTCGCCGAGATTGCGCCGGACCAGACCATCGCCGGCGTTCGGGTGCGCGATGCGCTCGATCGGTTGAACACAAGCGGAATCGAAAAGCTGCCGCCACGTTAGAGATTGGCACGCGGCCGGCGTCCGCTGACGACGATTTTTCCTTCGATATTATTGCTCATGATTTCTCACCAATGCTTGCCGCCATAATACTCACCGCCCGGTCAATTGCTCGAGCCTTTCGGGATACCGGGCACCCTGCACAATGATCTTTGATGTTGCGCTGTCGATTTCACGGAGATCATCGGCCGTGAGGTCAATGGCGGCGGCCCCGATGTTCTCCTCAAGGCGATACAGCTTAGTGGTCCCCGGGATCGGAACGATCCAACGTTGCTGCGCCAAGAGCCATGCCAGCGCAATCTGAGCCGGCGTCGCTTTCTTTCGTTTAGCGATCCCACCTAGCAGGTCGACCAAGGCTTGATTTGCTTTGCGAGCTTCCGGCGTGAAGCGGGGCAAACTGGCACGGAAATCGGTGCTGTCGAACGTCGTGCGCTCGTCGATCTTGCCGGCGAGGAAACCCTTGCCGAGTGGGCTGTATGGAACAAAACCGATGCCGAGTTCCTGTACTGTTGGCAGAACTTCCTTTTCCGGCGTTCTAGTCCACAGTGAGTATTCGCTCTGGAGCGCCGTAACTGGCTGGACCGCATGCGCGCGCCGGATCGTTTGAACACCGGCTTCCGAAAGTCCGAAGTGTTTGACTTTGCCTGCCTTGATCAGGTCCCTCACCGCGCCTGCCACCTCCTCAATCGGCACGGCGGTGTCGACGCGATGCTGATAAAACAGATCGATGGCATCGAGCTCGAGCCGTTTGAGCGAACCTTCCGCGACTTCTTTGATGTGCTCCGGCCGGCTGTTAAGCCCGGGCGAACCTGTCATCCCGCGGGGATCGCGTTTTGGGTCGAGATCGAAGCCGAACTTGGTAGCGATCACCACTTTGCCCTTGAACGGGGCTAGCGCTTCGCCAACGAGTTCTTCGTTGTTGAAAGGGCCGTAAACTTCTGCGGTGTCGAAGAATGTCACGCCGCGTTCGACCGCCGTCCGAATGAGCGAGATCATCTCTTTCTTGTCTGCCGGCGGCCCGTAGGAAAAGGTCATCCCCATACAGCCAAGACCGATGGCCGAAACTTCGAGGCCGCTTTTGCCAAGTTTGCGTTTTTGCATTTTTGAAATCCTGTCTTTGACTTGAACGTTTGAACTGTCCCGCCGGGCGATCAGCGCCGGTACTGCTCGTCGCTGACCTTTTCCATCCAGTCGACGACCTTGCCGTCGAGCCGCTCCTGAATGGCGGTATGCGTCATCGCCGTGGTCGGAGTAGCGCCGTGCCAATGCTTTACGCCCGGCGGAAACCAGATCACATCGCCCGGCCGGATTTCCTCGATCGGCCCGCCCCAAAGCTGCGCCCATCCGCAGCCAGCCGTAACAATCAAAGTCTGGCCAAGCGGATGGGTATGCCAGGCGGTGCGGGCGCCTGGTTCGAAGGTGACGCTGCCGCCGCTCGCACGCGCCGGATCGGGCGCCTGGAACAGCGGATCGATGCGGACCGTGCCGGTGAAATAGTCCGGCGGTCCCTTAGCGGATGGCTGCGAACCAATACGTTTGATCTCCATCGTTCCATTCCTTTGCAGCAAAACAGTTTGTGACGGCATCTGCGCTCCTGCTGGTCCGGCCGCCATGGCGGCGAGCCCGCCCGCGGCGGCCAGCATTTGCCTGCGCGTGATCACGACATTCTCCCGAAACTGCCTGACCAAGATTTAGCGCGTGGCGTCGTTGCGACTAGACGCTATAATCGGCATACACTTATGAGCAGACGCCATAAATGCCGCGCGGTAATCTGAACGACCTGCTGGCTTTCCTCGCCGTTGGGCGGGAACGCAGCTTCACCAAGGCGGCAGCGAAGCTCGGCGTCTCGCAATCGGCGCTCAGCCACACCATGCGCGAGCTCGAAGCTCGCCTGGGCGTCCGGCTCCTGTCCCGCACCACGCGCAGCGTTGCGCCTACCGAAGCCGGTGAACGCCTTCTGCACACGCTCGGTCCGCGACTTGACGAGATCGACGCCGAACTTTCGGCGTTAAGCGAGCTTCGCGACAAGCCGGCCGGGACCATTCGGATTTCGGCCACCGAGTATGCCGTCGACACGATCCTGTGGCCGAAACTCACGAAATTTCTGCATCTCTATCCGGACATCAAGGTTGAGATGTTCATCGACAACGGTCTGACCGACATCGTCGCCCAGCGTTACGACGCCGGCGTCCGCGCCGGCGAACAGGTGGCGAAAGGCATGATCGCGGTACGCATCGGCCCCGACATGCGCATGGCGGTCGTCGGCGCGCCGTCGTATTTCAAAAACCGTTCGGAACCAAAGAGGCCGCAAGACCTGATCGGTCTCAACTGCATCAATCTGCGGCTAACGACGCACGGCGGCTTGTACGCCTGGGAGTTCGAAAAAGGCGCGCAGGAACTGAAAGTGCGCGTCGAAGGCCAGCTTGTCTTCAACGGCACGTTCCAGATGCTCAATGCGGCGCTGGCGGGGTTCGGCCTGGCCTACGTGCCGGAGGATCTGGTGCAAACGCATCTGGCCAAAGGCCGTCTCAAGCGGGTGCTTGAGGATTGGTGCCCGCCCTATGCGGGCTATCATCTGTACTATCCGAGCCGGCGGCAGTCCTCGGCGGCCTTCGCTCTGCTGGTCGATGCGCTGCGCCACCGGGGCTGACGAGTCGGGATGTTTTCCGACTGTCCGCGGCGGGCTATTTGAGCGGATTATATCCGGGCTTCTTATAGATTCTTTCGGGTTTGGCCAAAATGTCCGGCTTATAGACTTTCTCGACCCAGTCCGCCGGTTCGATGTCCTCGACACCGACTGAAACAGAATCCTCGCTTTGGTTTAGAACAGCCATGACGGCTTTACATATTTCCTCGGCAAGTCTCTTTTTTTGTTGTTCCGTTCTCCCGGCGTAGAGTTTTACGGTGACGTGAGGCATGTTTGCTCCCTCGGTTCTTCAAACCAATCATCTATTGATGTGTTGACGCGACCCGGTCTGTCGCTTCGGGACCGCAGCATCGCTACGGAAACGATCAGAGCGAGCGCCCCGATCGCCGCAGCAAGACGTCTCATTTTTGACCTCCGGTCGATCAGAGTCCCTTTATATGAGGCGACGCGCCATGCGATTAGGCGGCAGAACAGGCAAGGACCTATGAGCGCCGCTCATGGATTCTTACTTCGGAGTGCGCGAACAGCTATCTCGTAGAACGTGATCCTTTGGAAGCCACTCTGCGGTTTTCCGGATCCTGCGCTGTTGGCCCCGCCAGCCGGGCATGGCATTTTGCGGCAATGACCGATCAAGAACCCGTCCAGTTCGCTGCCAATTTTCCCGCGGCAACCGGCGAACAATGGCGCAAGCTGGTTGATGCCGTGCTCAAGGGCGCGCCGTTCGAGCGCCTCGTGAGCACCACCTATGACGGCCTCGCCATCGAACCCCTCGCGGCGCGGCGTTCCGACGCCCGGCCGCTGGCGGCCCGGCCCGGTGCGACGCCCTGGGAAATATTGGCGCGGATCGATCATCCCGATCCGGCGGTCGCCAACGAGATCGCGTTGCGCGAACTCGGCAACGGCGCGACCGGTCTTGCGCTGGTGTTCAGCGGTTCGCGCGGCGATCACGGCTTCGGCCTGCCGGCGACCGAGGCTGCGCTCGCGCGGGCGCTGGAAGGCGTCTATGTCGATGCCGGCATCACCATCGAAGTTGATCTTTCCCCAACGGCCGTGGCGGTCATCGGCGCCATGCTGGCGCGCGGATTGGCATTTCCGCTGCCGGCGGCGAACGTCCGTCTTGGGCACGATCCGCTCGGCGCGCACGCGATTGCGCATGTTCCCACCCGGCCGTGGGGTGAGCACGCACCGCATTTTGCCCGCCGCCTCGCCGCCCTGGCGCGCTCTGGTTTTAACGGCAAGCTCGCCGCCGCCGATGGGCGCGTAATCCACGATGCCGGCGGGTCCGAGGCGCAGGAGTTGGCGTTCGCACTTTCGGCAGCGCTGGCCTACCTGCGCGCGCTCGAAGCCGAGGGCGTTGCGCTCGAAGCAGCGCGGCGCATGATCTTCTTCCGGTCGTCCGCCGACGCCGATCAGTTTCTCACCATCGCCAAGTTCCGTGCGCTGCGAAAATTGTGGGCGCGCGTCGAAGCCTCGTGCGGGCTCACCGCGGAGCCGGCTTTCATCTCCGCCGAAACCGCGTGGCGCATGATGACGAGGCGCGATCCGCACGTGAACATTTTGCGCGCGACGATCGCTGCGTTTGCCGCCGCACTCGGGGGGGCCGACGCGATCACGGTGTTGCCCTTCACCGCCGCACGCGGCCTGCCCGACCGCTTCGCACGCCGGATCGCGCGCAATACCCAGCTTCTCCTCAGCGAAGAATCGCATCTCAATAAGGTCGCCGATCCGGCGGCCGGCTCCGGCGCCGTCGAAGATTTGACCGATCAGCTTTGTCGGACGGCGTGGGCTCTGCTCCAGGAGATTGAAGCGGCAGGTGGTATCGGCGCCGCACTCGAGACCGGGCTCATTCAGAACAAAGTTGCCGTGGTGCGGGTCGAGCGCGACGCATCCGTGGCGCGGCGAAAGGATGCGCTGACCGGCGTGAGCATATTTCCAAATCTTACCGAGTCCGATGCGTCGGTCGATCTGCCGGCGCCATCGATCAAGCCGACAGCTGGCGGACTGCAGCCGATCCGGCTTGCCGAGCCGTTCGAGGCGCTGCGCGATGCATCCGACCGTCTGCTGGCGAAAACCGGCGCCCGGCCGAAAGTCTTTCTGGCCAATCTCGGCACGCCGGCCGATTTCACCGCGCGAACAGCCTTCGCCCGGAATTTCTTCGAGGCCGGCGGGATCGAAGCGGTGAATGATGACAGTGTTGATGCAGGGGCGCTGGCTTCCGCTTTTCAGGCCTCGGGAGCGACGCTTGTCTGTCTGTGCTCCAATGACAAACTTTACGAAAAAAAAGCGGCCGAAGCGGCGCGTGTGCTTGAGGCTGCAGGCACCCGGCACATCTATCTGGCGGGCCGCCCGCGTGAGCAGGAAGCCGCGCTCAAGGCGGCCGGCGTTCAATCGTTTATTTACGAGGGCTGCGACACCCTGGCGACACTGAAGGGCGCCTACGATATCCTCGGGATCGAGATCGGATGAATGCGATGAGCCGTATCCCGAATTTCGCGCAGATCGATTTTACCGATGCGCCGCTCGCGGCACCGGCGCAGGCCGCGCCGTGGCTCACCCCCGAAGGCGTGGCAGTCAAGAGCGGCTACGGCGCACACGATCTTAAAGATCTCGACGGGCTCGACACCTATCCGGGCATCGCGCCCTACCTGCGCGGCCCCTACCCGACCATGTACGTCACCCAGCCGTGGACGATCCGGCAATATGCCGGCTTCTCCACCGCGGAGGATTCCAACGCGTTCTACCGGCGCAATCTTGCGGCCGGGCAAAAAGGCCTCTCGATCGCGTTCGATCTCGCCACTCATCGCGGCTACGACAGCGATCATCCGCGCGTCTCCGGCGACGTCGGCATGGCCGGCGTCGCGATCGATTCGATCTACGACATGCGCACTTTGTTTGCCGGCATCCCGCTCGACCAGATGTCAGTGTCGATGACCATGAACGGCGCGGTGCTGCCGGTGCTGGCGCTTTACATCGTCGCCGCCGAAGAGCAAGGCGTGCCGCCGGAAAAACTTGCGGGCACGATCCAGAACGACATCCTCAAAGAATTCATGGTGCGCAACACCTACATTTATCCGCCGAAGCCGTCGCTGCGCATCATCTCCGACATTTTCGCCTACACCTCGGCGCACATGCCGAAGTTCAACTCGATTTCGATTTCCGGCTATCACATGCAGGAGGCCGGCGCGACGGCGGACCTTGAACTCGCTTATACGCTCGCCGACGGCGTCGAATACGTCCGCGCCGGGCGGGCCGCATCGCTTGACATCGACCGCTTCGCGCCGCGGCTGTCATTCTTCTTCGGCATCGGCATGAACTTTTTCATGGAGGTGGCGAAGCTCCGCGCCGCGCGGGTGCTGTGGGCGAAGCTGATGAAAGAGTTCGACCCGAACGACACCCGCTCGCTGTCGCTGCGCACCCATTGCCAGACTTCAGGCTGGTCGCTTGCCGCCCAGGACGTCTTCAACAACGTCGCGCGCACCTGCGTCGAGGCGATGGCGGCGACGCAAGGCGGAACGCAATCGCTGCACACCAATGCACTTGACGAAGCGCTGGCGCTGCCGACTGATTTTTCCGCCCGTATCGCCCGCAACACCCAGATCGTCTTGCAGCACGAGAGCGGTACGACGCGGATGATCGATCCGTGGGGCGGCTCGTTTTATGTCGAGCGTCTGACGCATGATCTCGCCAACCAGGCCTGGGCGCACATCCGCGAAGTCGAAGAGCTTGGCGGCATGACCCGCGCCATCGAGGCGTCGCTGCCGAAGCTCCGCATCGAGGAAGCCGCCGCCCGCACCCAGGCGCGGATCGATTCCGGCGCGCAGGCGGTGATCGGCGTCAACAAATACCGGCCGCGAGACGAAGCGGACATTGAAATCCTGAAAGTCGATAACGGCGCCGTGCGGCAATTGCAGATCGACAAGCTGTCGCGACTAAAGCGCGAACGCGATCCGCAGGCTGTCGCCGATGCGCTGTCTGCGCTCACCCGCAATGCGGCGGGCGGCAACGCTAATCTATTGGCGCTGGCCATCGATGCCGCGCGGGCGAAAGCGACGGTGGGTGAGATATCGCTGGCGCTGGAACAGGTTTTTGGGCGCCATCAGGCCGAGATCAAGGCGATCTCCGGTGTCTACAGGCGGGAGGCCGGCATGACCGACGCCGTCGAACGGGTGCAAAAGCGCGTCGCCGAATTCGAGGAGAACGAAGGCCGCCGTCCGCGCATCCTGGTCGCCAAGATCGGACAGGACGGCCACGACCGCGGCCAGAAAGTGATTGCGTCCGCGTTCGCCGATCTCGGCTTCGACGTTGATATCGGTCCGCTGTTCGCAACGCCGGCGGAAGCCGCGCGCCAAGCGGTCGAGAACGACGTCCACATTCTTGGCATCTCTTCGCTTGCCGGCGCGCACCTGACGCTGGTTCCGGAGCTCAAGGCGGAGCTTGGCAACAACGGCCGCTCCGACATTATGGTGGTGGTCGGCGGCGTGGTGCCACCGCAGGATTACGAGGCGCTCAAAACCGCCGGCGCCGAAGCGATCTTTCCGCCCGGCACCGTGATCGCCGAGGCAGCCGAAGGCCTGCTCGACGCGCTCAACCGCCGGCTCGGCCATACCAAGGCCGCGGCGGAGTGATGTGCCATGCCGATTGGCGAGCAGGCCCAACAATTTATCAAGGCATTCGACTACATCGCTAAGAAGTGCGACGATAATCCAAGTGCTCTTCAAAGGGTCGCAAATGAAAATCCCGAAGTTCGGGAGGCCGCAGAAGCATTAAACGACCTTAGGTTGTTTGCGGGCTTCGAAGACGATTCGAAAGGAAAATTTGCCCGCAATGTGTCAGAGTCATTTTTGAAGAGATGGTCTGATTTCAAGGATAGGTGGGAGAATGAATGTTTGAAGTTTGATTGGTTGTTCGGCGGATCGAGTGCTCCAAACAGCGAACTACGCCCGGAGAGAAGGGATAATTGGGATTTCTCTGATTCTCAGGCCGCCGATAGTGCTGGCGATATTCGCGATGCTATTTCATTCGCTTCCGGTCAATTGAGGGCGCTCGACGCGGAAACTTCTGAAGAGGAAATTTACTATGAGGCAATTGAAAATGACATCAAGAGTTTGCGTCGGATATTTACGGCGGCGCGCTTAGATATCCTGCAATTTTTCCGCCGATATGATTTGGGGCCGTTCATTCACGTCCCCGAAAATGTATCGAACAAACATGGCGATGAAAGCGAATTTAAATCAATTTATCACTATCTGCGCGAGAGCCAGATAGCCTTTGCGTTTGGTCTAGATCGAGCTGTTATGCAATGCTCAGAGCGTTGTTAGAGCTTGTTGTGACAAAGCACTATCGTGTCGATATTCGCTTAACCGCCGGAAAAACAAAACCTCAGCTCAGCGCAAAGCTCAAAGCTTTCAGGATGAAATACGAGGGTCAGGATTGGTTCGAGACCGTATTTGCGCAGATGAACGACATCAAAGATAGAGCCGACGTGGTGCTACATTTTGATCAGCCATCCCGCTTCAATGCGGGGGATAAGAAAGCGGTCGAGACGGATTTCGCCTCGCTATTCACCGCAGTAAAACACCTGATCCAAAATGCCGAAATGGAAGTGACGACTACCAGCATGTAGCTCATGACCCGCGACGAAATCATCGCCAAGCTGAAAGCGGCCGCGCCGGCGCTGCGCGCAGAGGGCGTAGCGCGCCTAGCAATATTCGGCTCGCGCGCCCGCGGCGATGCCCGCGAGGACAGTGACCTTGACGTCCTGATCGATGTCGACTCGGGAGCCGGATTCGAAGGGCTTCGCCTCGTCGGTGTCCTTGCCGACGCGGAGCGGACGGTTGCCGCTGCGACCGGTATCCCGACCCAGGCGACCATGCGCGCCTGGCTGGAACCCCGCGTTGCCGAACGAATCGCGGATGACGTGATCGAGGTGTTCTGAAAAATGCCTCCGACGCTCGCCGATCGGTTGACGCACATTCTAACCGCGATCCAGACGATCGAGACCATGTTGGCCGGTAAGACAATCGAGGATTTTGCGGTGGATTTGCCGTTGCGCCTTGCAGTCGAACGCGCCCTGGAGATCATCTGCGAAGCCTCCTACCGCCTGCCGGAGAATATCAAGGCTCGGGAGACAAGCATTGACTGGAAACGCATGGTCAATTTCGGCAACCTGCTCCGCCACGCCTATCATCGGGTCGATCCGAAGTTGGTGTCCGAAATCGCATCGCGTGACCTGCCGCCGCTAAAAGCGTTCGTCGAGCGCGCTATTCGCGAATCGGAACGATAAACTGGCTAAGCGGCTTCGCCCGGGCCGCGCCCAGGATTTGATCGGCATCAATGCCCCTCAATCCCCTTCTGCGGCGTTAATGGTGTGTCTAGGCGGCCGCCATGTGCGTCGCTGTCACCAGGAGTGCAACGTGAAAAAGCTCGCCATACCCCATGACGCCATTATTTTTGTCGGCGACGGACGCAAAGCGCTGTTCCTGCGCAATGACGGGGACGAGAAGTTCCCCAACCTGAAGACCGAGCGCGTGTTCGCCGAGGAAAACCCGCCAACCCATGAGCAGGGCACCGACCGGCCTGGGCGTGGCGTCGAGAGCGGGGGAACCCACCGCCGTAGCAGCGTGGAACAGACCGACTGGCATCACCTCGAGGAACACCGCTTCACCCACCGGGTCGCGAGTGCTCTTGAGGATTTTGTGCGCCACCGCGACGTACCGGCCCTGGTCGTGGTCGCGCCGCCGCGCACGCTTGCTGATTTGCGACGCGATTTCCATGCCGACGTGAAGAAGCTGATCGTGGCCGAAGTTGGCAAGGACCTGACCAAACACCCGGTCGGTGAAATCGAAACGCACCTGCTCGCCTGACAACCCGGCGGGGGTTCGCCGCTACTGCCCTATTGCGCTAGCGCCTGTTGCGGCGGAGGGGCGGTCGACGATACCAGCGGCCGGCCGCGCGCGCGCAACGGGTGCGCTCTCGCGGCACCCATCGAATTCAGGAACGAGTTGAAAACGCCGCTGCTTTTGACCGCGTCGTGGCCGGCCGAAATCAGCATGTCGACCTGGTCCGGCGGCAGCTTGAAAGCCGTCACGATGGCGTTGAGTTTCGCCGCGCGCTGCTCATCGAATTGGTCGAAGGAAACGCGGCCCACGAAGAGCTTCAGATCCCGGCAATTCCATCCGGGCGGCGCCCCGTAACGCCGCCGGTCGGCTGCCGAAAGCTTGCAGCGCCAGTCGATCAAGGATTGCTGCCATCGCGCCATCGTGTCCTGGAACGCCGTGTAGCTGCCGACCGCGCCGGAACCGGTTGCGGTATCGGACGAGGCAGTGATCAGATTGGCGCCGGACGGCCCCTCCACCGTCTTCACCCAGTCGCCTGCCGGCGCGCGGCCGGCGTCGGCGACCAGAAACAATAGCCGGCGCAGTTTGACGCCCTGTTCCGGCTCGAGCGGCCCGTACGGCGTGTCGGAAGCTAGACGCGCAATGGTGAAGCCGGCGAGCCCGTAATTGTCGACCATGCCGCCATCGAGCAGCTTGACGTAATGCACTTCGCCGTCGTGATAGCGGTACATCGCATCGGCAAAGAACCGAAGCAGCGGCGGCGCATCGGGATTGCGGCGAACGCGCGTGACCCAGGCCGGCAGCGGAATCGGACAGCGGCCCGGATAGCCTTCAATGACCACGGGCGCAAAGATAACGGGTACGGCTGCGGAAGCGGCCACCGCCATCGAAATCGGATAACTCGCGAGATCGCTGCACAGCGCGCCGAACAAGACCCGGCCAAACACGAACGGGGTGCGGTTATAGATATCCGAGGCGTTGATCCAAACAAACGGCCGCCGCTGGGTGAGCAGGGATTTGAACGTCGCGTGGTCGTACAGATTGTCGTCCAGCCAGCGCGGAAACACCGTCGGATCGTTGATGCCGCCCTGCAAGCCCCGGGCAATGTTCAGCAGGCTGAGATCCATTTTCAGGTTTGCCTCCGCATTGCGCAGGAGGAAACGCTGCTTGAAATCGATCAGGGCCTTGCGCTTCTTCAGCCCGTAATAGGCGGCAAGGACCGATCCGCCCGATACGCCGGTGACAAAGTCGACCCGGTCGATGAGGGGAGTAGAGTGGCCGGGAAGCGTCGTCTCGTCGAGCGCAGTGAGAACGCCGTACGAGAACGCCGCAGCCCGCGTACCACCGCCTGAGAACGACAGCGCAACGACGGTGTCGTCGTAATAGGTGTCGACCTCGCGGTTGAGGTCGGCCGACATCTGCAGGCTGTTGGTCAGCGGCTGATTGATCGGCTCGTTGTGAATTTGGGCGCAAGCCGCCAGGAGGGCGGAACACAAAACGACACGCCCGGCGCGGACTAAACGCTGCAACAGCACGCCCCTCACCATTAACCACGCTTATCGACGCAACGCTTCGGCGGCGTCAAGCAAACGCAGGGTTTGGCAAACAGCAGGTTACTTTTGAGGTTAATGATGGGCGCTGGCGGGATTTTTTCGTGCTCTTACCGGCTGGTCGGGTCTTTGAGCGGCCAGGCGTCCATGAGCGGCCACTGCGCACGACTCGGCAGGCCGGATTCGTGTTTTGGTTCAATGGGCTAGGTGCAACACTTTCGGCACCGATTGGCAAAAGCGGCGGTTTTCCGCGGCGTTTCACTCAGAATCAGAGCGAAAGGCGCGTCGTTGCGTGACAGACGGATGAATTCGCGGCCTTTGCGGAACCTCTCCCACTCAACTTTCCCGGCCGGAAGAGCGGCTCGCGGGCGCCCGCTGCGTCCGGTTCCGGACGCCGGAGGAGAAAAAATCAACCGCAGCTCACCGGAGCGGCTTTCGAATCTGGCCCTGATATCCGATACTTGCGCGTCCCCCCGACGATTCGTCCCCGTAATCCCCACATTTAGTGGTTGATTCAGATTTTCATACTAAGTCTTGACGGGCGAGACCGGGTTGGCCTAGCTTTTCAAAGTTCGGCGCGCAGGTAAGGAAGTCGGCCGGGCTCTCCAATAAAGGGTTGCGGGAAGGCTCCGCGCCGTCACGGCGCGAGGCACCGGGAAGTTTTGCCTC
>Ga0335078_10012179_pt1 | contig 12762 bp, 13 predicted proteins | sample Lox_Sample_32_FD_206711 | JGI IMG/M metagenome (GOLD analysis project Ga0335078, IMG submission 206711) | Soil microbial communities from Loxahatchee National Wildlife Refuge, Florida, United States - Lox_Sample_3.2 | ecosystem: Environmental > Terrestrial > Soil > Wetlands | place: USA... | reverse complement strand
CACGCACACGAATGCGCTGTCCTGTCGACAGCAGGCGCTGCGCCCTAACTCGAGACTATTCTTCTTCGCTTGGGATCTTGGATTCGATGTCCATGTCGCGGAACTCGCTGGATTCGAAGATTTCGCGGCACTCCAGGCACTCCACGTACTCCGCATCTTCGTCTCGCGAGACGACCTGGACTCGGGGATGCCGACAATGGTTGTCCATGGCGTCGCTCTGAGGATGGTTGAGGGTTGTGTTTAACGGCTGGCCGACATTCATAGAAGATCGCGGAAATTACGCGACAAACCTCATATTGTCGGGTATTGTAGACCGGGCTTATCGGATGTCAAGTATTTCCCATGTTAATTTCCATGGGCCCATGTAGAGCCTCCCAAAAGTAAACTTAAGTGTCGGTATGGATTCTCCAGTCGGGCCACCGACGGCCGGGGCTTACCGTGAGATGTTTTGACAGCGTGGAAAGGCTTCACCCGTCGATGAAATTGCATCCGATTGAAGGACGACCGAAAGAGGCCGACAAGCGGTTGACATGACAAGTCAGACAACGCCGTTGGCAAAGCTGGCATCAAAAGACGCTGGGCAGCACTGGTATAAAACATTGACGACAGCGAAGAAAGTCCTGGCGAGCGGTATGTCCGAGCAAGAAGCCATCGCCCGCGCCCAGCAAGGGGACGCGGAGTGCTTCGAGGCTCTGTATGGCCTGCACAAGCGGCGCGTGTACTCGCTGTGTTTGCGCATGACCGGCAACACGGCGGAAGCGGAAGACCTCACGCAAGAGGCTTTCCTCCAGCTTTATCGCAAGATTGCCACCTTCCGCGGAGAGTCGGCGTTCTCGACGTGGCTGCATCGGCTCTCGGTGAACGTGGTGCTGATGCATCTGCGGAAGAAGGGTCTGCCGGAGGTTTCGTTGGAGGAATCCATGGAGCCGCAACAGGAAGATGGTCCGCGAAAGGATGTAGGGACGCGCGACAACGTGCTGGCGGGCTCCATCGACCGCGTGAACCTGGAACGGGCGGTGGAAAGCTTGCCTCCGGGATACCGCATTATCTTTGTGTTGCACGATGTAGAGGGTTACGAACACAATGAGATTGCCGAGATGATGGGATGCTCGATCGGCAACAGCAAGTCGCAGCTGCACAAAGCGCGAATGAAATTGCGCGATCTGCTCAAGCAGAGCAAAGCGGAGAAGGCGGCTGCCAGGCACTAGCGAAGGGAGAAACGCTTTTCGACGTTGTGAAGTCAGGAGAGGCAGACGGACAAGATTAGAACAGAGCCGCCGCCAATCCACGGGGAGAGAACAGATATGACGTGTGCGGAGTTTCAAAAGGTTCTGCCATACATCATTGATGGCGGAGGGACGGAAGAGGAGCAGCACCACCTCGCAAGCTGCCCTGTGTGCTCGGATCTGGTGGCCGATCTGCGTTACATCGCCGAAGCTGCCAAGTTGCTGGTGCCCATGGAGGACCCGAGTCCGCGGGTGTGGAACAACATTGAGAAGAATCTGGAGCGGGAAGGCTTAGCCAGACCGGCGCGCCGGAGTTCGTAAAACTGTGTTCCCCTAGACGGGCAAGTGCCGAGTGGTGCTTCTAGTCGATCGTTCCCGTAACGATTCCATCTGCCCGCAACCTCCCGACTTTTCCTGTTTTCTCGTTTTTCGGACGTCTTATAATTTCCTTGTCAGGTTCCTGGATTGCCGATACCCTCGGACCGACCGCGACGTAATCTCGACTTCTAAACCCTTGGGCGCCCCGGATTTCGCCGTCGGAGGCACTCCATGTCCATGCTAGCCGAATCTGTTCGCGATCACGCCACTGAAATCTCCCGGGAAGTCCTGGACTCGATCACTGCCGATTACCCGCGGCGTGATTTTGCCGTGCGCCTGTGGAACGGCGAAGTCTGGGGCGATGCGGCCTCTCCGCGCTTCACATTTGTGCTCAAGCATCCTGGGGCTTTGCGCCGCATGCTGCTGGGCGCCAACCAGGTCACGCTCGGCGAGGCCTACATCTACGATGACTTCGACGTGGAGGGAAATCTCGAGGCCGCCTTCGAGTTTGGCGACTACCTGGTGGCGCACGAACTGGAGTTGATGGACAAGCTGCGGCTGGCAGGGCTTTTGCTCCGGCTCCCTAACGGCGATCATCGCCATCGCCACTTCGAGCCGCACCTGTATGGCGGCGTGCACTCCAAGCACCGCGATCGCGAGGCGGTCGGTTATCACTACAACGTGTCCAACGATTTCTATCAGCTGTGGCTCGACCGCAACATGGTGTACTCCTGCGCTCTGTTCGAGCGCGATGGCGAGGACCTTGACGCGGCGCAGACTCGCAAGCTGGATTACCTTTGCCGCAAGCTTCGGTTACGCGCCGGCGAGACGTTGCTGGACATAGGCTGCGGTTGGGGAGGGCTGATCCTGCACGCGGCCAAGAACTTCGGGGCGCGAGCCCTTGGTGTCAGCTTGAGCGAACCGCAGGCGCAGTGGGCGCAAAACCGAATTCGCGAGGAAGGCCTGAGTGGCTTGTGCGAGGCGCGAGTCTGCGATTATCGCGATCTCGACCCCGCATTCCAGTTTGACAAGATCGTAAGCGTTGGCATGTTTGAGCATGTCGGCGAGAACCGCCTGCCGCAGTACTTTGAACACGTGTGGAAGCTGCTGCGAACCGGAAGTGTGTTCCTGAACCACGGCATCGCGACCGCAGCGACCTATCACCGCAAGGGACCATCGTTCATCGACAGGTATGTCTTTCCCGACGGTGGTCTGGTACCGCTGGGCACGACGATTCGTATCGCGGAGGCCTGTGGCTTCGAAGTTCGCGACGTCGAGAACCTGCGCGAACACTACGCGCGCACGCTGCGGCAGTGGGTGAGCCGGCTCGAGTCACGCTACAACGATGCCAAACGACTCACCAGCGAGACCGCCTATCGCATCTGGCGTCTCTACATGGCAGGTTGCGCGCACGCCTTCAACATCGGACGCGTGAATGTCAATCAGGTGCTATTGAGCAAGCCGGACCACGGAGAGACGTATCTGCCGCTAAGCCGGGCAGACTGGTATTCTCGTGGGTCGTGAATCGTGCGCGCGGCCATTTCGCTCTACGAACAGTGTCCTCAATTCTGATCCTTTCAGCTCTGGCCTTAGCCTGCGCCAGGGCTTCAATTCCCATCAAGACATCGCCCTACTTCACTGTTCGCGTCAGCAACGATTACGGTCCAGTTGTGGGTTTGCGCCTCTTGGTAACCCATTTCCGCGTCGAGGAGTATGACCGGGCAATCGCAGATCACCGAAGTACGCTCGAAAGGGCCGCCGATGGGATGCAGGACATCAATGAAAACACTCCGAATGCCCACGTGGCTGCGACAAAGGCAAATGCGGTAAAGACCAAAGACTACACCGACGTGATTGCGGCATCCGTGACGGATAGCAAAGGCGAAGCGCAGTTCAATCTAAGTAAAACCGGCAGTTTCGACCTGGTAGCCGACCATCCGGAGGGAGACCTGGGCGACATCGTCCTAAATGTCACAGGCGATGCCACCTCAGCGGCCGTCGCTGTGAAATGGCCGGCTCGTCCGGTTCTCGAAACAAGATTGGTAAAGGGACTGATTGAGGATGGCCTTTATAAATCGACCGGCACACCGTTGAAGCAGGCCGCGGTCAGCTTGCATGAGCTCATTTCCTACAAGGAAGTTGCAGTTACCGTCACAACGGAAACCGGTTCGTTCCAGTTATCCAGCATCCAGCCGGGACTTTACTTTCTTAGGTTAAAGGCGAAAGAAGACGGACTCAACGCCCCCGATGGCGACATCGCGATCGTGGTAAGGCCGAGCGCGCCGCGGGACTCGCTTTCCATAGCAGTGCATGAGTCAGATTGCGGGCTTTCGTATGACCTGCTGGAGAACAAGTCGCGGTATAAGCCCATAGTTTGCGTCAAAGCCGGTAAGCAGGTTCCGTGTCCCTATTAACCACTGGGCTTCTCCGGTCGTCAGATGGCCGCTAATTATTTTCCACCGGCTTTGGATACGGGCCACGGTACCCGATCTGATGCGAGATGCGGCGGGCGGCTTCCTTCACCATGTCAGAGATATGAGGCACGGCGTCGCGCGGGACGTCGTTGATCGTTCCGGTAGACGCGATGGCCGCTTCCACCTCGCCTTCGCCGTTGAAGATGGGCGCGCCGACACAACGCGCTCCCAGACTGTTTTCTTCGTCGTCCACGGAATAGCCCAATTGCCGCACGCGATCCAGTTCGTGCAGTAGTTTCGGCATCGTGGTAATGGTGTGTGTCGTCAGCTTCTTCAAGCCGCGCTGGCGGAGGATGGCGTCGCGCTCCTTCGCACCCAGATAGGCCAGCAGCGCTTTGCCAACCGCGGTGGAGTGCACCTCCATGCGGCGGCCGATCCAGGTGTTGATCCTGATGAAGCTGGGCGCTTCCACCTTCTCGACGTACACGGCCTCGCCGTGATCCAGGATCGCCAGGTGAGTCGTGATGTGGATGCGGTCCACCAGGTGCTGCATGATCGGCAGCGCGATCTCGCGGACGTCGACGCCTCCAAGCGCCGCGCGCGACAGGTTCACCACCTTCAGGCCCAGCCGATATTTTCCGTCATCGCCGTCGCGGCGAAGATAGCCGTGCTGCTCCAGCGTCCGCAGGATGTAGCTCGCTGAGCTCTTTGGAATCTTCAGCTTACGGCTGAATTCGGCATTCGACATGCCGCCTTCCCGCTGCGCTGCAGCTTCCAGGATCAGGAGCGTCCGCTCCACCGCGGTGGAAGAAAGATCATTCGATGAGGACATAGCCAACCAGTTTATCAAGATGGGAATCGGAGATCATGGTACAACAATATGAATTTCTGTTCAATATTCTGAACAGACGGCTTGCGCGGGGCAATTGGCGGCGGCTATGGTTTGTACACCATACGGAATAAGCGTTCAGCATATTGAACTGAACGTTCGTTCTAGATCGATTCAGCAGGGCCCTGAAGTTCGTCCTTAACTGCTATTCAACCGGGTGGTCGGCACGACCCCTACTCATAACGCTCGAAACGAGAGGAGATCACGATCATGGCAGCGCTTGAAACCGCGGCTCAGCTTAAGAAATCCTGGAAGACCGACCCGCGCTGGATGGGAATCGAACGTCCTTATACCCCGGAAGATGTGGTGCGCTTGCGCGGCACGCTTCGCATCGAATACACCCTCGCCCGCCTGGGCGCCGAACGCCTGTGGGACATGTTGCAGAGCGATAGCTACGTCAACGCGCTGGGTGCGGTCACCGGCAATCAGGCGGTGCAGATGGTCTCTGCCGGTTTGCGCGCCATCTATGTCAGCGGCTGGCAGGTTGCCGCCGACGCCAACAACGCCGGCCAGATGTATCCCGATCAAAGTTTGTATCCTGCCGACTCCGTGCCCAATCTCTGCCGGAAGCTGAACAACGCGCTCACGCGCGCCGACCAGATTCATCACGCTGAAGGCAAGAACGGTGTCAACTGGTTTGTTCCGCTGGTCGCCGATGCGGAAGCCGGTTTCGGCGGCACGCTGAACGCCTTTGAACTGATGAAGGCGATGATTGAAGCGGGCGCCGCGTGCGTGCACTTCGAGGATCAGCTGTCGTCGGCGAAGAAGTGCGGTCACCTCGGCGGCAAGGTTTTGGTACCGACGCAGGAAGCGATTCAGAAGTTGGTCGCGGCTCGTCTGGCGGCGGATGTGCTGGGCGTGCCCACGCTGTTGCTGGCGCGCACCGATGCCAACAGCGCGTTCCTGCTGACCAGCGACGTCGACGACTACGACAAGATCTTCTGCACCGGCAAGCGCACCACAGAAGGCTTCTACGAGATTCACGGCGGCCTGGACTCCGCGATCGCGCGCGGCCTGGCCTATGCGCCGTATTGCGATCTGATCTGGTGCGAGACCTCGGAGCCGAATCTGAAGGAGGCGCAGGCGTTCGCCGACGCTATCCACGCGAAGTTCCCGGGCAAGATGCTGTCCTACAACTGCTCGCCGTCGTTCAACTGGAAGAAGAAGCTGGACGACGCGACCATCGCGCGCTTCCAGCCGGCGCTGGCCGAGATGGGCTACAAGTTCCAGTTCATCACGCTGGCCGGATTCCACGCGCTGAACCTCAGCATGTTCGAACTGGCGCGCGCCTATAAAGAGAGCGGCATGACCGCTTACTCGCGGCTGCAGGAGAAGGAGTTCTCGCGTGAGTACAGTCACGGCTACGGCGCGGTCAAGCACCAGAAGTTCGTCGGCACGGGATACTTTGACGAGGTCACGCAGGTGATCGCCAGCGGCAAGTCGTCGGTGACGGCGCTGAAGCACTCGACCGAAGAAGAACAGTTCGCCGAGATCAAGGTGCCGGCGGAGGTCATTCCGGTGGGCGAGGATCCGTCCTGCCGTCCGATTCTCGGCGAGTGCCCGCTAGGCTGCGGACATGCGCACATCGAACATCCGCACCTCGACGGCATGCACGACTAAATTCCCTCAGCAGGGAGCGCAGCGCTAACTGGCGCGTGGCACGGGATCTTCCAGCCCGTGCCTTTTTTCTTTGCATTTTCCTTGCGGGTGGGGCACGCCTTCAGGCGTGCACGCTAAGAGGAGTTTTGAAAAAGCGCTTTAGCGCCTGAGGTAATGGAACCTCAGCGGCTGAAGCCGACTTAGGATTCTTCCTGTTGATCTGCACAACTGAAGCGGTGCTCCCCCCGCACTCTACTTGATCACCTTCGCGAGGACGGTTACCGCATTGCGCAGCTGCGGCTCGGAGTATGCCGCGTAGCCGAGAATGAGCCCTCCCTGGCCGCCGGGTTTTTCGCGATAGCTGGTTAATGCCGGCGCTTCCACGCCCAATTCCAGCGCGCGGCCCGATACAACCGAGTCCCGCTTTCCCTTTTGCAGCCAGCCGACGACGTGCATTCCTGCTTCATGCGAGCGCACCTCGATAGCGTCTCCGAGTTCACAGCGAATCATTTCCAGCAGCGCGTCCTTTCGCTCCAGATACAACATGCGCATTCGCCGGATGTGCCGGGCCAGATGACCTTCTGCGATGAACTCGGCCAACACGGCCTGCTCGACAGTGGGACAATGCCGGTCAACCACGGCCTTGGCTCCTCGGAAAGCGTCGACCAGGCTGGCAGGCACAACGATGTAACCCAGACGCAGCGATGGAAATAACACTTTGCTGAAGGTGCCGCAGTAGATCACCGTACCGCTTTTGTCCAAGCCCTGCAGCGACGCGACCGGGCGGCTGGCGTAACGGTATTCGCTGTCGTAGTCGTCTTCCAGAATCCAGGTGCGCTTGCGCTCGGCCCAGCGCAGCAAATCCAGCCGTCGCGACAGCGTCATCACTACGCCGGTGGGATATTGGTGCGACGGCGTGACATACGCTAAGCGGGCATGGGGCGACAGCTTCTCGCCCGTAGTGACATCCAAGCCGGTGTTATCGATTGGCACGGCGGCTGGCTTTACTCCAGCCGCCAGGAAGGCGGCGCGGGCACCGTTGTAGCCGGGATCCTCCATCCAGACTTCATCGCCAGGATCGAGCAGCAGGCGTGTCGCCAGATCCAGCGCCTGCTGCGCGCCCGAGACCACGATGATCTGGTCTGGTTCGCAGCGCACGGCGCGAGCCGCCGAGATGTATTCGGCAATGGCGTCGCGCAACGGCTTGTAACCCGCGGGATCGGTATAAGGCAGAAGTCCCGCCGGCTCGCGCCGCCAGTACTTGGCCAGCAAGCGACTCCACAGGTCGAAAGGGAAGTGATCGATCGCGGGTACGCCCGGACGAAAGGGACGGGGAGGGTCGATGTAGCGAACGCCGAGACGATTTGTGGCGAGGATCTGGCCGCGGCGCGAAAGGTGAGCGAGATTGCGATCTCGTGCCGCCACCGGTCGGACAGCGGGAACGTTCAGGACCGCATCCGGCAAGGTTTGCGCGACGTAGGTGCCCGAGCCGGTCTTGCCCTCGAGATATCCCTCCGCCAACAACTGCTCATACGCGCCCATGACCGTGTTGCGGGCAATCGCAAGCTCGTCGGCCAGGCTTCGCGTCGAAGGCAGCTTCGCGCCGGCTCGCAGACGTCCATCCAGAATGGCCGCTCGCAGCTTGTCATAGAGCTGGCGATACATGGAGTCGGTCGAAGAGCCATCCAGCGCCAGCGCGGCCGGGCCGATGGAAGACTCGCTGACTCGGGTGCCTATCGAAAAAGTGGCTCTATGGGTTGGCCGTGCTTTGGACCTTTTCATAGAGCCGATTATAAGCGAGCATCGCAGCTGGAGGCTCTGGAGATGAGCGAGACGGCAGTCAGCGGTTGGAACACTACCATTCATCAGCATTCCGAGCGCACCGTTCCTGATCGCGCCCGCGAGTTCCTGGCCAAGGGACATGTCGCTCACATCGGCTTCGAGCAGGATGGCCTGCCGTATGTAATCCCGATGCTGTATCAGTACTCCGTGGAACGGCCCGACAAGCTGTACGTGCATGGAGGGTTGACGAGCCGGTTGATCCAGCATCTCGCGTCGGGCGTGCCGATTTGCGCGACGGTGACGGAACTGGATGCCCTGGTGTACTCGCGCGATGCGAGGTATCACTCGGCGAACTATCGCTGCGTGATGTGCTTTGGCCATGCCCGAGTAGTCGAGGACGACGAGCTAAAGCAGGCTGTGTTTCAAGAGATGACTTCGCGGTATTTCCCCAGGCGCACTGCCGGACGCGACTATGCGATCGCTCCGAAGTCCCATCTCGACGCGACGCCCGTGCTGGAGATCGTCATAGAACAGATGAGCGCCAAGATGCGCGAGGGCGGTCCGAAGGGGCCGCGCGACGCAGACGAGAAGGCACACGGGACGTGCGGGGTGCTGAAGTTGCGAGCTCAGCAGCGGCACGAATAATAGGGACTAGTTCCGCAGCAGAACCGCCATCCCGTCGCTTTGCTGGATCTCGGGTGCGCGCGCGTACTGCATCAGCACATCGAAGTAGCGGACGTTGTGTTCCACGGCTCGCGCGAAGGCATGAACCACGCGGACTGCGTGAGCATCGGAGAAAGAGTGGCGATATTTCGCCGCCGCGCCGATCAGCAAGCTGTGCAGAAACCGGTAGTGCAGCGCCAGCAGTAGAGAGCTGGTCAGCGGATCGGCCTCGTGCTGGATTTGGTTGGGAATATCGGTGAAGGGAAAGCGAGTGCGGAAGACGTAGTTGATGAGATAGTTTTGCAGGAAATTCGGCAATCGTTGGGCGAAGGGCTGATACCACTGCAGGTAAGCCTGATGGTAGCGTTCGGCAACTTCGGCAAGCGGTATGGTGGGCGAGTGGCCGATGGCCAGCAGAAAATCGGCGACACAGGAAGCGAAGCCGTCGTGCGGCTGCTCGAGTTCAAAGCGTAATTTTATGAGCTGCAGGACCAGGTCGAGTTGCAAACCGGGGCGTGCCGGAACATTGTCCAGAGGAGAATGCAGTGCTCCTTCGCGAAGCATGGTGGCGTACTGCGCCAGCAACGAACAGATCTTGGTTGTCTGCTGCGCAGTAGTGAGCTCGTGAACGCGGCGGCAGACAATGCCCAGGACGAATAGCCGTTGCCACACAGGATAGGTTTCATCCTGCAACACATCCAGGGCGAATGCGCGTAGTTGCCGGACCAGGAAGTCCGCGGCGGGCGGAGCGACTGGCGCAGCTTCTTCTAATACGAATTGCCGGTAACGCGGGCCGTCCGAGGGCAGCAATTGGGTATGGAAAAGGACGGTGCGAGCGGCTTCAGGGCAGGAAAGATACAGAGCCCTCTGCATCCGGCCGTCGAAGCGTGCCAGCGCGCGCGGGTAACGGGCGCAAGTCTTGGAGAGAAACTCGCTGCCGAATCGCTTCTGGATGCTGCATAGGCTGTCGTCAGCCAGGAAGGGGCAACCACCACCGTCCGGAAACTTGAGGCGCGCGTATTGAAAGTTGTTGCGGGCGTCGGGGTTGATCTTGATGTGCTCGCTGGCGGCCTGGCGCAGCGCCGGCGTGGCGCGGTACTTCTTGTAGGTGGCTTTGTCCACAAAGATACCCCAGCCTTGGCAGCAGCTCTCTTCGCATTCCGGCCCAATGCAGCGGAAGCGATCGGCGTAGTGGGGCTGAAGCAGGTCGGCGGACATGGCTCCGGCCGTGAGAGAGTGCACGTCCAGTTCCGCTCATCATTAGAGAATCTTGATGTCGGAACAACCCCGCGCCTTCAACAAGGCGCTCTTCGTTAGCTCTGGCTTTCGCTTTCGCCCTGCAGTATCCTGCCATCTCCCGGAGAGCCGGCGTTAAGCTGCTCGTAGCTCTGCTTGGCTCGCGGGGTCAACTTTTCGCCAGGAGCTTTCATGAAGTCTCGCGCCCTTGTTCAGACTTTCGCCGTCGTGACTCTTGTCTTCGCCACTTGCCTGTTGAGCCTTGCGCAGGACGCCGTGCTTCCCGTTCCCATCAGCACCAGGCTGGACATAACGCTCAACACGCCGCTGTCGACGCAGTTCTCGCAGCCGGGCGATCAGTTCACCGCCGATGTTTCGGACGGCCCCTATAAAGGCGCGATTATCCATGGCACGGTGCGCTCGGCCAGCCAGTCGGGTCACTTCAAGGGATCAGCCGAGCTGCTGCTCAGCTTCGACCGCATCGTGTTGCGCGATGGCCGTCGCGGCAACATCCTGGCGGAGGTAACGCAGGTTTACGTTCATGGCGACAAGGTGGGCAACGAAGGCGCAATCGAAAGCTCGGGACAAGGAAAGTACACCTGGATTCGGACAGGACTTGGCTCCGCGATTGGCGCAGGTTTGGGCGGGATATTTGGCGGTGGTGAGGGCGCAGCTATCGGCGCCGTCGCCGGCGGAGGTGCGGGAGCCGCGTCGAAAGCCGTGAGCAAGGTTCAGCAAGTCGTGCTGGAGGGCGGAACCATGCTGACGATCAGCGTGTTCAGCAACTAGGAATTGTCCCTAAGAGGCTAAAACATTCTAAAGTGTTGATCTGTGGTTGGCCGCGACTTAAACCACGTCCGGCTCGATTGGGTTCAGCCTCCCGCGCCCAAGGCAGAAGCATAGAGGAGACATCCGAAAACAATCGCCCACCATGCCAGAAGAAGCGTCGCCTCCAGTGCAATTCGCGGAGGCGCCACCTTCAATTCTGGTGTCCTCGACCTTTTCCAAACACAAGGCGCTGGCAATTGAGGTTGAACCGACAACCCAGATCTGGGTTAACCGACCGACTAGGTCTTCTATACCGGCCCTTCTAAGCGCAAGATCAAACTTATGGCTCATTCCGGGGCCAAGGAGGATCAAGAACAGGACGAAATTCGCAATGAGTAAGACTCTGATCAGCCTCACTGCTTTCCCGATCGACTCTGCGGAAGTAGCAACGCTCATGTCCCTCTCCCGGATATAGTCAGCGTTGGGCACCTAAGGTTTTGTGCAAATCTGGTTCTCACTCATCTGGCACGCTTTGCTACGGAAGGAGTTTTTCTCGCGCCCGTCCGTTTCGCCTTTGCCGCTCCTTTCGCGGAACTCTTTTCGGTAACAGTCGCATCGATCTGCGCCCCGTCGAGAGCTTTGAGTGGCGGCAGTTTCTGCTTCAGCTTCAGCACCGGCTCGAATAGGTCGCCGAATTTTTTCGATCGCTCTACGACATTGTCGGCCTCGAATACCAGCAAACTCGCGTCGCCTTTCTTCAGGCAGTTCTCGACCTCGTCCCATTTCACCGGAGTTGACGCCGTCGGCCGCTCCTTGGCGCGCAGCGAATAGACGCAGATCGTCGTCTTGTGATCGTCGTTCTGGCTCCAGTCGATGAAAACTTTTCCGGTGCGCAGCGTCTTCTTCATATCGGAGACGACCTGCTGCGGATACTGCCGCTCCAGCATGCGCGCGATCTCGTGCGCGAAGGGCTTGGTGTCGTCATAGGTGACAGCGGTATTGAGCGGAACGTAGATTTGCAAGCCTTTCGAGCCGGAAGTTTTGGCGAAGCTCTTCAGCCCCAGTCTGGCGAAGATGTCGCGCACCCAGATGCCCACCTGGCAGCATTGCACGATATTCGCCGGCGGCCCGGGATCGAGATCGAAGACCAGAAACGTGGGTCGCAGGATTTCTTTGCCCAGCGAGAGACTGGTGTGCAACTCGATATCGGCGAGGTTGGCCGCCCACACCAGCGTCGGCAGATCTTCGAACACACAGTAGTCCATCCAGCGATTGTTGCCCTCGCTCCACACCCGTGCCGTCTTCACCCATTCCGGTCGATGCTTAGGGCAATTCTTTTCGTAAAAAAACATGCCATCGACGCCGTTGGGATAGCGCTTCATCGTGAGCGGTCGTCCGCTCAGGTGAGGCAGCAGCACGGGAGCGATGCGAACGTAGTAATCGATCACCTGGCCCTTGCTGAAATTGGCTTCGGGATAGAGCACCTTGTCGAGATTCGACAGCTTCAGGTGTTTGCCCTGGACGTCAACGACGGTGTCTTTCGGCATCGGCTCCTCGCTCGCGCTTAGAAATGATGCCGCGTTCAGCAGCAGGGGTGCAAGGGCCGCGATGGCCCAGAGATCCGGCGCTATCTTTTTGGCCGACGGCAACAACGCCAAGGCAACCTCGCGCCATCCAACGGAAGGCCATGGCCACTGAGATCGAATTGCCGGTCAGCAGTTCGGTGCCGCCGGAGTTCCCGCCGGAGCAGCGCGCGCTCTTCTGCGAGGTGCTGGAGCATCTGAATCGCGTAGCGGTGCCTTATGTCGTCTCAGGCGCTTTCGCCCTGCAACAGCACACGGGCATCTGGCGCAACACCAAGGATCTC
>Ga0335078_10012178_pt1 | contig 12762 bp, 10 predicted proteins | sample Lox_Sample_32_FD_206711 | JGI IMG/M metagenome (GOLD analysis project Ga0335078, IMG submission 206711) | Soil microbial communities from Loxahatchee National Wildlife Refuge, Florida, United States - Lox_Sample_3.2 | ecosystem: Environmental > Terrestrial > Soil > Wetlands | place: USA... | reverse complement strand
GCGTTTCCTGCGCACCAGCCTGGCGGCGCAGGACTATCGCGTGGTCGAGGCGGACACCGGCGCCGCGGCGCTGGCGCGCATCGCCGACGAGCGCCCGGACCTGATCGTTCTCGATCTCGGCCTGCCCGACATCGACGGCATCGAGCTGATCCGGCGCATCCGCCAGACCGTCGAGACGCCGATCGTCGTGCTCTCGGTACGCGACGACGAGCGCGGCAAGGTCGAAGCCCTCGACCTCGGCGCCAGCGACTACGTGACCAAGCCGTTCGGCACCGAGGAGCTGCTCGCGCGCGTGCGCGCGGCGCTGCGCCACCGCCTGCTCGAACAGGGCGAGCGGCCGATCTTCAAGCTGAAGGACCTGGAGGTCGACCTGGTGCGCCGCATCGTCATGCGCCGCCAGGAGCGCATCCACCTGACGCCCAAGGAATACGAGCTCCTGCGCCATCTGATCGCGCACGCCGGCAAGGTGCTGACCCACAAGCAGCTCTTGCGCGAGATCTGGGGCCCGGCGCACGTCGAGGACAGCGACTATCTGCGCAGCTACGTCCGCATGCTGCGCAACAAGATCGAGGACGACCCGGCCCAGCCCAAGCTGCTGCTGACCGAGCCGGGCGTCGGCTACCGCCTCAACACCCTGGATTAGGTCGGCGCGGCGCTACTCCGCGGCCTTGGGCACGTCGACCTGACCGATCACGCCCTCGCCTTGGAGCGCGGCGATCGACGCTGGCGTCATGCTGAGCCAGGTCTCGAGCACCTGGGCGTTGTGTTCGCCCAGCATGGGCGAGGGCTTGACGCGCGGCGACGCGCCGTCGATCTGCACCGGCCAGGCCGGCATCTTGTACGGCCCGTGCTTCGGATGGTGCATCACCTGCATGATGCCGCGTTCCTCGAAGCTCGCGTCGTTCTGCAGCTCCATGGTGTCGAGCACCGCGCCCGCCGGCACGCCGGCCTCGCCGATCAGCTTCATGGCCTCGTGCTTGGTGTGGTGCTGCGTCCACGCCCGGATGATCTCCTCGACCTCGGCGGTGCGCTCGAAGCGCAGCTGCGGCGTCGCGTAGCGCGGATCGTCGATCAGGTCCTCGCGGCCCATGACCTTGAGGAGGCGCGTCCAGTGCTCCGGATTGGCGCGGCTGCAGAACACGTAGACGTAGTCGTTGGGGCCGCCCGGCTTGCACGGATAGATGCCCGACGGCGCGATGTTGATGCCCGCCATCTTGGCGCCGTTGCGGCCCGTCACCTTGCCGGTGCGCGCCTGGCTCGAGAAGCCGATGCGCATGTAGTGCAGCATGGCGTCCTGCATGCCGACCTGGAGGCGGCAACCCTCGCCGGTCGCCCGCTTCTTGTAGAGCGCTCCGATCAGGGTGATCGCCATCAGCATGCCGGTGCCGGTGTCGCCGAGTGCGATGCCGGGCTTCGCCGGCGGCCGGTCGGCGTCGCCGGTCACGCTCATGACGCCGCCGGTCGCCTGCGCGATCATGTCGAAGGCGAGATACTTCTCGAACGGGCTGGCCGCGCCGAAGCCCTTGACCTGGGCGTAGATGATGCCTGGGTTGAGCGCCTTGACCGCTTCGTAGCCGAGGCCGAGCCGGTCGATCGTGCCGGGCGCCATGTTCTCCATGCAGACGTCGGCCTTCTTGAGGAGCTCCTTGACCAGCGCCAGGCCCTTCGGCGACTTGAGGTCGACCGTCAGCGACTTCTTGTTGGCGTTGAACATGTGGAAGTAATAGGGGTCGGTCTCCGGCTTGCCGGGGATGATCCGGCGGCCCGGGTCGCCGACCTTCGGGTTCTCGATCTTGACCACCTCGGCGCCCAGCCAGGCCAGCGCCTCAGTACAGGACGGCCCCGCCTCGAATTGGGTGAAGTCGACGATCCGCACGCCTTCCAGGAACTTCACCTCGACGCTCTTCCCACTCATCGCTGGCTCCTCCTCCGGTTCGGCCGTCGCCGCGGCACCCTTGGTCGCCACCATAGCGCAAGCCGGCGCCTAGCCAAAATCGGCGGTGCCGGCCAGCGCCGCCTAGCGTTCGAGGGCCTTGGCGATCGCCGCGCCGTCGGGGCCGACGCGTTCGACCCAATCGTCGGCCATGGTGCGGCCGACGGCGCGGAACTCGCGCATCATCTCGGCCGACGGCTCGACGACCTTGAGGCCGTGCTCGGTGAACGTCCGCTTGATCTCGACGGCGTTCAGCCGCGCCAGGCGCCAGCCGTCGAGCTCGGCGCGCGCGGCAACCTCCAGCATTGCGGTCTGGATGTCCTCGGGCAGCCGGTGGAATGCCCGGTCGTTGACCACGATGGCCTCGCGTGGGTGGGCGGCGTTGGTCGGATAGAAATAGCGCGCGTATTCCCAGGCGGCGGTGTCGATCCCCAAGGTCGGCGAGGCCAGCATCGCGGTGACCTCGCCCGACGCGAAGGCTTGGCGCACACCGACCGCCCGGATCGCGACCGGGTCGGCGCCGATCAGTTGCGCCAGGCGCTGCGTCGTCGGCGTCACGGCACGGAACTTGACGCCGCGCAGGTCGCTCAACCGGGCGATCGGCGTGCGCGTGTAGAAGCCCTGGCCGGGGCCGGGCACCGAATAGAGCAGCCGCAGCCGCTGGGCTTCCAGGCGCTTCTCGAGATACGGCTTCTGAATCTGGTAGAGCCGCCAGGCCTCGTCGAGCCCGGCGGCGAGGAATGGGATCGCATCCGCCTCGTAGATCGGATCCTCGTGGCCGTAGGCGGCGAGCAGGAAGGCGCCAATATTGACCTGGCCGCTCTGGATCGCGCCCTTGATCTCGGGCATCGGAAACAGCGACGCGTTGTCGTGGACCGTGATCTCGAGGCGACCGCCGGTCGCCTTGGCGATCTCGTCGACGAACGCCAGCACGTTCTGGGTGCGGAAGTTGCTGTCGGCATAGGGCGTCGGCATGTCCCAGCGGATCTCGGCACCGCTTTGGGCGCCGGCGGGCGCCGCAACCGCGAGCGCCGCGCACGCCACCACCGCCACCACCACGGCCAAAGACCTCGACAAGCCCGCCGTCCCGCCCTCGTCAACGGCCGGAAGCCTAGGGGACGTGCAGGCGCGACTTCAACACCCGGCTCCCGAGCGCTTCAGAGGGGGTGGCGCCCGCCGCGCGATCGCATTATGTGGTGAGCACGCCCCTTCCCACCCACGTCCGGAATCCGAACCATGGCGAGCGTCGTCGATCTCAACAGCGACATGGGCGAAAGCTTCGGCGTCTACACGCTCGGCCATGACGCCGAGATGCTCGACATCGTGAGCTCGGCCAACGTCGCCTGCGGCTTCCACGCCGGCGACCCGCTGGTGATGGCCGACACGGTCGCGCGCGCGCGCGCCAACCGGGTCGACGTCGGCGCGCATCCGAGCCTGCTCGATCTGTGGGGGTTCGGCCGGCGCACCATCCAGGGCGAGGCACCCGAGGACATCGAGAAGGCGGTCGTCTACCAGATCGGCGCCCTGCAGGCGATCGCCGTCCACGGCGGTCACCGTGTCACGCACGTCAAGATCCATGGCGCGCTCAACAACATGGCCGCCGCCGACCCGGCGCTCGCGCGCGCCGTGGCGCGTGGCATCAAGGGGATCGACCGCGACCTCATCTTCGTCGTGATCGCCGGCACCGAGCTCGAGCGGGCGGGCCTCGAGCTCGAGCTGCGCATCGCGCGCGAGGTCTATGCCGACCGCACCTATCTGGACAATGGGCAGCTGACGCCGCGCAAAGAGCCCGGCGCGGTGCTGCACGACGCCGAGCTCGCCGCGCGCCGCGTCCTCCAGATGGTCGAGGAGCAGGCGATCCGCACCGTCAACGGCGTCAAGCTCCCGGTCCGGATCGACACGATCTGCGTGCACGGCGACAACCCGGCGGCGGTCGGCATGGCGCGCGCCGTACGCACGACGCTGGAGCGCGCCGGCGTGACGGTGCGGCCGATGAGCCAATCGATCAATTGATCTGTGGCGCCACGGCATCATCGCGTCGCGTAGTGGAGAAACGCCCGGAATTTGCGGCCGGGTTGCCCGATTTTTGCTGTAACGTCGCGTAGCGATTGCGACGCATCGCGGCTGCGTCGTGCGTCTCGGCGATTCTGACGCAATGAGGAACCGACATCCATGGCGCGGATGGCGTCGGCGGCAACGATTCTGGTTGGCACGGCCCGAGCGGTCGGTCTCGCGATTGCCGTCGCCACGCTGCTGCATGCGATTCCGTCGCTCGCCCAGGCGGGCGCGTCGTCCGATGCGCAGTTCTTCCGCATCGGCTCGGGTGCGGTCGACAGCCCGTCTTTCGCGCTCGCCGGGCTGGTCGCCGCCGGGCTGAGCAGCCCGCCGGGCGGCCGGGCGTGCGAACACGGCGGCAGCTGCGGCGTGCCGGGCATGATCGCGCTCGCTCAGGCGATCGCCAGCCCGGCCGAGGCCATCGAGCTTCTCGAGCAGCGCCAGATCGACGCCGTCCTGGTGCCCGCCGGCGACGCATACCGCGCCTACACGGCCAAGCGCCCCGATGGTGCCAAGCGGCGCGAGGCGCTGCGCAGCGTCGCCACCTTGTTCGTCGAGACGGTCCACGCCGTGGTGCGCCGGGATGCGCGCTTCGAGACGGTCGACGACCTGCGCCGCCGCCCGGTCGCCGGCGCCACCGACGATCCGAGCGCCGCGCCGTTCCTCCAGCTCACCATGAGCCAGCTCGGGCTCGACGGCGGCCGCAAGGGCGCGCCGAACGTCACGCTGCAGGCCGGACTGCAAGCCCTCGCCGAACGCCGCCTCGACGGGCTGGTCGTGGTCGCGACGGCGCCGCAGCCGGCGCTCGCCGAGTTCGCCCATCTGGTGCCGATCCACCTGCTCGCCATCCCGCGGCCCACGTTCGGCCGCCTGCCCTATGTGAGCGCCATCAAGCTGCCCGCCGGCAGCTACGCCGGCGTCGATGCGATCGAGCTGCCGGCCCTGCCGATCCAGCTGTTCGTCGCGGCGGGCGCCGACCCCGACCGCGTCGAGGCGATCACGCGCGCGCTGTGGAACGACGCGACCGCGAAGCTGCTGGCCGCCGGACCGCCGGTCGCCCGTACGGTCAAGCTCGACAACGCGTTGCTCGGCATCGTCGTGCCGCTGCATCCGGGAGCGGCCCGCTTCTACCGCGAGATCGGCACGCTCAACACCACGCCGGTTGCCGACTGACCGACGCGGCGCGCCGGCTTCGGAGCGTCAGCGCTCGAACTCCGGGATGATCCAAGGCTCCTGGTGGGCGGCTTCGGTCCACGCCTGCAGCGCGGGCAGCCCCAGGATCAGGCTCACGTAGTCGCGCGCGGCATCGTCGAGCACCACGGCGTAGGTGGCGAAGCGGGCGACCACCGGCGCGTACATCGCGTCCGCGATCGTCGGATCGCCGAACAGGAACGGCTTGGCGCCGGCGAAGCGCCGGCGGCAGTCGCGCCACAGCGCGGTGACGCGATTGACGTCGTCGCGCACGGCCGGCGTCATCCCCTGGCCCGGGTGCGCGGCGCGCAGGTTCATCGGCATGTTCTGGCGCAACGCCACGAAACCGGCGTGCATCTCGGCCGACACGCCGCGCGCGAGCGCGCGCGCCGCGGGATCGGCCGGCCACAGCCGCGCCTCGGGCATCAGGTCGGCGACGTACTCGGCAATCGCCAGACTGTCCCACACCACGGTGTCGCCATGGCGCAGGCACGGCACGCGGCCCGACGGCGAATGGCGAAGAATCGCCGACTTGGACTCCGGCCGGTAGAGCGGGATCACGACCTCGTCGAAGACGATGCCCGCCTGCTTGAGCACCAGCCAGGCGCGCAGCGACCACGACGAGTAGTTCTTGTTGCCGATGTAAAGCGTGAATTCGGCCACCGGATCACCCGATCGCGACACCCTGGCGCAGCGCCTTTGCAGCCGCCGCAGCTTGCCGGCATTCTAGGTGCAAGCTCCCCCCGAGCAAACCCCGGTCCGACGAACAGAAAGGTCTGGCGCCGCCGTGTCCCATCCGTTCCAGCTGATCGACGACGCCCCCGACGCGGTTCCCTTGCTGCCGGTCGCCAAGCCGGCGCTTGCCGACTGGCTCGGCGCCCGGCCGGAGCACCAGCGCGCCTGGGCCGCGCGCGCCGACTTCAAGGCCGAGCCGGGCGCGACCTTGCTGCTGCCCGACGGCGCGGGCGGGCTGGCCGGCATCGCGCTCGGCGTCGAGCCGCCCGATCACGCCGACCACGGCCTGTGGTCCTACGCCGGACTGCCTGACGCGCTGCCGCCCGGCAGCTATCGGATCGACGCGACGCTGACGCGCGACGACGCCACCAACGCCGCGCTCGGCTGGGCGCTCGGGACCTACGCGTTCACCCGCTACAAGGCGCGCAAGGACGTGCTGCCGAGCCTGGTCTGGCCGGCCGGCGCGGATCGCGGCCACGTGTTGCGCGCCGCGGAGGCGACCGTGCTCGCCCGCGACCTCATCAATACGCCGGCCGCCGATCTCGGGCCGGCCGAGCTGGCGGCCGCGGCCCGAGCGCTCGCCGAGCGGCACGACGCTGAGCTGTCCATCATCGTCGGCGACGATCTGCTGGCGCAGAACTATCCGGCGATCCACGCGGTCGGGCGGGCGAGCGCCAAGCCGCCCTGCCTGATCGACCTGCGCTGGGGCGCCGACGGCGACCCCAAGGTCACGCTGGTCGGCAAGGGCGTGTGCTTCGACTCCGGCGGGCTCGACATCAAGCCCGCGACCGGCATGAAGCTCATGAAGAAGGACATGGGCGGCGCCGCGACGGTGCTGGCGCTCGCCGGCATGGTGATGGCCGCCGGCCTCAAGGTACGGCTGCGCCTGCTTATTCCGGCGGTCGAGAACATGATCGCGGGCAATGCCATGCGCCCGCTCGACGTGCTGGCGACGCGCAAGGGCCTGTCGGTCGAGGTCGGCAACACCGATGCCGAGGGCCGGCTGATCCTGTGCGACGCGCTCGCCGAGGCCGACGGCGAGCAACCCGCGCTGCTGATCGACTGCGCGACCTTGACGGGCGCGGCGCGCGTCGCGCTCGGGCCGGAGCTGCCGGTCGTCTTCACGCGCCATGACGCGCTCTACGACGAGCTCGCCCGCCTCGGCGCGGCGACCGCCGATCCGGTATGGCGCCTGCCGCTGTGGCCGGGCTATCGCCGCCTGCTCGACACCAAGCCGGCCGACCTGTCGTCGACCGGCGACAGCCCGCACGCCGGCGCGATCACGGCGGCGCTGTTCCTCGCCGAGTTCGTGTCGAGCGACACGCCCTGGCTGCATCTCGACATGATGGCGTGGAACGCACGGGCACGACCCGGACGCCCCGAGGGCGGCGAGCCGCAGACCTTGCGCGCGCTCTACGCGCTGGTCGCGGCGCGCGCCCGCGCCTAGCTCTTGCGCTCAGGCACGACGGCACGCCAGCGCGCCAGGCTTTCCGCCGGCCACTGCTCCGAGCGCCGGTAGAACTCGGCGACCGCCGGCACGCCGGGCGGCAGCACGACCCACGGCTGCTTGGTCGACGTGAAGATGTGGATGTCCGGCGGCACGCGCGCCGGCTCCTCGAGCGTGCCCACCCGCACGAAGCGCACGACGTCGCCGGCACCGCCGTAATTGCTCCACAGCGCGATGCGGCAGGTCGGGCAGCGCGCGATCGTCTGGCCCTTGCCGCTGTTGGACGGGATGGTCACGGTCTCGGGCGCCCCCGCGAGTACGACGACGCGGTCGGCCTCGATCATCGCGTTGAGCGCGAAGGCCGAGCCGGTCTCGCGCTGGCACCACGTACAATGGCAGCAGTGCACGAACAGCGGCCGGCTGGTTAGTCGATAGCGCACCGCGCCGCAGGTGCACCGACCGTCCGCCGAGAACGCCGCGTCGTCCGTCATGGGCTGAACTCCCTCGTGATGTGCGGTGCGCGCTCAGTAGCCGGCGCCGAGATCGACCAGGTCGCGCACCGGCTGGCCGGCGCGGAACCGGCGGATGTTCTCGGCGATCACCGGGACGACCGAGCGCCGGTCGCTGATCGCGGCGATGTGCGGCGTGACCTGGACGCGCGGATGACGCCAATAGGGGTGGCCGGAGGGCAGCGGCTCGGTCTCGAAGGTGTCGAGCACCGCCGCCCCGAGGCGGCCGCCGTCGAGCGCCGCCAGGAGGTCGCGCTCGACCACGTGGGCGCCGCGCGCCAGGTTGATCACGGTGGCGCCCGGCGGCAGCGCCGCGAAAGCGCGCGCGTCGAGGATGCCGCGCGTGTCGTCGGTGAGCGGTAGCAGGCAGACCACGATCTGGCTGCGCGCGAGGAACTCGTAGAGCCGCTCGCGCCCGGCATAGTTCGGAATGTCGGGCAGCTGATGCGGTCGGCGGCTCCAGCCCGCGACGTCGAAGCCGAGCGCCTTGAGCTTGCGCGCGGCGTCGCCGCCGAGCGCGCCCATGCCGAGAATGCCGACGCGCCGCTCGTGGGCGCGCGGCTGCGGCAGCATCCGCCATACGCCCTCGGCCTGCTGACGCCGATAGGCGTCGAGTTGGCGATGCGCGCCCAGCACGTGCGCGAGCGCCGACTCGGACATCGCCTGGGTCATGTACGGATCGACCAGACGCGCGAGCGGCACGCGGCGCGGGAAGCTGGGGTCGCGCAGCAGCCCGTCGACACCCGCCCACAGCGAGCAGATCAGGCGCAGATTGGGGAGCTTGGCGAGCTCGCCGGCCGGCGGCTGGGCGACCAGGGCGCAATCGATCTCGGCCGGATCGCCGACCGCCGGGAACGCGCGGATCTCCTCCTCGGGCAATGCCGCGCGGAATGCCGCGAGCCAGCCGGCCTCGTCGTCGACCTTCGCCAGGAACAGCAGCGCCACGGGCAAGTGCCTCTTGTCGTTGTCCGGATGCCTCACCCCCCTCCCCGACCCTCCCCCTCAAGGGGACCTCAAGGGGAGGGTGACGTGGTGCGACGGCGCGGCATCTCAATCCTGACTCCTTCTCCCCTGGAGGGGGAAGGTCGGGATGGGGGGTGAGCGACGAAATTCGACGGAGAGCGTGGCCTCAGCGATCGAGCCAGACGTCTTCCATGCGCCAGCCGTTGTAGATGCTGTTGGCCATGAGGGTCATGCCCTTGACCACGGGCCGCCAGCAGGTCGCGTTGCGCCGGAAGTACAGCATCGGACGGACGACGTCCTGCTGCAGGCGCCGGTCGATCTCCCACACGAGTTTCTTGCGCTTGTCCTGGTCGGGCTCGATCGACTGCTGGTCGATCAGCGCGTCGAGCTCGTGGTTGCAGTAGCCCATGTAGGTGCGCGAGCCGCATACGTAGCTCTCGTAGAACTGCTGGTCAGGCTCGTCGACGCCGTTGCCGACCAGGCTGACGGCGACCTGATAGTCGCGGCGGACCAGCTTCGGCACCCATTGGGCGGTCTCGACCGCCTCCATCTCGCCGTCGACCCAGATCTGCTTGAGCTGGTCGATCAGGATCGCCGCCGGATCGCGATAGATCGCCAGATTGCGCGCCGACACCTTGACGCTCAGATGCTTGTCGGGCCCGTAGCCCAACCCGCGCATCAGCGCGCGCGCCTCCTCGCGACTCTTCGCCACGTCCGGGCCGAAGCCGGGCAGGGTGGCGAGGATCTCCTTCGGCAGGCCCCACAGGCCCTCGGGCGGCGGCAGCATGGCGCCGCCCATGTCGCCCTGGCCCTCGCCCAGGATGTCGATGAACGCCTTGCGGTCGAGCGTCAGCGCGACGGCGCGCCGCATCTCGGGCTTGTCGAACGGCGGCACCGGGTTCATCAGCACATTGGGCGCGACGTTCTCGGCGCCGATCTCGCAGATCGCGTCCGGCACCTGACTCTTGACGTCCTTGAGCAGCGGTATCGTCACCTCGTAGGGGAACAGCATGTCGACCTTGTCGGCGACGAAGGCGAGGATCGCCGTCGAGCGATCGGCGATGACGGTGTACTCGATGCCGTCGAGATAGGGCCGTCCGGGCTTCCAGTAGTTCGGATTGCGCTCGAGCTTGAGCGACTGGTTGGTCTTGTAGTCGACGAACCGGAAGGGGCCGGTGCCGACCGGATGGCGGCGCATCAGCGCGGGCGACACGTGGCACGGATAGACCGGGGTGAAGCCCGAGGCGAGCAGCGCGAGGAACGCCGGCTGCGGCCGCTTCAGGTGGAACGTCGCCTGGTCGTCGCCCTCGGTCGTCACCTCGTTGAGGTTGAAGTACCAGCCGGACCGGAAGTTGAGGCGAAACTTCTCCTTGGCGCGGCCCGTCAGCAGATCCCAGGTGCATTTCACGTCGGCCGCGGTGAACAGTTTGCCGTCGTGCCAGGTCACGCCGCGCCGCAGCTTGAAGGTGAGATCCTTGCCGTCGTCGCTCCACGACCAGCTGGTCGCGAGATCCGGGATGATCGACTTGAGGCTGTTCTGCGGCACCTTCGGGTCGTAGATGACGAGGTTGTTGAACACCCCCATCATCGGCAGCACGACCGTGATCGTGCCTTCCTCGTGGATCGACAGGCTCGGCAGCCCCTCGCGTTCGTGGATGCGCAGAATGCCGCCGGACTTCTGGGCCGACGCCGGGCCGAGCAAGGCCAGCGCCAGCGCGATCCCGCCCAAGACGGGCGCTATGGTTCGTGCCATGGATCCTCCCTCGGGCGCGCCTGGGTTGCTCCCGGCTGCGCCGCGACGGGGATACTAGCCCGACGACGCTAGCTGCGCACCACGCCGGCGGATGCCGCCTCGAGATTGAAGGCGGCCGCCATCAAGGCATGGGTGTAGGGATGCTTCGGCGCCTCGAACACCTCGTCGGCCGGCCCCTGCTCGACGACCTTGCCGCCGCGCATCACCACGACCTCGTGGCTGAGCGCGCGAACCACCGCGAGGTCGTGACTGATGAACAGATAGGCGAGCCGATTGCGCTGCTGCAGCTCGCGCAAGAGATCGACGATCTGCGACTGCACCGTGCGGTCGAGCGCCGAGGTCGGCTCGTCGAGCACGACCAGCTTCGGCCGCAGCACCATGGCGCGGGCGATCGCGATGCGCTGGCGCTGGCCGCCGGAGAATTCGTGCGGGTAGCGGTCGCGCGCCGCGGGATCGAGCCCGACGTCGACCAGCGCGCGCTCGATCAGCCGGTCGCGTTCCTGCTCGGTATCGCCGATGCCGTGCACCTTGAGGCCTTCCGCGATGATCTCGCCGACCGACAGGCGCGGGCTCAAGCTGCCGTAGGGATCCTGGAACACGATCTGGAGCTCGCGCCGCAGCGGCCGCAGCGCGCCGGCCCTGAGGCCTTGCAGCTCGCGACCGCGGAATTGCATCGAGCCGTGGCTGCGCTCGAGCCGAAGCAGCGCCAGAGCGAGCGTCGTCTTGCCCGAGCCGCTTTCGCCGACGATTCCGACGGTCTGGCCTTCGCGCACCGTGACGCTGACGCCGTCGACCGCCTTGACGTACCCGACCGTGTGCTTCAGCACGCCGCGCTTGATCGGGAACCACACGCGCACGCCGCTCGCCTCGAGCACCATCGGCGCCGACGGCGGCACCGGCTCGGGCTCGCCGCTCGGCTCGGCGTTCAACAGCCGGATCGTATAGGGATGCTCTGGCCGCTCGAAAATGCGCTCGACCGGGCCGGTCTCGACGATGCGCCCCTGGGTCATCACGGCGACCCGGTCGGCGATCCGGCGCACGATCCTGAGGTCGTGGCTGATCAGCAGCATCGCCATGCCGAGGCGCTGCTGCAGATCCTTGAGCAGGGTCAGGATCTGGGCCTGGATGGTGACGTCGAGCGCGGTGGTCGGCTCGTCGGCGATCAACAGGTCGGGATCGTTGGCGAGCGCCATCGCGATCATGACGCGCTGGCGCTGCCCGCCCGACATCTGGTGGGCGTAGGACCTGAGCCGGAGCTCGGGCTGGTCGAGGCCGACCAGTTCCAGGAGCTCGACGATGCGCGCGCGCGCCGCTCCGGTGCTCATCGGCCGGTGCAAGAGCAGGACCTCGCCGATCTGCCGCTCGACGGTGTGGAGCGGATTCAGCGCGGTCAGCGGTTCCTGGAAGATCATCGCGGCGCGATTGCCGCGCACGTCCACCAAGGTCTTGCGATCGGCGCCGATCATCTCGATGCCGTTGATCTTGATGCTGCCGCGCGGATGGCGCGCGCTGTGCGGCAGCAGCTGGAGCAGCGACAGAGCGGTGACCGACTTGCCCGATCCGCTCTCGCCGACCAGCGCCAGGGTCTCGCCCTCGACGAGATCGAACGATACGCCGCGCACCGCTTCGATCACGTCGGGTGCCTGGCCGAACGTCACCGCCAAGTCGGTCACCGACAGGAGCGGCGGGCTCATGCGATGGACTTGCGCGGATCGAAGGCGTCGCGCACCGCCTCGCCGACGAAGATCAGCAGGCTCAGCATCACGGCCAATGCGAAGAAGGCGGTGAGGCCGAGCCAGGGCGCCTGCAGGTTGGTCTTGCCCTGCGCCAGGAGCTCGCCCAGCGACGGCGAGCCCGGGGGCAGGCCGAAGCCGAGAAAGTCGAGCGAGGTGAGCGTTGTGATCGAGGCATTGAGCACGAACGGCAGGAAGGTCAACGTGGCGACCATCGCGTTGGGCAACACGTGCCGCACGATGATGATCGGCGTCGGCACGCCGAGCGCGCGCGCCGCCCGGACGTAATCGAAATTGCGCGCGCGCAGGAACTCGGCGCGCACGACCGCCACCAGGCTCATCCAGCTGAACAGCAGCATGAGACCGAGCAGCCACCAGAAGGTCGGCTCGACGACCGACGCGAGAATGATGAGCAGGTAGAGCACCGGCAGGCCAGACCAGAT
>Ga0335078_10012177_pt1 | contig 12763 bp, 11 predicted proteins | sample Lox_Sample_32_FD_206711 | JGI IMG/M metagenome (GOLD analysis project Ga0335078, IMG submission 206711) | Soil microbial communities from Loxahatchee National Wildlife Refuge, Florida, United States - Lox_Sample_3.2 | ecosystem: Environmental > Terrestrial > Soil > Wetlands | place: USA... | reverse complement strand
AAAATGCGACAGCGGTTCCAGATACTCCGAAAGGATTCGGAGGCCGCGGGCATCCGGGCTTTCGAGAAAAGTCTCGTTCAGGTAAGCCACCGGCCGGCGGCTAATCTCGTTTTCGTCCATCATGGGGAAACCGTCCCGGGGCCCTCGAGCTTTTCGAGACGCTTCTCCAATTGTCTCACTGTCTTCAATATTTCAGGCAATTTTTGAAAAGCGGTGATGGCGCGCAGCCATTCGCGGGCTTCAAAGGCCGGTGAGCCGGAGACCACCGCCCCGCGCGCGACGTCGCCGCCGATGCCGCTTTGAGCGTAGACCACCGCATTGTCGTGGATGGTGAGATGGCCCGAGACGCCCACTTGGCCGGCCAGCAAAACATTTTTCTCCAGAATCGAACTGCCGGCCAGGCCGGTTTGCGCGCAGATGATATTGTCCTCGCCGACCACGGAAGCGTGCCCGATTTGGACCAGGCTGTCGATCTTAGCGCCGCGCTGGACCCGCGTTTCGCCGACAGTGGCGCGATCCACCGACGATAAGGACTGAATCTCGACGTCGTCCTCGATCACGGTGACGCCGGATTGAACGATTTTGAAGTGCGTGCCTTCCGATGTTTTCGCGAATCCGAATCCGTCGCCGCCGATGACCACTCCGTTTTGCAAAGTCACGCGATGGCCGATGCGGCAGTGCTCGCGCACCACCGCATGCGAGTGCGCGTAGAAATCGTCGCCGATTTCGACGCCTTCATAAACGACCACGTGCGGATGCAGGACCGCGTTGCGTCCGATCGTGACCCGTTCGCCGACCACAGCGAACGCGCCGATGGATGCGCCGCCGCCGATGCTGGCCGTTCTGGCAATGGCTGCCCGAGGATGAATGCCGGGCTGGGGCTCTGGGGGTTGATAGAACAGCGCCAGCGCCCGCGCGAAATCGTAGTAAGGATGGGCGGAGATCACGCTGGCCGGTTTCGGGTCGGCGAGCGGCTGGGAGACCAGGACCGCGGCCGCGCGCGTATGCCGCACCTTGGGGGCATATTTGGGATTGGCGAGAAAGGTCAGCTCGGTGGGGCCGGCGCGCTCGATGCCAGCGACGCCTGTAATGTAGATATCCGGATCGCCTTCCACGCGGCAACCGAGCCGGGCAGCCAGATCGCGCAAAGGGAGGCCTGCGAGGGTAGACATAGCGATGGCTTCATTGTAAACGCCGAAGCCGAGAGACGTAGGCCCGGGCGCGGTAATATTTCTTCCGGTTTGCCGATGAGCCAAGTAGATGGCTTCTCCTCTGGCCAAACTGGTAGAAAGCTTTACGGTAAACCCGATGGTGTCGGGCAAAGTGATGCGGCAACTGCTCGAACAAGACTCCCGGCAGTTCCTTCAGGATTCGCTGCCGCTACTGCAGGCCGCCCCCGACGTACCAGGCTTCTATCACCTGCTGGCGCTGCTGCAATCGCACGACCTGATTCTGAAAAATATCTGCGATCCCGGCATGTTTACCACCCAGCAAGCGATCGCGCTGGCGAAGCGGTTGGCGCGCATCGAACCGCACTTCGAAATCAAACTGGCGAAAGCGCTGCTGGCTCCGAAAGCGCGCGCCACCAAGCGCGAGATCGAACGGAACGCGCAAAGCCCGGCCGGCCGGCGCCTGCTGGAAATTATTGCGGCCATCTCGGAAGGCACGCAGAGCCTGCTGGTGGCGCAGTTGCTCGAACACCCCGATGCCCACGTTCGTTCCAAGGCCGCACTGCTGGTGGGCAAGTCGAATAAGAACGCCAACTGGACGCAGCAGCGGCTGCTTGAAACCGACGGCCGCGTTCGAGCGAATGTGCTCGAAGCGCTGTGGGGCGCCGAATCCGATGAGTGCCGGGGAATTTTTTGGAGCGCCCTCGCCGATCGCGACAACCGAGTGGTGGGAAATGCCATTCTGGGGCTGCATCGGCTCGGGGATCCGGCCACCATCGGACTGATCCTGGAAATGACCGGTCGGCCGGAACCCGATTTTCAAAAGACGGCCGTGTGGGTCATGGGAGAGAGCGGCGACCTGCGCTTCCTGCCGTGGCTGGAGGACGTGCTCGCCTCGCCATCGGCCGCGCTCCGAACCCACGCCTTCCATGCCTTGATGAAACTGAAGAAAAAACGTGCGCGGCTCGCCGCCCTTCCGGCCCTGGGAGTCCAGTTCCTGCCGCGGTGGGATGCGCGCGACGGCTGGACCGAGGTTCACCTCTCGGTGGTCCGCGAAGGCTACCTCGCGCTGGTGGGCTTGAAACCGACGCAGTTTGTCTTGTGGGAGAACGGACACCAGATTATCGATTTCAACGCAACCGGATTCGCCGAGGCCCTGCCCTTGTTGGCCGGTTTTGCGTTGCCGCACCTGGTAGGCGCGATGGAGAAACAGGCCGCTTACCGCCAGGCCTTTGCGAGCTGCCTCCGGTTGAAGCGCAATGAGGACGCTTGGATGATGCTCAAGTATAGCTGGAACAATTCCGAAGCGCCCTCGCTGCAGCCCGCTAACTCAGAGCTTTTGATCGACGCCGAAGCGGTGGAAGAATTCGCCGGATCTTCCAAGACTCACGCCAAGCCGGCCGGCAATCTGTGGCAAGCCGCCGCCATCCTGGTGCGTGCTCCCGCGCCCAACAAATGCGCCCGCCATGTGGTCTTGATGGATGACGGATCGGCGGCGGTTCCCAGCCCGGACGTAATTGAAAAACTCGGAAATCAAGCGAAAGCGGCCTCTGTCGCGATCGATGCCATCAGCAGCCGTGAGGGCGTCTTCGAGCAGCTTTGCCGCCAGAATCGCGGACGGTGCTTCCACTGTCCGAACGAGGAGAGCCTGTCCAAAGTTCTGAACGATCTGTATGGCTGCTTGATCGCCAATTATCAGTTGCGGTACCGGACGAGCGGGGGCCGGGACGCCGAGCCAGCCGAACTCAAGGTCCAAGTTTCGGCCGAAGCGGGACTTGGAGCGGCGACCACGACTTTATCTTAAGGCCCGACGGCTGGATTTGCGATCGGCGTGCCGGTCTGAGGCGCACCCGGCTGCGCGGAGAAACCGGACTGCGTGGCCGCGCCCGGCTGATTCAGCGCGCCTGGCTGATTGGCCGCACCGGGCTGATTGGCTGCACCGGGCTGATTCGGCAGTTGCTGCATCGGCGTCACTCGTCCAGAAGCGTCGTACCGCAAATTGTACAGAAACTCCCATTCCTTATACTTCTTGTGGTCATTGATCACGTGAATGCCTTCGCCGACGGCGTTGCTCGCGACGCCGGCGATGCCTGCTCCGCCGCCGGTTATTCCAGCGACGCTGGGCGGAGGCTGCCGGGGCGTAGTCAGAAGCCCCCCAATTATACTCGCGGCGTTACCGGGAGGGGCGACTGGTGAAGCTGCCGATTGCGCGCCCGCGAACCCTGGCTGCTGACCGGAATTTTGCTGGAACGGATTGTAGGGTTGACCAGAGTTCGGATTGGGCGCGAACGGGCTGTACGGCTGGGCCGGATTGGTCTGTGAGCCTGAAGGCTGCCCAGGATAGGCCGGCTGCGCTGGATACCCGGGTTGTCCGGGATACACGGGCTGCCCAGGATAGGCCGGCTGCGCTGGATACCCGGGTTGTCCGGGATACACGGGCTGTCCAGGATAGGCCGGCTGCGCTGGATACCCGGGTTGTCCGGGATACACGGGCTGTCCGGCTTGGCCGGGAACCTGTTGTGGCGACTGCCCGGGGAACTGGCCCGGATACTGCGGCTGGCCGGGATATTGAGGCTGTCCTGTGGGGTTCTGCTGACCGGCGAACTGTTGGAGTTGCGGCGGGTATTGCGGCTGCTGCCCGGGAAATTGCGCGGCCTGTCCGGTCTGAGACGGATCCTGAACCTGACCGGGTTGCGAAGGGAAAGTCCCTTGCGTTGGCTGACCCGCAAATTGCGGCGGGAGGACTTGCCCGCCAACCGGGAGCTGGCCGGGATATTGGAATTGGCCCGGAACTTGAGGCTGCTGCACAGGCTGCGCCCCAGGATACACGGGTTGCCCTGGATAGACTGGTTGTCCAGTTTGTGATGGATCCTGGCCCGGTTGGACCTGCCCCGGCAGGATCTGGCCCGGTTGAATCGGAGATTGTTGCGGGTATTGTTGCTGCTGCGGATATTGTTGCGGGTATTGTTGTTGCTGCGGGTATTGCGGCTGCTGTCCTGGATCTTCGGCCACCGCGACCGGTTGCTCGGCTGCTTGGGGCAGGATGCGGTCGCTCGGTCTTCGAGCCGCCATGTTGATTGCCGGAGCAACAGGCTGGCCGTTGGCGTCTAAGGTCGGCGCCGTGGCCGGCTGCTGCTGCGCGCCGCCGGGTTGGGCGCCGAACGTCTGCGATCCGAAAGTCTGTGATCCGAAAGTCTGCGATCCGGTTGCTTGCGAGCCGCCCGGATTTTGGCCGCCTTGAGCCTGATTCGTCAGAGGCTTGACCAACGAGTCTGTGAGCGCTCCATTGGGACCGATGTGGAGCAAACGATAATCCTTACCCGTCAGCGGATCGGTATAGCGATGCCGCAGAAAGCGAATGTTGCGCTTGGTTTCGAGGTCGTCCAGATTTTGCGGGAAGGCGCCGAATTTGCGATTGAAAAGCAGGATGGCGCGGGCGTACTGCATGCCGCGGTCAATGGACATCTGCTCGCGCGCGCGCTGGGATTCAAAAGCCACCCGCGGCATCTCCATATACAAGGTAATGGCGATCCCGGCAGCCAGCACGAAGACCAGCAGGAGAGCAAAGCCGCGCTCGCCGGTGTTCCTAGCGCGTTTCATCCGGCCATCTCCGCTTCAAGCGGCAGCGTCTGCTGATTGTTGCTCTTGAATTGCGTGTCTTCGATCACGGCGGAATTGACGCCAATCCGAACGATCTTGTAACGCTTTTTGATCATGTCGCCTTCGGCGGCGATCACGATGTCGTCGCCATCCAAGAAGAAAGCGCGCTTGATACCGGCCTTGGGCGGATTCACGAATCCGTAGAACTTGAGGGGAATGGGCGGCGCTTTGGGCTCGGCGGGCTTCTCGGGCTCGGCTGCCTTGGCTTGCGGCATCGGTCCCACGATCTTCGAGACCGCGATCTTAGCCGGCTCCTTCACATCTAATTTCGCCGGCGCCTCGGGAGCGATATCGAACAGAGAACGCGTGCCTGCATCCGCCTCAACCTTGGCGAGCCGTGCCAGCGCGCTCAGATGCAGGGTCGGATCGACCTTGGACGGATCGATGTCCTTGTTGCCCGGGAATCTCGGCTGCCATTCCTTGGGCCCGTTGCCGGCGCTGCGCATCAGGTTCCTGGACGCACTTCGACTGTTGGGACGCGCGACCGTTCGCAGAGGCTCGGGCGCCGCGGCTGTCCGGACCGTCACTCGAGCATCGCCCGGCGAATCGCTGTTGGAGAAATAGAAATAACCGGCTACCAAAAGCAAACCGGCCAGGATTGCGATCTTCTTCCGCTCGGCTCCGAGTTTGGTGGGCACCCAGTTCATTGCGCCGATCCATCCTCCCGGACGAAGGTGTCGAGCTTCAGCATGACGTTCAGCTTGGTCCCGGACTGTTGCGGCGTGGCGTTCAAGGTCTCGATAAAGAGCAGCCGGCTCGACCGGTCGAGCTGGTTCACGAAGCGGATCAGGTCGGGATAGGTGGCTTCGTAATTGACCGAAAGCTGCATCATCTCCAGCGTATCGCTGCCCTCCACGGGCTGAATCGAATAGGCGCCTTCCTTAGGAGTGATCTTGGTCTGGCTGGCTAATTCGTTCAGGTCGGCCATGATGCTGGAGTAGGCCACACGCCGCGGAAGAAAATACGTCGTCATGAACTGGTCGCCTTCGGTGCGGCCGCTCTCGATTTTGCCAGCTAATGTGCGCGTGCGCTCGAGCGTGGCTTGCTGCTGCCGAAGCTCGGTGCGCATTTCGTCGGCCTGCTCGCGCAGTTGCTGGGGCGAGCCGCCGATCGGGCGGAGCGCGAAATAGCCCGCCACCAAGTTGGCCGCCAGCAAAACCGCCAGCACCAGCCGGATCACAGTGCCCGGATTATTCGGCGGCCAGACGCTGAAGTTAAAGTTTCTGGGCATAGCTCACACTCACGTGATAGCGGAAGTACGGATCGGTTTGCGACGGTGGGATCGAGTTCAACACCGACGTGGGACCGAACTGCGGCGAGGCTTCCAGGCGTTTCAACAATTCCAGCACCGGTTGCACTTCTTTCGATCCGACTACCATGTCGAGCAGCACCTGATTCTCCTCATCCACTTCCGGCAGCCGCACCGAGACCAGCCGGACATTGTTGGGCATCACTTTTTCCAGATCCGCGAAGATCTTGGTCCAACTGATGGCCTTGCGATCGATCAGCAAGTTCAGAAACAGGCTGCGCTCCAGCACCTCGGCGTTTTCAGGCTTGCCCAGGGTCGCATTCAGTTTGGCTTGCTCGGCGCGGATGGAGCGCAATTGTGCATTCAAGCGTTCGATGGTGACGCGCGTGCCTGCGGCTTGATGCCGTTCGGAGAGAATGGTTGCGGCCAGGAATCCCAACAGGACCGCCAATAAAACGGCCACCGCGGCCGAGCCGACCAGCATTGGCCGGTCCCGGCGAAACGGTTCGCTCGCGAGATTAATTCGATGCGCCATTTGGTTTATCCTGCCACCGACTCCAGGTACCCCAGCAATCCGGCGTTGGTCTCGTCCGGGGAGCCGAAGCGCGACCGCAGCAACGCGACCGCCACGCCCCATTCGGCCTGCCAGCGATTCGCCAAATCGGCGATTTCGGGAGTGAATCCGGTGAGCCAAACCCGCTCCGGGCGCGCGTTCAATTCGTCTTCGACGTAGGCCAGCGTAGGATGCAGCACCGAATCGATCTCCTCGCTTCCGCCTTCATCCATCTCGATGCAGCGGGCCAGCTTGATCACCGCCCCGTCCAGCACCAGCACCGAGAGAACGCGCCCGCTCAGTTTCACAAACATGCTCACGCCGCCGGACTCAACCAGGTTGAGCGCGGCGAGCGACGAGGTGGTGACGAAGCCGGGATGAAAACCGGCCGCTCGAAAGGGCGCTTCGTACTGCGCCACCAGCTCGGCGGCCATCACGGCCGCCAGGATCTCCACTTTTCCGGCCGAATCCCGCGATTGCAGGGCGTGGCTGACGATGGCCGAATCGATGTCGAAGGGCACGCTTTTCTTCATTCGGAAGCGCAGCAACGCGGCTTGTTCCTGCGGCTGGGCGGGAAAGGCGTCGAAATCCAGGACCGCGACGCGAGCGCAGTAATCCGGCAGGATCAGTGCCGCCCGCCGCTTCCTTTGTCCGTTGAGCGGCACCAGGGCATGGATGCGATCCAGGATCTGATGCGGCTGCTGGAGGTTCTCATGCACTGGCGATACCTGCAACGCTCCGCGGTCGAGCGGTGCGAACTGCGTTCGAGCGGGTTCGGCCATATCGGCGAACGCGAGGCCTTGCTCCGACAGCTCGAAAGCGTGCGTGGGAGGAGGATCTTTGAGGAGATTGGCGAGCCACATAACCGTTGAGCGCGACGTCAGCCTTCGATGAACGTCACCTTGTTGATCTCCTTCAATGTGGTTACTCCGGCGCGCGCCTTCTCGAGCGCCGATTCGCGCAAGAATGTCATGCCTTCCTCGCGCGCCACGCGCTTGATCTCCGAGGCCGGGCGCTTGTCGAGAATCATTTCGCGGATGTGCTCGCTCAAGTCCAGCAGCTCGTGAATTGCCGTCCGGCCGCGGAATCCGGTTCCGCCGCACTCAAAACAGCCCGGGCCCTCGTAAAATTTCACGTCGCGCCATTCGTCCGGGTTCAAGCCGCTCTCGATCAAATAGGAGTCCGGATATTCGACCTCGACCTTGCAGTAGTTGCAGATCACGCGCACCAGCCGCTGCGCGAGAATGCAGTTGAGCGCGGAAACGAAGTTGTACGGCTCCACACCCATGTTCAAGAAGCGCCCCAGCACATCCAGCACGTTGTTGGCGTGGACGGTGGTGAACACCAGGTGACCGGTGAGCGCGGCGTTGATGGCGATCTGCGCCGTCTCCTGGTCGCGGATTTCGCCCACCATGATCTTGTCGGGATCGTGCCGCAAAATGGAGCGCAGCCCGCGCGCGAAGCTCAGGCCCTTCTTTTCGTTCACCGGAATCTGCGTGATGCCCTTGATCTGGTATTCCACCGGGTCTTCAATGGTGATGATCTTGTCTTCGTCGTTCTTGATCTCGCTCACGCCGGCGTAGAGCGTGGTGGTTTTGCCCGAACCGGTGGGGCCGGTAACCAGCACCATCCCGTACGGCTCCTTAATATAGCGCCGGAACTTTACCAGATCGTTGTCCGAGAAGCCCACCACATCGAGCGATAACTTCGCGAACTTCTCGCTCATCGACTCTTTGTCGAGCACGCGCAGCACAGCGTCTTCGCCATGGATGGTGGGCATGATCGAAACGCGGAAATCGATGAGGCGCGTCTTGTAGCGCACGCGGAAACGGCCGTCTTGAGGGATGCGGCGCTCGGCGATGTCGAGCTCGCTCATGACCTTGATGCGCGAAATGATGGTCGAGTGCCAGTCCTTGGAGATCGGCGGCATGGCATAATGCAGCACGCCGTCAATACGATACTTGATGGCCACTTCCTGATCGCGGGTCTCGATGTGTATGTCGCTGGCGCGGCGCTCGAGCGCGTTAAAAATGGTGGTGTCGACCAGCTTGATCACCGGCGCGATATCGGAGTCGGCGGTCAGCTTGTCGATCGACAGCGTTTCGTCCTGATTCTCCTCTTCGCCGATCACGTCCAGCGTGAAGCCCTCGGTCACTTCTTCCAGCACGCGCTGGGACTGCTCGGTCTTCTTCAGCAGGTCGGAGATCTGCGACAGCGTCGCAACTTTGACGTGCAGTTTCTTCTGGAGCAGCACCGAAAGCTCGTCGATCAGGTTTAAATTTCTGGGATCGGCCAGCGCGATGTCCAGGTGTCCGTTGGCCGAATGGATCGGCACGAAGTTGTAGCGGAACATCAGGTCCACTGGAACCGAGTGGAACAGGTCGTGATCGATGCGCACGTTGCGCAGGTCGACGAACTCGCAGCGATAGCGCGCGGCCACGTTTTTGGCCTGCGTGATTTCCTCGTTCGGTTCCAAGAGTCTGATCCGATCGCTTGCCGCCATAATTTTAATCCTTATCGCAACGTGTCATCATCCAAGGTCTCATCGCAACGTGTCCGCCCCCTAGCGCAGCGTGTCTGCCAAAGAGAAGATGGGCAGGTATAACGCCACCAGCACGAAGCTGACGAAACCGCCCATGAAAATCATGATGGACGGTTCAATCAGCGACAGCGCCGCCGTCATGCGCGTGTTGACGTCGTCCTCGTAAAACTCGGCCACGCTGGCCAGCATCTGCGGCAGCGCGCCGGTGGATTCGCCGACCTCGATCATGTCGATCGAAAGCCCGGGAAAAATTTTCGTTTTAGCCAGCGCGCCCGAAAGCGCCTGACCTTCCTTCACCATTTGGCCCGCTGAGGCCAGAGTATTTTTCAACAGCCGGGTGCCGAGTGAACTGGAGGCCGTCTCGAGCGCCTGCAACAGCGGAATGCCGCCCACCAGCAGCGTTCCCAGCACGCGCGCAAACTGCGCCACCTGGTACTTGATCCAGATTTCGCCCACCAGCGGAGTGTGCAGCCGCCAGCGGTCCACGGTCTCCTCTCCGGAATCAGTCTTCGCCCAGAACCGGAACGCAATCGCGGCGGCGACCAGACCGATAAAGCCCGCCACGATGTAACTGCGGGCAGTGGTGCCAACCGCGATCAAGAACTGTGTGGCGGCCGGCAGATTGGCGTTCATGCTCTGATACAGGTCAGCGAACTTCGGGACCACAAAGGTCACCAGGAACACCATCAAGGCGATCACCAGCACGATCAGCAGGCACGGATAGACCAGCGAGAGGATCAGCTTCTTGCGGACCGCCAGTGCCAGCTTCTGATAGGCGATGTAGCGGTCCAGCACCTCGCCCAGCGCACCGCTCTTTTCCCCGGCCAGCACGCTGGTAACGTAAATGGGCGGAAATACGCCCTGCCGCGCGAAAGCATCCGACAGCAGCGAGCCGTTCTTGACCTCTTCGCGGACGGCTTTGATGTGCGGCGCGAGCTTGGTGTCGGTCAAGCGCTCCGAAAGCAAATCGAGCGCCTTCAAAATAGGCAACCCGGCACGCACCAGCGTGACGAACTGCTGGTTGAAGATCAGGAATTTCTCAAGATTGATCTTCTTGCGTTTGCCGCCCACCGACATCCCGGCAATCTCGCGGCGCGGCTTGATGGAGTAGATGAGAAAACCTTGCTGCGTGAAGCGGTCGCGCAGGTCGCGCTCGGAGTCGCCCTCGGCGACTTGCTGATGGATCTCGCCGCGGTGGTCAGCGTACTTGAGGAGGTACTCGGCCATTATTGACCCCCCTCGGGAGCCACCAGCGTCGCGCCCGCGGGCATCTGAAATTTGAACTCCGAGTCGTCGACCGGCGGATTCACTTTTTCCTGGGCAAACTGGAATGTTAGGATCGACTGATCCTGACCCTGGATCACCAGCCGCTGGATCGAATAATCCGGCGTCACCAGCATTTGCACCTGCTCGTAGGGAAGCTTATCGCTCTTGGCGTGCGCCACCACCAGGTAGTTGGCGCCCTCCTGTTTCACGTCGAAATCGCGAAAGTCCTTCATGAAGTCCAGCTTGCCCAGCAGGAACGCCATCGGCGCCCGCATGTCGTCACTGGCTTTCAGTTTGGTCTTTTCGACGCGATGGGCATCCGGGGTGTAAAGAAAGACGTCCTTGCCGTCGGAGACGAACAGCTTGCCGGCCGGCTCGGTGTAATCCCAGCGCATGCGGCCGGGTTTGCGCAGCGTGAGCTCGCCCGACTCGCCCTTCCGGGGCCGGCCCAGCACGCTATATGATTCTGTGAATTGGACTTGCAGCGTCTGCGCGCGGTTGTATCGTTGCTCGATCGACTTCAACAAAGTGGTGGTGGGCAGGTCGGCTGCCCGGACCGGCAAGAAGACGCAAGCGAGCAAGGCGCGGCACACCCACGGCGCAATTCTAGTCACTATTACTTTTGACGTGTGCGGCCGGGATCGTGTGCAGGTTCAAATTCGAGCCGATTCAGGTTTCTAGCCTAGGGGCAGGCAGGCCGGCGGGGGTGCCTCATATTGAAGAAAGGAAAGCCCGGCACGCATTGCGCTGGTATTACTTGGGACTACGTCCTAGAACTAATCGCCAGGAGCGATTTTGAGCGCTCGGAGGAACTTCTCGTCCTGCTCGGTGAGTTCGACTTCGCCGTTCGAGCTGATTGCGGGCACCATTTCGGGCTCGCGCGACGGGTTCAACTCCGGGCTCAGACTGACGCCAATGGTGGCTTCGAGAACGAGCGTGACATCGTAGCCGGCGCGCTTCATGTCGGTCACGACGGCTGCGACGCGGTCCGATTCGCAAACTGATTCGTTGATCGCTTTTTCGAACTCTTCCACAAGGTTTTTCAGATCCGGGTTCATGGCTTGTCCTCCGTTCCTAGCCGACCTGAGTTTGAGCATCCGGAATGCCAAAGCGGACTGCGTAGCTAAGTCTATTGGAATGAATGGCCAGTACGGGATACGTGTGTCAGCGGGCGGACAAAATGTCTCGGATGGTGGTGGTGGTTCCAGGGCAAAGTGTCCTGGATACCGGCCCGGAGCTAACGCACCGTCGATTTTCCCGCCCGCTCGGCCAGTAGATGCCGCTGCACGCGGCTGTGGTTCCGGCCATAGCCGAAGTAAATCGCCATACCAATGATCAGCCAGACCACAAGCCGCAGCCAGGTCTGCCAGGGCAGCGCCACCATCATCGCCAGCGATACCAGGATGCCCAGGATAGGAACCGCCGGCACCAACGGCGTCTTGAAGGGTCGGTGCAGCTCCGGCTTGCGCACGCGCAGCACCCACACGCCCGCGCAGACAATAACGAACGCGAGCAGCGTACCGATACTGGTCAGCTCGCCGAGCGCGCTGATCGGAAGGAATGCGGGCAGGATCGCGACAAAGATACCCACGGTGATCGACGAGATCCAGGGCGTGCGGAAGCGGGGATGCACCGCACCTGCCCAGCCGGGCAGCAATCCGTCGCGAGACATCGAGAAAAACACGCGCGATTGGCCGAGCAGCATCACCAGCATCACCGTGCTCAGGCCCATGATGGCTCCAATCAGCACCAGGTACTCGCCCCAGCGAACGCCCGTCTCCGCCATGCCAACTGCGATCGGCGCGGCGACGTTCAAGCGCGTGTAACTGACCACGCCGGTCAGCAGGCCCGAGGTCAGAATGTACAGCACGGTGCAGATGGCGAGCGACCCGAGAATTCCGATAGGCATGTCTCTTTGCGGCTGGCGCGCCTCTTGCGCGGCCGTGGAAACCGCATCGAAGCCGATATAGGCGAAAAAGATGACACCTGCCCCGCGCGCAACCCCGGACCATCCGAAGTCGCCAAAGCTGCCCGTATTCGGCGGGATGAACGGAGTCCAGTTAGCCGCCGCTTGCGAGGGGTGCGCCAGGACATACAGCGCGGCGACCCCGATAAATACCAGAACTGCGCCGACCTTGACGAACACGATGACGGTGTTCACCGTCACGGATTCTTTGATGCCGATCACGAGAATCGCGGTCACGATCGCGATCGCAAGAAACGCCACCAGATTGAAAACGCCCGTGGCGTGGGGCAGCGTGGCTGGATTGACGCCGGCCGGCAGCGAACTAAGCGGCTGCCACATCTGCTGGTAGAAAGCGAGC
>Ga0335078_10012176_pt1 | contig 12763 bp, 13 predicted proteins | sample Lox_Sample_32_FD_206711 | JGI IMG/M metagenome (GOLD analysis project Ga0335078, IMG submission 206711) | Soil microbial communities from Loxahatchee National Wildlife Refuge, Florida, United States - Lox_Sample_3.2 | ecosystem: Environmental > Terrestrial > Soil > Wetlands | place: USA... | reverse complement strand
CGCGCCACTCAGCGGGCGCCACCGGTCCCGTGAGCGCGGCCAGCAACGGTTGCGCATCGCCATAGGAAATCGGAAGGGTCGGGATCTTGGTGAGGACTTCCACCTTGTCGAGTGGCAGCCGCTTGGCATCGGCGGTAGCGCCGACGCCGGGGGTGAGCGGGTCGCCGGAGTAAAGCGTCATATCCACCACGCTGCCGCGCTGCACGCCGTCCCGGGGACGCCAGGCGCCCTCGGGAAAGACATCGCCCTGGAAATAGCCGTCTTCGTGCGGGTCGGAATAAATCAGGCAGCCGACCGCGCCGTGCTCCGCCGCCACCTTGGGCTTGATGCCGCGCCAGGTCTCGCCGTAGCGCGCGATCACGATCGCCCCTTTCACCGAGATGCCCAAACGGTCGAGCTTTTCGTAATCGTCCGGCGCGCCGAAATTCACGTAGACCAGCGGAGCCGTCACGTCGCCGTCGGCGGAGTAGGCGTTGTAAGTGGGCAACTGCTCGTCCTTCTGCCCCGACGTAGGATCCACTGCCAACGTCGACTCCTCCAGCTTGGCCGTAAACCTGGTGGGTCCGACAAGTTCGAGGGCGCGCTCCTTGGGGGTGGGAAACAGCACCTGGAACGTCTCAATGTGAGCGTCGAGCCCCCACGACTTGAACTGAGAGAGAATCCACTCGGCATTGTCCTTGTCGTAGGGCGAGCCCACGTGGTGGGGCCGCGCCGAGAGATGCTGGTCGTATTCGCGCATCTTCTGGTTGCTGGGAATCGCCTGGAATTTCGTTTCCCACTCGCGCTCGGAGCGGGCCGCTTGGTCGGAATAGCCTTGCAGCTTCGGCGCCGGCTCCTCCGCCGCTACCGCGGAAAGCAAGAAGCAGGTAAGGCAAAAGACCAGTGTTACGATGACACGTCGCATGATGTCCTCCCATTGGTTGGTTGCGTCGCGGGCCGCGCCCGCCACAGCGCCGCCGCGGGCCGCAATCCAGGAAAGACTTTAACACAGCGCCGCCGAGTGGCCGCAATCAAAACGAAGACCCTGTGAAGGTCCTCTTTTGGTTGCTGCCACAGGCCGCGCCGGGGTACGCTCTTATTTCTTTGCGCCGCACAAAGAGTTTTCGAAGGAGCAATACGGGGAACAGCGTCGGTGAGACACCGCCGCTACAGCGAGGGGGCAGGCGGTACTGTACTGAGGACGTCCTTTCCAATGGAAATCATTCTGACAGCGGTTGACGACCTGTTTTTCCTGGGCAAGATTCAGCAGACAGCGAAACTGCTTGGTGTCACTGTCGGGATAGCCGACCCGCGTAAGCTGCGCGAGGAGATGGCTCGGGCGCCAGTCCGCGCCGTGATCCTGGACCTGAACCACCGCTCCAACGCTGCCGTGGATGCGTTACGCGAATTGAAGGGAGACCCTGCAACTGCCGCGATCCCGGTGCTCGCGTTCTTGTCACACGTCCAGACCGACCTCGCGTCGGCAGCGCGCGCCGCCGGGTGCGATATCTTGCTCGCGCGCTCGGCCTTCAGCCAGCAGCTTCCGCAGTTGCTGGAAAAGCTCGTCGGCAGGCAGCCGGCCCGATGAAAGTCGAAGGTTGAAGGTGAAGAAGGCGTTATACGCCAGGGCACGAGTTGATGCCGAAGACGTCCGAGCTTGTCATTCTGAGCGTTGTCGCTGACTATGTCGTTCTGTATGGCTTTTGGCTTTTGACTTTCGACTTTCGACTGCTGTTATAATAACCGCGCATTTCTATTGAGTTTGCGAGAAGGTGCAGCGCAATGACCGGTACTCCTTACGTGCTGATTGATAACCTCCCCTACCGGCACAGCCGGGTGCTGGACGCACTCTGGGTGGTCGGCTTCAGTCTGCTTACCGCGTTGTTGGCGCAGGTCCGTATTCCTCTGCCTTTCACTCCGGTACCGCTCACCGGACAGACGTTCGCGGTGCTCCTGGCGGGGGCGGCATTGGGAAGCCGACGAGCCTTCCTGAGCCAGGCACTTTATCTTGCCGCAGGCGCGTTGGGCTTGCCGGTGTTTGCGGGCGGTGGCGCTACGGCTGCTTACCTGCTGGGTCCGACCGGCGGCTACTTGTGGAGCTTCCCTCTGGCTGCCGCTCTTCTCGGCTGGCTGGTGGAGCGGGGAGCCAGCCGGCGAGTCTGGACCCTGGCACTGAGCCTGGTCCTGTCCGACGTACTCATCGTGGCTGCCGGAGCTCTTTGGCTTCATGGCATCTTCGGCGTTGCCGGTCGACAGGCATGGTTGCAGGGCTTCTACCCCTTTGTGGTAGGCGACGTTTTAAAAGTGGCGCTCGTGGGCCTGACGCTACCCGCAGTGCTCCGGCGTTACGAGCATTGAGCTCTCAGTTTTCAGGCTTAGCTATCAGCCATCAGCGCTCAGCTTCAGCAAGAAAGTGTGGATGCCTTACTGAGAGCTGATCGCGGAAAGCTAGCTGAAGGCTGAAAGCGACTGAGAGTAACAAGTTTCCAATGTCAATCTCAAGGATTGCCGACGAAACCGCAGTGCTCGCCGCCAATGACGCTTTCTACCAGGCCCTCGAATCCTTGAATGTCGCTCGCATGAACGACATGTGGTGGCACGAGGACTGGGTGTGCTGCCTGCACCCGGGCTGGGACTTGGTGGTGGGCTGGAGGGCGGTGCAGGAGAGTTTTGCCTCCATCTTCCAGGCCACGGCCCAGATGCGCGTCGTCCTCAGCCGGGTGTTGGTCCACGCGGTGGGAGACGTCGCATGGGTTTCCTGCATCGAACAGGTGACTTCGACCATCGAGACCGACTTCAGTACCGTGCTGGTGGAAGCTACGAACCTGTTCGTGCGTCGCAGCGGCGAGTGGAGATTGGCGCATCATCACGGCACGCCCATGCCGGCCCTTGTCACTTCGGGTGCGACCAACAGCGTGCAGTGAGCGGTAGGCAGTAGGCAGAAGGCGGTAGGCAGAGAGTAGTGGGTAGTGGAGAAAGGAAGGCCGAACGCAGAAATGATGAACAACGAAGCAAAACGAAGGAAAGGTGCTTTGCTGTTCCCTATTCCCTGTTCCCTGTTCCCTGGACTTTTCCTGCTCCTGGTACTGTCAATGGGGAGCGTAGCCTTTGGCGGGCAGGGGTCCAGTTCGCTGGCTGAGTTGCTCAAGAGCCCGAATGCCGACACTCGTGCCAAGGCTGCTCACGACATCGGCCAGAACCGCGACGCTTCCGAGATCCCAGCCCTGACCGCAACCCTGGCGGACCCGAGTGCCAAGGTACGGAAAGAAGTGGTGATTGCCCTGGCTCGCATCCACGCTCCCCAGTCGATCGACGGGATGATTCAGGCTACCAAGGATCCGGACTCAGACGTGCGCGTGCTGGCCGTGAGCGGCTTGGTGGATTATTACACGGGCCAGAGCCTGGAGACCGGCATCACCGGATTCTTCAAGAAGGGCTACCAACAGGCCAAAAGCCACTTTCAGATCGACGTCACGCATGTGGATCCCGGAGTCCAGGTGGACCCCAAAGTTGATGGGGCACTGGACGCGACCATGAACGACACGCGCGCGATTGAGCCGGCTCGCGCCGCCGCCCGTGGCCTGGGGGTGCTGATGGCACGTTCGGCGGTTCCCGACCTCGTTAAGGCGGCGCATTCGGTTGACGAAGACCTGGCCCGCGAAGCTCTGGGCGCCCTGTCAAAGATCAAGGACCTCTCAGCCGGGCCTCAGCTCATCGACTTGCTGGATTCGACCAGCAGCGGCATCCTGGAAGATGCCTGCGTCGCGGTGGGCGTGCTACGCACGCAGGCCGCCGCGCCGAAACTGCAATCGATCTACGAAAACAACTCTGACAAGAAGGTGCGCGAGAGTGCGTTGCAGGGTCTCGCCGACCTCGGGAATCCGGCTTCTATCCCGCTGTTCACGCGGTCGCTGGAGAGCAGCGACAAGACCACCCGCGCCCTCGCCGCCGAAGGTCTGGGGCGCGCCGGCGATCCCAAACCGGTGCCGGAACTTGAAAAGGCAATCGCCGCCGAGACCGACGCCAACGCGCGCCTGGCCATGGATTTCGCGCTGACCGCCTTGGGGAGCAACAATTATCGGAACGGCCTCGTCCAGGGTCTCGACTCCCGGATGCGCGGCGACATTGCCCAAACCTATCTGATTGAATTGGCCCGCAACCCGAAGATCCGCGCCAGCCTGTACCCTTACCTTACCAGCGGCACCGACACCGAGCGCCGCAAGCTCTGCGACGTTCTGATGTATTCCGGAGACCAGTCGAGCCTCGGACCCCTGGAACGCGCCAGCCACGACCGCAACGACGACGTCGCCACCGAGGCACTGCACGCCCTGCGCGTGATCCGCGCCCGGCTCTCCGCGGGCGGCAACACCCCCACGTAGCCCTGTAGCCCCCGGACGACGATCACCGGGCGGGGAAGGGCCGATTGGCTGGAAGAGAGACTAGAGAGTGGGGCTAGCGACGAGTCGTAGCTCCCTGGACGCTGCCTTTTGCCTGGCGCGGTGTTGGTCTTGGGTTCCTGCCTCCCGGTGGCTACTGCCCGTCTTCCGGCGGCCGAAACCGGTATCCGACCCAGGGTTCGGTCAGCAGGTATCTCGGCTGGGAAGGCTTGGGCTCGATCTTCTTGCGAAGCTGGTTGACGAAAACGCGCAGATACTCGGTTTCGTCGCCGTAGTCGGGGCCCCAGACGGACTGGAGCAGTTCCCGGTGCGGGATGGCCTTGCCTGGGTGGGAGACGAGGTAGCGAAGCAGGTCAAACTCCTTGGGGGTCAGGCGAACTTCGCGGCCCCGGGCGGTGACGGTACGGCGGACGAAGTCGACGGCCAGATCGGCCGATTGGAAGGAGAGTTTGTCCTGGTCTGCGTCGTGAAGCGACCGGCGCAGGTTGGCGCGGATACGGGCCAGGAGTTCCTGCATGCCGAACGGCTTGACGACGTAATCGTCGGCGCCCGCATCGAGAGCGCGGACCTTGTCGTGCTCGCTGTTGCGGACGGAGAGCATAATGATGGGCACGTCGGAGGTCTCGCGAATCTCGCGGCAGACCTCGAATCCGCTCATGCCCGGCATGTTGACGTCGACGATGAGGAGGTCCGGCATTTCCTCCCGGAACGCGGTTAGCGCCTCCTCGCCGCTGCGGGCTTCGCGCACTCCGTAGCCGGCAGCGGCTAGGGAGCTGCGCAGAGTACGCCGGATCTGAGGCTCGTCGTCAACTAGAAGAATGGTCATCGCTTCTCAGTTTTCAGCTTTCAGCTTTCGGTCCGAAAGCTGTCTGACTTACCCTCTTGGTAGCCATGAGCAAGGCAGATAACTGCATCTGGAACGTCGGATCGCAGTTCTCCGTTTCGGGTTTTCAGTTCGCGGACCGCAACTTGAGCGAAACTGAAAACTGAGAACTGAGAACCGAAAACTTCTTACCGGCCGGTTCGATCCAGCGGTAAGCTGAACCGGAACACCGAGCCTTTCCCGAGTTGGCTGACGACGCCGATGCTTCCTCCGTGCGCCTCGACGATGGCTTTGGCAATCGCCAGACCCATTCCGGTGCCCTGCACGCGGTAGCGCTGGTCCCGGCCCCGATAGAACTTATCGAACACCAGCGCCTGCTCGAAGCTGTCGATGCCCGGGCCCTCGTCGGCCACGCTCGTTACCAGCGCGGGTCCGGCGACCTCGCTGGTGACCACAATCCGAGACCCTTCCGGCGAGTACTTGACGGCGTTGTCCAGGAGATGCGCCAGCACCTGCTTGATGCGGGAGAAGTCCACCCGCACGGGCGGCAAGTCGGCGGGCACTCGCCGTTCAACCTGGTGGTGAGCCAGGGCGTGTTTCGTCTCCTCGATCGCTTCGTCCACAATTTCACCGATGGGGTGGGACTCCAGCGCCAGTTCGATCTCGCCCGCATCAAGCTTGGCCATCTCCAGCGCTTCGTCGATCAGCCGATTGAGGCGGTCGCTTTCTTCGTCGATCACCACCGCGTGGTCGCGCCGCTGTGCTTCGGTGAGCTGCGGTTGCGAAAGCAGGCTGGTGACCGCGGCCTTGATCGCCGTGAGCGGGGTCCGCAACTCGTGCGTCACCGAATCCAGCAGCGCCGTCCGCAGGCGTTCCTCCTGTCGCGCCGCTTCCGCCTTTCCCAGCGCCTCCACCGCGCTCGCGCGTTCAATGGCAATCGCCACCAGCGACCCCAATGCGTCCAACGTCTCTCGCGCCACTACCGTCCCGGCCAGCCCCACGCTGCCCACCGGTCGCACTCCCAGCCGCACAGGCGTCAGGCACACCTGCCGCTCGGCGTCGATCACCACCTCGCCGCGCGCCATCACCGCCTTCAACTCCTGGCCATCGAGAGCGCGCGAACTTGACCCAGAGCGGTAAATCTCGTCTTTGTTGACAAGGAACAGAGCCGATTCCTGAGCCTCAAAGGCCTCGACGACGCGTCTCGGAATGGTGTTCAGCAACTCGACCACATTCCCCGCCACCAACAACTGCTGGGCGAAAGCGTAGAGCCGCTCTACCTCGCGGCGGCGGCGATTGGCGTCCCGGGTGCGCCGGCGGGCGAGGTCGGAGAGCCGGCTGGCCGTGATCGCCGTGAAGAGAAAGGCCAGGAGCGCCACCCAGTTTTGTGGATCGGCGATGGTGAGAGCGCGAACCGGAGGCAGAAAATAGTAATTGAACGCCAGAGTGGCGAGGACGGACATGAAAATGGAGACCTGCAACCCCCAGACCGCAGAAATCAGCAGAACTCCCAGCAAGAAGGTGAGCGCCACCGTCGTCGGGTTCACATGGACCTGTCGGAAGTAGATCAGGACGATGGCCGCCACCACTACGGTGGCGGAGAGGTATCGAACGAATTGCTCGGCGAGAGCGTTCCGCACAAGTGCTATTATAGGCGATGTCGTCCCAAGGTGGGTTTCAAAGAAGGGTAACAGTCATGCAGAGAACGCCGGAAGAGTGGCTGGAAAAAGCCATGCCCTCCACCAAGAAGGAAGGCACCCTGAAGCTCTTCCTTGGCTATGCCCCCGGGGTCGGTAAGACTTACACGATGTTGAGCGAGGCAGCCCGGCGGCGGCGACGCGGCGAGGACGTGGTGATCGGCCTCGTCGAGACGCACGGGCGGCAAGCGATCACGGATCTGGCCGCTTCCATCGAGGCCGTTCCCCGGCGCCGGATCGAGTACAAAGGCATTGAGTTCGAAGAGATGGATGTGGATGCAATCCTCGCGCGCCACCCCCAGGTGGTGCTGGTCGACGAACTCGCCCACACCAACATCGAAGGCAGCAAACATCGCAAGCGTTACGAAGACGTGATGGAGATCCTGGCGGCGAAGTTGGACGTGCTCTCCACCATGAACGTGCAGCACGTGGATAGCTTGGCACCGCTGGTGCAGGCCATCACCGGCATCCCGATCCGGGAAACGGTCCCCGACTGGGTGCTGAAGCGGGCGGAAGAAGTGGTGATGATCGACCTCACCCCAGAGGCCTTGCAGACCCGCATGCGGCGGGGCGACATCTATCCCGTGGAACGGGCGGAGCGCGCGCTGGGAAACTTCTTCCGCACCGGCAACCTGAATGCGCTGCGCGAACTGGCCCTGCGGCACGTGGCCGACTCCGTCGACCGCACCCTGACCTCGTATCTCGAAACCAGGAACATCACCCGCAACTGGGGGGTCCGCGAGCGCATTGCCGTGTGCATCAGCTCGAACCTCGGTTCGCAGTACTTGATCGCACGCGCCGCCCGCCTGGCCCGCGCCATCGATGCCGAGCTTTACGCCGTGCACGTCGATACGGGCGAGGATGGAACGGACGATGCCCGACGGAAGATGCTGGCCGCGAATATTCGCTTCGCACAGAACCTGGACGCCACGGTGGAACAACTGGAAGGCCGTACCGTCGGCGAAGCGGTGGCCCGCTTCACACGAGAGAGGCGGATCACCCAGGTGGTGATGGGTCACTCCGCACCGCACGGCTGGCGTCAGTATCTTTATCTGTGGGCCGTACACCGCTTCCTGCGTGAGGCGGCCACGGTGGACGTGCACATCGTGACCCAGGAGGCGGAAGGGGAGCCTTGAAGGAGGATCGAAGCTGAATTAGCAATCAGAAACCTGCCGTCGGTCTTCGCCTCTAAGACAGCGGCCCACTATTGACCTGCCGCATGGGGTTGTCTCGAGGAGTTTCGAATTTTGAATTAGGAGTGGCATCGTCATGCTGGCCGACACGATCACCGCTCATATTCTTACCTCTAAAGAAAATGCTTGACATCTGCCTGCTACTTCGTTAAACTTGAGCCAATGAGAATAGCGCACTTGGTTCAAGGTAAGGGGGCTCAGGCGATGATCAGAAAAAGTTTCAATCAAATCCGCAAATGGCTGCTGCCCAAGCTGGCCGCCAAGGAGATGTCCGTGGCGCAACTGGCAGCCGCGATCGGCGTCAGCCGGGCCGCAGTCTATCTCTACCTGAACGACCAATCGCGTCCCACCGGCTATCACATGGCACGCATCTGTCAGGTCCTCGGCGTTCCGATCGAAGAGGGGCTTGGCGTGTATGTTCCCAGACGGAGGGGACGCCCGCCGAAGCGCGGACTCTAACGCGCGCGCTTCGGTTTTTCTCTACTTTACTAGGGTCGGTGGCACAGGAAGCAATTCTCGATTACAATCGAACGTCGGTCCCGGGTCGAGCCCGTCTTGACGAACGACTCGATGACCAACCACTTCGGAAAGGAGTTTTACGATGCGTAAAGCTATAGTGTCCTGCCTCGGCCTGCTTGCTGCGGCCTGCGTGCTCGTGTCAGTGGCGGCCGCCGGATTGAGCCAGTCGGCATCCGAACAGGCCGCGCGGCAGTGGAAGATCCACGATCGCACTCGGCCGCATCCCCCGGTAATTACCCCGGGTGAGTGCAGCACTCCGGATCACCCCGGCCGCCCGCCGTCGGACGCGACGGTCCTGTTTGACGGCAAGGATCTCTCGCAGTGGGCCGCCGCTGATAACGGTCCGGCAAAGTGGACGCTGGGCGACGGCTATTTCGCGACCGTCCCCGGTACCGGTTACCTGCACACCCGCCAGGCTTTTGGCGATTGCCAACTGCACATCGAGTGGGCAACTCCCAATCCTCCGCACGGTCAGGATCAGGACCGCGGGAACAGCGGTGTCTTTTTGCAAGGCTTGTATGAGGTCCAGGTACTTGACTCCTACAATAGCGTCACCTATGCGGACGGCCAAGCCGCGGCCATTTACGGACAGTATCCGCCGCTGGTAAACGCCTGCCGCCCGCCAGGCGAGTGGCAGACCTACGACATCGTCTTCCACGGACCGCGCTTCGACTCCGCCGGCAAACTGCTTCGACCGGCCACCATCACGGTGATTCAGAACGGTGTCCTGGTGCAGGACCACGTTACGATCCTGGGCCCGACGGAGCACGGGCAGAGGCCTCCGTATAAGGCGACCCCGGAGCGGCTGCCACTGGCGTTGCAGGACCACAATCACCCGGTCCGCTTCCGCAATATCTGGATCCGAGAGCTGCCGGAGGCCGGCGGATAGCCGTCGGCTTTGCCGATCGCCGACCGTAGACGCCTTCCGCAACTCGCCGGAGGTGTGAGAGTTTGGTCGTGACCCGGCGGCTCCGCTGCCTTGCTCCCGGACTGCAATCCAGCGGATGGAACCGGCTTTTGCACACCTTGGTAGCCTGGAACGCTTCGGGTTGAGTTACAATAGCAGTCGTTTCTCATCACCAACCACCGGAGATTGCTGAATGGCCCTCGCCAACTCGCCCGTCAGACCGGAAGACGTGAAGATTGTCCCCGGAGGACACAGCGGCAACGGGCTACAGATAACCTGCACCTGCGGGTGCGTGAACTGGAGCCACATCGAGATCTCGGATTCTGTCTGGAAGTGCCGCAACTGCGGGCGCATTTTCACGCAGTATTATCCGGGGCTGGTGCAACAGGTGCGGGCTCGCCACCAACAGGAATCTCCCGCCTCAACTACCGCACCCCGGAGCTGACCGCGCGCAGTGCTGAGAGCTAGGCAACTCGTCCCGAAAACGCAACTCCTCCGCCTTGGGTTTCTCTTACCATCTTGCTCCACAAGCAACCCGTCGCCGCCGCCAGGCCATCTAAACGTGGAGGAGAAAGGCTCGGCCGGCACTGCAAGCGCTGTGGGCCACGGGTCGAGCCCCTCCGGGAAGGATACATGCAGCGAAGACGAAGCGTGATTCACCATACCTCGTGTATTTATTGCGGCAAGCTGGTGTTCAATCACCGGCTCTCCAAATGTCCCAAGTGTGGGGGCCGCGTGGTGCACCTGGGAGACTCCGACCTGAACCTCCTGGGCCGGCGCCCTCAGCCGGCCACCAAGGCTCCCGTGCGAGAGGACTATTAGTTTAGCCTAACTTTGCCCGCCGTGGGCAGCCGGAGGTTACGGCTCGGCCATTAACCTTTTTTCGAAAATCCTCTTCCTGACGGTCCGGCCACTGCTTCCCGGCGTCCCGGAACCCCCCTGCCCGCGATGCGCCATTTAATGAGCCAGGAAGGCGAGCAGGATCGCTTTTTGCACGTGCAGGCGATTCTCCGCCTGATCGAGAACGATGGACGCCGCCGAGTCGATCACCTCGTCCGTGACTTCCAGACCTCGCCGCGCCGGCAGGCAGTGCATGAACAGCGCCTGCGTCCCAGCCATGGCCATTAACTCGGCGTTCACCTGATAGGGTTGGAAGACTCTCCGGCGCACGTCGGCTTCACCCTCCTGCCCCATGCTCGTCCACACGTCCGTGTAGACGGCGTCCGCGCCGGCCACGGCTTCGACGGGATCGCGGGTCAGCAGAATACTGCCGCCGACGCTGACCGAGTCCGCAACGACATGGGGATCGGGGTCATAGCCGATTGGAGTTGCCACCCTGAGGTGGACGCCGAGGCGGGCGGCGCCATAAATCAAGGAATGCAGCACGTTGTTGCCGTCCCCCACCCAAGCCAGCGTCAGGCCGGGCAAACGGCCCTTGTGCTCCAGCAAGGTGAGGTAATCGCCCAAAGCCTGGCAGGGATGCTCAAAGTCGGTGAGAGCGTTGATCACCGGCACCGAAGCGTGTTCCGCCAGCTCTTGCAGCGACTGATGAGAGAACACGCGCGCCGCGATCGCGTCCATCCAGCGCGAGAGGTTCCGCGCTACGTCCTTCACGGCCTCGCGCTTGCCCAGCCCCACCTCTTGCGGACCCAGGCAGACGCTCCGGCCTCCCAGCTGGGCCATGCCGAGTTCAAACGTCACCCGCGTGCGCAGGCTGGGCTTCTCAAACAGCAAGGCCACCGCCTTGCCTTCGAGCGCGTCGCGGTAACGCCCCGGCTGAGCCTTGGCGCGCCAAGCCAAGTGCAGGAGGAACTCGACCTCCGCCTGCGTCAGGTCGCGGAGGGAAAGCAGGTCGCGACCGACGAGGCCGGGCTGATCCTCCAACGGCCACGGCTCGGCGATTTGCGGGGACACGGCGGCGGGTCCAGGCATAAAACAGCTTCTCCTCTCTCACGACGCCTTCGCTCCCACCGTCTCCGGCCGGTGCAGCATCGTGAAGTTGGTCAGGATCTCGTGCAGACCGGGGCGGGTTCGCTCCACCACCTCGTACTCTACCCGTAAGCTGGGCTTGTTCAAGCGCAGCAGCCTCGCCAGATCGACTGGTGTCGCCACCAGCACCACGTCGCACGGCGTACGATTGATCGTCTCTTCCAACTCGCGGCGCTGGTGTTCGCCATAGCCCATGGCCGGCAGCAAGCCCTTTAAGTGAGGGAAGCGTCGAAACGTCCCTTCAATAGAACCGACCGCGAAAGGATGCGGGTCAACCTGCTCGCCGGCGCCGTACTGTCGCGCTGCCACCACGCCGGCCCCGAACGCCATTTCGCCGTGCGTCAGCGTGGGGCCGTCCTCCACCACCAGCACGCGCCGCCCGCGAACCCTTTCAGGTTCCGTCACGGTCACGCGGCATTCCGCCTCGATCACCGTGGCACAGGGGTTCACCCGCGCGAGATTGCGCCGGATGGTTTCCACGGCCTCCTGAGGCGCAGTGTCCACCTTGTTGATCACCAGCACATCGGCGCGCCTGAAGTTCACCTCGCCAGGGAAGTAACCCAGCTCGTGGCCGACGCGGTGGGGGTCCGCCACCACGATCTCCAGGTCGGAGCTGTAGAAAGGCGTGTCGTTGTTGCCGCCGTCCCACAGGACCACTTCCGCCTCCCGCTCCGCCTGCCGCAGGATCGCCTCGTAGTCCACGCCGGCGTAGACTACGGCCCCTTGCCGAAGGTGCGGTTCGTACTCTTCCCGCTCCTCGATGGTGCATTTCTGCGTTTCCAGATCCTCCCTAGTGGCGAAGCGCTGGACCCGTTGCTCGACGAGATTGCCGTAGGGCATGGGATGGCGCACCACCACCAGGCGCCACCCGAGATGGCGCAATTCCTCGGCCACGCGACGCGATACCGGGCTCTTGCCGCAGCCGGTGCGAACCGCGCAAACGGAAATCACGGGAACGCGCGACGTTACCTGGGTGCGTTCGGTTCCCAGCAGCCAGAAGTCGGCTCCTGCCGCCACTGCCCGGGACGCAAGGTGCATCACTGCCGCGTGGGCGACATCACTGTAGGAGAATACGACCGCATCCACGTCGTGCTCGCGAATCAAGTCCTCCAGACGGTCCTCCGGCACAATAGGAATACCCTCCGGGTAGAGCTCTCCCGCCAACTCCCGTGGATAGGTTCGGTTCTCGATATTCGGGATTTGCGTGGCCGTGAAGGCCTCCACTTCAAACGCCGGGTCGTCGCGGAAGACGACGTTAA
>Ga0335078_10012174_pt1 | contig 12764 bp, 14 predicted proteins | sample Lox_Sample_32_FD_206711 | JGI IMG/M metagenome (GOLD analysis project Ga0335078, IMG submission 206711) | Soil microbial communities from Loxahatchee National Wildlife Refuge, Florida, United States - Lox_Sample_3.2 | ecosystem: Environmental > Terrestrial > Soil > Wetlands | place: USA... | reverse complement strand
CTGTCCCGGCGCCTGGACTCCGTCCTCGCCCTGCTAGGCGTCTTACCGGAAGAACCGGGAAGGAGATGATCCCAACCGCGCGACTTTGCCGATCACCCTGGGGGGAGGCCTGAGCCACTCGCGAAAACGTGCGGACAAGGGCCCCGGCCACTGCCCTGATCCGTTTGACGCGTCGCACATACGGCGGGCAACACCGGTGCAAGATAGCGGGAAGGTTCTGGCTCTGAAGCAGCCCTTCGCTGCAAGGCAGCCTGGCATGTAACGCTTGGGCTTCTGCGGCATATGCAGGGCTAGCTAGGAGGTGATTGGAGATCGTGAGCGATGGCCCGCGCCGGCCGCCTCAGAATTCGTCGGCCAGGGACTGGCCGGGCGGGCTGACCGCCTTTGAACAGGAGATGCTCCGCGGAGCGACAGCCGGTGAAGTCGTGGACCGGAATGGGCCATTCGGTTTGGAGGAGATGCAGACCTGGGGGGCAGATCGGAGCGTCCGTGCCCCGGTACTGCGGCATCTGCTCGTCGCTGAGAAATGGCCGGTGCACGCGAAAGGCGTCCGGCTGAGGGGGTTGCGGATCAGCGAGCACCTGAATTTGGAGGCGGCAACCCTGCGCTGCCCGCTGCGCTTGGAGAACTGCTACCTCGACGACCTGCGGCCGGTCAACCTCGACTACGCTACCGTCTCATTGGTCACCCTCATGCGCTGCCACCTGGCAGGACTGGCAGGCGACACGCTCGTAGTCACCAAGGCCCTCGACCTGACCGGCTCAACGCTCACCGGCCCGCTCATGCTGCACAGTGCGGACATCACCGGCCAGCTCAACTGCCACGGCGCCCAGCTGACCGGCACCGACAGCGAGGGCAATGCGCTCATTGCCAACATGATGAAGGTCGGCGGCAATGTGCTCGTCGATGAGGGGTTCACGGCGGCTGGCGCTGTCTGCCTGAACGGCACGGTCATCACCGGGTCAGTCGTCTGCCGCGGCGCCCGGCTGACCGGCCGCGACAGCGACGGCAATGCGCTGGTGGCCGACTGGATGAAGGTCGGCGGCGTCGTGTTCCTCGACGAGGGGTTCACCGCGGCTGGAGCGGTCCGGCTGCCCGGCGCAGACATCGGGGGACTCAACTGCCACGGCGCCCAGCTGACCGGCACCGACAACCACGGCAATGCGCTGGTCGCCGACTGGATGAAGGTCGGCCTCGACGTGCTCCTCAAGAGGTCTCGCGGCCAGAGCATGTTCAGCGCTGCTGGCACGTTATCGCTCAGATGGGCAACCGTCGGCGGGTCATTGGAAATAGAGCCTTATGAGCTGTCTCGGGACCGCGAGCAGGTAGCGCTCGACGCCGCTGGGGCGCGGATCATCAGCAAACTGCGCTGGTTACCTGAGGAACAAGTCCATGGGAAGGTCAACCTTGAGGGCACCACAGTAGGCCACCTCGAGGACTGCTGGACAGAAGCGAACGGCGGCGCCGAGCGTCCCAACGGATACTGGCCAACTGACGGTCGGCTTCGCCTTGACGGCTTCACCTACAACACAATCGTGGGGGAACAGCAGGCTACGGTGGAGCAGCGGCTGGAGTGGATACGAAGCCAGTACCAGCGCCCGGGTACGAGGACGGTCTTCGCCACTCAGCCGTACGAACAGCTCGCGAACTTCTACCAGCGGGCCGGAAAAGATACCGAAGCCCGCACGGTCGCTATCGCCCGGCGCCGGGACCTTCGCCGATACGGGAAGCTCAAATGGCACCGCAAGGCATTGAACTTGCTGCTCGACGTAACCATTGGGTACGGCTACCAAACCTGGCGGGCGCTCGCCGGGCTGGTCGGCCTCTACGCGATGGTCCTGGTGATCTCCTGGATCGCCCAGCTCCACACTGGATTGATCGTGCCGGTACCACAGAACGCCACGGGCATACTCCCCAAACCGTCCGCCCTGCGGTGTATGAGCGACTACCCGTGCTTCAACCCGTTCGGGTATGCCTTCGACACGGTCGTCCCGATCATCAACCTTCACCAGGTCGACTACTTGCGGCCCAATGCCAGTGCTCGTCCCTGGGGCGCCTTCCTCGTGTGGGCGTCCTGGGCTGGGACGGTGCTTGGCTGGCTCGCAGTCACACTCGCGGTCGCCGGCTACACAGGGCTCGCCCGTCGCGTCAACAGCGGGAACGGCGGATCCTGAGATAACCGTGCAGTGGAGCCATCCTGATCCTGATCCGCCCCGGCACAGCCGCGCGTAAGGCAAGGCTCCAGCAGCAACATCGGGAGCCTGAGAATATCTGGTTCATCTGGACAGGTAGCTGATCGGCACCCAAGCCCAAGGACGCCACCTGCGGCCTGGAGATAGGCGACGGCTGAGCGTCAAGGAAGAAGTGGCATGGTAAGCGTAGTTCGGGTGTCCCGACTTCCCAGCACGACCCGCGAATTTAAGGCACGCCCGTTAACCAAGAGTGGCTCTCATTGCCCTGGCCAGCCTGGCTGTCACCAAAGGTCATGACCGAATAAATCTGGGAGATGAGGCCAGGCATGTCTGCAATCGATGTCGTACCTCGGCCAATGCTCATACCCCGAGTTTCGTGACGGAGGGACGCGAAGCGTACCTCGCCCGTGAGGCGAAGGCGCGGATCAACATCGACCGGCAGCTCGAGACCGCCGGCTGGATCGTCCAGCACGCCAATCAGGCGAACATGAATGCGGGACGGGGTGTGGCCATCAGGGAGTTCGTCTTGCAGAAGGGTCACGGCCGAGTCGACTACCTGCTTTTTGCCGCCGGTCAGCCCGTTGGGGTGATCGAAGCGAAGCCGGAAGGCACCCCCCTGGTTGAGGTCGAGCGCCAGAGCGGAAAATACGTTGATGGCCTCCCCGACTGGATGACGCGACCTGTCTATCCGCTCCCGTTCATCTACGAATCCACCGGCAGCGAGACCCGCTTCACCAATGGGTACGATCCCGATGCACGCAGCCGCTGGGTCTTTAGCTTCCACCAGCCTGAGACGCCCGCTGAGTGGGCCCGGCAGATTGCCTCGGATCCGGAGGCGCGTACCTTCCGCGCGCGGCTACGCACTATGCCGGTCCTCGATAACCCGCGGCTGTGGGAGGTCCAGGCCAGCGCCATCTGCAACCTCGAGGATTCGCTCCGCGACGATCGCCCGCGGTCGCTGATCCAGATGGCGACCGGGTCAGGAAAGACCTTCACCGCCGCCAACGCCTCGTACCGCCTGATCAGGCACGCGGACGCCGCGCGGATCCTGTTCCTCGTGGACCGCGCGAACCTGGGCAAGCAGGCCAAGCTCGAGTTCGACAAGTTCGACATCGCCGACACGCAACGCAAGTTCACCGCCGAGTACAACGTCCAGCACCTCAACTCAAACATCCTCGACAGCACCGCACGGGTCTGCATCGCCACCGTCCAGCGCATCTACTCGATCCTTAAGGGCGAAAAGGAGATGGACCCCGAGGTCGATGAGCACTCGATCTACGAACTGGTTTCAGACTGTGCTCAGGCTGGCGGGAGCTCGCCGGCGGCGGTGGCGGCGGCGTCGGTGGTGCGGTGCAGGAAGCTGGCGATGACCGCTAGCTCGTTGTCGGTGTAGCCGGCGCAGATCTGTGTCATCGCGGCGTTCATTCCGCCGAACATCCGCAAGATCTCCCGCGCGCGGGTGCGGACGAGCTGGACTGTTATCGCCCTGCGGTCGTTCGGATCCCGTTCCCTGGTTATCCAGCCGCCGCGTTCCAGCCGGTCGATGATGCCGGTCATGGTGGCCGGGTGCAGCCCGGTGCGGCGCGCGAGCGTGCCCGGGCCGATCGGGCCGTGCCTGTCGATGAGATCCAGGCAGTCCAGGTCGGTTCCCTTGAGATCCAGCCGCCCGCCGATCTGGTGGGTGAGCAGTGACAGCCGCACGGCCAGGTCCCGCATCGAGTCCCTGATCGCCTGGTTCAGCTCGCCGCGCTGCGGCCCGGTTTCCGCGCGCCCGGAAGAACCTATTTGACTCATATAGCATGAACTCCGTATTATCTGAGGTACGAAACATCATAGCAGAAGGAGCACGTCATGAACATCACTGTCCTCGGTGCGACCGGCGGTACCGGAACGGCCTTCGCCGAGCAGGCGCTCGCGGCCGGGCATGAGGTGACCGCGGTCGTGCGCGACCCGGCACGGATGAAGGTCGCGCCGGATCCCGGGCTGCGGGTGGTGACCGCGGACGTCATGGCCCCGGAGTCGATCGCCCCGCTGCTGGCCGGCGCGGACGCCGTGGTGAACACGGTGGGCCCGCACGGGCTGGGCCGCACCACGATCCAGCGGGACTCGGTGCGGAGCATCCTGCAGGCCATGCGCCAGGCAGGCGCCCGGCGTCTGCTGCACGTGAGCGGCTCATCCACCGTCGACGACGGGGAGAGCTGGTACATGCGCTTCCCGGTCAAGCCGCTGGCCAGGGCCACGTTCCTGGGCAACCCGTGCACCGACATGCGCGGCGCCGAGACCATGATCCGCGCGAGCGATGCGGAGTGGACGATCTTCCGCCCGCCGGCGCTGAACTCCAAACCGGCCCGCGGCTACCGCATAGCGATTGACCGCAACCTGCCGCACGGGTTCTCGATCAGCCGCGCCGATCTCGCCGCCTGCATGCTGGCGATGCTGCCCGGCCAGGCGGCCGTGCGTCATCACGTGGGCGTGGCCAACTGAGCAGCACGCTCCCGTTGAACCCGGATGGGGACCCGGGGAAGCGGCAGGAAGCCGCCGTCATCCCCCGGGGGCCGGTCTGCGCAGCCCCGTCACCAGGGCTGATCGAACACGCCGTAAATCCCCCACCACGCCGCGGACACGGTCAGCCGCCGGAGCCAGGCACCTCAGCGGCGTTGCCGGACGGCACAAAGACACGAAGCATCTCCCAGGCGAAACCAGGCCTGCACGCGGAGTTTGCCCGGCACTTCGCTGCTGGTCGAAGAGCGGGCCATAACGCCCATTCGCCAGCGGCACGAAGTGGACCACCCCCGCTCAAGCCAGCGATCATAACGGCGGCTCGGCGAGCGCGTCTCACGGTCAGCCGCTCGCGCAGATCGCACTGGCAACCATCCCAGGATCTTGCATAAACATGCACTGTGGCTCGCGCCGCGAACTCACTCATCTGCCGCATAGGGCGCGCACCGGGTCAGGCGGAATCTAGGCAGCGGCGGCCGGGCCATTCGTCGCAGCATCGACGGGCACCTCGCCCGACGGCGACCTCCAGACCCCTCCAGACCAGTCATGCCGCACCGAGTCGACAACAGTCAGCATCGGGCTACGCCGATAGGTGGCATCACACTGAGTGATGGAGAAGCTCAGGGAGAACGCACGCCTAGCCGCCGATATGCTCGCTAAATGACTTGATCACCTTGTGCTGAGGACGTGCGCCGAACCGGCTGAGCTGTGCGGTTATGCATGTTCGGTCGCCGTTGCAGCAGTTAGCTCTGCTACGATGCTGCTGCTGGTCGAGCAGGTCGTCTGGCAAGCCACCTCGGCTAAACGCAATTGCGGATCCTTTCACCTGTAAGGCAATGGGCCCCGTGAGGCCAATTGGTCCGCATGGGGTCCTGCGACCAGGGTGCGATGGGGCATCGGCACTGACCCCTCATGTCATCTCCCCATCGCTCTCAGTCCACCGGAAGATCTCATCGTGCATCTCACTGAGCCGCGCCTGGCAACTTGGCAGCAGGACCGAGGCCTCGCGCCAGCAATAGTACTCCAGGGTAACTTCCGTCCCGACAACCCGCTGGACCTCGGCAAACATAGTGATCGTGACGTTGACGAGCACCGCCCACAGGACGAACCGTCTGCGGTAACCGTCCACGCTGCTGGTGGCCGCGAAGTATGAGTCGTCCGGCTCGAAGCCGTCTTCGCTGTTCTGGGGGAACTCATGATCTACTAGAGCGCCGACTGCTGGATCCCTTGGCCAGCGACCAGACGTCAGCGCGGGAGTAGTCGATACCTTTGTCATGGCGGCGCGCCTCCGGAGCTAGGAAGTAGGCCGCTCCGACTTTCTCCCCGGCCCTGGTCCCTTCGCTGTGGCCACGTCGCGATGCCGAGGTCGCCCAGAACTGCCTCGCCGTCGAGCCAGAAGAGATTCGGTGGCTTGAGGTCCCGGTGGGCAATTCCCTGCCCGGCCAGGATGATCAAGGTCGAGGCGAGATGCGCGACGGCTTCGACCACTTCGCTCAAGTCTGGGGACGGGCCGAACCTCTCGCAGCGTGGCGCGTGGCGGAGCTTGGACTGCATGGGCACGCAGTTTTGGACTTGGACGCACCACGTGCCGATGTCGGACCGGGTTACTTTCAACGACACGCCACGTACTCATCTGCCGCATATAGAGCGCTAGGTCAGCCATGCCGTGGTTGCTTTGCGCGCGGAGCTGCCTACGCAATCGCCCAGACCTGCGAGCAGATTAACCCCATCTCTGCCGGCACCAAGCTATCGCATTACGAGTGGACAATTTCTCGGTCGATGCTGTGCATCGTGCGTAAAGTTCATCTCCCACCCAGGTGGGCTCCTGGCGCGGCTCGCATCTGATCACCGCAAGCGTGTGGTCATGCCACGGCTCCAGTTGAAGGTCGATGCAATTCATGACCTCGGCGCCGAGCTTGTGGGTCACCAGGTGGTCAAAGGTCAGGCACCAGCCGTCGCGGGATTTGGGCTTGACCCAGGGGTAATCTACCTCGACGCCAGTGATCGTACGATCATCCTTCACGCCGATAATCAGCGTGCCGCCGTCTGTATTGAGAAAGGCCGCTAGCGTCTCGATGACCTCGCGTTCTATGGCGCGCCTGAGTTCCCCGGCGGGCCTCTTATCCCCTGGATTACGATCGACCGGCTCGCGTAGCGATGCCTTGAACTCAAGTCTTGCTGATTCATCGCTCGCCAGAAGCTGCTCGATGTCAGCACGAGCCGTGCGGATGCCCTGCAACTGCTCAAGGACCTCGGCTGCGCTTGCCGGCCGCTGTGTGCGGTCGGCTGACAGCAGGCAGGAGATGAGGTTGCGCAAGGCCGCGGGCAGATCCTGCCGCTGAAGTGGTGGAGGCGGGCCTGCGCGGCGCGCGGCCAGTATCTCCGCACGGCCTCCAGCGAAGGGCGGCTGGCCGGCGGCCATCTCGTAAATCGTCGCTCCGAGCGAGTAGAGATCGGCGCATTCGTCAGCTCCGCCGCCGTCCGTCAGCTCCGGAGCCATGTACACGATCACCGGGCGGTCTGCGAGGTGGCTCACATCGGGCTGGTCAAGCGGCACCGCGGTGTCGAAGTCAACCAGATGCACCGTCCCCAGGTCATCGAACAGCACGTTGCGGGGCTGCAGGTCCAGATACAAGATCCGCCGTCCGTGGATGTAGGCAAGCCCGTGGGCGATCTCGGCCGCGACCTGCAAGATGCGCTCGACCGGAACGTTTTCGCCAGCATCTCGTGAACGCGCGATCAGCTCAAGCAGGGTGCCGCCAGTAAAGTACCGGCTGACCATTATGGCGGCCTGGTCGTCTTCCCACTGATCGACCACTCGTGCGACGTTCGGGTGATCGCCCAGCTTTCCCAGTACCCGAGCTTCCCACGCGCTCACCGTCAGCCCATCGGGCATGATCGAGTTATTGTCGGCGAAGACATCGATCGTCACCTGGCAGTCAAACTTCCGGTCGTGGCCGAGATAGATACCCTTGTCACGAGCCGACCGGAGCCGCCGTTGAACCACATACCGCCCGTCCCGCAGGACATCGCCTGGCTGGAACTCCATGGCCACCCCCTAACGCGACAGGCTCAGGCCTGTTCCCTGCTTCACGGCTCTCGCCACGCCCACTCGCCGATAACCAGTCATATGAGCCAGCTTGCGCAATTTATCCAGACCGCAACCTAGTGTTGCGGTCTCAACGTAGGCGTTTGGCCACCGGGGACGGATGACATCTCCGGTATTTCAATCTGACATCTACCGGAAAGGTAAGTACTGCTTTACCAAACCTGCCTGTATCGGATAGCTGACAGTCCTGCAGGTACGTTTATTCCATCCTCATCTGCCGCGGACCGGGCGGGTCGTAGGCCTGGCGTTGCAGAACGTCCTGTTACGCCGCTGATCGCGGGAAGGACTGTGCTACGCCGGCCAGGTGCCTGAGGATGCCTTCATGAGGGTCCGTTTCGCTGGCAGTGGTGACGCATTCGGTAGTGGCGGGCGGTGGTAGACGTGCATCCACCTGTACGCCGAGGGACAGGTGCTGCTGGTCGATTGCGGCGCTACCAGCCTGGTGGCACTCAAGGCCCAGGGCCTTGATCCGAACGACGTTGATGCCGTGGCAGTGACCCACCTGCACGGTGACCATTTCGGCGGGCTGCCGTTCCTGATCCTCGACGGCCAGTTCTCGCGCCGGTCTGCTCCCCTGCAGGTGGCCGGGCCACCGGGCATTGGGGTCCGCCTAACCGCGGCGATCGAGGCGCTGTTCCCGGGCTCCAGCCACGGGCAGCGACGGTTCCCCGTGGAGATCACCGAACTGCGTACCGACGGGAAGCCCGCCGCGCTGGGCGCGGCTACCGTGCACGGCTGGGAGGTCGAGCACGCGTGCGGCGCGCCGCCCCTGGCGCTGCGGATCGAACTCGGCGGCGTGAGCTTCGCCTACTCCGGGGACACGCAGTGGACTGCGGTACTGGCCGAAGCAGCGCACGGCGCGGACCTGTTCGCGGTGGAGGCCTATACCTTCGACCGGCCCGTCCGCTACCGCTTGGACTATCAGACCTTGCGCGCTCACCTGCGCCCGGCGGGTCGTGCTCACCCACATATCGGGTGCCATGCTCACCAGGCTCGCCGACGCCGAAATGCCCGCTGCTTACGACGGAATGACCCTCGACCTGTGACCCGGCCAGCACCCGCTCACCTGGACCGAGCCGACGTCCTCAACTGCCGCGAAGCGTATCCGAATTCGATGGCGGGTTCATGCCGGCAGAAGTGCCTGGAGAACGGGACGCCGTCCGCAGCGGCATGCGCATGCAGGATTGCTGGCATGCATTCACAGTCCTGGATGCCAATTTCCGGCCACTCCTCGAGGAGTTCGTCTCTCTCCTGCAGGGCATCATGCAGCGGCGCGCGCGACTCGACGAGGGCATCTGCGATATCGCCGACGCCATGCTCGAGCACCTCTGCCGCCTGGCCGACGTCGGCTGGCGGCGATTCACCGTTCTGGGTAGCGACTACCTGACTGAGCGAACCGGGGTCGTGCGGGTACGTTTCCCGGCGGCAAGTATCTGGGACCTGCCCTTCCTGGCCCATGAGTTCGGCCACGTGATTGAACACGACGTCTGCGCGGACGACGATGACGGCACCCGTTTCGAGGTGCTGACCCGGTACCTGGCCGTCTCAATGCCGCTTGGATCGCGCGTGTCGCCCAGGCTGACATGGACGCCTTCGCGCTGCGGCGCATGGGTGTGAAATTCGAGAAGATCTGCCAGCATATCGCGGGGAAGAGAAGCCGTTGATGGACCTGATCCGCCGGCATCAGGCCGGCCTGTTCCGGATCGTCGACGAGAACCTGCCCAAGCTGCGTTACTCGCGATGGGAGCGGGCGCGGACGCTCGCCGAATGCGTCGCGCCCAGCGACTCGCCGACGGCGCCAGGTCCCGCCTGACCATAGTCGATGCTCTCCGGTGCTGCCGGTCATCGAGCGGCTCGATGAGATCACTGGCATTGGCATCGACGGCGCCCAGGTCATCATCGCCGAACTGGGCACCGACATGACTCAGTCTCCACTCCCGGCCACGCCGCGGCCTGGGCCAGGCTGACCAGCCGCCCCATCCAGTCCGGCGCCACCACCAAGACCCGCCGGGCCGGCAAGGGCGACCCCTACCTGCGCGCCGCGCTCGGCCGCGCGGTCATGACCGCCTCCCGGACCGGCACCTACCCCGGCGAGCGGTACCGGCGTATCGCCCGCCGCCGCGGCAAACAGAAAGCCATCGTCGCGGTCGCCCGCACCATCTGCGAGATCGCCTGCCTGATCATCGCCGGCCCCGGCGTCCGGTTCATCGAACTCGGCCCGGACTACTACGCCCGTTTCGACGCCGGCCGCCAGACCCGCAACAAGATCCGCGAGCTGGAGCGGCTCAACCCCGGCATGAAGGTCACTCTCAACCCCGCGGTCCACCAACCCCGCGGTCCACGCCGCCTGACTACTGTCCGCAATACCACCGCTACCCATCACCGTCTGGAGTGTCCCGGCCGCAAACCGTATTACCACAGCTCACCCCTGGCGCCTGGCAGCCACCCGCCGCCAGGCGGTCGAGCCTTGCACCCCAGTACCCGTAGGTTTCCGGTCAGGCCGAGCCCAGGCAGGCGCTATCTGAGTTCAGTGACGGAGCTGTTTAGCCTGTGCGTCGCGGATCATGGCAGGGAGTTCGCTGGCTTTGTCGTAGGGTCCGCGACCAGCAGGATCGATGGGTGGTGCGATCGAGTCGCCCAAGAGCCAGGTAATGGTGAGCTTGACGCCCTCGCCGTAACACGGTGGCGGGAGCCGTCCAATCACTCCAGGATTCCTTGCCTGGTCAATGACGTCCCCGGCGTGAACGCGTTCAGCTTTGAGGTCCCTGGTTGTCAGCTCACGAGGGCGCGATCGCGTGATCGGAGCGTCAGACCGCTCGCCGAGGATCCATGCCAGCGTCGCTGCCACTCCGTCGAGGTAAGCGGCGTCCTGCCGCGCGAACTGCCGGTCGTCCGGGTCGGTATTGACATCCCGGCTGTCGGCGGCAGCTCGCTCCTGGCCCCCAGATGCGAGAGTCAGGAGGGCGGTTACCTGCTCCACAGAGCGGACGACGTCGCCGAATCCGTCTACCAGTTCGCCAGGACTGTCGCAGCGCACCGGGACTCGATCATCGTCGCCGGCGAGCCAGCGGAGGATGGTCGCGGCGGCATCGGCCCGGTTCTCTCGGTCGCCACGCAACCGCCGCGCATCTGCTGCAGCGATCTCGGCTTCGATGGTGGAGCGGTCGGGTGGGACTGGAGTCTGCTGGTCAGTGACGGGAGCGGTAGCGATCTCGCCTAGCGCCCAGGCCCACGCACGAGCCGAACGCGACGCTGCGGCCTCGGAGGGATTGGCGAACCGGCGCGCGTGACGCTCCCGAACCGCCCGGACGTGGCGCAACGGCCGCACGATCGCGGTGCCGAGCGGCGGTTCCGCGTCATCGACCCGGCCGACATCCACGCACCTCACCGTAGCTCCGGTCATCGTCCAGCCTCCAGCTCCGGTTCATCCCGCTGAAGAGACAGGGCGCGGCGGCTGGGCACCGGATCCTGGCGGACAGCGCTTCGGCGGGCCGAGGCCTCCTGCATTGCCTCCGCCTCTCGGCGGCGCACGACGTCGTCGCTGGCCAGCCGAGTCTCACGGTCAGCCTGCCGCTCCCGTTCGGCGATGATCCTCTGTGCGCTCCGCGCTGCAACCAGCGCAGCCTTGATATCGCGGCTGCCTACGCCCCGGCGGCTGGGGGCAGCGCTGGCGTCCGCCTCACTCTGATCCACGCTGCGCTCATCCCGCACATTTCCAGCATCGGGCTCGGGATGGTTTGGTTCCCCGGCTGAGTGCAGCGGCGGCAACTCGGCGTCTGGATGTCGGCGGCGAAGCTCGGTGTCGGCCGTCAGCGCCCGCTGCCGATCCAGCTCCGTGGCCGCGTGCCATCCTCGACGGGCCTCGGCGACCTCCGCCAAGGCCTCCCGGTGGGCGCCGACCTCCTGTGCCAGTGCGCTGCTTTCCTCGGCCTCACGCCGGGCTCGCGCCCGTTCGGTCTCGTCCACCGCGGCGTCCGTCCGATACCACGCGCGCACCGCGTCGGCACGGTAGGTGTCCTCCGCGAGGTGCGCCTCCCGCAGCTCATCTACGACGTACGACGGCGCCCACTTGGTCTCGCGCTCGTACGCCGCCCGGCGCACCCATAGCTCGCCGTCGGTCGCGGCCGCGATCTCGCGGCCCTCGTCCGGCATCCGCAGCGCGACGTAGGCCGAATGCCAGCTCGCCCGCTCTCGGGCGATCCGCGTTCGGGCGCCGGGCCGATCGCTTCGGTTTCATCCGCATATCCGCGTTCCTCCCGGTAGGCCGCTACGGCTCCGGCCCGGCGGAGCCAGTCGGCGCCCTCGATCGGGTCAGCGGGCAGTTCGCCGAGATACCGCAGCGCCCACACCGGCCGATCCGCCGCGACCCGGTTCGCCAACAACGACACGCGATCGTCCATCGCGGTGGCAAGCTCGCGTGCGAACCGGTCCGCGTCTGGATCGGCGATCATGGGAGTCCGATCCGCATAACTGGCGCTGGCCCGAGGTTCCGGCGTGCCGACGATCCGCCGGACCCGGCCATGCAGAACGGCGGCGATGCTGTCGGCCCCACCGAAATCCCGCCCCTCGATCGCACGGCACAACACGTCTTCGACGTCGTGCCCGGCGAGGTCGGCGGCGCGCAGCAGACGTGTCAGGGTGCCCCGCTCCGCGTCCTGTTCGTACCGTTGCCACTCACCAGCTGCCAGCAACGACTGGACCGTGTACTCGTAACGGCGCGTCGCATGCGCGCGGGTCACGTCTGCCCACATCGGGGCGAGCGTGGCCAGGCTGGCCGCCCGCTCCAGCTCCTGCCGCATTGTCCCGGTTGCTGACCGCCCGGTCTGCTGTCGTTCCAGTACGTCAGCGAGGACGGCTATCCGGTGCCGGCGCGGCGCTGGATCATCACGTGCTGCGGGCTCCCCGATCTCGGGCGCTGGCCGGGGTTCGGGAGAAAGGTCGGCCGCGTGGACACGTTCGGTCAC
>Ga0335078_10012173_pt1 | contig 12765 bp, 13 predicted proteins | sample Lox_Sample_32_FD_206711 | JGI IMG/M metagenome (GOLD analysis project Ga0335078, IMG submission 206711) | Soil microbial communities from Loxahatchee National Wildlife Refuge, Florida, United States - Lox_Sample_3.2 | ecosystem: Environmental > Terrestrial > Soil > Wetlands | place: USA... | reverse complement strand
GGTCAGCAGACACAGTCCCAGTGTATCGAAGGGCTGCCGTCGATCGCGATTCCTGGCACGCTCGGCCTGCAGATATTCCGGATCCGAGACGAGGGCGCGGCACAGGAAAAAAGCCAGGACGCCGACCGGCACATTGAGATAGAAAATCCAGCGCCAGCTGTAATTGTCGGTGATATAGCCGCCGAGCGTCGGCCCGATGACCGGCGCAAGAAGCGCCGCCATCCCAAAGACCGTCATCGCCTGTCCTTGTTTCTCCTGCGGGAATGCGTCCAACAGAACCGCCTGGCTCGACGGTTGCAATCCACCTCCAGCCACACCTTGAATGACCCGCGATGCGATTATGAAGCTCAAACTTCCGGCCATTCCGCACAAAGCAGACGCCAGGGTGAACACGGCGATCGAGAGTAAGAAATAATTTCGCCTCCCGAGCCGCAGCGCGAGCCATCCGGAAATCGGCAGGATGATCGCATTTGCCGCAAGGTAGCTGGTGATGACCCACTCGCTGTCGACGTTGGCGGCGGACAAGCCGCCGGCGATGTAACGCAGGGCGACATTTGCGATGGTCGTGTCCAGCACCTCCATGAAAGTCGGGATCACCACCGCCACGGCGATTATCCACGGAGTGGCAGAGCGCCTGGTGAGCGGCAGCGCCGGAAGCGTTGCGGCACTCATCGAGGTCCTAGCGATGAGACGGCGCCGCCGCTGGGATCAAGGTTTGAAGCATCTTACCCGCGTCCCGACCGGTAGGTTTCTCATACACGTACACGTAGGGAGTGACCGACAGCCCGATGAACAGCGGACTGACCTCGGGATTGTAGTTGATCAAATCGATCCGGACCGGCACGCGCTGCACGACCTTGACAAAGTTTCCGGTCGCATTCTCGGCCGGCAATAGCGCCAGCGTGGATCCGGTACCCATCGTGAAGCCGGAGATCCGGCCCCGAAACTGCCGTCGGCTTCCGTACATATCCACCTCCAGATCCACCGGTTGCCCGATACGCAGTTTCGCCAGCTGGGTCTCCTTGAAGTTGGCGTCGACCCAAATATCGGTCAAAGACCGCAACGCCATCAGTTGTTGCCCAGCGAGTACCTGGTCGCCAGGGTTCACGTTCCGGCGTGTCACCACGCCGTCGATCTCCGCAACGACATCGCAGTAGGAAAGGTTCAGCTCCGCCTGGTTGAGATTGACTCCGGCTTCGCTCAATTTGGCCTCTGCCCGCTTGACATCCGGAGCATCCTTGAGCAGCTGCGCGAAGATCGAGTCGATATTGCCGGACGGATCGCGACTATAAAACTCTGCGAGCATCTGCTGGGGCGATTCCTGGAATGAATGAAAGGACCCGAGTTGGGCCGCTGTCTGCATGAGACGGGTTTGGGCCTCCTTGACCTTGGAATAAGTCTGGTCCAGGGCCGGAGGTACGTCGCTGAGGTCGTTGCCATGCGCAGGTTTTTCTGGAAGGCCAAGCGCGGCGCGAATCCGGTAGACGTCCTGTTGCGCCTTATCCGCCTGGGCCTGGGCGACCGAAAAGGATTCCTGGTACGCATCGAACGTTTGCCGCGAGATGACCTGATTTTGGTAAAGTTGTTTTTCTCGCGCAAAATCAGCTCGAGCTTTTATGAGCATGGCGTTTGCCGCTTGCAGTGCGGCTACGCTGGCGTGCAGGTCGGCGACCTGGTTGTTGAGGCCCTCGACAGCGTGGGCCAGTTCGAACCATTCGCTGCGCGCCAATCCCTCCAAACCTCGAACCTTGGCTTGTGCCTGCACGAGAGCTGCCTGAGCAACGGCCAGCCCCGCTCGGGCTATATCGACCTTCACCTGATACGGCTGTTTGTCGAGCTGCACGAGTAATTCGCCCTTGTGGACCCTGTTGTTGTCGTCCACCAGCACGCGCACGACCTGACCGGGTACGCGCGCCGCGACAAAGGTCACGTGTCCGTTGACGTAAGCGTCGTCTGTGGACACGGTCTTAAACGCGGTGATGATTTTGGGCGTGCCTTCGAGCAGGAGCAGCACACCGAGCAACCCGCCAGCGAGCCACATCCACCGTGGGCGCTTTTCGGCCGGCTTCGCCGCTGAGGGTTGGGCGACCGGCGTCTCGCCCTCGGGCGTCGTTACGGTTGTTGTCGCCCTCTCGTCGAGAGGCTCGTCGGCACGGTCCACTGACTTTCCATCAGGCATTGGCGCCGCACTCCTTTCGTTCGCGACCGCGAGTGATTGAGTGCGATGCTAAGGTGGTGTAATCCCGATGGCGGGATTCTCTGCCCCTCGCAGCGCAGCGCGTGGTCTCAGCATGACCGATCGCATCCCGGCCGACCAGAGTTTTCGTAGATCCGAGGCGAGCAGAATTCCCGTTTTGAAGGGCCGGTCGCGATCTGTGGCGCGCGCGAAAATGATCCAGTGATTCTTCCGCTGCTCGGCCACCGCGGGCGCTTCGTTATCGTAGTACTGAGTAGATCCCGGCTTATTATTGCGGTCTTTCTTTCGTGGCCATCCAGCGAAGCAATCTCATGCAGTCCAAACTGCAGGACTCGCCTTTCCAGCCGCGCGCTGCTCAGGAATTGACGTCGGGCTCGACAAGTCGGGCAAGATTTCGGAGCGAGTCCTGCCAGCCAAGATAGCATGCCTCCACCGGAATCATCTCGGGCAGGCCTTCCTGCGCGATGTTCAGCTCGGTGCCGACCGATACTGGTTTGAGGCTGACCGTTACCGCAATTTCTCCCGGGAGATTCGGATCATCGAATTGGTCCACGTAACGCAGCCGTTGATTCGGGATCAACTCGATGTATTTGCCGCTGAACGAATGGCTCCGGCTGGTGGTGAAGTTGCGGAAAGACATACTGTAACTGCCTCCGACCTCGGGCTCAAGCTTATGCACCGTGCAGGTGAAGCCGTTGGGCGGGCGCCACTTGGCCAATGCGTCCGGCTCGAGAAACGCGCGATAGACTTTGTCCGGTCGGGCAGCCAGAACGCGATGCAGATGAATGGAATTGGGCACGATACTTCTCGCCTAAAAGTTGAGCGCGACTCGGATTTTTCGCGGACTCTCGGCTTTCCGAGCCGGTTGAAAGAACCGGCCCGGACCGCCGCTATCAGGCCGCCGGCTTTTCGCAGTTGACCATCCAGGGAGTGCCGAACTTGTCGATCAACATGCCGAACCGGTGCGCCCAGAAGGTCTCTCCTAGCGGCATCCGGACAGCGCCCCCTTCGGCGAGCCCGCGAAAGAGGCGCTCGGCCTCGGCCGCGTCGTCTACCTGAATGCTCACGCAGAAGCCCTGCGGCTTGGTTACAAACTGCGGCGGCGCGTCAGCGCCCATCAAAGGCGATCGCCAACCTGGAGGCGGGCGTGCATGATACGAGCGGCCGTTTCAGGATTTTGCGGAACGCCCGCCCCGGCGGGCGTATCTGCATAGCGTGCCATCATCAGGATTTTGCCGCCGAGGACTTTTTCATAGTGCTTGAACGCCGCTTCGCACTGGCCATCAAAGCTAAGATACGTGACTAGATCGGTTGCCATTTAGTTGATCCTTTCCATCTGGGTTTAAACACCGGTTTGATCTGGCAACGCAGATGATCGATGCCTTCGCCGGCGATGGCGGCGGCGTTTTTCACCGCCGCCAGGATGAACGCGCCTTGCCGCATGGCTTGCGTGTTAAGAGCGCGGCTGCTCTTGCCCGCGAGCGGTCCCGTACCGTCATTGTGACATGACGCGTTTGGTCCGCGACACCTGGCCTGAGATGCTGCCGCGTTTAGTCGGCATCGACGATAAACGGCCTGAATATGCGCTCAGCGTTCATCGCCGGCCTGAACTCTCCGATCGACCGCGAGCCTCGCGGATCCTCGTTCCATACCGCATGCGGGGTGCCGGGGGGATGATCATCTCCTGGCCGCTTCGCAACAGGTGATCGACGCCGGCCACCCGGCATCGCACCGTCCCTTCGAGCACCTCCAACCGCTCCTCCTGTTCCGTATGCACGTGATCGCGCAGTGGCGGCGTGACCTCGCGCGCAACGTACTCGAATCGAAACACCTCGCAAGCCGAGTCTTCGGCCGAAGTCAATACGATCACCCGATCTTGCGGCGTCGAGCCGTCTGACACCATAGTCGTCATGACGTTCTCCCTCATCCTGGAATCGCGCGTGCAACAGGATTCTCTAACACCGCATCCGTGACGAACGGAGGGGGGTACTGACATCGTAACGTCAGTAGGGTGCGATATATCTCCCGCCGGCAGGAAGATCCTGACGGTGTACTGTCAGGAGCGATACGGCCTGCCGTCAGGACTTGCGGAGGAGCTGCCGGAACAGGTCCTCGGCGGACTTACCTGGTTCGAGAACGAAAGGCTCGGCGAGAAACTCCACGTCGCTCATCCGATCGAGCCGGAAGAAGCGGAAGTCTTGACGCAATTCGCACCAGGACCCGGCAAGCCAGGTCGGCGGATAAAACCATAGCGTGAGCGGGCGCACCTTGCGTCTAGTTTCTGCGCCCTTCTCGTCGTGATAGCGGAAGCGGAGCTTGCGCCGGGCGCGAATCGCCGCACGCAGGCGGCCCAGATCGAACGTGATCGGCAACCGGCGCACGTCCGCCGGAGCTCACAGCGATCTGTCCTCGATCATTCGCTGAAGATGCGCCGGCAGCACGCCCTCGATTTTCGCCAGTGCCGCGTCGGCTGCCTCGCCGAGCTCCGCGTCGCTCCAGGTCCGCACCATTGCGGGCCCCGAACACGAGCGCGTCGAGCTCGCTCTCGGTAAACATCAACGGCGGCAGGTCGTAGCCCTTGCGCAACGAGTAACCGATTCCCGCTGCGCCTTCGATCGGAACCTGGCTCGCGATCAGGTCGGCGACGTCGCGGTAGATGGTCCGCTCGCTGACTTTCAAGTGGTCGGCGAGCGCGCGCGAGGTGACCACGCGGCGCCGGCGCAACCGCTCGATTATCTGAATAGGCGATCCGCCCGCCGCATCGCGCTAGCTTGGACTATTTGTCCGGCGATACGTCGTGATATGCGAAGCTGCTCTTAATCTTTTCTTGCGCGATCGGTGCGCCGTCAAGTTCGGCATACGGATAGATGAAGTAATTGAGCGGAGCACCTCGCTGCGGCGGCTCAAGGGCCAGATCACGCCCCATCGTGAAGGCAACTCGGTCGGCGTCAAGTTGGCCGAAATAAAAGTCGTGCCGCGATGGATTCTTCCATGCTTCCGAAGCGTCCACCGGGACCCATACTCCGCCTGAATAGAACTCCGCCCAACAATGGTAACCGGGAATCTGTCCCGAACCTTCGGTGCCCAGCGGAACCCCTATGATGAAGCGGGCGGGTATTCCACGGGCCCGTGTGAGCGCGATGAACAACGAATGGAAGTCGGTGCAGTTGCCGCGCCTGATATCACAGGCATACACGGCGTCGCCATGACCCCATCCCTTGCCCGTTTTGTCGTACTTCATGACCGACGTTACGTATTCGTAAATCACATGTGCTTGCTGATAGGGCGACACGCCCTTCTTCTGGAGGGTGGCGCTGACTTCGGCGATCCGGCCCGTCGTCGGAACCAGCCGATCGCTACGCAGATAGGGGGCAAAAGAGCCATCGGACGGTTCTGGAAGGTCTCGCATCGCGCGAGTTAGATCGGCGGCCTGGTCGCGGCGGGTTACCTGAAAACGGATGGCCGCGGAGAGCGTTGTTGGTAGCGGAGAGTGGGCCAAGATGTGGAGGAGCCGATTGCCATAGGTGTCCTGCGTCACGATCTCGTGTTGCGCGGGGGAATCAATCGAAAGCGCTTCGACCCGCTGCCATCCGTCTTCGCGCCTTACCTTCTCAAACCTGATGCGACATTTATATTCTCGCACGCGCGCGATTTTGACCAATTTCTGTGGAATGTTCGAGAACCTGGAGACTGGCGTGCGGATGCCCGAGTCCGATGCTAACCGCTCTCTCCGGTTCGTCAACCCCGGTTGACACTTGAGCGGCGGTTGACAACGCGGCGGTTGACAAATCTGGGTTGCCTTTTCTGGCCCGATAACAGGGTTCTAGTCGGCGGCCTAAGCTCAGTGGCCGCCGCGGCCTCGTCACCCTCACGCGCTTGGGAGGCCGCACCCGACTCCCTGCCGCGCGAGCGCCGTCCGCACGCCCGTGCCGCAGCCGCCGCCGACGCCGCCAGACGTGCGCGCGCAGCGAATGCCTCCGTCATCTTTGCTTGTTCCCGTCTTGGGAACGATGCTATACTGTCCCGGGTGCGGGTGATAGCGCGGCGGACCCTGCTGCAGTTTGTCGAGTCGTTGAAGGGGCGGGCAGGACATAAGGCGGTCAAGGCCGCTCTCGATGCGTGGTTTCATGAAGCGCAGCGGGCCGAATGGCGCAACTCAGCCGAGGTCAAGCGCAGCTACGGCACCGCCAGCATCGTCAGCGCCGACCGCGTGGTGTTCAACATCAAGGGCAATGACTACCGGCTGGTGACCGCCATCGACTATCGCCGGCAGATCGTGTTCATCAAGTGGCTCGGCCGGCACCGCGACTACGACCAGATCGATGCAAGGACGGCTCAGTATGGAGATTAAGCCGATTCGCACCAAGGCCGATTACGAGCGCACGCTGCGGGAGATCGAGCGCCTGTGGGGCGCCAAAGAGGGAACCCCGGACGGCGATCGCCTCGACGTGCTCGCGACGCTGGTCGAAGCCTACGAGCAGAAGCATTTTCCCATCGACCCGCCCGACCCCATCGAGGCGATTCGCTTTCGGCTTGAGCAGCAGGGACTCGACCCGCGCGCGCTGGTCGGAGTGATCGGCGGGCGCAGCCGCGTCTTCGAGGTGATGCAACGCAAGCGCGCGCTCTCGCTGGAGATGATCCGCCGCTTACACCAGCGCTTCGGCATCCCCGCCGATGTGCTGATTCGCCCGAGCCGCCGCCGCCACGCCGCTTAGTTCCGCAAGCAGGTCGTGTACGGATGTTTACGTCGCAAATTCAAAGAATTAGACGCGCACATGCAGCGGATGCTCCTGCGCTGAGAAGACAACCTCCAAATTGGTGTAGTCGAACGGTGGCCCCGGCGGTGGCGGAGCACCGGTCGGCGTGGCGTTAGGTTGAGGGTCCGGTGTCGGCTCCCCACCGCACAGACCGAGCAAGTCTCGAAAGCCGATCGGATTGTTCAGCGGCATAAGCGTACAGGTTCACGCCGCCTTACCGTAGAGACACAGAGTGTCAGAGCCACCAGTGGGACACTTTTCACGGGTCTGGCGGTCGACAGTGCCGACAATTTCTGTCCAGGTTTCTCGGTAGACCGTGGCAGCCGTCGGTTGCTACGCCAGTCGGAAAGCACAGAACATTCCGATTGACGAGCGAGCCATCAGGACCGTCGCAAAAGTGACAGATTGGCACAGGGCAGGTACTCGAGGCTCCAGGCAAGGAGAGGCGGTGGACGTACGAAAGGAGATTGATCAGCGCTGGAACGATTTGCCGGTGCCTGCGCGCCTGGTAACAGAGGCCCCGATTCCGCTCAATGAGGAACAGCGCAAGATCCTGGACGCGCTCCAGCAACCAAACGTCCGCTACGTAATCGTTCAGCGGCCTCCTGGTACCGGTAAGTCGCACACCATAACCGCGATCGCATTCGAGTGCATCCTGAAAGGCCGCACCTTGCTAGTGCTCTCCGATAAGAATGAGGCACTCGATGTGGTCCAGGGAAAGCTCACCCAGGCAATGAACCAAGTCAGACCAAACCAGTCGTTCCAGAACCCAATCCTTCGACTGGGCTTGACAGGCGGAACCTATGCTAAACTCCTCGCGCATTCGTCGGTCGACAGCATCAAGGATCAGCACTACGCAGCAAGCTCACGCCGGGCTGAGATCGAAACTGGCATCAACAATGCCCGTGCTGCGCTGAACCAAAACATCGCCAGCACGATCGGTCAACTCTCGGGCATCAACCTCGCCGACATCGAGAGCCTTCATCAGTTCGAGGAACTGATTCGCAAGCGTGCACCTGGGATAGTCGACGCATTGGAGTAGGGGCCGTGCCCCGACCCGAAGGCGCGCCTAGATGATACGCTACTGTGGCGGAAGTCGGCCGCCACAGCGCTCGAGTTCCTCAATAGTGCCGGTGCGGCGACTGTCGCTGATCTCGGCGACGAAGAGACCGAGCACGCGCGCGAATTGATTTTTCGCGCAGAAATGTGTCCCAGAGTGGCTGTTTTGGTACAGTTTGCCCCACATGGGGCAAAGTCTACAATCTGCTTTATCGTCGAGGTTTTCCGCGACGGAACTGACCGCTTCGCCATTCTATCTACAAATGGTTTATGATTGTTCTGCGAGGTCGGATCATGGCTGAGAAGGATTTTCAGGTGAGCCTGCCGCCGGAGGTCGTTGGAGCGTTCGGCTGGAACGATGCGGAAGTACCGCGCCGCGTGCGCGAGGCACTTGTAATGGATCTGTTGCGCCTCGATCGGCTTTCGGAGGCGCAGGCCGCAGCGATCCTTGACCTCGCGCGCTGGCAGCTTCTCGAGCTGATGGGTCGCTACGACGTGCCGGCAGTTCGTATAAGCGTCGAGGAGCTCGATCGAGAGTTGGCCACCGGCGTTAAGCGCAACGGCGTCTCATGATCGTTTCCGATGCCGGCCCCATCATCATCTTCGCCCGCATCGGCCATCTCTCTCTTCTCCATAAGGTTACGGGTTCGCTGATAATCCCGGCCGCCGTCCACGACGAAATCCTCGTCAACAAGGGCGGTATGCTAGGCGCAGGGTCGCGGGTGCCGCGTGGATTCAGCGGACGGTCGTCACTGACCGTGCGACTCTCGATCGGTTGCCGCCCGGTTTGCACGCTGGCGAACGCGAAGCGATCGCGCTGGCGATGGAGCATGGAGCGCAGCTGCTAATCGACGAAATACGTGGCAGACGAGTTGCGATGGATCAGCAAATCGGTGTGATCGGAACGTTCGGCATTCTGTAGGAGGCAAAACGGCTAGATTTGATCACCGCTGTTCGTCCAATCATCGGGCAAATGCAGTCGCGCGGCTATCGGTTCGACCGTATTTTGATCCGACGGTTTCTTGAGCGAATCGGCGAAGCATGAGACCGCTCAAATCGAAACTTAGGAAGGCGACCCGAGAGGACCTGTGCCAACTGCGCCAGAGCCAGAGCATCTCAATCGTCCGATCACCCTTGCGGGCTCCCATAGCGCTTACATAGATCGAGGTTGATCCTCAGTACATTGATCATCTTTTCGCCGAACAGTCCGCCCATCGGTGCATACGCATCATTCTTGATGAGCGCGTCGATCTCACCATGAATCTGGACAGGGTCACGCTTCAGATCCGCTGACCATTTCGAAGCCACGCGGTCTAGCTGATATTGCGCATTTTCGAAGGTGATATCGGGATCCAAGCCAGAGCCTGAGGTTGTGACCATATCTGCGGGGATGTTGGCAAGATCGGCACTTGCATGGTCCTGTCGCCACATGTCGAAAAAGGTCGACTGGATATCCGCGCCACTTGCAACCGGCGCGATCACGGTTTGAGTCTTGCCGTTTGGCAACTGCCTCGTGACCTGCGAGGGAAATTCGCCCGGATGCTCCTTGGAGAAGTTCTCGAAGAAGATCACTGCTAGGTCCGACGGCTGTGGATTAGGAGTGCCCGGATTCTGCTTCATCCAATCCACGACCTCTCGTTTGTGGGCCTTTGCCCAGTCGCTGATATATTGGGCGTGAGAGGGGTCCGCGCTCACCCAGCTCTGCGCGAGCTCGTTATGGTTATCCGCCCATTGTGCGACTAGATGCGGGTTACCCTGGTAGCGATCTCCATGAAACCACGCCTCTATGTCTGGAGCGACCAACTGTCCGGCCTTCGGACCGCTCTGATACTTTACTATTGGACCGAGCATCCGCGCCACGCGATCGCGAAGCAGATAGTTGGAAGCGGCGAGCGTGGATGAGGCGGACGCGGACGCATCGTATGACGCCGCCGAGGGCCGCGGCCAGAAGTATTCATCCTTGGTGAACGGTTGAGCGATTAGCAGCGAGCCGACGAGTTTGCCGTCCGGCCCGGTCACCATGCTCCCATTCGCGGTAAATGGGAAAACCGTTTGTCCGATTGCCCATACAACCAGCGGATAGATCAAACAACAAATGACCACCGTAGAGCCTAACAGCCAGAGACTTTTCTTTATGTAAGTTTTCATCATCGCCTGTCCTTCTATTCTCGCGCTAGGCAACGAGGTGCATGGCACCCATGATTACGTCGATGAGCTTGATACCTGCGAACGGTAGAATCACGCCGCCGACACCCCAAATGAGCAGATTTCTCCGCAGCAACGCATCCGCGCCGAGGGGTTGATAGGTCACTCCTCGCAAGGCCACGGGAATGAGCGAAGGAATTATGACCGCATTGAAAATTACCGCTGAAAGGATCGCCGAGGTTGGCGAATGCAAATGCATAATATCCATCGTTTTCAGCCAGGGTAGCGTTCCCGCAAACAGTGCGGGCACGATCGCGAAATACTTGGCTACGTCGTTGGCGACTGAAAATGTCGTGAGTGCACCACGAGTCATGAGGAGTTGCTTCCCGATCTCCACCACCTCGATCAACTTGGTCGGATCCGAGTCGAGATCAACCATGTTACCAGCTTCCTTCGCGGCCTGGGTGCCGGAATTCATGGCTAAGCCGACGTCGGCTTGGGCCAAGGCTGGCGCATCATTGGTGCCATCGCCCATCATCGCCACGAGCTTGCCCTCAGCCTGCTCCTTGCGTATATAGGCGAGCTTCGATTCAGGTGTCGCCTGGGCAACGAAGTCATCGAGGCCTGCCTGCTTCGCTATCGTTGCGGCCGTGAGCGGGTTGTCACCCGTAATCATTACCGTTCGCAGTCCCATTCTCCGAAGCCGCTCGAAGCGCTCGCGCATGCCGGGTTTGAGAACGTCCTCGAGTACAACCACGCCGGCGATCTTCGCATTTTCTGCGACAATCAGGGGCGTGGCGCCCTTGGAAGCGATCGAGTCGACGGTATGTTGCAAGCTCGCAGGAACAACCCCTCCTTTACCTTGTGCAAATGCGATGACCGCATCGGGCGCGCCCTTGCGGATGGAAGTTCCGTTCGGTAGGTCAACTCCACTCATTCGGGTCTGCGCGCTGAACGCGATAAACCGGGCGCCAGTCGGCGCGGTCAGTTCTTTCGCCCCGACTCCTAGAGCCTGCGCCGCACGAACGATGCTTTTTCCTTCCGGTGTCTCGTCGGCAGTCGATGCCAACGCCGCCAGATGTGCCAGTGCGAGGTGCGAATAGTTGCCGAGGGACTCAAAGCCGGTGGCGTGTCGATTGCCGATGGTAATCGTGCCCGTTTTGTCGAGCAATACAGTATCGACGTCGCCCGCCGTCTCGACTGCCTTACCGCTCTTGGCGATAATGTTGGCCTGGAGTGCGCGATCCATCCCGGCAATTCCGATCGCGGCGAGCAGTGCGCCGATCGTCGTGGGTATCAGGCAAACCAATAAGGCTACAAGCGTTGGAACGTCGGTGCCGAGACTTTTCAACGGCTCCGAAATTCCCAGATAACCCATCATGTATTGTTCCGCGTTCCAGGCCATCGGCCAGAGCGGAATTACTACGATCAAAAAGGCGAGACTCAAGCCCGACAGTGCCAATGTGAGCGCAATTTCGTTTGGCGTTTTCTGGCGAACGGCACCCTCGACGAGCGCGATCATTCGATCAAGAAACGACTGCCCCGGAAGCGCAGTGATTTTCACCACGATCCGGTCGGAGATAACCCTCGTTCCTCCGGTAACTCCCGAATGATCGCCGCCGGATTCGCGAATCACCGGAGCCGACTCGCCAGTAATGGCAGATTCGTCAACAGATGCGATTCCCTGGATTATCTCGCCGTCGCTGGGAATGACTTGACCTGCGGTTACAATAACTTGATCACCCGGCTTGAGGTCGGTCGAGAGGACCTCCTCGATGCTTCCGCCCCGTATACGAAACGCCGGAGTTTCGCCGCGAGTCCTCCGCAGGGACTCAGCCTGGGCCTTGCCGCGCGCCTCGGCAAGCGCGGTCGCAAAATTTGCGAAGAGAACCGTCAAGAACAGCCACACGTCCAGCGCGATAAAATAGCTGATCGGGACCTGACTGGCTGAAGTGCTCACTAGCGCCTGCATTATAAAGAGGAAAGTAAGCACTGCGCCGATCTCGACTACAAACATGACCGGATTGGCCCATTGGATATCCGGACGAAGCATGACGAATGAATGCTTGAGCGCCTGCTGCACCAGCTCCGGTTCGAATAGCTTGTGGCTTCTGATCCGCCGAGGCGGACGCGGCTGTTCGGGTGCTTCTGTGACCGGTATCGATTTTACTGCTGCTCCCATTAGTCTGCTCTCCAGTCGATAAGTCGTCTATCTGCCGCCGCACTGCCTGGTGTGCCTATAAAGTCGCTAACCACCAAAAGGAATCGGACCCAAGTGTTCCGCTACTGGTCCAAGCGCAGCGACTGGCAGGAACAACAGCGCACCGACGATTATGATCGTACCTAGCAGAAGGCATCCGAAGGTGAAGGTGTCGTCGCGCAGGGTCCCCAAACCGAATGGCGTGCTCTTTTTCATTCCCAAAAAGCCGGCCATAGCGATTGGAGCCAGAATGGGCAGGAATCGCCCGAACATGATGACAAATCCCGCCGCTATGTCCCATGCAACAGCCTCGGGTGCGGGACTTGGGTTGTTATTCAGACCATAAGTAACGCCGAGTCCGTCGAATGCGGAACCGTTGTTGGCCGAGTCCGACGAAAACTGGTAAA
>Ga0335078_10012172_pt1 | contig 12765 bp, 12 predicted proteins | sample Lox_Sample_32_FD_206711 | JGI IMG/M metagenome (GOLD analysis project Ga0335078, IMG submission 206711) | Soil microbial communities from Loxahatchee National Wildlife Refuge, Florida, United States - Lox_Sample_3.2 | ecosystem: Environmental > Terrestrial > Soil > Wetlands | place: USA... | reverse complement strand
GCGCTCGGAATGGTGACGAGTGCGGGGCTCGTGATGATTTTCACGTTGTTCATGCTGATCTGGCGCGAGGATCTGCGCAACCGGGTGATCTCGCTGGTCGGCACCGGGCATCTTCGCACGGCGACGGAGGCGATGGACGATGCGGCGGAGCGCGTCAGCCGTTACCTCAGAATGCAGTTGCTGGTGAATGCGTGCTACGGAACGATCATAGGCGCCGGCTTGCACTTCATCGGCCTGCCCGGTGCGCTGCTGTGGGGAGCGATCGCCGGCATTCTACGCTTCGTGCCGTATTTGGGGCCGCCGCTGGGAGGAATCGGCCCTGTTCTCTTGTCGCTGGCGATTTTTCCGGGTTGGCACGGTGCGTTTTACACGCTGGGAATGTACGTGGCGATCGAGATTTCCACGTCGCAATTCGTTGAGCCAATTCTGTACGGTGAGCACACCGGGCTTTCTGCAGTGGCCGTACTGGTCGCCGCGGTTTTCTGGACGAGCCTCTGGGGACCGATCGGCCTGCTTCTCTCCACACCGCTGACGGTGTGCCTCACGGTGATCGGCCGGCGCGTTCCGCAGCTGAGCTTTTTGCATACGCTGCTCGGCGATAAACCTGTGCTGTCGCCCGAAACTCACTTTTACCAACGCATGCTGGCAATGGACAGCCGCGAAGCGCGGGAAGTACTGGAAACACGCCTTAAAGACCACTCGCTCGCGGAAGTGTACGAGTCGGTTCTGGTCCCGGCGCTTGAATTGGCCGAGCAGGACCGCCATAACCACGCGCTCGACCAGGCGACCGAGAAATTCATTTTCCAGAACACGAAAGAGATCATCGAGGAAGTTGATCTCACTTCGAACCATCGCCAGCAGGAGAACAGTTCGAAAGAGAGCCGCCAGCGCGCCCCACTTCGCGTTGTGAGCGTGCCGGCGAGAGACGAATCTGACGAGATCATCGGGATCATGCTGGCGCAGCTTTTGCGGCGCGCGGGCTATGCGGCCGATGCGGTCTCGCTTGGATCCACAAACCAAATCATGGCCGAAATACGGGAGCTGAGGCCGGACATCGTATGTATTTCGGCGCTGCCTCCCTTTGCCATTTCGCACGCGCATCTTCTGTACAACCGCCTGCGTACGCAATGGCCTCAACTCAAGATTTTCGTCGGCCTGTGGAATTTTACCGGTGACCTGGGGGTTGCGTTGAAGCGGATGGGAATGACCGAGGGAGGGACCATCCTCACATCGCTTTCGCAGGTGGTGAAAACGGTCGCGCTGGCGAGCGAAGTCTCCGAGAGAGAAGCGGAGACTCACAGCCGTGCAGGCGCGCGCTAGGTCACGAGTGGAATAACGGAGGTTTCGGCGCGCTCACGAACCGGTGAGGAATTTGTACTGCGCGGCCGTTAAAGGAACGACGGAAAGGCGGCCCTGGCGCACGAGAGGCGAATCGGCGAAAAGCTTGTTGGCTTTGACCTCCGCGAGAGTGATTGGCTTCGCGATCAGCTTGCCCGCTTTGATATTCACGGCAGGATTCTTCGGATTCGAATTGTCCACTGAAACTACCGTCGCCGTACCGACCGCGCTCTTGCGGTCACCCGTTTCATAAATTACCAGGCGCGCGCCGGGCGTCATTTCGCGGAGATTGCGCAGTGCGACGGGATTTGAAACTCCGTCCCAGAGAGTAGCGCCGTCCCGCCGCAAATCCTCAAACGAATATTCGGAAGGCTCTGTTTTGAGCAAATAGTCGATAGCCATGGAAATCCCGATTCACAGGGCTGCTTTCGTTACCACTTCCCTTCACCGAGACGCATGGCCAAAGCCAAAACGCCGGTCATCGCGAGCACGCCGAGAAGCGCTAAACACTCGTAGAAGATATCCCTGGGGGAAAGGGGCGGCAGCTTGATCGGCTTCATGTGTTCCATGGTTCACCTCCGGAGTACGCCGAAGAGTATGCGTTGGGCGCTTCTCTCCTGCAAGCAAATCTGACAGCTCCCGAAAATGTCGGACCGGACGGCTGCCGGAACGCCTCCAGCGCATCGTGTATAATTGCCTGAATGCGGGCCCTAGAAAAATTGCAAGCTGTAGTCGTGGCGTTGATGTTTTCCGGCGCCGGGCTCGCGCAAACCGCGCAGCAGAACGCACCGGTGAAGACAGCGAATTCGGGAACGAGCTGCCCCGTCAGATCCGTGCTTCTAAATTTCGATATTTACCGCCGCGGAGAACTGGTAGGGGAGCTTCCCGTCTACCACTTGCGGGGTGATTCGGCGTTTTTCTTCAGCGCAGGAATGGCGATTGACGCCGATGGAGCGCCGAACGCGTACAACGCCGAAAATAGCGGCCTCGACGATCTTTCGAACGCCGGCGAACCCGGCCACTGGGATGGGGTGCTGCAGGATCGGGACGGGAATCCGCTAATCCAAGGTCCAGATGATCCATTTCCCGGGTACTACATTTCCTGCACTGCTCTCGCCGATTGGACGAAAGACCGTTTGGATCCGACACGATTTGTCGACGCTTCAAAGATCCCCTACATTGCGTTGCCCGGAGATTTGGCGCGCCAGACGGGCGCGCGATTGGGCGACTTAACTGCCGTCTACAACATGCGGAACGGCAAATATTCCTATGCGATTTTTGCCGATATCGGTGCGCTCGGTGAAGGATCGATCGCGCTGGCCGATGATTTGGGCCTGTGGCCGGATGCACGCCGTGGCGGCACATGGGGAGGAATCGTTTACGTCGTGTTTCCCGGATCGGGCAATCATCGGCCGAAAACGCTCGACGAAATCAACGCGCTGACAGGTGATTTGTTTCAAAGCTGGGGCGGACCGGGCGAGATTCCGTCGTGTGCCGACACGGAGACTTGGCGGCGGATGTGGTCGCAGGGAAATCCCTGGTGGGGCGCCCGGTACACGCAGCCCGCGAAAGCGGCCGAGCCTGCTTCGAACTCGGGTGCAGCAACAGGTGCGAACTCGAATGCCACTACCAATTGATTCGCGGAAGACGCCGGTGGACGTGAAGATATACGTCACGACGGGAGAGGGCGTGGCGATCAAGTGGTCCGACGGCCACACGAGCCGGTACGATTTTCCTTATCTCCGCGATCACTGCCCCTGCGCGACTTGCAATGACGAGCGGCTGAAGAAGGAGCAGGATAAGCCCGGAACCGTGCTTTTGCCGATGTACAAGGAGCGAGTAAAGGCGCGTGGCGCAAAGGCCGTGGGCAATTACGCAATTCAGGTCGACTTTTCCGATGCGCACACAACGGGAATTTACACGTTCGAACACTTGCGGGAAATCTGCCCCTGCGAAGAATGTGCCCGCGAATTTCGTGGCGAGGTGAAACACACAACGGCGTAGCGCGGATGTTCGCGCCGATTCAAAAAATGGATTGAGCTGATTTGCGTTGGAAATAGTCAGAATCGCAGCTTCTCATTCGCGGAATTTCAACGTATAGTTCTTTCCCGCTTATAAATTCCTTATGTCATCCAGCTCTTCGAACGCCTCTTTAAGCCAAGCTGTGCGCCCAGTCGCCAAAGTTCTGGTGGCGACGACGGCGATGCTCGCGTTTATTTCCTTCTGGCGGGCGGCGGCCATCGTCCTGAACGACCTCGGGTCCTCCGCATTTTACGCTGGCGCAATCGCGGAACATTTCATTGGCAAGACGGCTCCGTGGTTCGTGCTGGCCATCATGCTTTTCGCGTTCGCCGTGCAAGCGCTCTATTTCGAGAGCTGCGGCATGTTCGTGCGCGGCGGCGTATATCGCGTTGTGAAAGAAGGCATGGGAGCGACGCTGGCGAAGTTTTCGGTCTCGGCGCTGATGTTCGACTACATTCTGACGGGCCCGATCAGCGGCGTGTCTGCGGGATTGTACCTGGTCGGGCTGCTCAACGAGCTTTTCGTGTACGCGCATCTGAAGCTCGTGCTTCCCGTGAACGCGACGGCGGCATTCTTTGCGATCGTGGTGACGCTGTACTTCTGGTGGGAGAACGTCAAGGGAATCCCTGAATCGAGCGAGAAAGCGCTGCGCATCATGTACGTCACCACGGTGATGGTGATCATGATGATCGCATGGTGCGGCTACACGCTTCTGCAGCGCGGCGGCCACCTTCCTCCCTTCCCGCATTTGCGAAATTTCGTCTACGCGCAGGATTCCCTTGGATGGCTGAAACACACATCGCTGCCGTACACGATTCCGCTTGTCGGGCTTTTGATTGGACTCGGGCATTCGGTCCTGGCCATGAGCGGCGAAGAAACGATGGCGCAGGTCTACCGCGAAATCGAGCACCCCAAGCTGCCCAACCTGAAAAAGTCCGGACTCGTGATTTTCCTCTACAGCTTGATTTTTACCGCCGGCGTCGCATTTTTTGCGGTGATGATCATCCCGGATTCGACGCGGGCGAGCTTCTCGGACAATCCGATCAGCGGGCTGGCAATGTATCTCGTTGGACCGCTGACGTTGCGGCTGGTATTTCGCACATTCGTTGTGGTCGTCGGTGTGTTGATGTTGGCGGGAGCGGTGAATACGGCGATTGTCGGCTCGAACGGCGTGCTCAACCGGGTTTCCGAAGATGGAATTTTGCCCGATTGGTTCCGGCATCCACACAAACGCTTCGGCACGTCGTATCGCATTCTGAATCTGGTCGTCGCTCTGCAGATCCTCACGATTGTCCTCAGCCGCGGAAACATTTTTCTGCTGGGCGAAGCGTATGCATTCGGCGTGATGTGGAGCTTCGCGATGAAGGGGCTTGCGGTCCTGGTGTTGCGCTACAAGAACCCAGAAAAACGCGAGTTCAAGGTACCGCTGAATTTCACAATCGCAGGTGTCGAGATCCCGGTGGGCGTGGCGCTGATCACGCTGGCTCTTTTCGCGCTCTGCATCATCAACCTCTTCACCAAGCAGGTGGCGACCATTTCGGGGGCTGCTTTCACAGTCGCGTTTTTCATCGTCTTCGAAGTTTCGGAGAAGATGACGAAGAGGCAAGCCGTTTCGCATGCCGAACTGGACAAGTTCAACCTGGCGCAAGCGGGCGATCTGACGCTCGACAACGTCGGGGTGAAACCCGGAAACGTCCTCGTGCCGATCAGCACGTATTACGCGCTCTATCCGCTGGAAGCCGCTTTGCGGCGAGCGAGGAGGCGAGAAGCGGAAGTAGTCGTGCTGCACGTGCGCCTGCTTCGGCGGGCGGCCTCCGGCGAATATGACCTCGCGCCCGATCAGCTTTTCACGGCGATCGAGCAGGCTCTGTTCACGAAAGTCCTCGCGATGGCGGAAAAGGAAGGCAAGCCGGTGCGGCTGGCGATCGTCGCGGCGAATGATTTGTGGGAAGGCATCTTGCGAACGGCAGCAAACCTGGAATCGAGCACGGTTGTCGCGGGAAGCTCGTCGAAAATGACGGTGACGGAACAAGCCCGCGAGATCGGAATCTCGTGGGAGAAAATGCCGGAGTCGCGCCCGCGCGTGACGCTTGAGCTCTTCACTCCCTCAGGCCAGGAAGAAATTTTCTATCTTGGCCCGCACGCGCCGCGGCTCACACCCAAGGAAATCGATCTGCTGCACAAGATCTGGCTCGAGCTCAGCGACCATCTCCCGGGACGCGAAATCCATCATCACGATATCGTCCATTTTGCGCTGACCGAAGTTGAACGCGAAATGGCCAATGGCGAGGCGGGAGATGTTCTCAAGCGGTTGGACGACCATTTGACCGACATCGACAGCCGTCGCGTCAAACCCTGACATAATCTAAATTCCTGACGCAACCTACCCAGGCAGCTGCGAGGTGCAATTCGGGCAGCGCGTCGCCTTGATTGGAATCTGCGAAAAGCAGTAGGGGCATTCTTTTGTGGCGGGTGCGGCCGCCGGCGCCGGCCTGCTCCAGCGATTGATCTGCCGAACGATCAAGAAAATCGCGAAGGCCACAATCAGAAAATCAATCACGGTGTTGACGAAGATGCCGTAGTTGATCGTCGCGACGCCTGCTGCTTTGGCCGCGGCCACCGTGGGGTACTCCTGCCCCGAAAGACTGATAAACAGATTGGAGAAGTCAACCTTCCCGAGCACCTTCCCTATCGGCGGCATGATCACGTCGTTCACTAGCGATGTGACAATCCTGCCGAACGCTGCGCCGATGATGATGCCCACGGCCATATCCACCACGTTGCCCCGCATGGCGAATTCCTTGAACTCTTTGAACATGATCTTCTCCTGAATCGAAGTTCGGCTGGATCAGCCTCGGCGCATCAAGAGTACGCTTCCCACCAAGGCGCGCAAAACCAGAACACCACCCGCAAGCTCAAGCAGAGTTTCGGCATAGCGAACAGGCAGAAAGGGAATGGCGAAAACGAAAAGCCCGACGACTACGAGGGACGCCGCGCGAAGATTCGCCTGCTGGCGGCTCGCTTCCGCTTCCTTGCGCAAAAGCGCTCGAATTCCCCAGTAAATCAGCACCAGCCCGAGCAGCGCGAGCGCGAATGGGCTCCCCGGAAGCCCAATGCGGCCGGAAATAGCCAAAACGATAAGTAATGCGCCGAGTAGCAGGATGATGAACTCATTGAGGAATTGAAAAAGAGTCGCGGGCTTCACGGTGGGCATTGAATGTCGGCGAGATTATCGCGCGGGTCGCTGAACCGCGCAATCGGCGTGTGCCCGCCAGGCGGTGGCGGGCCGTAACCGGCGTTGCTATAATAAGTTGGCTTGCGATGAAACGCTGGGCCGTCCGTCGGAATCAAATCATTTCCAGTTAGGTTGGGGGAGCGAGTCAGTGCACAAGGTGATAATCATCGGAAGTGGGTGTGCGGGCTTGACGGCGGCGGTGTACGCCGCGCGCGCGGATTTGAAACCTGTCGTCCTCGACGGCTATGAGCCTGGCGGCCAGCTCGGGCTGACGACCGAGGTCGAAAATTTCCCCGGCTTTACGGACGGCATTCTGGGCCCGGACTTGATCGAGCGCACGCGCAAACAGGCGCAGCGTTTCGGGGCTGAGTTTCGCTCCGGGGCGGTGACGGCCGTAGATTTGAGCAAGCGGCCATTCAAGATTTCTGTCGGCAAGGAGGTATACGAAACCGAGACGCTGATCATAGCCTCGGGCGCGTCCGCGCGGACGCTGGGCCTCGAATCCGAGAAGATGCTGCTGGGCCACGGCGTTTCAACGTGCGCCACGTGCGACGGCGCGTTCTTCCGCAACCGCGAGATCGTGGTTGTAGGTGGCGGCGATACGGCGATGGAAGAGGCGACATTTCTCACCCGCTTCGCCAGCAAAGTGACGTTGATTCATCGCCGCAATGAATTTCGCGCCTCGAAAATCATGCTGGACCGCGCCCGGAAAAACGAAAAAATCGTGTTCAAGACGCCGTACGTGGTTGAAGAAGTCGAGAACGTCCCCAGCAAATCCGTCGAGTACGTCATTGTGCGGAATATGGAAACGAAGCAGGTTGAAAAGATTCCCACGGAAGGCCTTTTCGTCGCCATCGGGCATGATCCGAATAGCCAGCTCTTCAAAGGCATGATCGACATGGACGAAAACGGCTACATTCTCACGCAGCACGGTCCGAAGACGAATATTCCGGGCGTTTTCGCCGCGGGTGACGTGCAGGATCATCATTACCGCCAGGCCGTGACTGCCGCGGGGTCGGGCTGCATGGCTGCGATCGAAGCCGAGCGGTTCCTTGCCTCGGCCGCCAGCGAAAACGATTGATCGAAGGTCGACCGCCACAATTCAGGCGGTTTGCCGGCCTTGAAAAGCTCCGGAGAAATTGGAATCTCCGGAGTTTTTCTTTTGAGAGGCTTCAGTTCCCGGTGACAGGAGATCTGTTTGAGCGGTCCTCGCCCAACGGAACCGCGAGGATAAGGCGAATGGCCTGCACAAAGGCGTCGCGCGGCCGATCGCCCACGAAGTAACGCGCCAGGTGACCGTCGCGCGCGTAGAAACTTGTTTCCGGCATCGTGCCGTGCCACTCCGGATTGACCGCGCGATAGAACGCGTCCGTATCAATTCCGGGGCGTTCCCGGAAATTCGGGAAATCGGGGCGCATCTGGGCGAGGAAGCGGCGGACGGTTCCGACATCCGCAGTATCGTCAAGCGTGATGCCGATCACGGTAAGTCCCTGAGGGGCGTACTCCTTCGATAGCTCGATCACCATCGGGTACTCATTGCGGCAGGGCTCGCACCACGTCGCCCAAAAATTGACCATTACCGCTCTGCCGCGGCTGTGCGCCAGCAGATCGTTGTAGCCGGTGATGTCGATCAGCGGAGGGTCCCCGAGGTCGGCGGCGGCCGCCGCCGGCAAAGCAGCAGCCTTCGCCGTGGTAGGGCGGATTCCGGGCGAATTCACAGCCGCCAGGCCAGCCAGACAAATGAATCCAAACAGGCCGAGCCGGAAGGGGAACGGGCGCATATCGTACCTCCGCTAACACGATTTTAGAGCCTCTCCCGGCGCCTGCGCCGGCTGTGTAGCGTACTCACCAGTAACGGATTAGAACGGGCGAAACGTTTGAGAGCAATCAGGCCCGACCCGCAGCGATCGCGGCTGCGCGCCGGATCGCATTCGGCGGCACGAGTGTTTACAAAAAAACCCGGAACTTTCCACAGAGCTCAGTGTTAAGGTCTACGGCGCTCGGCGCACCCGCCACAGCTGCCTTACCTCGAGCGAACGCGCCCTTGGGAATCGAAAAATCTAATCTGGGGGAAGCACGATGAAACGACGTTTCACCGGCCTTGCGTCGTTGACTGCTTTGGCCGCGATTTTCCTGGCAACTCCGAGTTTCGCCCAAACCAATTCCGCCGTCGCCAAGTCGACAGGTCCTTTCGCCTACGACATAACCAAAGAAATTACGATCAGCGGCATCGTCTCGAGCGTCCTGTCGCCCGCAAAGGGCCCCCTGAAACCCGCCGCCTGGACTATGGCGGGCCCACATCTTTTGGTCACAACCTCCTCTGGCACCGTCGACGCAAGCTTGGGCCGGTTTGCTTTGGTTGGTAAGGAGGCGCTTTCCATCGCGCCAGGTAACCAAGTACAGCTTACTGGAATCATGAAGAACCTGCGAAATCAGCCAGTATTCGTGGCGCGCACATTAAAGACAGGTAACCAGACATTCGTCTTACGCAATAAGCACGGTTTCTCTGTGTCGCCGCAGACACGCGAACGCCTAAGCGAAAAGGGGGTGCAGCCATGAATCGCAGAACTCCTTGGCTCCTTTTTACCTTGATCGGTCTTATGTGGGTCGCTGGCTTTGACGGCTGCAGCTGCAACCCATCAAACAAAGAACCCGAAGCGGTCGCCGTGGAGAGCGGAAGCGGCCAAAGCACGACTGTCAATACGCAGTTCGGGGCACCGTTGGTCGCGGTCGTAACGAAGAATGGCAGCGGCTTAAGCGGCGTGCAGGTAACGTTCACAGCGCCTGCCAATGGAGCCAGCGGCACGTTTCAGGGCGGGTCGACCACCGCGAACGCGACGACAGATGCGAATGGTAGTGCCACTTCACCGACGTTCACTGCCAACGGGACAACTGGCACATACACGGTGACCGCTGCCGTCTCGGGAGTCGCGAATCAGGCGGATTTTAGCCTGACTAATACGGCAGTGTCAGTCACCACGGAGAACTTCGTCTTCTATGCTAGCGGCCAGGAAGCTATCGACGATGGTCCAAACTTCTACGCGGTCGCAGGAGTAGTGACGATCAACACAAGCACCGGGGCTGTAGTGGGAGGCGAAGAGGATTACAACGACGGTTTTGCCGACGATGGTGGAATCTTATCTGTAGAACCCGGAGGAGACTCAATTACTAGCGGTCAGCTGACTATCAGCTCCACCACCGGGCAAGGAACGCTTACGCTTATCACGAACGACCCTCAATTGGGTCCTGACAGCACACCTGGCACCGAGACGTTTGGAGTTCAATTCGTGAACGCCAAACATGCTCTCGTAACGCAGTTTGACGGCAGCGCAACCTCAAGTGGGAGCATGGACCTACAGACGAGCACAGCCACGCCGAGCAACGCGAGCTTTGCATTTACGAGTGCTGGCGTCGACCCTGAGTACGACCCGATTGTTTTCGGGGGCGTATTCACGATTGGGCAAGGCGACCTGTCCGGCGGCAGCTTCGACGTAGACGATGCCGGGACCGTGGAATTCGCGCAGCCGTTCACCACCGGTGCAGGTGGGGTGGTCATTAACTCGACGGACGCATTGGGACGCGGGACGGTGTCCAATGCTCAAATCGCAGCATCGCTTGCCTACTACGTGATTGGTCCGGAGGTCATACGCTTGATCGATATTGATACAACGGATTCCGCTGTCGGGTCAGCGTACGGCCAAGGGTCGGGAACGTTCAGCGCTTCTTCGCTGACGGGAACATTCGTTTTTGCCGACCAAGCCAACCCGTGGGATGCCGAGTATGGAGCAATTGGAATGTTCACGACAGACCCGGGTGCCGGAACCTACTCGGGCGTCGCGGACGACAACGAGGGTGGCAACGTCTTCGCGGCGGAGGCTATCCTCAATGGCACGTACTCCATTTGCGGCGCGGCTGGCTGCGGAGGAAATGGCTACGGCAGCCTTACGATTCCCGACGGAGACTTGGCCGAGGTGGCCACACTCGGCGTGTACATGACAGATCCGGCGCTCAATCTAAACGATCCCAACAACACGACGAGCGGACAAGGAGGTGCGTTACTCGCCGATCTCGATTCGAACCTTGTGGGAACAGGTGTCATCGTGCCGCAAACGAGCACGTCAACGTCGGATTTTGCAAACAACTACGCGTTCGGTGCACAGGGCTTCGTCACTGAATCGGCATTCGAGTACGATTTCGTCGGTCAAGGCTCAGTCACCGCGAGTGCGCTGGATGGATCGAGTTTGATAAGCGATCCCTTCGAGCTCTTCGACGAAGTTCACACGACGTTTACGGGGGCGACGTTCGTCGGAACCGCTACGCCTGACGGGGTGAATGCGGGGCGCTACTTGATGACCGACAATCCGCTTGTCGTCACGCCCCCGGGAGATCAACCGGTCGATTTCATGGTCGTCCTTTATCAGGCCAGCGGTGGACAGTTGTTCTGGTTGGACGAGGATGACTTCAGTCTGTGGGTAGGCCCGCTCGAGCAGCAAGCGGCGACGGTAACGCCACTGGCAGCCGCAAAGAGCAATTCAAACACGCAGAAGAAGACGACCAAGTAGCCTGCAACGAGGAGGGCGCGATTAGAGAAATCTAATCGTGCCCTCTCATTTTCGCCACGCACCACCGCACCGTTGAAATGACGGCCGAATCAGTGCGTCGCATTCGCGCGTACCCACTGGATTCGGGAACGCGAACGTCGTCGTCGATGGATCTTACTCAGGAAAAGCCGGCGCTCGAAGAGCTACATGCGTTACCTGAGTAATTCGTAGAGCACGAGACGGAAAAGTTCGCAAATGCTGCTGCGTCGGGCATGCTACTTTCGACGCGAAGCTCGGCGCAAAGCCACGCTTTGCGGCTCTTCTCCTCACCCGAGCGCTTGGGAAATGAATTTCAATCTGGGGGACGTAACATGACTCGACCTCTCTCCGGCCTGTGGCCGTTCTCCCTCTTGGCCGTGACTCTCCTCGCAGGACCGGCATTCGCGCAAACTAAAACGGCCGTAGCGAGGCCTCGAGGGCCGCTCGCCTACGACGTCACCAAGGAAACAACTCTGAGCGGCACGGTGTCGAGCGTGCTCGCAAAACCAACCCCTGGAATGGTGATGGGCACCCATCTGATCGTGCAGACGTCCTCCGGCTCCATCGACGCGAGCGTGGGACGATTCGCGTTCATCGGCAGGGATGCGCTGAAGGTGGCGGCGGGCGATTCCGTCTCGGTCACGGGCGTGATGAAGACCGTGCAGGGAAAGGACGTCTTCCTAGTCCGCACGATAAAGACCGGCAGCCGGGTCTTTCCTGTTAGGAACGAGCACGGAATCTATCTTTCGCCGCAGGCGCGAGCCCATCTCGCTCTGCAGCCTGCCCAGAAGGGAGGCCTGCTATGAACCGCCGAATCCTCTGGACTGTTCTTATGCTGGCCACCATTACGACGGTGGCCGCTCTCAACGGCTGCGAAGGCTGCGCGGGGACTCCGAGGACGGGAATCTCGGTTTCGTTCAGCGTTGCGCCGCCTGCAAACATCGTGGAAGGCCAGATGGCCAACATGACGGCCATCGTGACCGGCGATCCCGCCGACAAGGGAGTGAATTGGAGCTGCACTCCAGTGGGCAGCTGCGGCTCGTTCAATCCAACCTCGACCGGTTCCGGCGTTTCGACCACCTGGACCGCCCCGGGAAGCGCAGGGATGGTGACGATCACAGCGACTTCGATCAGCGACAGCAGTAAGTCTAGGAGCGCGTCCGTAAACGTTACTGCCACAGCCCAGATCAGCGTAACGATTTCGACTGCTCCACCTTCGCAGATGGAAGAGAACGCAACCGCGACAATCGTCGCCACAGTCGCGAATGATGCCATGAACGGCGGCGTCACTTGGAGCTGCACCCCGGGTAACAGTCTGGCGACCTGCGGTTCGTTCAATCCAAATCCAGCCAACTCGGGCCAAAACACCACGTATACCGCCCCGCCCTCGCCTGTGACGGGCAGCGTGACGATTACGGCTACTTCGAACACGGACAACACCAAGAGCGCGAGCGTCACGATCACGATTTTGGCGCCCACGCCGAAGACGTTTACGTTCTATTTAAGCGGCCTCGAAAACTTCAACATCGGTGTGGGAGGGACGCCCAATTTTTATGCGGTTGCAGGAGCTGTGACGATCGACTTCACCAC
>Ga0335078_10012171_pt1 | contig 12767 bp, 10 predicted proteins | sample Lox_Sample_32_FD_206711 | JGI IMG/M metagenome (GOLD analysis project Ga0335078, IMG submission 206711) | Soil microbial communities from Loxahatchee National Wildlife Refuge, Florida, United States - Lox_Sample_3.2 | ecosystem: Environmental > Terrestrial > Soil > Wetlands | place: USA... | reverse complement strand
CTTGCCGACCATGACGCTGTTGTTGATCAGTATCAGCAATCTGTTCAAAAATTACTGGTGGTTGATGATCGCCGTTCTCATCCTGGCGGTCATTTTATTCAAGCGGTTTCAGGCGACCGCGGCCGGACGGCGCCGGATCGACGAGTGGAAAATGAAGGCGCCGCTGTTTGGCCGGGTGATTTGCCTGAATTTGTACGGCCAGTTTGCACGGACGCTCTGCACGTTGCTTCAGAACGGCGTCCCGGTGCTCACGGCGTTGAAAATCACCGAGCAGGTCATCCCCAATTGCATCATCAAGGAAGCGGCGGCCAAAACCCGCGACGCGGTGACGGATGGCAAGACGCTCGCGCAGCCTTTGGCGCAGAGCAAGGTGTTTCCCCAGTTAATGGTGGACCTGGTAAAAATCGGCGAAGATACCGGAGACGTGGCCGGCGCGCTGAACAATGTGGCCGAAACTTACGAAAGCGAACTGAACATTGCCTTGCGGGTGATGACCAATCTGATCGAACCCACCTTGATCATCGGCATGGCCCTGGTGGTCGGCTTTTTGCTGGTGGCCGTGTTGGGCGCGATGTTCTCGATGATTTCCAGCATTGGCACCTCGGCGGGAGGATCCTGATGCAGGCAGGTCGAGAGCCGGGAACGGGTGTCGGAGAACGGGAGGCGCCCAAAAGGGGCGGACGGGCGTTTACCTTGCTCGAAATCATGATGGTCGTCGCCATCATCGGCCTGATCATGACCATGAGCGTGCCGGCAATTCTGCGGACCATGCACCAGGAACCGTTGCGCAAGGCGGTCAACGACGTGAAGACGATTTGCTACAACGCCCGGGCCCAGGCGATTTTACACGGCGTGACCACCACCGTTGTTTTCCACCCCCGGTCGGGCGAGGTCATGTTGTCGGGCTTGGCCACTCCCCATGCGACGGACGGGTTCGCACCGCCGGGTGATTCCAGCCGGGGAGCCAGCACCGCCAGCCTCACCGGTTCGCGGTTAAACTCCACGAAGTTCGACGACAGCGTCCTGATTGACATGCTTGACGTCAATTTGACGGAATACCGGGAGGCGGGCGAGGCGCGGGTGCGTTTTTTTCCGGACGGCACCAGCGATGAAATGACCCTCATCATCCACGCCGCGGATCAATACCGGAAAATCACGCTGGAGGTGACCACCGGCCTGGTGACAGTGGAGGCGATACAATGAGAACTCCCGGCAGCCGGCCGCGAACCCACCAGGACGCCTTTACACTTTTGGAGGTGATGTTCGCCATGGTCGCCTTTTGCACGGCCACCTTTGTGATTCTGGCGCTGGTCTCCAATTCCCTCGCCAACGCCCGCCGCTTGCAGCGACCGATGGTGGATGCCGGTGTGCTGGCGGCGGTTTTGTCCCAGACCAACCAACTGGTGGAAGGCGTAAAATCGGGCGAGCTCGACGACCTGCTGGGCAATGCCTACCAGGGCTACCGTTGGACGCGAGACGTCGAGGAGGTGCAAACCAACAAATTGTTCCAGGTGGATTTCATCATTCAGAATGATTTTGGCAACAAGTCGGTCGTTTCCAAAATGAGCATTCTCCTCTTCCGCCCCAATTCGCCGGCGGGCAGCCTGGATGGAGGCATGAAAGACCCATGAGATTTTCCGGTCGAGAGTCGGGCGTTGCCAGACCGGCGCCGGTGCGAGGGTCGCGAGCTCTGTTTGGCTCCCGTTGCTCGTCCTTCGTCCGGCGTCCTGCCCGCGCCTTCACGCTGCTCGAGATCATGCTCGCGATGGCGATTTTCAGCCTGGTAATGGCGGCAATCTATTCGTCCTGGATGCTCATCCTGCGCGCCACCAGGACAGGTGAGGCGGCCGCGGCCCAGGCCCAGCGCCGGCGGGTCGCGGTGCGGACGATCGAAAGCGCACTCACCTGTGTCCAGTCCTATCAGGCGTCCCAGCAATACTACACTTTCATCGTTCAAAACGGCGACGAGCCGCTGCTCAGCTTCACGGCGCGCCTGCCGGACGATTTCCCGCGCAACGGCCGTTTCGGCGATTTCAATATGCGGCGCGTGACCTTCACGGTTGAGCCGGGACCGGCCATGGAAAAAGATCTGGTACTGCGGCAGAATCCGATTCTCATGGACATGGACAAGGACGAGCAGGAACACCCGCTGGTTTTGGCGCGGAACGTGAAGAGCTTTGCCACCGAATGCTGGGACCCGATCCAGAAAGACTGGTCGGACAAATGGGACAACACCAATCAGATACCCACGATGGTGCGCTTCACCCTCGCGCTCGGTGGCAATACTTTGAACAATTTTGGCGACACGAGTCCGATATTGTCGGTCACGCGCGTCGTTGCCATTCCGTCGGTCATGGTGCCGTCGGTCGTCCAGTCGCAATCGGCCGCGGGCGGTTTCCACGGGATAGGACCCCGGTGATGAGAATTCCTGTCCAGACCCGAAACCGTGGAATTGCGCTCATCATTGTGATGATTGCCATTTTTGTGTTGTCGGTGATGGCGGCTGTTTTTGCGACGTCCATGAAGGTGGAGACCAAACTGGCGATGAATGCCAACCACGACCAGGAATTGATGTGGTTGGGCCGTTCGGGCGTGGAATTGGCACGATACGTCCTGTCAGAACAAATGACCATTCCCAATGAACCCTATGACTCGCTCAATCAAGTCTGGGCGGGCGGACCCGGTGGCATTGGGGAATCCAATAGTCCGCTGGCCGGCCTGTCGCTGGACAATTATCAGGTCGGCGACGGGACCGTTTCGGTGAAGATTGTTGATCTCGAACGCAAGGTCAACATCAACACGGTCAATGTGAATCCGGCTGAATTGCAACAGGCGCTCACCCTGATGGGCGTGGGGGCGGACGGCATCTCCGTTATCTCGGATTCCATTTTGGATTGGATTGGCCCGCCCAAAAGCCCCCGTCCGGCCGGGGCTGAGAGTGACTATTATCAAACCATGGACCCGCCGTACTACGCCAAGAATGCGCCGATGGATGACCTTTCCGAGTTGTTGCTGGTTCGCGGCATCTGCGATCATCCGGAAATTTATTGGGGTGGCAGTCCCACCAATCACCCCACGGCCAGGTTTCAACAGAAACTGGGTTTTGTGAATTCGCCCTTCCAGGTCCCGGATTATCCGTTCGGGTTGACGAATCTTTTCACCGCCCTTTCCATCGGGCGCATCAACGTCAACACCGCCGACGAAAATGTGCTGCAAATGCTCCCCGGGGTGGACGAAACCACCGCCCAGAATATTATCAAACAACGCGCCGGGCCGGATGGTGAAGATGGCACGGCAGACGACACGCCCTTTACCAACCCGAGCCAGATTTCCGCCGCGGGCGCCCCGGCAGGCGATGCCTCTCTTTGTACGGTGCGCAGCTCCACCTTCGAGGTTCACGTGACCGCCCGGCTTGGCGATTACCATCGTGAATACGTCGCCATCCTCTTCCGTAACACGCCCACCGATATCCAGGTGCTTAGTTTCTATTGGGAGTGACGGGAAATTGCAGTTGAGTTCGCGCCACCGCTGGCTATCGTTTCTCCGTGCGCCGGCTTCTGACCAGTTTGCTTTTGCTGGGATCGCTTTCCACGGCTTTGGCCGGGGATGCCCTTACCGGCCGCGTTGTCAAAGTCCTGCCGTTTTTTCTCGACCTCAAAGGCCATGTGGCCCTGTCGCCCAGCCTCTATGACCGCGACGCTTATCAGGCGTATCTGCGCCGGCACGCCAATCAACGTTCGGGTATTCGTTTTGATGTCCTGTGGAAGGCGTCGGACGCCGGTGACGCGAAGCTAAAATTGCAGGTCGAATTGCGTGGGATCGGTCCGGACGGGACACCCCACCGGGCCACACTCGATCAGTTGGTCACACCGCATTCGTTCAGACATTGGAATTCATTGACACTGGAAGGCTCAGATTATAAAGACATTGGCGAACTCGTCGCATGGCGGGCCACCCTCTGGTCGGGTGATCAACAGTTGAGTGAGCAAAAATCATTTTTATGGTAAAGTTGCATTGGCCGGGAATGGCTCGCTGGCTTGACTTTCTCCATCGGGCTGGCGACAAAGACGGGCGCGCCCGCACGATGCACGTCAAAATTCCCGTCAAAATCGTTTGCGGTTGCGGTCAGAAATACGCTTTCGACGTGTATCCGTTGAACGGCCGCATGCCCTCGCCGATCCGATGTCCCGTTTGCGGCGTGGACAGCACGGCGGTGGCGGATGAAATCATCGCCCTCGCCCTCAAGGCATCGGCAACCGCAACCCCGCCTCCTCTTCCGACAGCCTCCGGACCGTTGCCACCGCCAACCGCCCCGGTGCCGTTGATAATCCGCCCACGAACGCTGATGAGCGCCCCGCCGCCGGTGGAGGCCGACCAGTCCAGGACCGAGGCGGCCGTCTGGCGTCAGCGGGCCCTGGAGGCGGAACGCCGGGCGGAACAGGCCCAGGCCGCCACGCGGGCCAATCTCGCGCCGCACCTGGCCCAAGTGCTCAAGGAGACCGTGGTCCAGGAACTGGCCACGCAACGCCGCGAATTGCTCAAGGCGCAGGAGGAAGCCGCTTCGGAAATTTCCGCCATGATCCGCCGGTTTGATTCGGTACAAGCCCCCCTGCAGGAGCGATTGCACTCCTACGAGGCGCGGATTCAGGAATTGGAAAAGGAACTCAGCGCGTTAAATGAGGAAAACCGCGAACTGCTCAAGCTCAAGATTGAAATGATCCGGCGCCAGTTGGAGGTGGAACGCGTTCACAACCGCCTTGCGTTCACGGCGAATTAGGCCGCGGTTTTCACGCCGGCGGTCCGTTGGTCATGCGTATGCAGCGCGTGCTCGTAGCATTGCAGCGCTTCTTCGTAACGCGACATCCGGTTGAACAAGCCGCCCTTGTGCAGGTACGCAATCGTCATGGAACCATCCGCGGCGATGGCGTCGTCGTAACAACTGATGGCTTCCTCAAACCGGTTTAATTTTTCCAGTACCCCCGCCCGTTTGATCAGCGTCTCGGCGCTCCTCGGGTCCAATGACAGGGCCCGGTCAAAACATTCCAGGGCCTTTTCCGGTTCGTTGTCATTAAGGTACGACTGGCCCTCCGTCAGCAAGCCGGCCAACCTCCGGTCACGGTCGGTCGGCGCCGGCGCGCCATTATGGGGAGCAACGGTCGGCGAAGCAGGTTCGGCCAGCGGCGCGCGTGCGGTGTGCTCCAGTTCCAGCAGCCGTTGTTCCAACTGTTCGACGACATTGAACAGACGCGCGTTCGAAGATTCCACGGCGGCACGCCCCGGTCCGGCCGGCACTTCACCCGCCGATAAGAGCGGTGACGCGCCCGGCTCATCCAAGGTCCGAGCGACCGGGCGCGGCCGGGAGAGTTCGACCAGCCGGGTGACGGCGCGCCACTGGAAATAGGCCATAAAAAGCGCGGCGGCCAGGCCGACTGCTCCGAAAACACCTGCCAGAATCAATGTCAGCCGCTGCGCCTTTTGCGTCGCCTCGATTTCACTGGCGCGTTGCGTTGCCACGGTCTGCTCGAGCATCTGAATGCGCGCGGTCATCTCGGCCGTGTTGCGCTGCGCTTCGGCAGCGGCGACCACCCGGTTGCTTTCGACGAGCAATTGCGTGGAATGAATTTGCTCCTGAATCTGCAGAAAGGCGTTCAGGGTATCCTGCGCAATTTTGTCGCCGGCCTGGCGCGGGGGAAGATCAGCGGAGTTGGTTTCCCCGGCAACAATCGACTGGTCCAGCCCGACGCCAAAAATGCAGCAGGCGCAAAGGATTAAAAACGTGAAACGAAACGTCGCGCGCATACCGTGGACGTGAGCCTGAGCGGCGGGCCGGTTAAAGTCAAGCGCCCGGCGGGACGACTTATTAATGACTTATTCCCAACTTCAATCCTTCTGCTTCAAATCAAATTCCAGCCGGGTGCGCGAGCCGGTCTGGTCGTTGCGAATTTCCATTTCCTGAAGTTCCCATTGGCCGTTTACCTTTTTAAAGGTTTTCGGGTAAAACTCCTTAAGCAGTTGGCCTTTCGCATCATACGCTTCGGCCTGGACAATGCCGAGTGTTTCATTGTCGATCCACGAAACCACGCGCGAGTAACCGTTCGGGGACGGGTCCGGATTCGTGCTTTCCAGGACCTGACAGGAACGGCCGCGCCGCATTTCGTGTTTCAAGATTTTTTGTTGCGGCCAGTGAAAGAATTGCAGGCCGAGGTCGGCAATCCAAAAGTCCGAGCCGGCAAACGGAGCCATGATTTCATTTTCGTTCAAGTCGTTCTTTAGAAATTGATATCGGTTGGGCTGGCCGCCGCTATGAATGACCACGAGTCGAACCTGGTTGGTCTCGTCGGTGGTTTCGTAAATTACCCGCCAATTTGTGGTTGTCACTATGGTTTGAAACCTGACCGAAACCCCCGTTTGCTTGCCGTCACCATGGCGGATTTGCAGGACGCCCTGGTTTGTGAAATTCACCGTCGGCTGCAATTCACAAAGCTGCTGTGCCAGTTGACGCCCTCGAATTTCCGCGTCGGATAATTCATTCGTGGTGGCTGCCATCGCGCCACTGGCGGTCAACAAGAGGATGAAAAATCCAGCGCATGGCGCAATGACATTCCACCGCTGGGAGCGCCGGCATCTGGCCGGCGAATGTTCCAAGGGAAAGTGGTGCAAAAGGACGGCGAGATGCCGGCGCTCCCGGAAAAGGAAATTCATTTCGGTTCCAATGCCAGGCGCAGGACGTCCGAAATGTGCCGGACGAAATGGACTTTCAGTTTCGCCCGCGCTTCGGCCGGCACGTCCAGCCAATCCGATTTGTTTTGCTCCGGCAGAATGATTTCCTTCATGCCAAACCGCACCGCCGCGAGCACCTTTTCCTTGATGCCGCCGACGCGCAGGACCCGGCCGCGCAAACTGATTTCGCCGGTCATGGCCAGCCGGGAATGCACCAGCCGCTTGGTCAGCAATGACGCCAGGGCCGCGACGAGCGGCACGCCCGCACTGGGCCCGTCCTTGGGCGTCGCGCCGGCCGGCACGTGGATGTGAATGTCGAACTTGCCGTAATTGCTCAGATCCAGGTCGAGCAGCTTCGCCTGGCTCCTCAAATAACTCACCGCCGTCTGCGCGCTTTCCTTCATCACTTCCCCCAGCGACCCGGTCAGGAGCAGGTTGCCCCGGCCGCGCATACGGGTGGCTTCGATGAACAACACGTCGCCGCCCACCGGCGTCCAGGCCAGACCGGTCGCGATGCCGTATTCGGTGATCCGCTCCGCGGTTTCGGAAACGAACGGCGCATAACCCAGATAATTTTTCAAACCGTTGGCGTCGAGTTTGAGGGTCACCGCCGCGCCGTTGCGGGAGATGATTTTGCGCGCGGCCTTGCGCGAGAGTGCGGCGATTTCGCGTTCCAGTTGCCGCACACCGGCCTCCCGGGTGTATTCCCGGATGAGTTTGCGCAGCGCGGCGTCGGTGAATTTGATGTCCTGCCGGGTGAGGCCGTGCTCCTCAATCTGACGCGGCACCAGATAGCGCTTGGCGATTTCCAGCTTTTCAGATTCGGTATAGCTGGGCAGTTCGATGACTTCGAGCCGGTCGCGCAACGCGGCGTGAATGGGTTCCAGCCAGTTGGCGGTGGCGACGAACAGCACGCGCGAGAGATCGAACTGCAAATCCAGGTAATGGTCGGTGAACGTGTGGTTCTGCGCCGGATCCAGGACTTCCAGCAGCGCCGCTGCCGGGTCGCCGCGGAAATCCGCGCCAACCTTGTCCAGTTCATCGAGCAAAATCACCGGGTTGCGGCTTTCGATGCGGCGCAGCGTTTGGATGATTCTGCCCGGCATCGCACCGACGTACGTCCGGCGGTGGCCGCGGATTTCCGCCTCGTCCCGCATGCCGCCGAGGGCGATGCGCGCGAATTTGCGGCCCAGCGCGTCGGCCACGCTTTTGCCGAGCGAGGTCTTGCCGACGCCCGGCGGACCGACGAGACAGAGGATCGGTCCTTTGATTTGTTTACGGCGTTTGATAACCGCGAGAAATTCCAGGAGGCGCTCCTTGATTTTCGTCAAACCAAAGTGTTGTTCGTCCAGGATGCGCTCGGATTCCTTCAAATCAATCTTGTCCTCGGTTTCCTTTTCCCACGGCAGGTTCAGGATCCAGTCGAGATAATTGCGCGCGACGGCGTACTCGGCGGCGGCCGGCGGCGTCTGCTGCAACCGCTCCAGCTCCTGCAAGGCGGCCTTGCGGGCCTCGTCGGGCATCGGCGTCTGGTCAATCTTTTCGCGCAGCGACCGGGTCTCGCCGCCGCCGGCTTCGCCCTCGCCCAGCTCGCGTTGGATGGCGCGCATCTGTTCGCGCAGGAAAAAATCGCGCTGCGTCTTGGCAATGGATGAGGCGACGTCATTTTGGATTTTGGAACTGAGCGTCAACACCTCGTGCTCGCGGTTGAGCATGGGCAGTAATTTCTGGAGCCGTTCCCGGACGGAAATGGTTTCCAGCAGTTTCTGACGGTCTTCCAGGCTGAGATTCAGATTTCCGGCGATGAGGTCGGCAAAGTGACCGGGATGTTCGGTGTTCAGCGCCGCAATCTTGACCTGGTCCGAAAGCGCGGGCGAAAGCTTGGAAATTTCGTCAAACTGCTTGTGCGCACTGCGCAACATGGCCTGCAATTCGACCGAGTCTTCCGTCTCGTCACGGAGCAGTTCGAAGTGCGCGGACAAATAGGGTGAGGTTGCCGAAAAATCCCCGACATGAATGCGCCACAGACCCTCGACCAGCACCCGCGCGGTGCCGTCGGGAAACTTCACCATTTTCACCAGGCGCGACACGCAGCCGACATCGTACAAATCTTCCGGTTTGGGCTCGATGACTTCCGGCTGGCGCTGTAAGACCACGCCCAGCAGCCGGTCGCCGGCCACGACGTCGTCAATCAGCTTCAGACTTGGCCCCGTCTCGACCAGCAGCGGGACCAGGGCGCCGGGGAAGATGACGATGTCCGACAAACCGAGGATGGGCAAAGCATCGGGCAGTGAGCGTGAAGAAATTCGCGGGGGCGGTCCGGAATTATCAGTGCCCAAAATGCTGACAAACTCTGTCTCCGGCGATGTCATCGTCGTTTCTGCCAGTTATACTAATTAGAGGCCGCGGCGCTGGAAAAGTTCGCGCGTGCGGCTAATTCCCCTCGGCAATTGGCACCTTGGTCGTCTTGGAGTGCGGTTGTGCCACGGGCACGTCAATCCGCAGAAAACCGTTCACATAAATGGCCTTGGCCTGGCTGAGATCGTAACCCGGCGGCAGTTCGAGCACACTCTCGAACGGCCCGTAACTGATCTCCATCACCAAAAAATTGCACTTATTGGCCCTACAGCCATCCGGACGGGTGCCGGCAATGCGGAGGCGGTTGCCTTCCACTGTGATCTCCAGACTATCACTTTTCATGCCAGCCAACTCCACCTTGATGACCAGATTGCCGTCCGTGGTATAAACATCCGTATTGGGGACCCAGTGACCACTGGCAGTTTCTCCGCGTCCGCCCACCGTCGCACCGCGCGAAATGAAATGCACCGTAGAACTAACTTTGGTTAAGGCCATGATTGAAACAGTATCTCAAAATGTTGAATACGCAAGCGCCGGGCGAAACCGCCCGGACCGGTTTACCCCGCAAGATAACCCTAAAGGCGATTCCTGCAACGGGGATTTTTTGGTCTTTTTGAGGCCAAAAACGGGTGATTAGTTCCTCGTAGCGGCGTCCCGGCAGAGCGCCGCATTCGTCTTTTGGAAGGACAAGTCAGCGGCTTTCTACCGAAAGCCGCTACGCCGGGAAGACAAAGATTACCTGTCTTTACTGAACGCCGACGCGGTAGTAATAAGGGCCTGCGTTGGTAGCGCTGGTGTCCGTGAAACTGGTTGTGCCCACTTGACCAACGATGTTGCTTTGGATAGCCGAGAACGCCGGTTGCGCGGCGAGATTGGTGCTGCTTTGGAGGAAGTAAGTCCGGTTGCTCACGCTTTGCCAGCCCAGGACAAGACCCGGCGGATTGTCCGTGGGGACAGGCGGCAACATGGCCAGAACGGACAAGGCATTGGTGGGATTGGTGCCGGCAATCCATTCTTGGTAGTTGTTCAGGCCGTCGCCATCCGGGTCGGCATAATCTGCCGAGCCATCCGTGGGCAAACCATACTGCTGAAGCCAGGCATATGAGATGACGGAAGTGGGCGTTTGATACTCATAAGCGCCGATGTCCACCGTGCCGCCGACGATGCGCGGGTTTCCGTCTAGATCTGTTGCGCTGACGACGTAAGCGTTGTTGCCGGAATTGATGCAAGGAGAGTTGAATGACAGATGATAATCACCGCCCGCCAAATTCACAAAGAGCGGTTCAACGGTAATATTGTTACTGCCTACCGAGGGCAATGGCGTGGTGCAGCAGTTGTTCAGCCTTCCTAAAAAGTAGTTGGTATTTTGCGGTGCCGCATTGTAGTACACGACGCAATTGTTAAAATTGGCCAACCAAGCTCCGCCGGCGTTCGTGTTAGCGGAATTACCAGTCAGCGTGCAGTTGTAAAGCACGCCGTTGTAAGCCCCACCACCGTCTGTGGATGCTGAATTGCCCACGAGCGTGCAGTTGTAAAGCGTGGCTTTGTAAGTCCCACCACCATGGACGGCCGAATTGGTAGCCAACAAGCAGTTATTGAGTGTAGCTTGGGCGGCTCCTCCTCCATACGACGAAGCCGAATTGCCCGTCAGAGTACAGTTGTTGTACGTGCCAGCGAACGCTCCGCCACCAGAAGAACCTGAATTACCTCTTAGCGTGCAGTTACTGGCCAAACACCCGTAAGCCGCGCCTCCGGTGTTAGCTGAATTGCCGGTTAGTGCGCAGTTATTGAGTGTGACGACAACGGCCCCGCCTCCGACGTATGCTGAGTTTCCGGTGAGCGTACAGTTGTTGAGCGTGCCAACGAAGATGCCGCCACCGTCGTAATAAGCCGAATTGCCGGAGATTACGCAATTGGTCATGACGGCGTTCGTGGACTCACACCACGCGCCCCCGCCAGACTGCTGATTGTAGAGGTCGCCCGAGGTCTGCGTGGCTCCACTGGTTAGGGTGAAGCCTGACAACACCGCCCCGTTGGTCAGGTAGACACAACGGATTGCCGCCGCTCCGTTCGTACCTCCCGGCACCTGGTAACCCTGAACGATCGTGACGTTTGGCCCGCTAACGCTCACCACCGTCAAAGGCTTGGTCACAGCCAGCCGGTTGCTCATTCCGTAAATCGCTACGGCCCCGCTCGCATAAACCCCGTTGCTCACTACTACCCTGTCGCCACTGAAAGCAGCGTCAATGGCCTGCTGAATGTTTGTGGCCGCCGTGCTCCAGTCCACATAGGGGTAGGCTGGGTTGGGATTGTTTTGATTTACGTAGCGCACAACAGAGCTGTAATTGGTGACGGTCAAAAATGCCGGCGAACTGGTTTTCATGCTTCCCGCGTCATTTATTACAACCTGATAGCTGCCAATGTTGTAATTTTGAACATTGGAAATACTCAAAAGGGAAGTCGCGGCCCCGCTATATTGTCCGCCGTCAGATAAATTCGTTCCGTCAAAATACCATTGGTAAGAAAGTGGTGTGCCTCCGTCGTAGATCGCGGAGAAGGAAGCAGTAGTTCCAATTAGATTGGTTTGACTCGGCGGTTGGATCATCGGCCAGGGAATCACCGTAAGTTCAGCGCTCCCGCTGGTCACCACGCCGAAGCTGTTGCTTACGACCACGGTGTAAGCGCCCGACTGGCCAAGCTGCAGATCGGTCAAGGTCAACGTGCCATTGGTGGCGTTGGCGAGGTTGGTCGTGCCGAACTGCCATTGATAACTAAACGGTCCCTGACCGCTGACCATGGCGTTGAACGACACGGTAGTTCGCTCCTGGGCTGACTGGTTTGTTGGTTGAATTGTGACCGTTGAAGGAACCACCATCAGGATGGCGTTGGAACTTGTTACGCCGCTATAAGTGTTGCTGACCAGCACATCATACGGACCGGCTTGATCCATTTGAACATTGTTTAGAGTGAGGATGCCGTTTGTAGCCCCGATGATATTTGTGCCGTCAAACTCCCATTGATAGCTGAAAGGTTGTTGGCCGGTAGCGCTTATGTTAAAAGTCACGGTGTCACCCCCTATCGCTGATTGGCTTTGTGGCTGCGACGTGATGATAGGATTGAGAATGTTGATCGTCGCCACGGCGCTGGTGATTGAACCAGCATAATTGGTCACGACCAGGGTATAATTTCCTATGTCCCCAGGCTCGAAATCTATAATCGTAAGGTTCGTTCCCATTGAGCCAATGTAGTGACCATTGTCTGACAGTGGCGTCCCGTTCAGATACCATTGGAAACTTAACGGGGCTGCCCCCTGCACGGCTGCTTGAAACGTGACATTAGAAGTGAATACAGCGGTAACGGACGGTTGCTCGATAAAGGTGGGCGGAAGCGTAATTATAATCTCGCCATTTGGGAAACCATCGGGACTGGAGACGCCGGAAATCCCGGCGAGAATCGTTATTGCAGATGAATCAATGATGGAACCTCCGCCGCCGCCACCGAGGGTGCCGCCGCCGCCGCCGCTGTAGCCGCCTCCTCCTCCTCCTCCTCCGCTTCCAGCACCACCACCACCGCCGTAGCCGCCAGGTCCGTTTTCCCCCCAGCTGCTGCCGCCGCCGCCGCCATTGAGAAAACTGCTACCACCGCCACCAGTGAAGTAACCGCCGTAGCTGACACCATTACCACTGTAG
>Ga0335078_10012170_pt1 | contig 12767 bp, 13 predicted proteins | sample Lox_Sample_32_FD_206711 | JGI IMG/M metagenome (GOLD analysis project Ga0335078, IMG submission 206711) | Soil microbial communities from Loxahatchee National Wildlife Refuge, Florida, United States - Lox_Sample_3.2 | ecosystem: Environmental > Terrestrial > Soil > Wetlands | place: USA... | reverse complement strand
CGGCGTAAGCGAGACCGAATTTCGCGCCGATGAAGCCGGACGCCCACAGCACGACAAATACGGCGGGTGCGGTAAAAACCGCAAAGTCGGCGAGCGAACGCGGCATGTCCGGGGACTGCTGTAATGGCGGAAACGGCGGGTAACCGGGTTCACATAATAGCGCCGACGCCGCAATGGTTTTGTCGTGCGGCGCTCTCTCCGCCCTTGGCCCATTCCTTGGCAATTCGTTCATCTTCTGTTCTTATGGTCGTTCGATTCGCGGGGGCTGCCTGACGCGGCGTGTGTCGCGTCGCGGTAATCGTCGGAGGGCCAAAGCGGGCCATGAGCGCCTATCTCGACAAACTCAATGCGCAGCAGCGCCGCGCGGTCGAGCATGGTGGATCGGCGCCCGCCGAAGGCGGCCCGCTTCTGATTATCGCCGGCGCGGGTTCCGGCAAGACCAACACGCTGGCGCATCGCGTTGCCCATCTCATCGTCAACGGCGCCGATCCGCGGCGCATGCTGCTCCTGACTTTCTCGCGCCGCGCGGCGGCGGAGATGACCCGGCGTGCCGCCCACATCACGGCTGAAGCACTGCGGGAGCGCGGTGGCGCGACGGCAGCGGTGATGTCCTGGTCTGGCACGTTCCACGCGATCGGTGCGCGGCTGCTGCGCGAATACGCCGAGCGCATCGGCCTCGATCGCGCCTTCACGATCCATGACCGCGAGGACTCCGCCGATTTGATGAATCTTCTCCGCCACGACCTCGGCTATTCGCAAACCGAGCGGCGGTTCCCGGCAAAGAACACGTGCATCGCGATCTATTCGCGGGCCGTCAATGCTGAAACTCCGCTCGACGAAGTGCTGGGCAGCCACTTTCCGTGGTGCGCCGAGTGGGAAGCGGAACTGCGCGCGCTCTACGGCGCCTATGTCGAGGCCAAGCAGCGCCAGCGCGTGCTTGATTACGACGACTTGTTGCTCTACTGGGCGCAGATGATGGCCGAGCCGGCCCTCGCGGCCGACGTCTCGGAGCGGTTCGATCACGTCCTGGTCGACGAATATCAGGACACCAACCGCCTGCAGGCCGCCATCCTGCTGGCGCTCAAGCCGAACGGCAAAGGCGTCACCGTGGTCGGCGACGATGCGCAGTCGATCTATTCGTTCCGCGCCGCGACCGTACGCAACATTCTCGACTTTCCCGGCCAATTCAGCCCGCGCGCCGAAGTGATCACGCTTGAACACAACTACCGCTCGACGCGGCCGATCCTCACCGCCGCCAATGCGGTGATCGAGCTTGCCGCCGAGCGGTTCACCAAGAACCTGCGTTCGGACCGCGCCTCGGCCGAGCGGCCGTTTCTGGTCAGCGTGCCGGATGAAGCCGATCAGGCGCGCTTTGTCGTTGAGCGGATCCTGCATTACCGAGAGTGCGGCCTGCCTCTCAAGACGCAAGCCGTGCTGTTTCGCACCTCGCATCACTCGGGACCGCTGGAAGTTGAGCTGACGCGGCGCAACATTCCGTTCATCAAGTTCGGCGGCCTGCGCTTTCTCGAAGCCTCGCACATCAAAGACGTGCTCGCGTTCCTGCGCTTTTGCGAAAACAGCCGCGACCGCGTCGCGGGCTTCCGCGCCTTGCAGCTTCTGCCCGGGGTCGGACCGGCGACGGCGGGCCGCGCGCTCGATGCGGTCGCCGACCAGGCCGACCCGGCCCCGGCGCTGGCGGCACTGACGCCGCCCGCTGCCGCGAGAACCGACTGGCCGGACTTCATCGAAGCGTTCCGGCATGTGCGCGGCCGCGCCGCCGGATGGCCGGCCGAACTCGACCTCGTCTGCCGCTGGTACGAGCCGCACCTGCAGCGCATCCACGAGGACACCGCGGTGCGTCAGGCCGATCTGGTACAGCTTGCCCAGATCGCACAGGGCTTTCCGAGCCGCGAACGCTTTCTCACCGAGCTGACGCTCGATCCGCCCGGCGCCACGAGCGACGAGTCCGGCCCGCCACTCCTTGATGAAGATTATCTGAATCTCTCGACGATCCATTCGGCCAAGGGCCAGGAATGGAAGGCTGTGTTCGTGCTCAATTGCGTCGACGGCTGCATCCCGGCCGATCTTGCCACCGGAACCAGCGCGGAGATCGAGGAAGAGCGCCGCCTGCTCTATGTCGCCATGACCCGCGCCAAGGATCATCTGCATCTGACCCTGCCGCAGCGCTTTTACGTTCAGTCGCAACGCGGCAATGGCGACCGTCACATGTACGCCGCGCGCACGCGCTTTATTCCCTCCGACATCCTGCGGCTGTTCGAGATCTGCGCCTGGCCGCAGGCTGCAACGGGACCGGCATCCACCGCGACAAGTTCCCGCGCACCGGTCGACATCGGGGCGCGTCTGCGACGGATGTGGCGCTGAACTGAGCAACAATGCCCATCGCGAAGGCGCAACGGCGGCTTTGGACGGCCGCCGTTTGATTTTGTTCACCACACCACCATTTGGACCGGACCTGCGGCGAAACGAACAATCGTCCGCCGATTTGAAACCGTGTGGGAAACCCCGGCTGCCCCAGGAGGGGGCGGAACCATCGAAAAGTTTCGAGGAAGGCAAATGGAGCGCACTATCACGATGCTGATCGCGGATGACTCTCCGCTCAGCCAGGAAATCCTGACCGAAGCCGCGCGGTCGACGAAGCTGCCGCTGCGGTTCACCACGACCGACAATGGCCGCGAGTGCTTGACGCTGCTCAACGGCGCCAACATCGATCTCGCCTTTATCGACGTAAACATGCCGGAACTTTCCGGTACCCAGGCATTCTGGTCGGCGCGCAAACAAGGCATCCAAACCTTCGTCACGCTGATGTCGAGCCCGCCGGCGGCCGAGGCGGTCGACATGGCGATCAAGCTGCGGGCGTACGAATTCCTGTTCAAGCCGTTCACGGCGGGCGACGCCATCGGCATCATTAAGACCTATGCGCGGATTTCGGCGCCGACGAAGATTCTGATTGTCGACGACTCGTCCGCCGTCCGCCAGATCGTGCAAAAGGTTCTGCATGGTTCCGTCTTCAATTGCGAGGTCACTGAGGCCGCTAACGGCGAGACGGCGGCCAACCTGTGCCGAACCACGGACTTCGACGTCGTCTTTCTTGACCGCAACATGCCGGGCATGGATGGAATTGCGACCACGCGGCGGCTTCAGGCCATCCAGTCTTCGCTGAAGATCGTGATGATGTCGGCTGAACACAACCTCGACAAAGAACATCAGGCGCTTGATGCGGGCGCCTGCGCGTTTCTGCAGAAGCCGTTCCGTTCCGAGGAAGTCGACAAGATACTGCACGCGGCCTTCGGCCTGCGTTCGCCGAACCTAAAACTCAAAAGTAGTGAGCCGAATTTCGACGTCGCCATCGAAGGCTCTACGATCCGCGTCGCACACAAGTCGAGCGGTCACATCTTCGAATATCTGTGGTCGCATACGCCGCCCTACTTGCGCAATGCCGTGGTACGCTGCGCCTCCTCCGGTGCGATCGCACCCGGCCGTGTCGCCCCGATCGCGCAGGAAACGGCACTGATGAAACTGCGCCACGCCCATCTGCTCGCGGCGTGAGCCGCGCCGCTACGCGACAGCGGACACCGCAGGCCGGCCGAACCCCATGAACTCGGCGAGTTCCGCGGCCGGTCGCGGCGCGCTGAACAGATAGCCCTGCACCTCGGTGCAGCCCTCGGCACGCACCTGCGCGAGCTGCTCCGCCGTTTCGATGCCTTCGGCCGTGGTGAAATATTGATCGCGCATACATTCGTTGCATGGGATTCCATAAAATCGCGTTAAGCGCGGCATATTTGCTCGTGTGACAGCTTTGTGACAGATTCTTGAAAACACGCTCGCTCGCTTCGCGGTTCTGCATAACGAGGACAACGCCATGCCCAAGACACCCGATTACTTCGCCGGCAAGACCATTATCATCACGGGCGCGGCGAGCGGCATCGGCCGCGCCACCGCGCTGATCTTCGCGCGCGAACGCGCCAACGTCGTGTGCGCAGACGTCAACGAGGCCGGCGCCCGCAAGACCGCCGACGAGGTCAACGGCGCAGGCAGCCAGGCGCTGGCGCTGAAAGTCGACGTCACCTCGCGCACGCAGGTCAACGACATGGTGACGCGCGCGCTCGCCGCATTCGGCAGCGTGCAGTTTCTGTTCAACTCCGCCGGAGCCGCGCTGCGCCGCTCCAAATTCCTCGACATCGACGACGCCCTGATGGAGAAGACCTTCGCGCTCAACGTCAACGGCACGTTTTACGCCATGCAGGCGGTGCTGCCGCACATGCTCGCCAACAAAGACGGCGTCATCGTCAACATGGCGAGCATGGCGCACCGCCGCGGCGGGCCCAACTCCTCGGTGCACTACGCCGCCGCCAAGGGCGCGGTCGTGTCGATGACCATGGGCGTGGCCCGCGAATACGCCACGGCGGGCATCCGCGCGCTGTCGATCTCGCCCGGTCCGATTGCGACGCCGTTCCAGGATGCCGCCGGCTCCTCGCCGGAACTGGTGAAGCGCTTTCTCGACGACATCCCGATGGGCCGTTTCGGCACCGCCGAGGAAATCGGCGAGCTGGTGCTGTTCATGTGCTCCGACGCCTGCCCGTTCATGACCGCCGACACGGTCTACGTGAACGGCGGCGGCGGTTGGCGATAGAAGCGAACAAACAGAATTTGTTTTCAGCGTAAGAGCGGCACGCGTGCGAACGGCACGCGAACGCTCTAGCCGATCAGCCGCGGCACCACGGTCAGCGCCACGGCGTCGAGCGCAATCGCCACGGCAACAACCGCGACGGAGCGGCGCCGGATGATCGGATCGGCGAGATACGCCGCGACAAAGCGCAGCGGATGGTGCGGCACGAAGAACGGCGTGCACGCCCGGTAGGGAGCGTAATCCGGAAAGGCGCGTTGGAGCACCTGTTCCTCCCAGCGGCCGCGCAGCGCCTGCAGCGCGATCATGCCGAAGAAGATCACCAGCACGGCGGCGCTCCGGTAGATCAATACGCCGGCGACGCCGCCCAGAATCTCGCAAACATAGAGCGGATGGCGCACCAGCGCGTAGGGCCCGCGCGTCACCAGCCGCCGCGCCTCCGGCATGATGCTCAGTGAGCGGCCGAGAAAGCTTACCGTCACCACCGACATGATGCTGGCGGCGAGCCCGATCAGCGCCGAAGCGAGGTTGAAGGCAAAACTCGGCGGCGCGCGATGAAGCAGCAGGAAGAACGGCGGCATGCAGGAGGCAACCAGCGCGCCGAGCCGCGGCAGGATGTCTTCGGACTTGGCGACCGGGCGCAGCCGCACCACCTGCAGCGCCGCCAGGATGCCGACGAACATCCACTGGCACACCCGCGCCAAGGTCGCGACGATGATGCCGCTGTCGGGATGGGCGAACACGCCCGGCTGCGCCGCCACCTGGTGGCAAAACATCCAGACGTCCCAGGCGAGCACGCCGAGCGTGTAGCAGACGATTGGCGCCCGCATCGCCCAATCGAACAGGCGGTATTTGTCCAGCCTGTCGTGAAACCGCATGAGCGCCATAACGCCGGCCATACGCATCACACGCGCCGTCACCAATCGGCAGCGCTCCCAAATCTTTCATTCTTCAAGTCTCGCATTCCTATCGGCACAGCGTTAAATCCCGCTAAAGATGGCCGCGCATTTCCCGCATGGCCTTTGTGCCGCCGGCGCGGACCGCAATTTGCTTCGGCTCTCAGGCACCCCTTTCTTCCACCAGATTCACCATGTCGCGCGTGCGGGAGACGCCCGACGGCCAGGCATCGTCAAAATCCTTGACCAGCCCCTTGAAGGCATCCGATTTCAGCGCGGCGTCGAGCCGCGCCATGTCGGCGAACTGATAGACCGCGTAGTGCACGCCGGCGTCGGCCGCGCTCCAGAACCGCCAGCACTTTTCCGCCTTGAAGTCGGCGAGCGCCATCGGCAGGTGATGGCTCGAATACCATTGATCGAATTTCTGCCGCAGCGGCGCCTCCACCACTGAGCGCACCATGAAATAGGCCTTGGGCGGACTGGACTCGGGCATGGCTCTGCTCCCTCATTTTCCGGTTTGCGGGCAGGCGCGCGCGGCGATGCGCGTGTCGCACACCGCGATCGATTTCAGATAGGTCATCCAGCGGTCGACCTGTTCCTTGTCCGGTTTGAACTTGAACGCCTTCTGCACCAGATAAAAGCTGTCGTTGCCGGCGATCGCTTTGAACCAGGTGATTTCCGGCTTGCCGCTCTGCGGATTCTTCGGGCAGTCGAGCAGCCAGATCAGCACCGGGTAGCCATTCTCGGTGTCGCTCGTGACGTCGGCGCCGCTGCCGCCCGGACAGGCGGCGACCCAGCTCTGTCGCAGCGTGTCGCGAAATTTTTCCGGCGGCGCTTTGAGGCCATGAAAGATCTGCACGGTGACCATTTCGGTCCAGTTTTCGACGGTCTGGCCCGCGGGCACCATCTCGTTCATCACCATGTTGCCCCGCTCCACCCGGTAACCGACCTTGTAACCGGGCGGGACTCTGACCAGCAGATTCTCGTTGGCGAGTTGCGCGCTGGCCACAGTTGCCGTCATCATCATGACCAGGGCGATCAGCGCGGCAGATTTCATCTCATCCTTCCTTATTGACCTCGGATGCCGGCGGCTTTGATGATCGGCCACCATTTGTCGATCTCGGCCTTGTTGAACGCGGCAAGCCCCTGCGGGGTCTGTTGCTCGCGTGACGCGACGTCGAGTCCGAGATCGGCGAACCGCTTGCGCACCTTTGCATCGGCCAGCGCCGTCACCATCGCGGCATTGAGCTTGCCGATCACCTCCGCAGGCGTGCCCTTGGGCGCGAACAGGCCGAACCAGCCGGCAATGTAAAGGCCGCGCACACCGGATTCGTCGGCGGATGGAATGTCCGGCATCGACGGCGAGCGTTGCGACGACAATTCGGCCAGCGCCTTGATGGTACCGGCGCGCACCTGCGGCAACGCCACCGCGCCTTGCACCAGAAGGAGATCGACCTGGCCCGAGATCAGATCGGTCATCGCCGGGCCGGCACCGCGATAGGGCACGAACAGCACCTTTGTGCCGGTCAGATTTTGCAGCAGGATGCCGCCGACCTGCGCCGAGGCGTTCTGGTTGACGAACTTGGCGTCGCCCGGATGCGCTTTCATCCAGGCGACGAGCGATTTCAGATCGTCGGCCGGCAGCGTCTTCTTGGCGACCAGCAGCATCGGATTGAGCGAAGCGAGCCCAATCGGCGCAAAGTCCTTCTGCAGATCGTAGCTCGGGCTGTAGATGATGGTGCCGACGTGGGTATCCCACTGGCCGATGTCGATCGTGTAGCCGTCGGGCGCGGCGCGTGCGAGCCGGCCGACCGCGATGCTGCCGCCCGCCCCGCCGAGATTCTCGACGATGACCGCTTGCCCGAGCGCTTCGCCCATGCGCTGCGCCAGGATGCGGCCCGCGACATCGGTCGAGCCGCCAGGGGGAAATGGCACGATCAGCGTGATGGTGCGCGACGGAAAATTGTCGGCGCGCGCCGGCGCGGCGGCTCCCGCCGCTGCCAAGGCCAGGATGATGGCTGCAATCAGACTCCGCATGATCCCTCCGCTTTCAAAACTGTCGGCCGGTTTTGGCCGCATCCTACCGGCTCGCCGCCGCCTCGCGATAGCCGAAAAGAGTCTGCGCAACGCGCATCCCATGCCGAATCTCATCGCGGCGGAGGCGACTTCTTTTGTTCGAACCTCGCAAGATATTCGCTGACTGCCTGTGCGCTGCTCTCGATATAGAGGTCGAGGGGCATGCATTGCCGCGCCGCGCGCTCGGGCGCGCCGAGATTCTTGGGCATCGCCGCCAGGAACTCCTGCCGCGCCTGCCATTGCGCCGCATGTGCGACCGCTGCGAGCGCGCGCTTGAGGCAAGCGCCGTGGTCGCCCGCGCAAGCGCGCCGGCGGCGGCAATGGCTTGCGCATCGCCGCCACAGCTCGAAGACGGCACAATAGCGCCCGCGCTGGAGAATCTTTTCGGCCTTGTAGCGGGCGGTGAATTCGGCGCTGCTGAGTTTACGTTTGCGGGTTAGTTTCTTTGGTTGGTGGGGCATGGCGTCGTATCCGTCACCCTGAGGTGCGAGGGCAGCGAGCCTCGAAGGGCGACGGCCGAGGCTTGCGGGCCGCATCCTTCGAGGGCCGCGCTAAGCGCGGCCACCTCAGGATGACGGCAACATTCATTTGCTCCCACCCCACGATTTTTAGTTCGCGGAGCGAGCTGTAAAAATCGTAAGTCCCGTTTGCCACGAATTCGGGACTTTGTTTGCTTCCCTTCCCCACTGTCAGCATACGGAAGAACAAAAAAAGGAGGCAGAACGCCGACAGACGCGTAGTCAGCTGCTGCACCTGCCGGCGCAGCGCGCACCCTGCGGGGCGCGCTCGCCTGTCGGCGTCCTACCGCGGCTCTTGCCAGGGAGACAGCTGGTCCCCAAGGCTCTGCATCAGGCCATGCTTCGGGAGACAGTCCGGGGCGTTTGATCCTGTACGGCCGCCCCAACCGGGGAGCGGAGACCTTGCGCTTCTCCACGGGCGTTACCCGCGCCGGAAAAACGAACGAACAACTGTCTCCGTACAGCGAGCACCTCGCATGCCGGTCGTTGTGCCGGCAGGATGATGCCCGATGCCGCCCGGGAGCGAGTGGTAAGCCCGCCCGCGGGTACCGCACTCGCTCCGCTTTCGGGTCTACCCTCGGCCGAAGGCGTCCTTGCCTGAGCGAGATGCGGCCGTCTACCAGAAACGAGACTATTGTCAACAATTGTCTCTGTAAGAAGGACAAATTATTGATTTTTCAAGGCATTTTCGCCGCGCCATGTCGCAACTCCAGAGACGTCCGAGAGCTCACGATGGATGATTCGCAAGTCCCGCGGCCAGGACTGGCTCCAACGCGCCGTCTCATTTCTCGATCTTGATGTTCCCAGCCTTGGCGACGGCCCGCCATTTATCCAGGTCCTTGGCGATGAAGTCCCGGTAGGCGTCGCCGATCAGCGGCCGAATTTCGAAGCCGAGGGTATAGAGGCGATCGGTGAAAGCCTTGTCGTTCATCATGTCGCTGAGCGTGTGCCGCAAGCGATCGACGATCTGCCCGTCGGTTTTCGCCGGCGCCAGGAGGCCGTAGCAGATGACGGCGGTGCCATTCACACCGACTTCGGCAAGCGTCGGCAGGTCGGGCAGGACGCGCGAGCGCTTCTCGCCTGTCGTCGCCAACCCGCGCAGGCGGCCGGAATCGATGAGCTGCTTGGCCTGAACCGGAATGACCAGGCCGACGTCGACCGTGCCGGCCACCAGCGCGTTGGTGGCGGGACCAAGACCCGCAAACGGAACATGGACCATCTGGATGCCGGCGCCGGCGGCGATCATCGCCATCGTCAGGTGCGGTGCGCTGCCGAGCCCGGCGCTGCCGTAATTCAAGCGGCCCGGATGGCCTTTCCCGTAAGCGACAAGATCAGCGAAGGTCTTGAACGCGGATTTGCTCGATACTGAAACCGTATAGGGCTGCTGGGCGATGCTGCCGATGAAGGCGAAATCGTCCGGCACCTTGTAGGGCAGCGACTTGACGGCCGGCAGGACGGAGAGGCCGTCCGACACGGTCCACAGCAAGGTGTAACCGTCCGCATCGGACTTGGCGACCAGATCGGTGCCGAGCTGCGCTGCGGCACCCGGCTTGTTCTCGACGACGAATTGTTGATGAAGACGCTTGCCGAGCTCCTGCGCAACCATGCGGCCCGTCAGGTCGGTGCCGGCGCCGGCCGCGAACGGAATGATCAGTTTCACGGGCCGCGCCGGGTAGTCGTCCGCGGCGGCGGGGCGCGTCAACAGCGCGGTGAGAGCAAGCAGACAGATGACGTAAGTGCGCATTGGATTCCCCCGGGTTAGTCACAACAAGTCGCGCCAGCCCCAACTCGTCATGCCCGGCCTCGTGCCGGGCATCCACGTCTAACATCCCAAGACGCAACAAAGACGTGGATGGCCGGGACAAGCCCGGCCATGACGAAGAGAGGGTCGCTTAGTGCCAACAGGCAAAGCACAGTCCCACACCCGTCAGCGCGTGCGACCTGTAGCCGGGCACGTAGGCGATCCAATCAAGATTCAGGTGCTGCACGGCGCCTGCGGTGGCGATCCAGTTTCTGATCTCGGATGAGCCGCTGACGAGCTTGTTGACCGGCAGGCTTTTCAGCGCCGGGTAGTCCTTGTGCTGCAGGGCTTTCACCACGGCGTGGTCAAGTTCCTCGTTGACGAGGAAATGGCTCAGGCCGCCCGAGGCGAGAATGCCGACGCGGATGTCTTGCGGGAACGCTTCGATCAGCTCGCGGATCGCGACGCCGAGATCGAAGCAGCGCCGCGGACTCGGCTGATTGGGCGGGTAATAGGTGTTCAGAATCACCGGCACGATCGGGATCGGCCCCTTCGGCATGAAGCGCCGGTGGATGAACGAATAGGCGTGACCCTCGAACTGGCCGCCGGTGAGCGCGGCCATGGCCGTGATGTCGAAATCGCGCGCCACCAGGCCTTCGATCAGGTGCCGCGCCAGCGCCGGATGGCACGGGTAGTGCCGATCCTCTTTGTCCTCCATCCGCTTGCGCTGGTCTTGGAGATACCAGTCTGTCGCCGGCTCCGCAGGCGCTGCGGCGTTGCGAATGGTGTCGCCGTAATAGATGGCGATCGCCGGACGAAACGCGTCCTTGAACAGCTCGCGCTGGTCGTCGCCGATGATCACCAGCACGTCGATGCCGGACGCGACGATGTCGCGCTCGAGCCGGTCCATGGCGTCCATGGTGGCGCGATGGCGCTCGGCCTGCGCGCCGGCGGCGACTTTCGCCGCGGCGTCCGCCGGCAGGGTTTTCAGCAGCTCGTCGAACGTGCGCGGCACGCCGTCGAAATCATTGATCGGCGCCCGCCGGTCGACGCGGTCGAACATCTCCTGCCAGTGCTCGACCGAGGACACCAGCATCGTCGAATGCGACGAGCCGAACGCCGCCACCACCTGCGCCATTGGGGGTTTCTCTCCGTGTTTTGCGGGGATGGTATGGGTGGGCTGGGGACAGCGTCAACACCGCGCGAGCAGCGGCCGCGTGGGCGCTCGTCCCCACGAAAGCGGGGACCCAGGCTGGATTCCCGCTTTCGCGGGAATGAGCGGACAAATTCCAGCATCATTGCGGACTTGATCGGACGACCCTCTACTTCGCCCGCTGTCCTTTCAACATGCCCGCGATACTCAGGTCCTCGTCGATATCGGGCCAATGGATGCCCATTGGCATGATCTCGTAGTTGGCGCGCTCGGCCGCCGAGGCGCGCAGCAAACGCGGGTACCAATCAAGCGGAGTTGCAATCTTACGACCATCGATGAGCGTGACAACAAGATCGCTCGCGGTGAACTCCACCGCGCGCGCCCGCAGATCGCCGACATCAATCTCCAAAGTGCTCATTCCAGGCGTCCAACAGTGCTTTCTGATGTTCCCGCAGGTGACGAATAATATCGCCAAGTTCATGCGCGGCATAGCCCGCGTTGACGGCGACTGTGAGGTCGTGGAGCCAGACTTTTGCTTCGCGGTTACCGGCGCGGACATGCACATGCGCGGGCTCGCCACGCTCGTTCGAGTAAAAATAGGCGCGATATGGACCCCAGCGCAGGACAGTTGGCATTTTAGCCCACCCCTGATTACTCCCGCGCGCGCTGCAGCAGGGCGGCCGGAGAAGCTACACCGGCAAATTATCGTGCTTTCGTCCCGGCATCTCGACGGTCTTGCCGCGCAGCATGGCAAGCGCGCGGGCGATGCGCGGGCGGGTGGCGTGGGGCATGATGACGTCGTCGATATAACCGCGCTCGGCGGCGATGAAGGGTGAGAGGAAGCGCTCTTCGTATTCCCTGGTGCGCGCGGCGATTTTGTCGGGATCGCCGATGTCTGAGCGGAAGATGATCTCGACCGCGCCCTTGGCGCCCATCACGGCGATCTGCGCGGTCGGCCAGGCGTAGTTGACGTCGCCGCCGATGTGCTTTGACGCCATCACGTCATAGGCGCCGCCGAACGCCTTCCTGGTGATCACGGTGACGAGCGGCACGGTGGCCTGCGAATAGGCGAACAGCAGCTTGGCGCCGTGCTTGATGAGGCCGCCATATTCCTGCGCGGTGCCGGGCAGGAAGCCGGGCACGTCGACGAAGGTGACGATCGGAATATTGAAGGCGTCGCAGAAGCGCACGAAGCGCGCGGCCTTGCGGCTGGCGTCGGAGTCGAGCACGCCGGCCAGCACCATCGGCTGGTTGGCGACGAAGCCTACGGTCTTGCCGGCGATGCGGCCGAACCCGGTGACGATATTGCGGGCGTAGGTTTCCGACAGCTCGAAGAAATCGCCCTCGTCGGCGACTTTGAGGATCAGTTCCTTGATGTCGTAGGGCTTGTTGGGATTGTCGGGCACGAGCGTATCGAGGGACGGCTCCTCGCGCTCGACCTGGTCGAGCGACGGCCATTCGGGCACGCCCGCGGAAAAACTCGCCGGGAGGAAGTCGAGCAGCCGGCGCATCTGCAGCAGACACTCGACGTCGTTGTCGTAGGCGCCGTCGGCGATCGACGATTTGGTGGCGTGCACTGAGGCGCCGCCGAGCTCTTCGGCGGTGACGATCTCGTTGGTCACGGTCTTGACCACGTCGGGCCCGGTGACGAACATGTAGCTGGTGTCGCGCACCATGAAGATGAAATCGGTCATGGCCGGCGAGTAGACGTCGCCGCCGGCGCACGGACCCATGATCA
>Ga0335078_10012168_pt1 | contig 12769 bp, 12 predicted proteins | sample Lox_Sample_32_FD_206711 | JGI IMG/M metagenome (GOLD analysis project Ga0335078, IMG submission 206711) | Soil microbial communities from Loxahatchee National Wildlife Refuge, Florida, United States - Lox_Sample_3.2 | ecosystem: Environmental > Terrestrial > Soil > Wetlands | place: USA... | reverse complement strand
ATGACCAACCGCTATAGGGACCTTAGCGTCAGGGTCCGCCAAAGGCCCGGTTTTGAGTGGTATACCGCTGGTCCCGCGAGTTGGGGACGGATTAGGAACCTTCTGGGGCGTCCAGGAGGGCGTGCACTTGGGCGTCAAAGTTAGCGGCAAGTGTCAGCCGCCCTTTGCGCTCTTCCTCATTGCTCGCGAGCGCTGCCCACTGGCGATACCACTGAGCGCGCGCCTTAAGCTCGGCGATCTGCGCCAGCTTGTCCGACGGATCATTCATGACGGCCCCATGACACCATGCGCGGATAGATCGCGCATTGCGATAGGTCAAAAGGGACGTGTCGCCCTTAGTCCTTCTTGGCGTCGTCCTTAGGCTTCTTCGGCGGCACGATCTTCTTGAACGCCCGCTCGAAGCTCTCGCCCGTCTCATCGGCCTCTAGCTCGCGCGCCGTCTCCTTGAAGCGGCGGGAGCGCTCGGCCTCTGTGATCTGATTTTTCCTAGCTGGCATAGGGTTTCCACAGAATTCTAACGCGCGAGAAGCATGGGGATAAATGACGAATCCCGCTGTGCCCCAACGAGTCGCTCTTACTAGCCCTAGTATGGTGTTGTGAGAAAAACACTAAATAGGCTTGAATAGTAGGCAATTTTCTGGCTCACTCTCCGAGCCTCGCTCTGGTAGAGCGGCCCTCCTGCCAAGGATCGCGGGCCGCCCCCAAAGAGGGTAGGCGAGGTTGGTGGGCCTGAACTACGGCCCCCTAGTCACTAAGCTACCCAAGCGACTAAGGTCCGACCAACTTGCGGCCATCTTCGGATGGCCGCTTTTTTGCGTCCATGGCTCAAAAGGACGCAACAAGGCTTCTGCCACGATTCGACTCACGTATTCAAGAGAATTTGTGCAGAATCGAGCAAAATCGACCGAATTTGCACAAATGGCAGGGACACGAATTAGTTTTACCGTGACGAAGGAAGCCGCTGCTTATTTGCGGTGGTTCGCGCGCACCATCCTGCTAGAGGAGGATGAGAACGACGGCGCACGCCATTTGATGCTTGTCCAGCTTGAAGCAATGCGCCGTGCTCATCGCGACAGCGATCCGAGCCTAAGCGATCTCCCCGCTGTCAGCGAAGCGAACAAGACCTAACGACGCCGGATACGCTTGCGGATTGACTGCCAGTGTCGCCACTCAAAGAGCGGGAGGAGGTACGACAACGGCTTTGCCGTTTCGCTTACGAGGTATCCGGTAAGTCAGTCGCTTGCCCGGCGCGGCCTTCACGATGTTGTCGGCGCGCTCTACGTCTTCGATCCCAAGCCCCTTGCGATTGTTGTAGCGGAAATCAAATTCCGCGAGGTAGCGCGCAAGGTGCTTCTGGCTCATGTGTTGGTACGTGCCGAACAAGCCGCGCTTGAAGATCGAAAAGAAATTTTCAACGGTGTTCGTATGCACGGCCTCGCGCACGTATTCGCCGCGTGAGTGATTGACCGATGAATGCGCGAGAAACATGCGCTTCACTGGCCTATACGCGGTCGCCTCGTCCGTCATGATGTAGGTCTTTTCGTTGACCTGATCCTGCATGATGCCGGTGAGGGTTGCCGTGCTCACGTCGCGCACATGGAAGCTCCGCACTTCGCCGCCGCGCTCCACCAGCGAGTAGATCGGCACAAGGTGAGCGCGCGAGTGCTTGCCGGGATACTTCCGGCGAACGCGGCTGTCCTTCGTCGGGTTCGGGCCGATCACGGTTTCGTCGGCCTCCACCACCTTGCCGGGACCGCCCATCTGACCGTCCGGGCGGACGTAGCCAATCGCCATCGCCTCGCGGATGCGGTGGCTCAAGAACCATGCCGACTTGAGCGTGATCCCGAGCGTGCGGTGCAGCTGGTGCGAGCTAATGCCCTTCTTGCTCGACGCCATGAGGAACATCGCCTGCAACCAAACATGCAGCGGGATATGGCTCGCCTCGAAAATGGTGCCGATCTTGACTGTGAAGGGTTTGCGGCAGGCGTAGCACTTGTAGAGGCCGATCCGGTCGCGCTTGCCCTGTAGGGCTTTGCCGCTCTCGTCTACCGCGCCGCAATGGGGGCAGGTCCGGCCGTTCGGCCAAACCCGAGCCTCAACGTAGGCGTAGGCGGCGGCTTCGTCGTGAAAATGCGGGGCGTCTAGGACGGACATGGCTCGTTCCCAAGGTTCTGAGCCAATCCTATCCCTTGTTAATGGTCATGTCAAGTATAACATCCCCCGTTTTTGCCATTGAACTAATATATGCGAATATGTTTATATACCGAGATAGACAAGTTACGAAACCGGAACCTTCGCCATGGACCAGCTTCTCGCCGCCTTGCGCGCCGCCGCCGAGCCGACCCGGCTCCGGCTCCTCGCGCTCTGCGCCGAGGGCGAGCTGACGGTAAGCGAACTCACAGACATTCTGGGTCAGAGTCAGCCGCGCGTGTCGCGCCACCTGAAACTGCTGTGCGAGGCGGGGCTTTTGGATCGCTTCCGCGAGGCCAACTGGGTGTTCTATCGCCTCGCCCGCGGCGGCGACCGCGACACGGCCGAGCGGCTTCTCGCCATGCTGCCGGCCGAGGATCCGGTCGTGGCGCTCGACCGCGAGCGGCTCGACCAGGTGAAGCGCAAGCGCGCCGCCGTGGCCGAAGCCTACTTCCGCACCAACGCGCAGGACTGGGACCACATCCGCTCGCTCCACATCGACGAGCGCGATGTCGAGGCGGCGCTCGTCTCGCTCTTGGCCGACGAGCCGATCGATGACCTGCTCGATGTCGGCACCGGCACGGGGCGCGTGCTCGAAGTGATGGCGCCGCGCGTCGAGCGCGCGCTCGGCGTCGATCTCTCGCGCGAGATGCTGGCCGTGGCGCGCGTCAATCTCGAGCGCGCCGGCGCGCGCAACTGCGCCATCCGTCAGGGCGACATGTACCAGCTGCCGGCGCCAACGGCGTCGTTCGACGCCGTCGTCGTCCACCAGGTGCTGCATTATGCCGAGCGCCCGGCCCGCGCCATCGCCGAGGCCGCGCGCGTGCTGCGCCCGGGCGGACGGCTCGTCGTCGCCGATTTCGCGCCGCATGAGCTCGAATTCCTGCGCACGGAGCATGCGCATCGCCGCCTCGGCTTCGCCGATAGCGAGATCATGGAATTTTGCCGCGAGGCCGGATTGACGCCGCAGCAGCCCGTGCACCTGCCGGGCAACGAGCTGACCGTGGTGCTGTGGCTCGCGCGCAAGGAGGATCCCGCGCGCACGGCCGAGGCCGCGCCCGAGACGCGCGCGGTGGCACGGTGAGAGCCGCCATGCGCGCCAGCGATCCGCGCCCGGCATGGGGCGCGCCCGCGCCGCCGGTCGTGTCGTTCGAGTTCTTTCCGCCGAAGACGCCGGAGATGGAGGAACGACTGTGGCAGACGGTCGAGCGCCTGGCGCCGCTCGGGCCGCGCTTCGTCTCCGTCACCTATGGCGCTGGCGGCTCGACGCGCGAGCGCACCCACGCGACCGTGCAGCGCATCCGCGAGGAGACGCCGCTTGAGCCCGCGGCGCACCTCACCTGCGTCGGATCGGCGCGCGCCGAGATCGATGAGGTGGCGCAGCTTTATTGGCAGGCCGGCATCCGCCATCTCGTCGCTTTGCGCGGCGATCCCGCCGCGGGCGCGCGCTACGCGCCCCATCCTGACGGCTATGCCTATGCCGCCGATCTCGTCGCGGGATTGCTGCGCGTGGCCCCGTTCGAGATCAGCGTCGCCGCATATCCCGAGACGCATCCCGAGGCGGTGAGCGCCGACGCCGATCTCGTCAACTTGAAGCGCAAGATCGACGCCGGCGCACGCCGCGCCATCACGCAGTTCTTCTTCGCGCCCGAGACCTTCCTCCGCTTCCGCGACCGCGCCCGCGCGGCCGGGATCACGGTGCCGATCGTGCCGGGAATCCTTCCGGTGACGAACTTCGCGCAAGTGCAGAAATTCGCGGCCCAATGCGGCGCGAGCCTGCCCGCCGCGATGACGCAGCTCTTCGACGGGCTCGACGACGATCCCGACACGCGCCGCCTCGTCGCCGCCTCGATCGCGGCCGAGCAATGCCGCCGGCTCCAGGCCGAAGGCGTCAGCGAATTCCACTTCTACACCTTGAACCGCGCCGACCTCATCGTTGCGATCTGCCGCATGATCGGCATCGGCGCCAGCGCAGCAGCACCGGTGAATTGAGATGGCGCATATCCTTGATCTTCTCGCCGAGCGCGTGCTGCTCTGCGACGGCGCCATGGGCACCGAGGTGCAGGCGCGCGCGCTCGACATCGAGCGCGATTATCGCGGCTGCGAGAACTTCACCGACGTGCTCTGCCTCACCCGGCCCGACGTGGTGCGCGACATCCATCTGGGCCATCTCCGTGCCGGCGCCGACGCGATCGAGACCAACAGCTTCGGCGGCTCGCCGCTGACGCTCGGCGAGGCGGGAATTGGCGAGGAGGCGCTCACGCTCAACCGCCGCGCCGCCGAGATCGCGCGCGAAGCGGTGGCGGAGATGGCGAGCGACGGGCGGCCGCGCTTCGTCCTCGGTGCGGTCGGGCCGGGCACGCGTCTGCCGAGCCTCGGCCACATCGAGTACGGCCCGCTCGAGGACGCGCTCGCCGTGCAATGCCAGGGCCTCGTCGAAGGCGGGGCTGATGCGATCCTGATCGAGACCTGCCAGGACCCGCTCCAGATCAAGGCCGCCGTCAACGGCGCGAAGCGCGCGCGCGGCGAGAAGGATATCCCGATCTTCGTCCAGGTGACGGTCGAGACGACCGGCACGCTCCTGGTCGGCGCCGACATCGCCGCCGCCGCGGCCGTGGTGCACGCGCTCGACGTGCCGCTCATCGGCATCAACTGCGCGACCGGCCCCAAGGAGATGACCGAGCACGTGCGCTGGCTCGGCGAGAACTGGCCGCGCCTCATCTCGGTGCAGCCCAACGCGGGCCTCCCGGAGCTGCACGAAGGCCACGCGCACTATCCGCTCGCGCCGGACGAGCTCGCGCAATGGCAGGAGCGCTTCGTCACCGAGTTCGGCGTCAATCTCATCGGCGGCTGCTGCGGCTCGACCAGCGCCCACATCGCCGCGCTCGACGGCATGCTGCGGCGGCTTGGCGGCAACTGCGTGCGGCCGCGGCCCAAGAGCCGCGCGACCACGTGGGTCCCCGGCCTCGCCTCGCTCTTCACCGAAGTGCCGCTGCGGCAGGAGAACGCCTACCTCTCGATCGGCGAGCGCTGCAACGCCAACGGCTCGAAGCGCTTCCGCCAGATGCAGGAGGCGGGCGACTGGGATGGCGTCGTCGCCATGGCGCGCGAGCAGGCGGACGAGGGCTCGCATGCCTTGGACCTCTGCACCGCCTTCGTCGGGCGCGACGAGAGCGCCGATATGAGTGCGGCGATGAGCCGTCTGCGCGGCGCGATCGCCGCTCCGCTCGTCATCGATTCGACCGAGCTCAACGTGCTCGAGACGGCGCTACATCTCTATGGCGGCAAGCCCGTCATCAACTCGATCCATTTCGAGGACGGCGAAGCGAGCGCCGGCAAGCGCCTCGAGCTGGCGCGGCGCTTCGGCGCGGCCGTGATCGGCTTGACGATCGACGAGACCGGCATGGCGAAGGATGCGGCGCAAAAGCTCGCGATCGCGCGGCGGCTGCGCACGTTCGCTTGCGAGCGATACGGGCTGCCGCCCTCCGACCTGCTGATCGATCCGCTCACCTTCACCATCTGCACCGGCAATGACGACGACCGCCGGCTCGGCATCGAGACGCTCGACGGCATCGAAACCATCGCGCGGGACATGCCCGAGTGCCAGATCATCCTCGGGCTCAGCAACATCTCGTTCGGCCTCTCGCCGGCGGCACGCAGCGTGCTCAACTCCGTCTATCTCGACCACGCCGTGCGGCGCGGCATGCACGGCGCCATCATTCATGTGTCGAAGATCGTGCCGCTTCATCAGATTCCCGAGCGCGAGGTCGCGGCGGCGGAGGATTTGATCTTCGACCGCCGCCGGCCCGGCTTCGATCCGCTCGAAGCCTTCATCGCCCTCTTCGGCGAGCGCAAGGAGACGAAAACCGCCTGCAAGAAGCGCGCGGCCGCCGTCGAGGAACGGCTGAAGCAGCGCATCGTCGATGGCGACCGGCCGGGCCTCGAGGACGATCTGACGGAAGCGCTCAAGACCTACGAGCCGCTCCACATCATCAACACGTTCCTGCTCGACGGCATGAAGGTGGTGGGCGACCTCTTCGGCGCCGGCAAGATGCAGCTGCCGTTCGTGCTGCGCTCGGCCGAGGTGATGAAGGCGGCCGCCTCGTTCCTCGAGCCCTACATGGAAAAGGCGGAAGGGCCGAAGCGCGGCAAGATCGTGCTCGCGACCGTCAAGGGCGACGTCCACGACATCGGCAAGAACCTCGTCGACATCATCCTCACCAACAACGGCTACGAGGTCGTCAATCTCGGCATCAAGCAGCCGCTCGCCAACATCCTCGAAGCGGCCGAGAAGCACGCGGCCGATGCGATCGGCATGTCCGGCCTGCTCGTCAAGTCGGCCGCGGTGATGCGCGAGAACCTGGCCGAGATGGCGCGCCAGGGGATCAAGACGCCCGTGCTGCTGGGCGGTGCTGCGCTGACGCGCCGCTATGTCGAGGAGGATTGCGCCTCGGCCTATGGCGCCGGGCCGGTCGCCTATGCGCGCGATGCCTTCGACGGGCTCGCGCTGATGGATCAGGTCGCGAGCAAATCCTTCGCCGAGACGGCGCGCGCGGCAAAGGCAGCGCGGCAAGGAAAGCCTCAAGGCCACGCGCGCAAGGACCGCCGCATGTGCGAGGGTGCGCCGCCACCGGCGCGGCCCATCGACCTCGAGGAATCGCGCCTGCGCCGGGCCGAGCTGTCGCGCGGGCTCGCCGTGCCGGCGCCGCCCTTCTGGGGCACGCGCGTCGCCGACGACGTGCCGGTGCGCGCGCTGCTGCCCTATCTCAACGAGCGCATGCTCTATCAATTCCACTGGGGCTATCGCAAAGACGGACGCACGCTCGCCGACTACAAGCTCTGGGCGAAGAAGGAGCTGTGCCCCATCCTCGACGGGCTGCTCGACCGCGTCATCGCCGAGAACATTCTCCAGCCACGCGCGGTCTACGGTTTTTTCCCGTGTGCGGCGGAAGGGAACGACGTGATCCTCTACGGCACGGACGGACGGGAATGCGCGCGCTTCCCCTTCCCGCGCCAGGCGCGCGACGGCGGCCTCTGCATCGCCGATTTCTTCCGCGACGTATCGGACTCCACGCGCGACGTGATCGGGCTCCAGGCGGTCACGATCGGCCAGAACGCGTCCGACACGGCGCGGCAGTGGTTCGCGCAAGACCGCTACCAGGATTATCTCTATCTGCACGGGCTCGGCGTCGAGATGGCGGAGGCGCTGGCCGAGCTCATTCATGCGCGCATCCGCGCCGAATTGGGCTTCGCCGATGCGGCCACGCCCGACGCCGACGCGCTTTCGCGCCAGGACTATCGCGGCAGCCGCTATTCCTTCGGCTATCCCGCCTGCCCCAACCTCGCCGACCAGCGCCCGCTTCTCGAGCTCTTGGGCGCGGAGCGCATCGGCCTGTCGCTCAGCGAGGAGGACCAGCTCGAGCCCGAGCAATCGACCTCGGCGATCGTCGTCATCCACCCGCAGGCGAAGTACTTCTCGGTTTAGCGGCGAGCCACCGATAGACCGGCTTCGAGAAGGCCGGCAGCACGAAGATCGGCAGCTGCACCACGGCGAAGAACAAAAGCAGTTCCGACGCCGTGCCCGTCGGCAGGTTCGCCCAGACGAGCGCGATGTTGTGGCTGCCGCCGATGAGGCCCGCGGTGAGCGCGGCGCCGCGCTCGAGCCGCAGGAACACGAGAAAGCTCACGCCCTGCAGGACGGCGCTCGCCGCTGTCGCGGACGCGGCATAGAGCAGCACGCGCGCGGGATCGTCGGCGAGCGTGCGCGTCATGCCGTCCATCACCGCGACGCAGAAGAGCAGCAGCAGCACGACATTGAGTCCCGATACGGCGTCGCGATTGGCGGCGATGCGCGGCGCGCCGAGAAGCATTCGCGCGATCCCCGCGAGTGCGGCCGCGCCCAGCACGAACGCGGCGAGGCTGAGCGTCAGATGCAGGATCGAAATGTCGAGCTGCAAGCCGATGAGGCCGAGGACGAGCGGCGGCAAGGAGAGCGGCGTCAAGAACGTGCCGAGCGCCCAGACGAGAAGCGCAAGCGCCGGATCGAGGCCGAGGAGCGCCGAGATCGCCGGCACCGAGATGAGCGGCGGCGAGGCGGCCCAAAGCACGAGCGCGCTCGACAAGGGTTGCGGCAGCGCGACATAGCGGAGCGCCAGCGCTGTCGCCACTGGCGCCCCGAGCATCGTCCACGCGACCACCAGCGCGAGCCGGACCGGTTTCTTCAGATGCGCCGCAAGCGCGCGCCAGTCGAGCCCGAGCATGGTCGCCGCGGTCAGAAGGAAGACGAAGGTCGAAAGGAGCGGGCGCAGCAGCGCGGCAAGCGGCGGTACCGCAATCCCGATGAAGAATCCGGCCGCGAGCAGCAGCGTTCCACGGCGGCCGCAGAAAGCGAGGAACGCAATCAAAACGACACGATGATCTTGCCGAAGTGGCGGCCTTCCTCGATCGCCGCCACGGCCGCGCCGGCCTCCTCGAAGCGCCAGACGTGCGCATCGAGCGCCGGATGGATGCGATGAAGCTCGATCGCGCGCACCATCGCCTCAAACGCGTCGCGCGGCCCGAGCGTGACACCTTCGAGGCGCAGAGCTTGCGTCACGACGCGGCCAAGCTCGAGCGTCGCGTCGGCACCGGCGAGCACGCCGATGAGAGCCACCATGCCGCCCCGGCGCACCGCGCGGAGCGATTGCGCCAAAGTGCCGGCGCCACCCACCTCGATCACGAGATCGGCGCCCTCGGGCGCGATCTTGCGCACGGCGCGGCTCCATTCGGGCTCGGCGCGGTAATCGATCACGTGATGGGCGCCCATCGCCGTCGCCCGCGCGCGCTTCTCGGCGCTGCCGGAGGTGAGGATCGTGGTGGCGCCCTGCGCGCGCGCGATTTGCAGCGCGAAAAGCGAGACCCCGCCCGTCCCTTGCGTAACCATCACCTCGCCGGGCTTCAGGCGCGCAGCGGCGAGCGCGCTCCACGCCGTCACCGCCGCACACGGAAGCGCCGCGGCCTCGGCCGCGCTGTAGAAGGATGGCGCCTTGACGAGGTCATCCTCCCGCACCGCAATCAGCTCGCGCATGATGCCGTCGCGCGGACCGCCCAGAAGCGTGTGCTCCGGCCGCAGGGGCCCGTGGTGCCAGCCCGGCATGATGATGGGGCAGACGAGATCGCCCTCGGCAAAGCGCGACGCACCGGTTCCGCGCGCCACGACGCGGCCCGCCCCGTCGGACAGCGGAATGAGCGGAAGCGTGCCGGACGAGCGCCCATAGCCGCGGCGAAGGATCACGGCGTCGCGGTAATTGACCGACGCAGCCTCGAGACGCAGCAGCACCTCGCCCGGACCCGGAACGGGATCGGGACGCACGCCTTCGCGCACATGCTCGAAGCCCCAATCCGTCAGCTCCATCACCCGCATGCCGACCCCCGAACCCGAACCCGCCCGTTATACCTTGCCCACAAACCTGCCCACGACCCTATTGAACCTCGCCCACCCTCGAATGAGACTGTCACGGCGCAGGAATGAGGAGCCGCCATGCCGGAACGAGGGACCTGAATGAGCTTTTCGTCGCGCCAATTCCGTGACGCCCTCGGGCTGTTCCCGACCGGCATCGCCGTGGTCACCGCCGGGCTCGAAGATGGCACGGTCGGGGGGCTTACCGTCAATTCCTTCACCTCGCTGTCGCTCGACCCGCCGCTCATCCTCGTGGCACTCGCGCGCACGATCTCGAGCCTCCCCATCTTCGAGCGCGCCTCGCACTTCGCCGTCAGCCTTCTGCGCGAGGACCAGCGCCACGTCTCGGCCGCGTTCGCCAAAAGCGACCTCGCGAAATGGCATGGCGGCCATCACCGAAGCGGCGAGCGCGCGCCCATCATCCATCCCAATCTCGCCGCGTTCGAGTGCGAGGTCCATGCGCGCCACGAGGGCGGCGATCACATCATCCTCATCGGCAAGGTGCTGTCGATCGAGACGGATGGGGCGAGCAGCGGGCGGCCGCTCCTTTATTACCGCGGGCAATATCGCGAACTGACGGCAGAGGCCGAGCCCGCGCCGTTCCGGCTGGAAGGGTGGTAAGCGGATCGCTCCGGCAGCGGACGCCGTTAGCGCCACATGCCGGAATTGACCATCCCGCTCGAGAAGCTCGCCTTCCTCATCCTCAAGGCCTACGAGGCGGATGCCGAGGTCGAGCCCGTCAACCCGGAGGACGCGTCCGACCAGGTCGATGACGCCGAGCGCCAGGTGCTGGAGGATCGCAAGGAGAACGGCAGCTATCAGGAGCTGCGCGATGCGCTCTTCTCGCTCAACAGCGACGAACTGGATGAGGTCGGCGCCCTGCGGCTTGTCGGACGCGGCGATTACGACGCGGCCGAGTGGAACGACGCACTCGCGGCCATGCGCGAGGCGCCCGAGGGCCGCTCGCCTTCGCGCCTCCTCGCCGACCCGTTGCTTGGCACGTATCTCGAAGACGCGCTCGACGAGATCGGCCTTTCGATCGAGGGGCCCGAAAGCGAGCATCTTTAGCGGGATTGCCCTCGTCCGCGACCTACGCGGTGACGCGTGCGCCCGCGCGTTGCTCCGCCGGTTTGTCGTGAACTCCGAGATTGTGCGCTGTGTTGACGAGCGCGATGTGCGAGAAGGCCTGCGGGAAATTGCCGAGCAGCCGCCGCCGCTGCAGATCGTATTCCTCCGAGAGGAGCCCCACGTCGTTGGCGAGCCCGGCGATACGGTCGAACATCGCCCGCCCCTCGGCGCGGCGGCCGAGCAGGATGTAGTTGTCGGCGAGCCATAGGCTACAGGCGATGAACACGCCCTCCCCCGCCGGCAGGCCGTCGGGATTGCGCTCGGTGTCGTAGCGCATGACCATGCCCTCATACATGAGGTGCTGCTCGATTGCGGCGACGGTGCCGGCGACACGCGGGTCCTCGGGCGGCAGGAAGCCCACCAGCGGAATGAGCAGCAGGCTCGCGTCGAGATGATCGCTGCCGTAATACTGCGCGAAGGAACCGAGCGTGGGATTGAAGCCGCTGCGCAGCACTTCGTCGTGAATCTCGTCGCGGACCCGGCGCCAGCGCTCGGCCGGACCATCGAGGCCGCTGGCCTCAACGGCCTGCACGGCGCGGTCGAACGCGACCCACGCCATCACCTTCGAGTAGGTGAACTGGCGGCGGCCGTTGCGCACTTCCCAGATGCCTTCATCGGGCGCGCGCCAGATCGTTTCGAGATGGTCGAGGAGGGCGCGTTGCAACGCCCAGCCGACCTCGTCCGGCGGCAACCGCTCCGACGCGCGCGCGATGTGAAGCGCATCCATCACCTCGCCGTAGACGTCGAGCTGGAGCTGCTCGTGCGCGGCGTTGCCGACGCGCACAGGGCGTGAGCCCTCATAGCCTTGGAGCCAGGGAAGCTCGAACTCGGGCAGCCGGCGCTCACCGCGGATGCCGTACATGATCTGCATCTGCGACGCACTTCCGGCGAGGGCGCGCAGGAGCCAATCGCGCCAGCGCGCCGCCTCGTCGTAATAACCGCCGTTCATCAACGCGAGCAGCGTGAAGGTCGCGTCGCGCAGCCAGCAGAAGCGATAGTCCCAGTTGCGCGGGCCGCCAAGCGCTTCGGGCAGCGATGTGGTCGGCGCGGCAACGATGGCGCCGGTGGGCGTGTCGGTGAGCGCCTTCAGGGTGATGAGCGAGCGGCGCACGATCGGCGTCGAGAGACCCGCATCCTTGCAGCGGCCGGTCCAGCGGCGCCAGAACCGCTCGGTGTCGGCGAACGCGGACTCGGCATCGACCTCGCGCGGCGGGCGCAGGTGCGAGGGGCCATAGGTCAAAACGAAGGGCACGCGCTCGCCCGCGCTGACGGCGAAGCTCGCGACCGTCTTCAACCCCTCGCCGCGCAGCGGCACGGGCGTGCGCAGCACCGTCATGTCGGGCCCGGCGATGGCCTTGAGCGTGCCGTCTTCGAGCCGGCGCACCCAGGGTACGATGCTGCCATAGTCAAACCGCAGGACGAGCTCGGTGCACATTTCGACCCTGCCGCGCCGGCCCTCGACGATGCGCACCACATCGGAGGCGTGGCCGCGCGGCGGCATGAAGTCGATGACCGCGACGGCACCTTCGGCGGTTTCGAACTCGGTCTCGAGGATGAGCGTGTCGGGGCGATAACGGCGGCTCGTTCGGGCCGGACCTTGCGGCGCGAGCAGCCAGCGCCCGTTCTCGGGACTGCCGAGGAGTGCCGCAAAGCAGGCGCCGCTGTCGAAGCTCGGCCAGCACAGCCAGTCGATCGAGCCGTCGCGCGCGACGAGCGCCGCCGTCTGGCAATCGCCGATGAGGGCATAGTCCTCGAGCGGGCGGCTCATGCGGGAAGCCCGAAATCGATGACGACCTTGATGTCGCCGGGCCGGCGCTCGAGCGCCGCGGCGAAGCGGTCGAGCGGCTCGCGCCGCGTGATGAGCCGTGAGAGCCACGCCTGGTCGGCCTTGGCGAGCGCCGCCGCCGCGGCCGCGTAGTGCGCGCGGTTGGCGTTGACCGAGCCGAACACGACGGTATTGCGCAAAACGAGGTCGCGGTTTACGAGGCCGAGATCGAGCGCCAGCCGATGTCC
>Ga0335078_10012167_pt1 | contig 12770 bp, 16 predicted proteins | sample Lox_Sample_32_FD_206711 | JGI IMG/M metagenome (GOLD analysis project Ga0335078, IMG submission 206711) | Soil microbial communities from Loxahatchee National Wildlife Refuge, Florida, United States - Lox_Sample_3.2 | ecosystem: Environmental > Terrestrial > Soil > Wetlands | place: USA... | reverse complement strand
GGACGTGGGCGCGCGGCCGTTCACCTACGTCTCGACGACGATCCTGGCGATGCGCGCCGCCGCGGCGGCCGGCAAGCGGGTGATCGTCCTGGACCGGCCGGATCCGATCGGCTGCGCGGTGCAGGGGCCGGTAATGCAGGCGGCCGACACCTCGTTCCTCGGGATGCTGCCCGTGCCGCTGCGCCACGGCATGACGCTCGGCGAGCTGGCCCGCTTCGCCAACGCGCGCCTCGGGATCGGCGCCGATCTCGTCGTCGTGCCGGTGGCGGGCTGGCGCCGGTGCGAGTGGTTCGACCGCACCGGGCTGCCGTGGGTCCGTCCGTCCCCCAATCTGCCGGATCTCGAGAGCGTCGCGTGGTACCCCGGCACCGTGCTCTTCGAGGCCACGAACCTGTCCGTGGGACGGGGCACCGACGCGCCGTTCCGCCAGGTGGGCGCGCCGTGGCTCGACGCGGCGCGCGTGGCGCGGCTCGTGGAGCGCCGCTACCACCTCGCGCTCACGCCGGTGACGTTCGTCCCGCGGGGCAGCGGCGACGGCAAGTACGACGGCGAGCGCGTGGCCGGCCTGCGCTTTCCGCACTTCGACCGCAGGCGCGGCGATCCGGTCCGCGACGCGTTGCGCCTCCTCGCGGCCATCCGCGCGCTGCAGCCCGGCCGGCTCGTCGTGGACACACTCGGCCTGGCGCGGCGCCTGGGCCGCCCGTGGCGCGGCGGCACGGCCTGGCCTGCGGACGTGGCCCGGTTCCTCCGGGCGCGGCGGCCCTTTCTGATCTACGGCGATTCGGCTGGCGCGCCGTTTGCGTCGCCAGAAGGCCCGGATTAGTCTTGACGGGCGCAAACGATGAATCATCGCGAGGTTAGACTGCTGCCGGCGCCGCTGATCGCGGGCTTCTCCGACCTGGTGTCGCCGGTGTCGGAGTGGCTCATTCGCCTGCGCGTACGACCGAACACCATCACGATGGCCAGCGTCATCATCGTCGTGGGCGCCGGGGCGGCGTTCGGGCTCGATCAGCCCCGGCTCGGCGCCCTGTGGCTGCTGCTCTCCGGCCTGCTCGACATCCTCGACGGGCAGGTGGCCCGCGGCGGAGGGATGGCCTCCCGGTTCGGGGCGTTTTTCGATTCCACGCTGGACCGGATCGGCGAGGCGGCGCTGTTCGCCGGGATCGGGGTGTACTTCCTGGTCGCGGCCGGCCAGGAGCTTCCGGTGCTCGGCGTGCTTCTGGCCATGGCCGCTCTCACGGGGTCCTTCCTGGTCTCCTACACCCGGGCGCGCGCCGAAGGGCTGGGCGTGGACTGCCGGGTGGGGCTCGCGCAGCGTCCCGAGCGGGTGCTCGGCGTCGGCGCTCCGACGCTGTTCTTCGGCGCCGGCCAGCACGGCATCCTGCTGCTGGTCATCGTCGCGCTGCTCGCGGTACTCTCCTGGGTCACGGTGGTCCAGCGGGTGGCCCACGTGTTCGGGGCCGCGACGCGGATCGAGAGCGGGCCGGACGCGAGGTCCGGCGGACCGGCCGTGAAAGGAACGTGACGTCGTGACGCCCGAAGCTTCCCGCTCCATCCAACCCGCGCACGGCCGCCTGGGCGTGCTGCTGCCCGGCATGGGGGCCGTGGCGACGACCTTCGTCGCCGGCGTCGAGAACGTGCGCCGCGGGCTCGCGCGCCCCGTGGGATCGCTGACGCAGCTCGGCACCATCCGGCTCGGGCGGCGGACGGAGGGCCGGGCCCCGGCGATCCGCGATTTCGTGCCTCTGGCGCGGCTGGAGGACCTGGTGTTCGGCGGCTGGGACCCGATCCCGGACGACGCGCTGCGCTCGGCCCGGGTCGCGGGGGTGCTGGAGGAGCGGCACCTCGAGCCGATCGCCGACTTCCTCGCGGGCATCGTGCCCATGCCCGCGGTGTTCGACCAGTACTACGTCAAGCGGCTCCACGGGCCGAACGTCAAGCAGGGCAGGACCAAGCGCGATCTCGCCGAGCAGCTGCGGGACGACATCCGCCGCTTCAAGCGCGACCGCGGGGTCGAGCGCCTGGTGATGGTGTGGTGCGCCTCGACCGAGATCTTCATCCGCCCGGGCGAGGTGCACGCGTCGCTGGCGGCGTTCGAGCGGGCGATGGCCGAGAGCCATGCCGACGTGGCGCCCTCGATGCTGTACGCGTGGGCGGCGCTGATGGAGGACGTGCCCTTCGCGATGGGCGCCCCGAACCTGGCCGTGGACACGCCGGCGCTGCAGGAGCTGGCCCGGCAGCGCGGCCTGCCGATCGCCGGGAAGGACTTCAAGACCGGCCAGACGCTGATGAAGACGGTGCTCTCGCCGATGCTGAAGGCGCGGATGCTGGGCCTCTCGGGCTGGTACTCCACCAACATCCTCGGCAACCGGGACGGCGAGGTGCTCGACGACCCGGAGTCGTTCAAGACGAAGGAGGAATCCAAGCTCGGCGTCCTGGAGCACATTCTCCAGCCGGAGGTGTATCCCGAGCTGTATGGGAACGTGTTCCACAAGGTACGGATCAACTACTACCCTCCGCGCCGGGACAACAAGGAGGGGTGGGACAACATCGACATCTTCGGGTGGCTCGGCTATCCGATGCAGATCAAGGTGGACTTCCTCTGCCGCGACTCGATCCTCGCGGCGCCGATCGTGCTCGACCTCGCGCTGTTCCTGGACCTCGCCCGGCGCGCCGGGATGAAGGGCGTCCAGGAGTGGCTGTCGTTCTACTTCAAGAGCCCGATGGCCGCTCCGGGCCTCGTGGCGGAGAACGACCTCTTCATCCAGCAGACCAAGCTGAAGAACACGCTGCGCTACCTGATGGGCGAGGAGCCGATCACCCACCTGGGGATCGAGTACTACGAGCCCTAGGAGCCGGTGGTGACGCTCGCCAGGGTGCTCGTGACGCTGGCCGGGATCGGAGCCATCGGGTGGGTGCTGTGGTACTTCCTCGCACCCGCGGCGCCGCGCGCGGGCGGAGGCGCGGGCCGGTGACGACGGCGACGCCGCCGGCCGCGCCGCCGGAGGCCGCGCCGCTCGCGGCCGGGCCCGTCCCCGGCGGGCGGCGGCGGGTGACGTTCCCGCTCGTGGGGATGTCGTGCGCCGCGTGCGCGACGCGCATCCAGCGGCAGCTGTCGGGCACGCCGGGCGTCCAGGACGCCGCGGTGAACTTCGCCACGACCAACGCGACCGTGGAGTTCGAGGGCACGGCGCCCGCGGCGCTGATGGCCGCGGTCCGCGAGGCCGGCTACGACGTCGGCACCGACGCGCTCACCGTCGCGATCGCCGACCTCCGCTTCGCGCCCGATCCCGGCCGCCTCGAGCGCGCGCTCGCGGCGCTGCCGGGCGTCGTGGCGGCGGCGGCCAACCCCGCCGCCGAGTCCGTCCGGCTCACCTATGTGCCGGGGTTCTTCGACCTCGACGGCGTCGCGGGCGCGGTAGCGGCCGCGGGCTTCGCCCTGGCGGCGCCCGTTTCCGCGGCCGACCCGGTCGAGCGCGAGCGCCGGGTCCGCGAGAAGGAGGTCCGCGACCTGGCGGCGAAGCTCGCCGTGGCTGCGGTGGTCGCGGTGGCCGCGATGGCGGGCTCCATGCCGTTGATGGGCATGGCTACGCTGGGGCGGGCCGACCTCCTGGCGCGCGCCCTCGCCCCCCTGGAGGCGGCGCTGCGCGGGGCGCTGCCGTGGCTGTACGCCCTCGATCCGCAGCAGCTCAAGATCGGGCTGTTCGTGCTCACGCTGCCCGTGGTCGGGTGGGCCGGTCGCCGGTTCTACCTGGGCGCGTGGCGCGGCTTCCAGCACCGCAGCGCCGACATGAACACCCTGATCGCCGTCGGCACGGGCGCGGCGATGCTGGACTCGACGCTGGCCACCTTTGTGCCCGGGCTGTTCACGGGCGCCGGCCTCCGGGCGGACGTCTACTACGAGGCGGTGTCCGGGATCATCGCGCTGGTGCTGCTGGGGCGCCTGCTGGAGGCGCGCGCCAGGGGGCGCACGTCGGAGGCGATGCGGCGCCTCCTCGGCCTCGCGCCGCACATGGCCCGCGTGCTGCGGGGCGGCGGCGAGGCGGAAGTCCCGGTGGGCGAGGTCGCCGTCGGCGACATCGTCCTCGTGCGGCCCGGCGAGAAGATCCCGGTGGACGGCGTGGTCCGTGGCGGGCGCACGGCCGTGGACGAGTCCATGCTCACGGGCGAGTCGGTGCCCGTGGCCAAGGCGGCCGGCGACACCGTCGCCGGGGCGACGCTCAACACCACGGGCGCCATCACGGTGGAGGCGACCCGCATCGGGCGCGACACGGCCCTGGCGCAGATCGTCCGCCTGGTCGAGGAGGCGCAGGGCAGCCGGGCGCCGGTTCAGCGGCTCGCCGACCGCGTCGCCGGCGTGTTCGTGCCGGTGGTCATCGCCGTCGCGATCGCGGCGTTCGTGATCTGGTACGACATCGGCCCCGCGCCGGCCTCCGTGTTCGCCACCGTGGTGTTCGTCTCCGTGCTGATCATCGCCTGTCCGTGCGCCATGGGACTCGCGACGCCGACGGCGATCATGGTGGGCACGGGCCGGGGCGCGGAGCGCGGGGTGCTGGCCAAGGGTGGCGCCGCGCTCGAGGCCGCCGCGCGGCTCGACACGGTGGTGCTCGACAAGACCGGCACCGTCACCGAGGGCCGGCCTGCGGTCACGGACCTGCTCGCGGCGCCGGGCGCGGCGGAGCTCGTCGCCAACCTGCCGCCGCAGCCGCCCGAATCGGCCGTTCTGCAGATCGCCGCCGCGGTGGAGAACCTCAGCGAGCACCCGCTGGCCGCGGCCGTGGTGCAGGCGGCGCGCGACCGCGGCCTCGAAGTCCCGGCCGCGTCCCGCTTCCTCGCCCGCGAGGGCCGGGGCGCCTCGGCGACCGTGGCGGAGCACCAGGTCCTGGTCGGGAGCGCCGCGTTCCTCATCGAGCAGGGCGTGGATATCGGGCCCTTCACCGACGCCATCGACACCCTCGCCGCCGCGGCGCGCACGCCGGTCCTCGTGGCCGTGGACGGCGCCCCGGCCGGCCTCCTGGGTCTGGCCGATCCCCTCAAGCCCACCGCCGTCGCGGCGGTGCGCGCCCTCAAGGCCATGGGGCTCGAGGTCCTGATGGTGACCGGGGACATCCGGAAGGTGGCGATCGCCGTCGCGGGCGAGGTCGGCCTCGACGAGGTCGAGTCCGGGATGCTCCCGGCCGGCAAGGTCGCGGTGATCAAGCGGCTCCAGGAGGCGGGCAAGCGCGTCGCGATGGTCGGCGACGGCATCAACGACGCGCCCGCGCTCGCGGCCGCCGACGTCGGCCTCGCCATCGGCACGGGCACCGACGTGGCCGTGGAGACCGCCGACATCGCGCTGATGAGCGGCGACCTGCGCGCCGCCGTCACCGCGATCGAGCTGGCGCGCGCGACGATGCGCACCATCCGCCAGAACCTGTTCTGGGCGTTCGCCTACAACGTGGTCGGCATCCCGCTCGCGGCCGGCCTCCTCTATCCCCTGACCGGCACGCTGCTCTCGCCGGTGTTCGCCAGCGCCGCGATGGCGTTCTCGTCGGTGTTCGTGGTCAGCAACAGCCTGCGGCTGCGGCGGTTCCGGCCGAGCCTGGCGTCCTGAAGGAGGCGGCATGCAATACTTCTACCGCGCCCACGTCTCCCCGGATACCGTGCTGGCCACGGCGGACCGGTTCTTCGCGGCCCGCGGGCTCGCGGCGCAGCGCGGCGGCGGCGACCACGCGCGCTACGTCGGCCTGCTGGGTTCGGTGGACCTGAACGTGGAGCTGGAGGGCGGGCACTACACGCGCGTCACCGTGGCCACCCGCGACGTGGGCGAGTCGGAGCTGGACAAGGCCGCCAAGCGGTTCCTCTCGGAGCTGCACGCCGTGGAGGCCCCGCACTACGAGGTGCGCGGCGCCTACTAGGGCGGCTCAGGCGTCGAGCGACGCCGAGTACCCCGCCTTGGCGACCGCCGCCGTGAGCTGCTCGATCGTCGCCGTGTCGTCGTCGTAGTCCACTTCGGCCCGCGCGTCGCGAAGGTTCACCACCGCGCCGACCACGCCGGGCACCTGGGTGAGCGCCGACTCGACGCGCGCCTGGCAGTGCCCGCACGTCATGCCCGCCACCTTGAGCGTCAGCTTCGCCACGTGCTCCTCCTTGCTGACGAATACTACCACGCAAGGCGCGTGCCTCCTACCTCCTTGACTCTCCCCGCCGCGACAGCGAGCTTTTCGGGCCGGTAATCCCATGGGTGACAAGGAAGTGCGGTGACCGCCAGCTCCCGCCGTGCGGGCCCCGCCGCCGTCGGCGACGCCTCCGCTCCGCGCGGCCGGGACGCCGCGCCCGGCGCCGGCGCGGAGGGTGGTGTGCGCGAAGCGGCCGGCGCTCCCGCCAGCCTCGATCGCTCCGGCCTGCTCGACCTCTACTATTTCATGCGGCTCACGCGCTCGCTGGAGGAGCGCCTCACCAACCTGTACCGGCAGGGGAAGGTGATCGGCGGACTGTTCCGCTCCCTGGGGCAGGAAGCGGACAGCGTCGGCAGCGCCTACGCGCTCGACCGGCGGGCCGGCGACGTGCTCTCGCCCTTGATCCGCAACCTGGGCTCGCTGCTGGTGATGGGGGCGCGGCCGGTGGACGTGCTGCGCCAGTACATGGCCAGAGCCGGGAGCCCGACGCGCGGCCGCGAGCTGAACGTCCACTTCGGCGACCTCGAGCGCGGGTTCATCGGCCAGATCTCGCACCTCGGCGACATGGTCCCGGTGATGGCCGGCGTAACGCTCGCGTTCCGGATGCGCGGCCAGCCGCGGGTCGGGCTGGTGTACGTGGGGGACGGCGCCATGTCCACCGGCGCCTTCCACGAGGGGATGAACCTGGCCGCGGTGCGGCGCCTGCCCCTGGTGGTCGTGGCGGAGAACAACGGCTACGCCTACTCGACGACCCTCGAGCGGCAGACGGCGGTCCCCGAGCTGGTCCGGAAGGCGGGGGCGTACGGCGTGCGCGGGGAGCGCGCGGACGGCAACGACGTCGTCGCGGTGTATGAGGTGACGCGGCGCGCCGTGGACCGGGCGCGGGCCGGCGGCGGCGTGACCCTGATCGAGCTGGTCACGTACCGGCGCAAGGGCCACGCGGAGCACGACGACCAGCACTACGTGCCGCGGGAGGAGCTGGCGCGATGGGAGCGGCTGGACCCGCTGGACCGCTACGCGGCGCGGGCCGTGGCGGCGGGATGGCTGAGCGCCGCCGATCTGGCGGACGCCGACGGCCGGGTGGCGCGCGAGCTGGACGCGGCGGTGGCCGAGGCGGAGGCGGAGCCGCTGCCCGAGCCGGCGGGCGCGCTGGCGGGCGTGTACGCGTCGCCGGCGCGGCAGCCGGCGCCCTGGTACCGGGAGGCGGCCGGTGCATGAGGTGACGTACCTCGAGGCGCTGCGCCAGGGGCTGCGCGAAGAGATGCGGCGCGACCCCGGCGTATTCATCCTCGGCGAGGACGTGGGCCGCTACGGCGGCGCGTTCAAGGTGACCGAGGGCTTCGTCGCGGAGTTCGGCGAGCAGCGCGTGATCGATACGCCCATCTCGGAGGCGGCCATCGTCGGCGCGGCCGCGGGCGCGGCGCACCTGGGCCTGCGCCCGGTCGCGGAGATGCAGTTCATCGACTTCATCTCCTGCGCGTACGACATGCTCACCAACTACGTCGCGACGGCGCGCTACCGCGCGGGCCTGGCGTGCCCCATCGTCGTCCGCGGCCCCTGCGGCGGCTACGTCCGCGGCGGCCCGTTCCACTCGCAGAACCCCGAGGCCGCCTTCCTGCACACGCCGGGGCTCAAGATCGTCTGCCCCGCCACCGCGCGCGACGCGAAGGGGCTGATCAAGGCGGCGATCCGCGACGACGACCCGGTGCTCTACTTCGAGCACAAGTACCTGTACCGGCGCATCAAGGAGCCGCTGGGCGAGGACGAGGACGTGCTCACGCCGATCGGCGAGGCGCGGATCGCGCGCGAGGGCGCGGACCTCTCCATCATCACGTACTCGGCCATGGTGTGGAAGGCGCTCGAGGCGGCCGCGGTCCTGGAGCGGGAGGACGGGCTCGACGTGGAGATCCTCGACCTGCGCACGCTGTTGCCGATGGACGACGCCGCGATCCTCGCCACGGTCCGCAAGACCAGCCGCGTGATGGTGGTGCACGAGGACACGCGGACGGGCGGCGTCGCGGGCGAGATCGCCGCCCGCATCAACGAGGGCGCGTTCGAATGGCTGGACGCGCCGGTGCTGCGGGTCACGGCGGCGGACACGCCGCTCCCCTACGCCCCGACGCTGGAGGACTACGTGCTGCCGCAGACCGCGGATATCGTTACGGTGGCGAGGAAGCTGGCGGCGTACTGAACAGAGCGGGTGTCAGGCGGTGCGGGTGTGAGGGTGCGCGCACTGCGACCCTTCCCCCTGCAGTCCCACACCCTCCACCCTGCAGGTTGGGAGCACCATGGCCAGAGTAGATGTGGTGATGCCCCAGATGGGCGAGTCCATCGCGGAAGGCACGCTGTCGAAGTGGCTCAAAAAGGTCGGCGACGCGGTCCAGCGCGACGAGCCCATGTTCGAGATCTCCACGGACAAGGTGGACGCGGAGATTCCCGCGCCGTCGGCCGGCGTGGTCGCCGAGATCAAGGTCGACCAGGGGCAGACGGTGCCCGTGCAGACCGTGGTGGCGGTCATCGAGACGGAGGCCGGGGCCACGGCGGCGGTGCCGGCCGCGCCGGCCGTGGCGCCAGCGGCGCCCGCCCCGGCGCGGCCCGTGCCCGTGCCGCCCGCCGCGGCGCCGGCCGGACGGGTGGACGCGGCGCCCGCCGCGCCCCCGGCGCCCCGGGCGGCGGCGCCGGGGGCCGAGGAGACCGCCGACGAGCGTCTGCGCCGCCGGAGCACGCCGCTGGTGCGGCGGATCGCGGCCGAGCAGGGCGTGGATCTCGCGGCCGTGCCCGGCACGGGGCACGCCGGCCGGGTGACGCGAAAGGACATCGAGGGCTACCTGCAGACCGGACACGCCGAGGGGCCGCGCGGCGCGCCGGCCCCCGCGCCGCCCGCCCCGGCACCGGCGGCCCCGTCGGGCGCGGCGGCCCAGTGGGAGGCCGTGCCGTGGCCGGGCGACCGCGTCGAGGCGATGAGCCGCATCCGCCAGCTCACGGCCGAGCACATGGTGTTCTCGCGGCGCACGTCCGCGCACGTGACCACCTTCTACGAAGTGGACATGACGCGCGTGGCGGCGCTGCGCGCCGGCAGCCGGAAGCTCTACGAGGAGCGCGGGGTGAAGCTCACCTACCTGGGCTTCATCGTGAAGGCCGTGGCGGACCAGCTGCGGCGCCATCCGGTGCTCAATGCGGCGGTGCAGCGGGCGGCGATCGTCTACCGCGGCCAGGTGAACATCGGCATCGCCGTGGCGCTCGACTGGGGCCTGATCGTGCCGGTGATCCGCGGCGCCGACGAGCTGTCGCTGTTCGGCATCGCCAAGGCGATGGCCGACCTCGCGGACCGGGCGCGGACCAAGCGCCTGAAGCCCGAGGAGGTGCAGAACGGGACCTTCACCATCACCAACCCCGGCGTCTTCGGATCGTTCGCCGGCACCCCGATCATCAACCAGCCCCAGGTCGCGATCCTCGGCGTCGGGGCGGTGGAGAAGCGCCCGCGGGTGATGACGCTCGAGGGCGCCGAGGTGATCGTGCCGCGGATGATGACGATGCTGTCCATCTCCTACGACCACCGGATCGTGGACGGCGCCGACGCGGACCGCTTCATGGCGGACCTCAAGGCCGAGCTGGAGGCCTTTCCGGAGAACGGCGTGTGAGCCGGCAGCTGCTGACGTTGATCTTCGAGCCGGCCGCGGGCACCGAGCCGCAGGTGGACGAGATCCTGCGCGCCGCGCGGCGGCGGGCGGAGCAGGCGGGGTGGCATTGCTGGGCGTACCGGAACGAGGTCAATTCCGATGAGCTGATCCTGTTCATCGAGGGGCCGGAGAGCGAGCCGGGCGCGCCGGTGGCCCCGGTCTTCGGCGACGAGATCAGCCAGATCCGCGCACTGTCGCGCAGGTTCGAGACGGTGCGCTCCCTGAAGGCCTACCCCTTGGACGATCGGCCATGATCGAGCGAAGGATCGAAATCGGCGGCCGGCAGTGGCGGGTGTCGCTGGCCGGCCGGTTCACGGTATACGAGCGCGACGAGCTGCCGCTGCTCTTCGAGCACCGGGCGGCCGACGGCACCGTGGTGCGGCGGCTGGCGCGGTTCTCGCCGCAGGGCGCCCGCAGCCGCGAGCGGGCCCTCGGCGAGCTGACGGACGCGCAGCTCGAGGCGCTGTGGCGGCAGAGCCAGGAGGCGTGGACGTCGCCGGAGCTGGGCTATGTTCGGCGCTAGCGCGGGCGAGCCCCTGGAGGCGGGCGCGGCGGCGCCCGACTTCGAGCTGGCGGGGACGGGCGGGGTTCGGATACGGCTCTCCGCCGAGCTGACGCGGGGGCCGGTGGCCCTGTTCTTCTATCCGGGCGACTTCACCCCGGGCTGAAACCGCCAACTCTCCGCCGTGCGCGACGAGCAGAGCAGGTACCAGGAGCGGGGCGTCCGGACCTACGGCGTCAATCCGGCGTCGGTCCCGGACCACGAGAAGTATGTGGCCAAGTTCCATTTCAACTATCCGCTGCTGTCGGACGCCGACCGGGAGACCGCGCGCGCCTACCACGCGCTCAAGCCGGACGGCCACGGGATCGTGCGGACGGTCTACCTCATCGGCCGGGACGGCCGCGTGCTGTTCGGGAAGCGGGGCGCGCCCGGCGCCGACGAGGTGCTGCGGGCGCTGCCGGGAGCGTCGTGATGGTGGCGCAGCTGGACTTCGCGGGCAAGAGCGTGCTGGTGACGGGCGTGGGGCGCGTGGGCCAGATCGGGCACGCGGTTGCCGAGGCGTTCGGGCGGGCGGGCGCGCGCCTGGTCATCTGCGACATCAGCGCGGTCAATGTGGCGGCGCGCGCCAAGGAGTTCGTGGCGCAGGGCCTCGAGTGCCGGGCGGCGGCGGGCGATCTCACGGAGCCGGACGTGGCGCAGTGGGCCGTGGAGGAGGCGGTGCAGGCGTACGGCCGGCTGGACGTGGTGGCGAACGTCGCCGGGGGCCTGTCGGCCGTGAAGCCGGTGGTCGAGTCGGAGACGGAGGCCTTCGACCGCGAGATGGCGATCAACGTGAAGACGACGTACCTGGTCTCGCGGGCGGCCGCGCGGGTGATGGTCCGGCAGCGGCGGGGCGCCATCGTCAACTTCGCGTCCATCGCCGCCTTCCACGGTCGGGCGGAGATGGCCGCCTACTCGGCGGCGAAGGCGGGCGTCGCGGCGCTGACCCGGAGCATGGCGCTGGAGCTGCGCGAGTACGGGGTCCGGGTCAACGCGGTCGCGCCCGGCACGGCGCGCACGCCGGAGAACGTGGCGAGCATGGCGGGCGTCGCGGTGCGGTGGGTGGACATCGGCGACATCGTCAACGCGGTGCTGTTCCTCGCGTCGGACCTCGCCGCGGGCATCACGTCCCACGTGCTCCCCGTCTCGCACGGCGAGGCCTGAGGGCGCATGGAGCTCCGGGGCCGCTCCGCGCTGGTGACGGGGGCGGGCCAGCGGATCGGCCGCGCCATCGCCTACGGGCTGATCCGCCGCGGCGTCAACGTCGCCATCCACTACCACCGGTCGGAGCATGGGGCGCGGGCCACCGTGATGGAGGGCGAGGTGGCCGGGGTGCGCGTCGCCACGCTGCGGGCCGACCTCGGCGACGCCGCCGCGGCCGAGGCGCTGCCGGCGCGCGCGGCCGAGGCCCTGGGCGGCGGCCTCGACATCGCCGTGCTGAGCGCCGCGACGATGGAGCGGCGGCCGGTCGCGGACGTCACGCCCGCGGACTGGGACCGGGTGATGAACGTGAACCTCCGCGGCACCTTCTTCGCCGCCAAGGGCGCCGCGGCGGCGATGGGGGAGCAGGGCGGCGCCATCGTCACCCTCGCCGATCTGTCCGCCTTCCAGCGCTGGCGCCACTACCCGGTCCACACCGTCAGCAAGGCGGGCGTCGTCGCCCTGACCGAGCTGTTGGCCAAGACCTTCGCGCCGCGCGTGCGGGTCAACGCCGTCGCGCCCGGCACCGTGCTGCTGCCCGAGGGCTGGGACGACGCGACGCGGGAGAAGCTCATCGCGGCCACGCCCCTCGCGCGCCTGGGCACGCCGGACGACGCGGTGCGCGCCGTCCTGTTCCTCCTCGAGAACGACTACCTCACCGGCACGACGCTGGTGGTGGACGGCGGACGCCTGATCCGGTGAAGGCGGGCGGCGCCGGGCGCGCGCGCGCGGCCGCCCGGCCGAGCCCACACGAGCTGCGCGCCTGCGTGCGGCGCGGCGTCGCCCGGTACAACGCCGGCCGGTTCTGGCAGGCGCACGAGGCCTTCGAGGTGGTGTGGCGGCAGTCCCGCCCGCCGGAGCGGCCGATCTGGCAGGGGCTGATCCAGGCCGCCGCCGCCATGCTGCACCGCGAGCGCGGCAACCGCCACGGCCTGTTGGCGCAAGGCCGCGCCGCGATGGAGAAGCTGCGCGCGGGGGCCCCGGCGGGCTTCCCCGTCGAGACGGCCCGGTTCGTGCAAGGCCTCGCCGCGTGCGTGGACGCGGGCGGCCCCGTGCCGTCCATGGCTCTCACCACCGGCGCCGCGCGGCGCCCCGGCACGACGAAGGACGCATGAGCGAGTACGACCTGATCATCGTGGGAGCGGGCCCGGCGGGCCTCACCGCAGCCCTGTACGCGGGCCGCTCGATGCT
>Ga0335078_10012166_pt1 | contig 12771 bp, 12 predicted proteins | sample Lox_Sample_32_FD_206711 | JGI IMG/M metagenome (GOLD analysis project Ga0335078, IMG submission 206711) | Soil microbial communities from Loxahatchee National Wildlife Refuge, Florida, United States - Lox_Sample_3.2 | ecosystem: Environmental > Terrestrial > Soil > Wetlands | place: USA... | reverse complement strand
TTCAAGCTCCTCGCCGCCGAGGAGCACGCTGACGCGTTTCTGACCTTCTACCGCGAGCACCGAGGCGACAACTGGATCAGCTCCGACCTGCTGCGGATCGAGGTCAGCCGGGCCGTGGCACGAAACTGGCCCGCGCTGATTCCCGACGCCCAGCGGCTGCTTGACGCGTTCGAGTACGTTCAGATCGACGAGGACGTCGTCCGCTCCGCCATGGTCGAGCCCGACCGTCTGCTGCGCTCCCTGGACGCGATCCACCTGGCAACGGTACGGCTGCTCGGCCAGGAACTCACCGCCCTGCTCACCTATGACGACCGGCTCGCCAAAGCTGCCGCGGACGCTGGGATACCTGTCCTTGCGCCACACGATGCCTGACCGGCTGATTAAGAGTCCGCGGTGCCATTTGGGCCACCCAAAGCGCTGGGCGGTGATCAGGGAGCTCAGCACGCCGGATTCGCGGGTGCGGGCTGCCGCCATGATCTTGAGGAAGAAGTCGTCACGGTAGCCGCCTGTGCGTGGTGAGGGCTCGGTCAGCCAGCGCTGGAATTGCTCTCGCCCCGCGGCGGTGATCTCGTACCCGGTCCGGTCGTGAGCGCCCTGGTCAAGAGGGACAGCTCGCCCATTACCGGAGCAGACTGTCATCTCCGCTCGCCCGCTGCCTGCTTCACTGTGATCTCGAGCACGAAGGGGAACATGAAATGACGTTATGCCGGGAGAGATGGCCGGGCCAATATCACGGTGATATATCACCGTGAGATAATCGGAAATTTCTTCGATGTGCGAGTGCCTGAAAATCAGGGCAGGTCCAGGAGGAGCGCGGGCAGGTCCAAGCGCCGGTTTGGGCCATGCGCTAGGTCGCAGGCTGTAGCGCCCCGTTCCGCTGATCCCTGGTGTGCCTCCTGGCGGACGGACGAGTGCTAGGACTTGGAGCGCCAACTCTGCTTTCAACGAAGAAGCGCTGCAACTGCTGCGAGGAGCGCCCCTACACCTACATAGAAAGAACCAAGCCCTATCGGATCCACTTTCGCGTCACGGAATGTAAATGCCATTAGCAGGGAGGGCTTCTCTACGATTACCCTCGACTTCAATTGCCGCGCATGCCATTTTCGTGCGGCGAAATATAGCAACATATAACTGAAAGCCAAGAGCACTAGCACAACGAAGCCGACAGAGTCGACAAATCGGCTTATCTGAATATCCGCTGCGGCCCGCTGCTTTGCCGTTTTTCCAAAGTAAGCAAAAGCAAGAATAATAGCAATAACAGCACACAAATAATTAGTGAAGGTTGCCGCCTTAGAGACCGCTTCCGCGAGCGAGATGCGCCAGTTCCGCTCGGCTTTCCACGGCAAGTCTTCGTACGCAAGTAGGCTACCTTTCTGAATCGATAGGCATGGGGCCGGAATTTTATATTTAGCATACGAGCTTCGATGGGAAAGAAGTTTTTCGGTCAGCTCGTAATGGCGCCCCAGGGTCCACGTGACGTCGTCAGACTCGACCGTGTAAGTAGTCCAATCTCCGGGGCCAATCTCAATCTCAACGTAACGGTTCGGATCTTTTTGGCTTACATAGAATACGAAATTGTCGAGCTCCCTGATCCCGGAAGTATCCTTTATAAGAGTACGCAAAGAATCAGGCTCGATGAGCTGCGTTCCATTATCTGAACGTAGTCTGGTCTCACCGATTACGCATATAATCTCTGCAGAAGACTTTGACTTCCGCATGTCTTTCTGTGCCAACATGATCGACTCTTCGAGTTGCTGAACGCTTGGCGCGTAGCCGCAAACTCGTCCTGCTCTCACCCGCTCGCGTATGGTCACAGTGCGAACATAGCTCACGGCAAGGCTATTGTCGATTCCCATTCAGGAGAATCAATATCTTAACTGAGTGGCAGGCGTACTGTCAGTTGCATTAGTGGATGCATTACTCGGGCGGAGGCCAACTTGGCATCGGCCACTAGGACTTACCGAGGGAGTCGTACCCCACAACCGACCCGACGCAAGTGCGGCGGACGCGGTCGTCGCGGAGTGCCGTCGCCTTGATCTCTAAAAGTTCGGCTCAATTCGGCCACGCTGGGCGCTTCCTGCCGTGGGACGACGAGTGCCAGATCCCTCGGCCCTGCCCGGCCGAGTGGCCAGTGCCGGGACCCTCGGTGAAGCCGGCGAATGAACTTATCCCGTTCCAAGTCCACCTGAACCCCGCAAGCGGTGGTGATAGCGGCGGTCTTGCAACTGCGGTGTCGGGACAGGCAATGTCCTTGTGCCCTGGGGGACTCGGCCCGGCTCAGCGGCTGAGAACAGTGATCTGTAATAGATTGCACTCATGAGTCCTGAGGTCACTGCGGCATGGATCGCATCTGGCGCCGGCGGCATCACCCTGATCAGTACCGTGATCGTTCAGATCATCGGCTTCCGCTCAACGCGTGCGGACACTGAACGGCAGATCAGGGCGACCCACAAGGACACGGCTGACACGCTTGAGCATCAGCGCGAGCAGATGGATAGGACGCTCGGCGAACAGCGGGAACAGCTGGATAAGACGTTGCTGGCGCAGAGCGCTCAGTTGGACCGGACGCTCGCGGAGCAGCGTACTCGGACCCTAAATGAACGATTCGCCACGGCAGCCGAGCAACTGGGCAGCGACAAACCAGCTGTACGGCTAGCCGGGGTTTACGCCATGGCGGGCTTGGCTGATGACTGGGTGGAGAGTCGGCAGACCTGCGTGGACGTGCTGTGCGCCTACCTGCGGATGCCATACGAACCCGACCCGGGTCAGGGAGCTCCCTCCCAAGACCGCCTTGTTTTTCAGGCGGCCCGCGAAGTCCGCCATACGGTTATAAGGGTTATCACCGCGCACTTGAAGAAAGGCGCTGAGATCTCCTGGCAGGGTCTGGACTTTGACTTCACGGGCGTTGTCTTCGATGGGGGTGACTTCGGCGGTTCCCAGTTCTCCGGCGGTACGATCAGCTTCTGGGACGCCGAGTTCTCCGGCGATGAGGTCCATTTCACCGACGTCCAGTTTTCCGGCGGCACGGTCGACTTCAGCGATGTTGCCGATTGGTCAGTCCCACCCAAATTCCCCTGGACAGACATACCAGCCCAGGGCGTCAAACTCCCCGGAGGTCAGGCTAATTTGCTTTGACGGTACCACCTCTCTATTGCCTCCGACGAGGGCAGGCTCAAGGATGGTCCGGGAAGTATAAGAGAGCTATTGAGGTCAGCGCAATTTCTGGAGACAGCATGAGTTGCCAGAGCACGCGTCGTGCGACCCATAACCCAGAAGGCCATAAGGCTCGGCGTATGCTGAATGCGTGGCCCGGCTGGCGGGCCGGGTGCCGGTCGCCGGGACGGGTCCGTGCTGATCAGGAGGTGTCCGGTAGTGCGCAGATCCGCTGCCAGGCCCGGGTGATCGCCTCGGCCCACGGCCAGTTCGCGGCGATCTTCCAGCGGCGGCGGCGTCCGCCGCGGACCAGGCGGGCGGCGTCCAGGACGCGGTAGCGCAGCGTCTTGGGCTCGGCTTTGGCGAGGTCGCCGTCCAGGGCCAGGAGCTTGAGCCAGGCGAGCAGGATCTGCGCCATCATGGCGTGCGAAATCAATTGGCTTCTATCCGTAGCATGCGAATAGCCTGGTCCATGGAGCGGATCGTGACGATGCCGGTCACGACGGTTCCTGGCTGGTCCCGGTTGTCCCGCGCGATGCGCTCGCAACTGCTCCATCCATTATGCATAATGAATGCATGCCATTGATTCAGATTCGGGACGTCCCTGAGCCAGTCCGGGACGAACTTGCCAGGAAGGCCGCCGCTGCCGGACAGTCGATGCAGGCGTACCTGCTGGGTGAACTGAGCAGGCTGGCCGAGCGGCCGAGCATGGCCGAGATCGTCGCCCGGGCCCAGGCCCGGGCGAAGGCCGCCGGCTCCACCGTGACGATGGACGATGCCGTCGCCGCGGTGCGCGCCGCGCGAGACCGGGCGGAACAGTGAGCGGGTACGTCCTCGACGCGTCCGTCGCCGTAACCGCCCTGACCGAGCCGGGGAGCCCGGCGGCCGACCTGCTGTCAGGGAGCGACGCGGCGTTCCATGTTCCGTCAATCTTCGATGCCGAGGTGCTCAGCGCGCTGCGAGGCCTGGTCCGCGGCGGAAAGTTCGACCCCGCCGCGGCGGCAGACCTCATCGTCGACTTGATGGTGCTTCCCGTCGACCGGTGGCACATGTCTCCGTTGCTCCCGCGGATGTGGGAACTGCGCGAGAACCTGACCCCGTACGATGCCGCCTACGTGGCCCTGGCTGAGCTGACTGGAGCTGTCTTGGTCACGGGGGACGAGCGCATCACAGCCTCACCCGGCACGCGCTGCGACATCCAGGTCGTCAAGTAGCGGCAGGCTGGCGCGCAAACGACCAGACGGGGCGTGAGTTCTGCACCCAGAACTCGGCGACCTTATCGCGAGGCTGCTACACCGCGGTCAGCACGCTCCGCCGCGTCGGCTGAGCCGACCGCTCATCCGCACCTCCTGAAATGTGAACACCCGTCCCGTGCACGAGCGTCCACGTCCCGCCCCCACCGATCCCGTTAGATCCCGTTAGATCCCGGTTGACCTAGGCAAATGAAAGCGCTGAGCAGGCCGACTGCAGCCTCGTCCTAGGCACGCCGGTCTTCAAACCAGAGAGCCCTGACCGCCCTGCTCGGTGCCAGGGCCTGGTGGCCCGGGCACCAGGACCGCGGCGGCCACGTCTTTCGTGATGGTGACCGCTACACGGTGGGGACGATGGTCCACTTGGTGCCGGTGAGGAACGCTGACAGCGGCTGAAGCGTCTCCGGGGCTGTGGTCGTATCGCCGACCAGGGCGCAACTCGGCGTCGTGGTCGCGGTTGACCAGCAGCTCACGGCGTTGAGCCCGGTGATGCCGAAGCCGCTGCCCGTCTGCGCGGTCAGTGCCCAGGAGGGGTTGCTCATGTCGATGAACGCGACCTGGCTGAAGCCAGTGAAGGGCGCCACCCCTGTGGCGACGCAGTGCGTGGCAGATGCGCAGGAGACGCCATCCAGGCCCGGGCCGGTGGCGTGCCTCGGCGTCGCTGGGACGGATGGCACCCAGCTGCCGCCGGCCCAGCCCTCTGCGAGGGCGCCCGATGGCGTCTGGCCGACCGCTTCGCAGGCCGTCGTCGTCGGGCAGGAGACGCCGTAGAGGCTGCTTGCTTGCGAGCCGGGCGCTGGGCGAGCGGTCCACGTCCCGCCGCTGAGCTGCTCGATCAGGCCTTCCCTGACAGTGCCGGCCACGAGGCCACCGACCGCGGTGCACTGCCCGGCGCTCGGGCAGGAGATGCCGTACAGCAAGGAGGACGTGCCCGCTGGCGCGCTGATCTTCTCAAGGGTCCAGGTACCCGCGGTCCACCGCTCGACCAGCGGGGGCTGCGACTGGGCGCCGGCAATGTCACCTTCGCTGCCGGCCGCGAAGCACAAGCTTGTGGTGGGGCAGCTGATGGCGTAAAGGCCGCTGAAGCGGCCCCCGGCCTGCAGAGGCTGGCTGAGGGTCCAGCCCGTGGCCGCGGTCCAGGTATCGCCGAACAGGGTTCCTGTATTTTCCTGGCCGACCGCGACGCACTCGGTGCTGCTCGGGCAGGACACGGCGTCCAGGTGACGGGGCGAGAAGACAGGCACCGCCGCGACCGGAGGCGTCGGGCCACGCGGCGGCGGCGGGGGAGGCGGCGGCGGGAACGGTGGCGTCGGGACTGGCAGCCGCTGCCAGCGGACACCGTCCCAGCTTTCGGCGACGGCCACTTGCGTGGTCGGCGCGGGCGTGCCGCCGACGGCCATGCAGAACGTCGCGGACGTGCAGGAAACGGAGTACAGCGCGGCCGGGGCGATGGTGACCGCTTTCACGGCGTTCACGGTGCTGGTGGCGCCTGACGCGGAGCCGCCGGCGGTGGCGATGAGGGCGACGATGGTCAGCGAGGTCAGCAGCGACCAGCGCAGGCGTGACGTTTGCACCGTTCTATCCCCCTGATTGGTCTGCGTTCCCAGCTCCGGCGAGTTCGGATCGTGATCGCTACCACTACATACACCCGAGCCGGATAGCCAGGATCGAATTTTGTTTGATCTTGTTTATCTCTTGACCAACTGGTGGTTGGTCACCGGACGGCAAGGAACTCGCTTACCTCAACGCCGGCAACCTGTGGGTGATGAACGCCGACGGCAGGCAGCACTGGCAGCGGCTGCCCGGGTAGGTCAGGCGTGCCGCCGCCGCGTCAGCCTCGGCGGCCTGACTGGTTACGATAGGGGCGAAGCTGGCTGTCCTTGGTCGGGCGGGTGGCAGGGCAAGCAGCGGAGTCGCGGGCATGGCGGTAACTGTCCTGGCGAACGGGAAGATCGTCACGGCGGACGAGCGGTTTTCGGTCGTCGAGGCGATCGCGGTCGACGGCGAGCGCATCACCGCGACCGGGTCGACCGTGGACGTCCTGGCCGCCGCCGGCCCGGGGGCCGAGGTCAGCGACCTCGGCGGTGCGACGGTGATACCCGGACTGATCGACAACCATAACCACTTCGTTCGCGCCAGCGAGCGCGCCGAGGTTCGCCTTGAGGGCGTGGCCAGCCGGGACGCCGCGCTTGAGTCACTCCGCCGGGGCGCGGCGACCCGGCAGGACGGACAGTGGCTCGTCGTGCTCGGCGGCTGGCACGAGGAGCAGTGGCATGGCGACCGGCGCGAGTTCACCCTGGCCGAACTCGACGCCGTCACCGGGGCCAGGCCCGCGTTCGTCATGGCGGGATACGATCACGCGCTCGTCAACTCCGCGTGGCTGGACGCTACGGGTGTGCCTGCCGGGGCCGAGGCCCGCGGCAGCGGCCGGCTCGAGGGCGGGATTGTCGCGCTCAACCGGCGGATCGGCGGATTCCCCGTCCAGGCCGACAGGGAGGCGACCGCTCGGGCCACCGCGTCCTGGTTCAACAGCGTCGGGCTGACGACGGTCTTTGACCCCGGTGGCGTCGGCGTCCCCGAGGCGGCCTACGCTACGCTGCGCGGGCTGGCGGCGCGCGGGGAGCTGACCTTGCGCGTGCTCACCACCCTGGGCGACGCAGCGAGCAGCCGCGGACCCGGGCACGCCGGTGCGATGGCCGCGCGGATCCGGGAGGCCAGGCCCTTCGACGGCGACGACTGGTATGACCGGATCGCGGTCGGGGAGGTTTACTACGCCGCCTTCCACTGGGACCATCCCGGCGTCCCGCCCTCCCCGTCGGCGGAAGACATCGCGGGCGCCGGCGAGATCCTCGCGGCAGCGGCCGCGGGAGGCTGGCCGGTGCAGACCCACTCGGTGACGGGAGCCGGCCTGGACCTTGTCTTCGACGCTTACGAACGGGCCGACGCCAAGCGGCCGATACGCCCGCTGCGCTGGTCGGTCACGCATGCCGAGGGCCTGGCGCCCGTGCACATCGAGCGCGCGCGACGGCTCGGGGTCACGGTGCAGTTGCGCAGCATGGGCGTGATCCGTGCCAAGCCGTCCGTGCGCGTCCCGCTGCGGCTGGTGGCCGACAGCGGGCTCAGCTGGGGACTGGGCACCGACGGGACGCGTGCCGCCCAGGTCAACCCGTTCGTCACCCTGTGGTGGGCGGTGACCGGCCGGTCCCTGGGCGGCGAGCAGGGCCAGGACGCGATGCTCAGCCGCGAGGAAGCCCTCATCGCCCACACCCGGGGCAACGCGTTCCTGATGTTTCGCGAGAACCACCTGGGCTCGCTCCGGCCGGGCCTCCTCGCCGACCTGCTGGTCCTCGACCGCGACTACCTCACCGTTCCCGCCGACCAGATCAAGGACATCGTCCCTGTCGCCACCATGGCCGGCGGCAGGATCGTTCACGGGTCCCTCCCGCGACCGGGTCAGCCATGAGGCCGGGGCCTGCCCGGGCTGCTGTAGGGCACGCAGTATCGGGAGCTGAACGCGGTCCTTGCTGCGGTCTGCCGCCCAGGCTGCACACATCACGTTTCCTCTCCGGCCAGGGGAATTACAATCGGTAGAAGTATGTTCCATAGAACTATCGTAGGAATCGCGTTCCGGCGAAGGGACGGGCAGTGGCAGATCTCCGGGCATACGACGGGCAGGGATCGCCCGGTGGGCAGTCAGGATCGTGGCGGCGGTGGAGTTCGCCCGCTCGGCGCTGCGCCACGCGTGTGCGGCCTGCGGGTGGGACATGACCCTGGCCGCCACCGCCGAGGGCACGCCGCCGCCGGTCAGGTGACGCCCGCGCGGTAGCAGGCTGCCGCCGCTCGCCGCGACCCGCCCCGGCTCCGTCGCTCTCCTTTGACCGAACGGAAGGTGGTGACTGCCCCGGTCAAGGCAAGGCCTGGTCAGGTGAGCACCACGAGCTTCCCGCTCACACGGTTGGCTTCCATGTCGGCATGCGCCGCGGCGATCTGGTCGAAACGGTAGACGCGGCCGATCGGCACGACAGCGGTTCCGGCGGCGACGCTGTCCAGGAAGTCCTGGAGCAGCCGCGGCGGAAGGTCGGCCGCTCCGCCGCCGTAGGCAGTCAGCCGGACGCCCCGGGGCAGGTAGTCGATCGGATAGAAGTCGGGCACCGTCCACTGGTTGGACAACATGCCGGTGAAGCACACCACGCCGTGGACCCGGACCGCCCGCAGCGTGTCGGGCAGCGTCGGCGTGCCGACGAGCTCGAGCGCCGCGTCGGCACCGCCGGGGAACAGCTGGCGGACCTGGGACGCGACATTCCCGTCATCGATGAGCGCGTAGTCCGCCCCGGCATCGGTCAGCGCGACGCGCTTAGCCGGGTCGCGGGTGGTGGCAAGCACCGTCATGCCCCGCTGCCTGGCCAGGACCGTGGTCGCCATCCCGACCGAGGACGTCCCGCCGCGGACCAGGATGGACTGCCCGGGCCGCGCGTCCAGACCGACGGTCAGGGACCCGTTGGCGGTCTGCAGCATCTCCGGTACCGCACCGAGCACCGCCCAGTCCAGGCCGCTGCGGAACGGCACCACCTGGCTGGCGGGCACGCACGTGTACTCGGCGTATCCGCCGTCGAAAACGCGGCCCATGCCGCCCATGAGCGCGGCGACCTGCTGCCCTGGCGCGAATTCCCCGGCCGGGGCAGTCGGCGACCACGCCGACCGCCTCGATACCGGGTACCCGCGGGAACGTCACGCCTTCCGCAAGGCCCAGCCGCATGTGCAGCTCCGAGCGGTTCAGCCCGAACGCCCGGACCCGGATCAGCACCCATCCGGACGCGGGCTCCGGCACCGGGATGTCACGGATGACCAGGGCCTCGGGCGGACCCGGGCTCCCCAGCACGACCGCGCGCATCGTTTCGGCCATCACGCCCTCCTCTCTGGTCAGGTTCTCGCGTTCGCCCGGCCCTAGAAGGGCTGCACAGCGCGCATGCCAGTTCCTTCCCAACGTTATATGTAACGTATAATTAACTTCTACGGAATAATAATTCATTCCCTCCCGCGGCCAGCGCGCAGGCTAGTGCAGGTGGCGCTGCCAGTCGTGCGGCACAGCCCCGGCGGGGCCGGGGACCGGCTGGTCCACCGGGTGACTGGCGGGGGCCGCGAGGCCCGGGCCCTCGCCACTCCAGGGCCGACCGCATCGCGCTCCCCTAACGACCTTTGCTCCGCAGCCAGCAGAAAACGATCGTTTATATTCCGCGGAAAGGACATGATAGTGTGCGGCCATGCCTCCAAGCAGCCAGCGTGCGGCCGAGTCCGGCCTCGACTTGCGGTTCCTGTTCAGCGAACTGGTCCGGCTCGAGACCGAACTGTGGAACGCGGTCGAGTACAGGCTGCGGGCGGACTTCGGCGTGACCTTGCCCGTGTTCGAGTTCCTGGAGATCATGTCACGCACCCCGGCCTGCCGGGTGCAGGACATCGCCGCGGAGCTCAGCATCACCGTCGGCGGCACCAGCAAGATCGTCGACCGCATCGAGGCCTCCGGATACTGCGCCCGCAGCGCCAACCCGAACGACCGGCGTTCCTCGATCATCACGCTGACGCCTGCCGGGAGGCGGCTGCTGCCAAAGCTCACCGCCGCGGTCGACGAAGAGCTGCGCAACAGGCTGGGTACCGGCGTCCCGGCCAAGTCCCTCATCCAGCTGACCAAGACCTTGACCATGCTGCGCACCGCCGTACGCGCTGGGGACGCGATCGAGAAGACCGCCTGACTGGCTGGTCCCTGTTCCCGGGGCGCCACTCACTCGTCGAGTGGTACCGCGTGCGTCAGCACGACGGGGGTGAGCCGACCATGCTCGTAGAGCAGGCTCAGCAGAAGCAGGATGACTCCCCCGCAGATACCCAGGGCGACCGGAACCGGAGCGGCTGCGTGCACGGCCAGTGCGAAGACCAGGGCGATGGCCGCGCCGCCCACCACGGAGTTGACCACGATGACCATGCTGGCCATGGTGTACAGGAACGACCAGCGCCCGTAACGGACGCCGTGCACGCCCGCCACCGCCGGAGGCCCCACCTCGAAGAAAGGCGCCCCCGCCGCGTGAAGGGACGCGTAGTACCGGGTGATCCGCTCCATCCTCCGCTGCGACACGACGTTGGCGATGCTGGTGTCGATCAGCCGGACGATCGTGAACCAGCCAAGCACGAACACGGTCGGCAGGACAGTGAACGCCAGCGACTCCAGAGCACGGTGCGAACCGCTCGCGAAGCCGCCAGTCTAGCATATAACTTCCATGGAAGCAAGTTCTTTGGAAGGTGCGGTCAGGCTTGCATCTCGATTATAATTCGACGCCGAACTCGACCAGATGCTCGGCTCGCGCCTGTCCAGAGCCGAGATCGCCCAGCTCATCGCCATGCTGCGCAAGCTGCGCGCCGTCCTGCCCAGCGACTGACGCGGGACGCGGGCCGAACAGAACGGCGCGCGCCGTTCGGCTACTCGCGGGTCAGCGCGAGCTTCCCGGGCGGATGCGGGCTGGTCAGCAGAGCGAAAGCGGCAGGGGCGTCCTCGAAGGGGAACGTCGCCGCCATCGGGACCACGAGATCGCCGCGGGCCGCCATCGCCACGATCCGGGGGGCCGCTTGGGCGCGGAAGGGGGCGCTCGCCGGGTTCGACGCGCCGACGAACACGTAGCCGTCCGCCTTCGCTCGCGACGCGTTCGCGATCGTGACGACCCGGAGGCGGTCCTTGACCAGCGTGAGCGAAACATCGCCAGCCTCACCGCTGCCCACCGTGTCCAGCGCCACGGCTACCCCTTCGGGAGCGACGGCTAGCACCCGGTCGAGCAGCCCTGGCCCGTACGCGACGGGCACTCCACCAAAGCGTTCCACGAATGAGAAGTTCGCCGGGCTCGCTGTCCCGATCACCCGGACGCCGAGCACCCGGGCCTGCTGCAGGACGCTGGTGCCCACCGCGCCCGCGGCGCCGTGCAGCAGGATGGTCTCGCCGGCAGAAGTTCACCGGCGCTCGTGACCGCTGTCATGGGCGGCGTGCCGCGGCGGCGTTGGCCCGCAGCTCATCGGCGGTCTGCCGGGTGACGAAGCCCTTCTGGCCCGGGTCGACCCGCCAGCTCTCGGCCAGCGCGCCCAGGTCCACAGCGTCGAAGCCGAACTCGTCGATCAGCCCTGCCACCAGCTGCTTGGCCGCCGCGTCGTCCCCGGCGATCGCGATCGCGCGCCGCTTCTGGTCTCCCTTCGGGTGTCCGTCACCGGACATGTCCGCGGCGTCGAGCATGCTGAATGCCCGCACGACCTTGCTCTCCGGCAGGTGCCGCTGGAGCACCCCTGGCACCGTGACGGTCCCGTCCTCGATCTCGGCGATGTGCCCGTCACGCTGCGGGAAGTAGTTGATCGTCGAGATCACCACCTTGCCACGCAGCGGCTCGGCGGGGATCGACGCGACGGCCGTGATCGGCGTCGCGACGATCGCGAAGTTTCCTGCCCCGGCGGCTCCCCCGGCGGTCGCCGCCCGTGCCTTCGGCCCGAGCTCACCCGTTAGTGCCTTCAGCGTGTCCGGCCCGCCCGAACCGCTGAGCACCACGTCATACCCCTGCGCGATCGCCGCCTTGGCGAGGTTGGAACCGACATGCCCGCTGCCGATGATCCCGATGGTCGTCATGCTAACCGCCTCCTTCGTATATTACTTCCATAGAAGATAACATTGCGGAATCATAATTTGCAGCTCCCTCATTATGCCATCGGAGAACTTACTTCCATGGAATGAAGATGCTGCTCACGCCGAGGAGCAGGGCGGGCGGCTCCTCGCGGTCGCGACCGCGCTCCTTGGATCTCGGGACGACGCGCGGCCAGCCGGGCGCGGGCCGTGGTGCTGGCGGGCAGCAGGCAGGCGTCGGCCCGAATCCCGCCCGGCTGGGAACCAGGCAGGCTCGCCATCGCCTTGGCCCGCTCCCCCGTCACCACGCACCCGGTAGTTGAGCAGGTCGTGGGGGATCTGGCCATCAGATTCAACGCGACAACTGGCAACGGTTTGCCAGAAATAATTTCGAACATAAGAGTTCTATTCTGTTAAAGATGAACACGTAATCCCAATTCATCACGTAACGTCAGGCCATGCCTACCCTCACCGTCTCCCACGAGGCACCGCTCGAGCTGATCCGCCAGCACCCCGGCCTCGCCATCGACCTGGTACGGGCGATGACGGGCGTCGAGGTGCCCGCCGGGGGCCGCGCCCGCCTCGGCCCCACCGACGCGAGCAGCGTCGTCCCGGCGCAGTTCACCGCCGACTCCGTGGTCATCGTCGACGACCCCGGCACCGGCCGGCCCGCCCTGGTCATCGTCATCGAGCCCCAGGGGCGCGACGACAAGACCAAGTCCTACG
>Ga0335078_10012165_pt1 | contig 12771 bp, 8 predicted proteins | sample Lox_Sample_32_FD_206711 | JGI IMG/M metagenome (GOLD analysis project Ga0335078, IMG submission 206711) | Soil microbial communities from Loxahatchee National Wildlife Refuge, Florida, United States - Lox_Sample_3.2 | ecosystem: Environmental > Terrestrial > Soil > Wetlands | place: USA: Florida... | reverse complement strand
GAGGTACCGGTAGTAGAAGATGCGGGTGCCGGAACCCCAGATCCACTTGCGCTCGGGATTCAGATAGGTTTGGGTGGCGCGGCCTTTGATTTCGTCGCGCAGCGCGTCCTGCATGCGATTGGCGCCCGGGACGTAATAGTAATCGAAAGCGAACAACGCACCGCTGAATACGATGCTGGTGATGAAGACCGGAAGCGCCAGGCGGTGCACGCTCACGCCGCACGCTTTGAACGCGGTAATCTCGTTCTGGCGGCTGAGCACGCTGAAGGCGACCAGGATCGCCACGAGAACGCTGATCGGCAGGATCTGGTAGACCAGCGTCGGCGTCAGGAAGAACAAGTACGTAAACATCTTCACCAGCGGGATATGGTTGTGGATCATGTCCGGCATGAGCTCGAAGAAGTTGTAGATCAAGGTCATCGAGACGAAGCTGCTGAGCGCGATCCAGACATAGAACAGAAAGCCGGAAAGGATGTAGGTATCGACCACCTGAGGGAGGAGCGGCCAGCGGCGCATGGTTCGCTGCGGGCGCTCGCTGGTGAGAGATTTCAGCCCGGCGCCGAATAATGCCTGCAAATTCCCCAGCAAATCGCGTTCACTCGGACGCTCCATGCGCAGGATGAAAATCAGGCCCGTCACGGCGAACGCAAGATTCGGCAGCCAGGAAGCGAGGGGAACCGGCAGCACGTGCTGCCGGGCCATCCCGATCAGGTTGATGTACGCGAGGTGGTAACAGAAAAATGCGAGAAACACGCCGATGACGTAACCGGCCGACTTGCCGCCCTTGCGCGTCGCAATACCGAGCGGGATCGCGACCAAAGCCAGCGTGAGACAGGCGACCGGCAGGGTAAAGCGCTTGTGCAATTCCTCGCGCGCTTCGATGGAGTCCGGCCCCCGGTAATTCCAGAGCTGGCCGGTGTTCATCTGGCGGAACGAAAGCGACTTCAAGGCGGGAGGCTCGGCTTCGAGCAGCCGTTCACCGCGAACGAAAGAGGAATCGCGCGCCACACCGTCTTTTCCCATTTCGTAATTCCAGGCATCGCGCAGCGAAAGCTGAATGCGGTTGTGAACCGGGTCAGAGACCGCGATGGCTTCCTTCGCCACCGTGATGAGCGGACCTTGGGCTTTTTCGCGCATGCCCGACGAACGTTGTTCGGGGGGCGTGATATCGGCAATGAACACCGGACGCCACACGACGGTTTCGCCCGGACGGACGTCGCGCACATAGAGAATGGTGTTGGGGAAACCCTCGACGAAGACGCGCGGCTGGATCTCGGCCGAAAGCTGATTGGCGATCAGCTGATTTTCAATCCGGGTGCTCTCGCGAATGGAGAGTGGCGTTAGGCGGATGGACGCATAGCCGGCCACGCCGGCGGCCAAGACGGCGAACAGGAGCACCGGCGGGATCACGCGGCGGCTCGAAACGCCGGCGGCGCGCATGGCGGTGATTTCGCCATCGCTCGCCATGCGGCCGAGCCCGATGAGGATCCCCACCAACACGCCGAACGGGATAGTCAGCGGCAGAACCGGCGGCACCGCGAGCGCAAACAGAGTGGCAATGGCGCGGGCGCTGCCGTTGCTCGAGACCAGTTCCTCGAAGATCTTGTCGACTCCCTGGAGGAAGATGATGGCACTCGCCAGGAAGGTGGCGAGCAGCGAGCTCGAAAGAATCTCGCGGAAGATGTAGCGGCTGAGCAGGCGCCACACGGCCGGCTCCTAGCGGGAGAGCTCCGGCGCCGGAACGACCGGCAGCTTCGGCAGCTCGTCCTCGAGAGGATGAAGTTCCAGGTCGTCGATCAACAGCGAGGGCGCGACGACCGTCGCATTGGAGACATAGCCCGCTCCGCCCATAAGAGCGAACGGGGCCTGATTGTCGAGGAAGTCAAAGGCCGCGGCGTCGTCGCCCGCGGCGACGACGTCTTTGAACGATCGTGTATTCAAGCCGGCGAACCGCAGCCCGCGCGTCAGTTCTTCGCGGCCATCGGGGTAGACTTTGTACACCAGCAGCGGGAGACTGACGGGGCGCGAACCGCCCGATTGTTCGCCGCTGATGAGCCGCCGGGCTTCGTCCACCGAGGCCGAAGACGGATAGTCCATCTTGCGCACGATGATGCCGTACGGCTTACTGCGGGCCACGACCATTTCCAGCATCTTTTTCTTCAGCTCGGAAGCCGGAACAGTCATCGACGAAGTAACCAGCAGATTGCTGACTCCCGCGGCGCTTGACCCGTAATTGCCGGGCATGCGCGCGCGGCCATTCGAGCCTTCAAAACCGCGGATCGGCTCGCGCGTCAGCAAGTAGCCTTTGAGCAGTCCTTTTTCGACCAGGTGCACGGGCTTGGGTTGGACGCCTTCGCGGTCTACTTCGTAGGAACCGAATAGCGGCCGGCCGTGCCATTCTTTTTGGGTGGGGTCATCGACGACATCGAAACTATCGGGAAGCACACGCGCGCCAATACGGCCTTCGAGTTCGCTGCCGTTGAATCCGGCGGCGCGGCCGGGTTCCATCACGGGGCGGCGCGGCAGCGCGAAATTCCGCCCCAGCACTTCCGCGATGACCTGCGCGCCGGCAACGCCTTCGAACAGAACTGGGCCGCTGTAGTCCTCGCCTTTCGGCGCGTGCGCGAGAGCCAGGACGTTTTCCGCCATCGTTTTGACGGCGCGAGTCATATCGGCTTCGCTGGGAAGGCCGCCGATCACGCGCGCGTGGAACATAACGTAATCGCGCACCGTCATCCCGTCCGATGCTTGCGCCGAGGCTCGTGCCCGCAGGTAGGTCAGGCCATCCGGCACCTTCACTTCGGTTCCTTCGGAATTCACCAGGTAATAGCCGCCATCACCGGCATCGAGCTCGACGCTCGAGCCGCGCAACTCGGGGTATTGCGTAAAGACCGCGGAAAGCGACCGGACACGATTGGTCCAGGCGTTTTCGTCAATCACCAGCTTGCCGAACGGGCGCATCACGTGCACGGGCTGGGAATGCGCGAAATCGTTGAGCTGCTCATTCACGGACAGGTTGCGCAACGCCGCCCGCTTGCGGGAAATAGCTTCCACGGCCGATTTGTACGCCGAGTCGGTGGCCAGCCAGAGATAGCGGCGCAGCACCATGTAATCGTTGTCGAGCGGAAAGCGTTCGAGATCGTAGCGCGTTCCGAACGGAAAATTGCTGCCCACGTAATTGCTGTTGTCGAACTTGTAATCGCCGACCCGAACATGGACGCTGAGATTGCGGAACTGGTCGCGGCGGCGCGAGACAATGCCGCCGAGCGTGGCGCTCACATCGAAGCTGTCGGCGTCGTCAATCAGGTACTCGACGAAATAGGGCGTCTCGAGATTGGAGACCATCAGCTTGCGCGAGCGCTCCATCTCGTCGTGCAACGCCTGGAGAACCGGGTCGGAGGCCGGAGCCTGCGCGCTCACCACCAGCCCGGCGAGCAACGCTCCCGCGCCGAGCAGAAGGCCGAGTTTCATTGCGCGCTGCTCCGCGCGGTTTCGGGGGCGATCGGGGACGGCAGCAGCGGAGGCCGGTCCTGCGACTTGGCTTTCTTTTCGATTTCGATCTCGGAAACCAGAATCTCCGGCGCCACCGCCGACACCGGAACGCTGCCCGATTCGGCGCCGCAATATCCGTTGAACACTTCCAACTTATCCGAAGTGGCCAGGATTTTCGCGAAGCTTGCCAGAGGAGTGCCGACGATGTCGGCGCCGCGAACCAATTCGTCGGGGCGGCCATCCGCATAGACGCGATAAACCACGATGGGAATCACCTTGAACGCCTGCAAGCCGGCCCGGCTGGTGGTGGTGAATCCGCTCGTGATGTCCTGGAAATACAATCCGTACGGCTTGTTCTGCCGCTTGATCTCATCGATCAGCATTTGACGCAGCCGCGCCTCGGAGACCGTGCTGGACGATTCCACGATGAGGTTCGACTGGCGCGAAACCACCTCGTAGCCCGGCTGCCGCCGGCCGTGGCCATTGGATTCGTCGATGCCCTTGATGGGCGAACGCGACATCAGAAAAGTCTTCAGCACGCCCTTATCAACCGCCAGCACGGGCCTGCCTTTCACCCCCTGGTCGTCGTATTCGTACCAACCGTTCAAATCGATGCCGTTGATCTTGCGGCGCGTGGGATCGAACACGACGGAAAGAAAATCGGGCAGCACTTTGGTCCCAACGCTTTTCGTGAACGTCTGGCCTTCGGATTCGTCCTTTTGGCGGTGCCCCTCGACCCGATGACCGAAAATCTCGTGAAAGAAGACTCCGGCCGCGCGGCCGGAAAAGATCGCCGGCCCAACGAACGGTTCGGCTTCCGGAGCGTGCAACAGGTTGACCAGGTCCTTCGAAACGCGGTCAATGGCGGCGAGCAGCGCGTCATCGTTCGGAAGGCCCGACGCCTCGACTGCCTCGAAGGTGGCGTCGGTCGAGAGATCGGTGCCATCGGCGGCTTTGGCGGACGCCGTAATCACGACGCGCGCAAAGCCCCGGCCGTGCTGTATTCGGCTGCCTTCGGTGTTGACGAAATAGCGGGTGTCGGTCAGCGCGCTCACGGTGACGTGGGACGTCAGCACATCCGGGTAACCTTGAAAATGCGAAGAAAGTTTGCGGATGCGCTCGGTCCAGGCGGCCTCATCGAAGCGCAATTTCGGCGGCGCCTCCTGAAACGTCGCGGCGGGTTCGGTCGAGAAGTCGTCGGAGTCATCCTCGGCCGCCACCTTCACCTGGGTATTGGTCTTGATGCGGATCAGCCGCTCGGCGGCGCCGCGATACGCGCGATCGGTCTCCTGCCAGAGCCGGCGCTTGATGGCGTTCGGGTTGTCCTCGATGGCGAGCGGCGCACCCGACGTGAACTGGCCGCGATCGCCGCGGATATTGTGATAATTGTCGAGCTTGGGGCTCCCCACGCGCACCGAAACATCGAGCGCGCGTTCCTTGGAATTATTGGCGGAAGCGATCGTCCCCAGTGTCCCGGAAATGCTGCGGTAATCCTGCTCGGTGACTTCATAGCTGATGAAGTACGGCGCGGGATCGGCCTTTTGCTTCAGGACGGTGAAGTTACGGTTCAGTTCCTGCGACATCGCATCGAGCAGCGGAGAAGGCTGCTGGGCGGGCAGGAGGGCCGCTGTGGAGACAAAAAGCGCCAGACGGGGTAGAGTGAAAGAATTCAAACGTCCAGGATAACATTCCCGGTTGCGCGGAATCAGGATGCTACTCCGGACGCGGCGATCGACTCTTGTTCCCGACTTCGGCGCGGACTATAATCGGCCGACCCCGTAGTGTGGAGGATGCATGGCTGGAACGGCGATTGGGCTGATTGTCAACCAATGGCAAGCGCAGTTTGCCGGCCGGCTGATCACTCCGGCCGACTCTTCTTACGAATTCTCACGCCGCATCTGGAATGGAATGATCGACAATCGGCCTGCGCTCATCGCGCGGTGTGCCTCTGCCGCAGACGTATGCGCGGCGGTGAAGCTGGCGCGTACCGAGAAGTTGCCGGTCAGCATCCGGTCCGGCGGACACGGCGTGGCTGGAACGGCGGTGTGCGACGGCGGGCTGATGATCGACCTGTCCCCCATGAAAGGGATCCAGGTCGATGCCGCTCAGCGGCAGGTGACGGCGGCTCCCGGCGTGGTCTGGGGTGAGTTCGACCGCGCCACACAAGCCCACGGCCTGGCAACCACAGGAGGACAGGTCTCTCACACCGGAATTGCCGGGCTGACGCTGGGCGGCGGACTCGGGTACCTGATGGGTAAACACGGTGCCGTTTGCGACAACCTGCTGTCGGTCGACATCGTAACTCCTGACGGCGAAATGCTCACTGCCAGCCCGGAGCAGAATCCGGATCTCTTCTGGGCGGTGCGGGGCGCGGGCGCGAACTTCGGGGTTGTGACCTCGTTCCGCTATCGGCTCCACCCTTTGGGTACGGTACTCGCCGGCATGCTGCTGCACCCGCGCGCACGCGCCGCCGAACTGATCGCGTTTCATCGGGAATTTCTGGCCCGCACACCCGACGAACTTGATACCACGATCGGGTTTCTCAACGCGCCGGACGGCATGCCGCTGGTCGCAATTGTCGCTGTCTGGACGGGAGCACCGGCGGAGGGCGAACGGGTCCTGGCGCCGCTGCGGCAGTTCGGTCCGCCGGTAGCGGATTTCATCCGGCCGATGGCGTACACCGAAGTACAGAGCATGCTGGATAATAGTGTTCCGGTCGGTGATCGTTACTACTGGAAATCGAATTTCGTCAGTGAACTCACGCCGGGCCTCGCGGACGTGCTGACGGCCGGCGCCGGGGCAATGGCGTCGCCGCTCTCGATGATCCTGCTGTTCGAAATCAAGGGCGCGATCCAGCGGCAGCCCAGGGATGCCATGGCTTTCGACCACCGCGACCACAAGTTCGAGCTCTCGATCATCGCTCGCTGGATCGATTCCGCGGCCGACGATGCCAATGTCCGATGGGCGCGCGAGGTCTGGAGCTCGGCCCAGCCGTTTGTATCGCCCGCGGTGTACGCGAACCATATGACGGGGGATGAAAGCCGCGATCGCGTGCGCGCCGCTTACGGAGCCGGCAAATACGAAAAATTGGCGGCTCTCAAAACGAAATACGATCCCGGCAATTTCTTTCGGCTGAATCATAACATCACGCCGGACGCGTCCTGATTTGATTCGCCGATGGCGCGAAGGCCGCCGAGCCCAGGCGTACAATACAAGCATGTCCGCAACCTTAACTATCGCTGGCCGGGAGTTCCGTTCGCGTCTCGTGGTCGGCACGGGCAAGTACCGCACGTTTCCGGAGATGCAGCGCTGCCACGAAGCGTCCGGCGCCGACATGGTCACGGTGGCGGTGCGCCGGGTCAACCTCACCGACCGCTCCAAGGAATCGCTGCTCGATTACATCGATCGCGACAAGATCTTCATTCTTCCCAACACGGCCGGCTGCTACACGGCCGACGACGCCATCCGCACCGCCATGCTGGCGCGCGAGGTCGGGCTCTCGAACTGGATCAAGCTCGAAGTCATCGGCGATGAGAAGACACTGTTTCCAGACAACGAAGGGCTGCTGGAAGCGACGCGCGTCCTCGTCAAAGAAGGATTCGTGGTGCTGCCGTATACCAACGACGATGTAGTCAACGCGCGCAAGTTGATCGACGCGGGCGCCGCGGCGGTGATGCCGCTGGCCGCGCCCATCGGCTCGGGCCTGGGGGTGCAGAATCCGACGACGCTGCGGATCATGCGGGAGATGATTACGGCGGTGCCGATGATTGTCGATGCCGGCGTGGGCACGGCGTCCGATGCCGCGGTCGCGATGGAACTCGGCGCCGACGGCGTTCTCATGAACACCGCGATCGCGGCCGCCGAAGACGCGGTGCGGATGGCGCGTGCCATGAAGTTATCCGTCGAAGCCGGACGCCTGGCGTACGAAGCCGGAAGGATGCCGAAGAAACTCTACGCGACGGCCAGCAGCCCGCTGGCGGGCGTAGTGGGCAGCTAAACGGGGCGCGCGCGCCCCACTCGGTGGTTATACCCGGCGACCGGAAACCCTTTGTTACACTGAAGGCCCGAATGCAGCCGGATCCGAACACGATTCAGGCTCTGATTGCAGAGCGCGACGAGCTCAAGCTGCAGTGCGAGAGACTGCAGAAGCTCTTGGCAAATGTGGGCTTTCCGCCGGGACATTTCTACTCCCCGGTAGTGGACGGGAGCGACCCGCACGTCATCGAAGCCGTTCGCGTGCGCACCGACGCGCCGCTTCCTCCCGGCATCCGGCTCAACCCGGATGAAATGGCGTTGCGGATCGAGCGATGGTTGCAACACCCGTTTCCGTTTCCGCGGAACAAAAGCCCGGAGTATCGCTTCTATTTTGATAACCCGTTTTTCGGCTGCCATGACGCAAGCGCGCTATTTTCCGTGCTGATGGAATTCCAGCCGCGCCGCGTCGTGGAGGTCGGTTGCGGTTTCAGCTCCAACCTGCTGCTCGATGCGAACGAGCGGTTCTTCGACGGCCGGCTGGATCTGACGCTGATCGACCCGTCGCTCGATCAACTGAAGACACAATTCGATCGCCTCGACTCGTCAAATGCCCGGCTGCTGAATCAGAAACTGCAGGATGTTCCGCTTGCCGTTTTCGAAAGGCTCGAACGAAACGACATTCTATTCGTGGACTCGTCACACGTCAGCAAGACCGGAAGCGATGTGAACCATTACCTGTTTCAAATCGTTCCGCGGCTGAAGCCGGGCGTTGTGGTTCATATTCACGACATCCTTTATCCGTTCGAATACCTGCAGGAATGGGTCTTGGACGAAAAGCGGAACTGGAACGAGGCGTACCTCATTCACGCGTTTCTGCTGTTCAACTCGACTTACGAGATTGTCTACTGGGCCAACTTCGCTTCGCACCGGCTGCGGGATACGCTCGCGCGCCGGATGCCGCTTTGTCTGGAAAACGAAGGCGGGAGCCTGTGGCTGCAGCGCCGCGAATAAATCATCGTGGCGTTTACGCCGCGGAACGCGAGTTTACGATACACGGAAACTTCAGGTAGCCGACCACCGGCTTTGGGCCCGCAAGCACCTCCAGGTGCGCCGCGTTTTCCGCCAGATCGCAATACTGGTAACTGGTCAGATCGCCGTCCGCCAATCCCGCGGTAAAGGAGTAATGCGCGGGCGCGAGTTCCGGCAGGCTGAGGTGAAAATCGAACGTGCGGATTTCGCCCGGCAACATCGGGTCGATGGGCACGTTCTGGCGGGCCGTGTTGGTGCCGGAAAGGTCAACCCCTTCGTGGGTTCGCATCAGCAAACCGGCGATCGGCCGCTCGATCGCATCGGCGGCCCGAACGCTCATGCGCAGAACGATCTCGGCCGGGGCGTGGACCGCCTCAACAGGCACACCGTTTCGATCGGTGATTTGCACGCCGACGAGTTCGGCGCGGCCATCGCCATAGCGGGTCGCTTCGGGGCGGATTCCGGTGACGACGTCGGGAGCCTGCTCCGCCGTCCGGGCTGAACGGAAAACAACGGCCTGGTGGTCCCGCCAACGCGTGGCTTCTTTTTCCAGCAGCGCGATGAGGTAGCGCTGGGCAATCCCGCTGACCTCGCCGAGTTCGCGCACCCGGCCTCCTTCCAGCCACAGCGCGCGATGGCCGAGCTCCTTGATGTCGCCGATGTCATGCGTGACGTAGACAACCGTGACGCCGCGCGCCCGCAGTTCGTGAATCTTGCGCATGCACCGATGCCGAAAATAGACATCGCCGACTGAGAGCGCCTCATCGACCACCAGGATGTCGGGATTCAACTGAACCGCCAGCGCGAAGCCGAGCCGAACCGTCATGCCGCTCGAATACGTTTTCACCGGCTGATCGATGTACGAGCCGATCTCGGCGAAATCGAGGATGCCGTCCATCGATTGCTGGACGTCGCGGGGAGCGAGGCCGAGGATCGCGCCGCTCAGAAACAGATTCTGGCGGCCGGTGAATTCGGGATTGAACCCGGCGCCCAATTCCAGCAGCGCCGTCACACGGCCGTGCAGACGCACGCTCCCGGTGGTCGGCTCCAAGATTCCGGCGATCACTTTCAAGAGCGTGCTTTTTCCGGAGCCGTTCTCCCCCACGATGCAAAACGTTTCGCCTTTCCTGATTTCCAGGCTGATGTCGCGCAAAGCCCAATGTTCGCGATAGAGATGGCGGCCGCCGAACCGGAACGCCTCTTTGAGGCGGTCACCCGGATTCCGGTACAGCTTGTAGAGCTTCGAGATGCCGTCGATCTCGATCATGCTACCGATGGTAGCGCGATCGCGCCAGCTTGCCGCCCGCGCCTATTTCGTCAAAATGTAGACTTTTTCGTCCGGATGGACCAGCTTCAGGCGCTGGCGGATTTCGAGTTCTTGTTCGGCGGGATTGTTGGTGAGGCGCTGAATGTGTTCGCGCTTGCGATCGTTTTCCTGGGCGAGCGCGGTGTTGCGCTTTTCGAGTAACTCGATTTGCCGGCTTTTTTCCAAAAGTCCGGGCACGCCCGAAGGTCCACGCAACGTGAAAATTGCATAACCGGCCAACACCAGGAATGCAAGCAAGGAAGCATATCGGGCCGGAGAAAACCTCATTGGTAAAGGCCTGGAAGATAATAGTAACATCGCTTGCCCGATCCGCTGTGGAAATTCTTCATGACCGACAAAATTATTGTGCTGAGCACGTGCGCCTCCGATGAAGAAGCCGAAAGGCTGGCCCGTTCCCTGGTCGAGCAGCGCCTGGCGGCGTGCGTCAATGTAGTGCCGCGCGTTCGCAGCTTTTACCGGTGGAAGGGCGTGATCGAGGCCGGCGATGAGTGGCTCCTGATCATCAAGTCTTCGCGCGATCGCATGGCCGGGCTGCTGGCGTGCATCGAAAAGGAGCACTCGTATAAAGTGCCGGAGGCAATCGCGCTGCCGCTGATCGATGGCGCTCCCAAATACCTGGAATGGCTGGAGCACAGTCTGACGGAGGAATCCGGTTAGATCATGGGGCTACAATCGGGGGAGAGTCGGGCGGGTTATACTTGCGGGTACCACTGATGGGTACTTGCTGGTTGAAGAACTAACCATCGATAATCTCGGTTGAACGGGAATCCGAAAGCATGGCTCAGAGCCCAACGGGCAGCCGGAACGGAAGACAGTTGGCGCTGGCCTTGGCGGCCGCATTGGCCGGCTGCTTCGCGCAAGCTGAAGTCCAGCTCACGCCGGAACAGGCGATGGCGCGCCAGGCGCCGGACTATGGACCCGTCTATGCCGGCCAGTCCGTCCTGGTGCAAGGCGTGGTTTCGGCGCAGGCCATCCACTTTCCGGGTTACACTCTGCTCCCCTTCCAGCAAGCCGGCCACGGCGCCGTGCTTGATGTGCCGGAAAGCGAGCGTGACATCGACAACTACAAACCGGGCGACCAGATTCAAGTGGAAGGAATCGTCTCGTCGCGGGCTGGCGGGGTGACCATCCTACCGGTGAAAATCCAGTTGCTCGGGCATCAGGCCGCGCCCGCTGTTGAAAACGTGCCGGTGGAAGCGCTCATGGATTTCCGGCACCTGGGCAAACTGGTCAGTACCACCGGCCTGATCACGGAAATCGGGGATACCACCGGAGGCGCTTACGTTCTAATCTCGGGGAAGAAGGGAAATTACAAGTTGTTCTTCCCGCACGCTTCCGGGGCGGCGCCCCCGTCCCTGTCTGGGTTCAGCAATGGGGACAAAGTGCAGGTCACGGGCATTGCTTTCCAGTACAGCCCGCGGCCTCCGTACAACCAACTATTCGAGATGCTGGTAAGCCACCCGGCTGCCATGGTGCGGATTCAGCGCGGCTGGAGCCTGCCGCCGTTCGCGGTCGGCGGCAGCATGGTTGTGGTGCTCGCGATTGGGTTGTTCATGTGGAGCCGCGAACGCCGGCTGCGTGGGCAGCGCGAGCGGTTGCGCAGAACCTATCAGCTCGGCGAGCAGATTCTCAGCGCCTCCTCGCTGGAGACGATCCTCACTCAGATCGCGGATGCCTTACCCGAGATTCTCGGCGTGACCGGCGTTCACCTGTACGTCTATAACCGGGCGACCAAAGGGTTGGACGCGGTGGTGTCCGGGGAAGGCGAGCCGCTCTCGATCTCGCTCTCAGCGCCTCCGGGCGGGCCTCAGGCCGGAGCCGTGGCCTGCTTCCATTACCGGACGCTGCTGGTGATTCCGGACGTCGAGCGAAGTCCCTTTCCCATCGCGACTCAGTCGGATCAGCCGTCGCCGAAATCGCTGCTGTTTGTTCCGATGCTCTCTCAAGGCGAAGTGGTCGGCGTGTTGGAGCTGGATCAGGAGAACCGCACGCGCGATTTCACCACGGACGAGCAGGCGCTGTCGCAACACCTGGGAAACCAGATCGGCGTGGCGATCCGGCTGCTCGACCAACGGTCGGTGCAGGAGCAGCTCTTCCGGACCGAGAAGCTGGCGGCGGTAGGCCGGCTGATTTCCGGTGTCGTCAACGAACTGCAGGCGCCGCTGGCATCGATTTCCGAACTGGCGGGCCGCGCCCGCGAGAGCGTGCAGGCCACTCCGGCGGAGCGGGAACTGGCCGCGATCGCGGTGGAATCGCAAAAGGCCTCCGCGATTGTCTCGCGGCTGGTCTCGTTTGCCGCGGCCGAACAGGTGGAAGCGCGGCCCGTGTGCGTCAGCACGCTGCTGCGGAACCTGATCGAGTTTCGCGAGCACGATTGGAAAGCCTCGGGGATTCGCGTGCGCGACCTGCTCCTTCGGGAACCATTCTATGTGCTCGGCTCTCAGGGGCAGCTCGAACAGGCGTTTCTCACGCTTCTGGTGCACTCCGAACAATCGCTGGCCCAGGCCGAGCAGAAGACCCTGACAATTCGCACGAGTGTCCTCGGAAAAAGGCTGCTTGTCGAGCTGGTATTCAGCGCTTTGCCGGAATCACGGACGTCGCAAGAGACCGCGGCGGTGCTGGGAGTCACGCGGAGCGTGATCACGGGTCACGGCGGCGAAGTGCGGTTGATCGAAAAAAGCGGCACCGAACTCTGCTTTGAGGTGGAGTTGCCGGTCACGGCCCGCGAACGCGTCGCAACTCTGGCGCCTGGCAGCCTGCCGGTACGCGACTCGTCGCGCCGCATGACCGCGCTGGTCATCGAGCCGGAAGACGCATCCCAGCGGCAATTGCTCGGCCTGCTTTCGGCCCGCGGATTCCGCGTGGTGCCGGTGGACAACGCCGACACCGGTTTGGAACTGGCGCATCGGGTGCGCTTCGACGCCGCCTTCTGCTCGGTCCACGCGCCC
>Ga0335078_10012164_pt1 | contig 12772 bp, 6 predicted proteins | sample Lox_Sample_32_FD_206711 | JGI IMG/M metagenome (GOLD analysis project Ga0335078, IMG submission 206711) | Soil microbial communities from Loxahatchee National Wildlife Refuge, Florida, United States - Lox_Sample_3.2 | ecosystem: Environmental > Terrestrial > Soil > Wetlands | place: USA: Florida... | reverse complement strand
GCGTGCCTTCCACCCGCGCCCGAAGATAGGTCGGGCACGGGCGAGACGGGATACACCGCGGCGGCGCGAGGCCATCGCATTCCTCACCATCGCGAGATTTGCAGGTCGGAAAGATAAACCGTGCTGTGGCCGCTGGAGCCAAGGCCGTCGACCTGGAACTGCGTGTTGATCGCGCGGCCCCACCCGAGGTCGTACTTTCCGAAGACGGTCTTGTCGATCTTGAATTCGGTTCCATCAAGCCAGAAAGAACGATAGTCGATGTAACCCGAGTCATCGCGGGAGACATAAGCCTGCAGATGATGCCACTTATCCGCGGACCAATCGCGGGGATTGCAGTAGGCTCCGTTCCGGGTCACGTGCGTCGGCTTGGGGTGGGAGTCGCTGCCGGCGTTTTCGGTATAGGCCCAATGTTCGCTGTATCCACTGCAGATGATGCCAAACATAGCGGTCTTGCCGTCGCGCATGGTCTGGTTGATATCGAATTCCAGATTGCCGATGTGGTCTTTGGAACTGGTCAGATACACCCAGACATCGTAGAAAAAGTGAGTTGCGTCGGCGTCGTCGGAAAAAGACAGCGAATAGCGCTCGTCGCCGTTGTGCGAAAACTCGGTGTAAAATTCCCGCGAACTGCCGCTTACCGAGGGCGAGCTGACCACCTTCATCGATCCGTCCGACGAGCCGGGTCCGCCGTCGTCGTGCGAAGCACGCCAGCCGGAGGCCGAGTCGAGATGGCTGGTTGAGCTGGCATCCGATGGGATAATCGAATCGCCGGAGACAATGTCGATCTTCACGTCGGCGACGCAGGTGCTTCCTTTGCTCCAGGCCTTGACGTGCAAAGTGTGGTGGCCGGAAGGAGCATCGATCGACTTGTCGATGGATTGGCCGTCGAAGATGGCCGCGTCGGAGCTGCTGTCGAACGAGTAGCCCATGGTGACCACGCTTTTTGAGGAGCAGCTGGTTGCCCAGGCCGAGAGCTTGAGCGGAGAGGAAACCTGATCGTCATTGGAAGGGCTCTGGATGGTCACACCGGCCAGTGCGGGGACTGCGGCGAGGATGGCAAACGACAACACGATGGAAAGGGCCCGGAGAGTCTTCATGAGATTCCTTTGCGATTGCAGCTGCATTCTTGCCAAGCGGCGGCTTGAAGAGGATTCTTGCGGCAGCAAACAGAGTTTGTCGCAACTGCTGTGGGAAACAAACTCGGTTGGGGGTGTGGAGAACGATCGCGCGGTTTCCGCCCGGCCGGCGGACTGTTCAGGCGCGGGCGGAAATCGGATAGGGTCGAACGAGCGCTTCCCGGGGGAGGAAGCGCGAAACCGCTTTTACCAGCGGGAGATATTCAGATTGGCCACATACGCGGTAGCGTGGCCAGAGCCGACGCCATCGACCTGGAACTGGGTGTTGATGCGAGGTCCCCATCCGAGGTCGAATTTGCCAAAGACCGTCTCGTCCATCTTGAATTCGGTTCCGTCGAGCCACACGGAGTGATAGGTGATATAGCCGGAATCATCGTGAGTAACATAGGCCTGGACGTGGTGCCACTTATACTGCGACCAGTCGCGCGGGTTGCAGTACGCGCCGCTCTTGCTGAACCACTTCGGCTTGGGATTGGAATCGCTGCCGGTATTGACGGTATAGGCCCAATGTTTGCTGAAGCCATCGCACTGCACGCCAATCATCACGGTCTTGCCGTCGGGCATGGTCTGGTTGATATCGAATTCAAGATTGCCGATTTGATTCGAGGAACTGGTGAGATAGACCCAGGCATCGTAGAAGAAGTGCTCCGGGTAGATGTCGTCCGAAAAGGCCAGTGAGTAGCGTTCGTCGCCATTGTCGGAAAACTCGGTCACGAATTGCCGCGAACTCCCGCTTACCGAGGGCGAGCTGACCACCTTCATCGATCCGCTCGATGAGCCGGAGGCGCCTTCGTCGTGCTGGGCCTGCCAGCCGGAGGTCGCGTCCAGATGGCTGACCGAACTTGCGTACGAGGGAACGATCGAATCCCCCGAGCTGCCGGAGCTGATGTCGAGCTTGACGTCGCTGACGCACGTGTTCCCTTTGCTCCAGGCCTTCACATGGAGAGTGTGATGGCCGGAGGGACCGCTGATCGTCTTATCGATCGTCTGGCCGCTGATGACCGTCGAATCGGAACTGCTATCGAACGAGTAGCCCATGGTCTCCACACTCTTCGAGGAGCAGGTCGAGGCGGAAGCGGAGAGCTTGAACGAGGACGAAACCTGGTCGTCGCTTGAGGGGCTGTTGATCGTAACACCCGCCATGGCGGGGACTGCGACGGAAACAAGAAACAAGGACGCGACGGAAATACATCCGAAAATCTTCATGAGAATCCTTTGCGATAGCAGCTAGGTATTTTGCGCAGAGCCCCGTACGCGCTCTTCCGGTGAAGGAGCCAGGAACATATTCAATTTTGGAAGGGCTGTTCTGAGGGCACAGGTCGAAACGCGCCAAGGTCGAACTACTCAGCAACCTCTTATCGCAATTTCGCCGAGCGCAGCGGCTTGCTGCTGCTGCCGGACGGAAATCAGGCCGAATTTGACGGGATCGAAGGAAATTGAAATACAACAGAGATCAATCTCACTTAACGATCTCTACGATTCATCTCATCCAATCCCACAACCGAGCCTCAGGCAACTTGGGATTTGTTCTAACAAATGGTTACATACCTCCTAGGCGCACACAACTTCTTTTTTCGCATTTTTCAAGAAAAACTTAGGATTTCGGGCATCCCTGCAAGAATTACCTGCATCGCGTAAAAAGCACCAGGAACTGCACTCGCATCGTGTAAAAATTCGTCGCCGCGAAGAACGCGGCGTCTCAATTCGCGAGACTTAATGCACGTGCAGGAGCCCGGTCGCCGCAGACGCAGGAGGGTTTTGCACAGGGAGGATTGCGGCAGGATCGATCAAGAGGGAAGCAAGGCAAATCAGGATGGGGAAGGGGGCTTGTCATGGAGGGCCGCAAGGAGCAGCCCCCTGCCGGCATGATCTCCGTTTTCATTTGCCGAAATTCTTTGAGGGGTGAGTTACCGGTGTGTGCGTCAATTCACCAGAAATGTCATCGTGGTCGAAACATTGAGCGGCCCGTCGGTTCCAGTGACGGTGACGGTGTAACTCCCGGGAGTGGTTCCCGACGCCTGAGGAGTCGTTGTTACTCCGCAGGCTGAGGCGCCTACAGAGAGAAGAAGCAGCATGGCGAGCGCGAAGTACCCCTGCCAGCGGCGGCGGTGGATGGGCATGCAGAACAGCAACGCGGCAAGCGTCCCCGAACCGCCCAGCGCGAAAAGGGGCCGCATCGGTATGTGCAGCGCCGCAGAGACCGCCCCGGTGGTTTCGATCGTAAGAGTGGAGGTCGCCGAGCCGGCCAGTGAAATTGCGTCCGGCTGCGTGAGGGAGCAGGTGGGGGCGTCGATGCCTCCCGCCGGACCGTTGCCAATGGAACACGCAAGGTTGACTTTGCCGGTAAAGCCGCCTTGGGGCGCGACCGTAATCGTCGAAGTTGCCGGGTTTCCTGCCTGCACAATGCCGATTTCGGTGCCGCTGACCGTGAACGTGGTGCCGGTCGGATCGTTCACGGTGATGGCGACGTCGATCTTCTGATTCAAGCCGGGTGCGGTGGCGGTGACGGTCGCTGTGTAGTACCCAATGCTCGTCGACGACTCGGTCTTGATGGTGAGCGTCGACGTTACCGGCTCAATCCCCACAATTGCCGTGGGCTGGCTGACGCCGCACGTCGGAGCGTTTTTGGCGCCCGGCGTCTTGCTGGCCACGGCGCAAGCCAGCGAGACGCTGCCGGTGAATCCGTTGACCGGCGTGATGGAGATGGGCACTGCAGCGGTGTCTCCCGGCGAAGCGACGTTGGCCGGCGACCCGCTCAATGTGAAGGCGGGCGCAACCGAATGCCCGGTGACGTGAACGGCAACATGCGTGGATCGAGAGAGCGCACCCGAAGTGCCGCTGACCGTGGCTGTGTACAGTCCGGGGCTGGTTTGCGCTTGCGCGGTGACGGTCAGAGTCGCAGTGACCGCCGAGGAGCCCGAAATGGCCGCCGGCTGAGTGATCTTGCAGGTGGGAGGAGCGTTGGCGCCGGAGAAGTTTGGAGCCACGCTGCAGCGGAGCGATACCTGGCCCTCGAAACCATTCGCGGGAGTGATCTTGACTGCCGCGGTTTCGTACTTGCCTTGGGCAAGGTTCGCAGACGCCGCGGCGCTCAATGAAAATTGAGCGCCACTCGATGTGGGATTGATTTTGTATTGGGCTTGGCTGGCGACGCTCTGCCCTTCGAGGGAGCTGATGGCGATGGCCTTGATCGTCTCGGAAGCATCGACCGGGATGGGACCGGTGTAGTGCTTGGAGATCGCGGTGGGTGTCTTGCCATTGGTTGTGTAGTAAATGGAGGCGCTCGGGGTGGCGCTAGTCAGCACCACCTTTTGCGCTGCCTTGTACGTGCCGCCGGCGGGAGCAAAGGCGGGCGGCACCGACTGCGTTGCGTAGGTCCAGTTGAGGAGCTTTTGGCTGGACGACAGGCCGCCTGTGCCACCGGTAAATCCGACGTATGCGGTGTTCCCTCCCACCACCTGGGGAATATTGATCGCCTTGGTCATGGTGAACGTGTCGTTGCTGACCACGTCGCGCAGATGCAGCGTGACAGTGGTTCCGTTGTAGGTGATCGTGGCGGCGATGGCGTCGCCGCTGCCCAGCTGAATTCCGCTTTTGCTGATATCGACGGTAGGCGTCAGAGGCGGCTCTCCGTCGGTATACACGCCGGTCGAGTCGGCGCCTTCATTCTCGTAGTCGTAGAAGTTGAATTTGACAGCGACGCTCTTCTGGATGTCCTGATAGCCGAGACCCGCAGAATCGCCGCCCAGCGCGGTGGTCCCCATGTTCTGAATCGCGAATGTGAATCCGTTGCCCTGAGCGTTCGAGAGCTGGAATTCGAAACTCGTGGTGAATGCCTGGATGCCGATCGGCGTCGTCCACCATACGCTTCCGCCTTCCCACGTTCCGCCATGCGTCAGTTGCAGGCGGGTGTCGTTGGTGGCAATGGCGCTCCCATTCAGTTTCAAACCCTTTGTCGAAGAGAATCCGTTGCCGAAGTTGATGTACTTGCCACCCTCCCGGATGGCGTAGGCTGCGCTCCCCACGTTGCTGTTGCGCAGTCCGGCAACCACGGCAATGGCTTTGATGGTCTCCGAAATGGGCACGGCAACCGGCCCGGTATAGAGATGCGAAGAGGTGCTCGGCGTCGATCCGTTGGTGGTGTAGTAGATCTTCGCCTTGGTGTTGGCATCGCCGATCGTGACGTGTTGCTCATTCAGATAACTGCCTGCGGCCGGCTTGAACGTCACCGGCGGCGTCTGGTCGGTGAACGTGAACTTCGCGGTGGTCACCGCGCTCTGCAGGAAGCCGGGCGCGCTGGCGATCGCCTTCAGCGTGGTGTCGGTGTCAATCGTAATTGGATCGGTGTAGGGTTTGGATGCGGGCGTCGGCGTGGAACCATTCAACGTGTAGAAGATCTGCGCGGAAGATGTCGCCGACGAGAGCGTCACGCTCTGGCTCTTGGAGAAGGAGCCGCCGTCGGGTGTGATCTTGGGCGCGGCCGTGGTAGGTTCTCCGTTCAGCAGTCCGTAGACATCGATTTCGCCGTTGCAAATCACATAAACTTTCCCATTCGTCACCATGGGGATGGCGAACTTGTTGGCTTGACCCGCCTCGTCGCGTGCGGCGTTGGTGCTGCTTGCATAAATCGGGGTGGTGAGGTCGTTCGCTTCCCAGGCGTAAAGCACCGCGGGACCGTCGGTATTGAACTGGTCGGATTTGATGGCCCAGGCGATGCCGTCCTGCGCGCCGTTGGAAGACACCGAGAAGCTGGGGCTGGGGAACGCGGTCTGGATGTTGGATTTGCTCGCCGGCGTTTTGTCCATCACGCCGCTGTTGAGCTTGAACAGTTTGGGCACGTCGTTCTCGGCCCAGAAATAGACGTTGCCATTCCAATACGCCGGAGTAGCCCACATGCCGCCGGCGAGCTCGCCGGGTATATCCTCGAGCGCATTCAGGTTCGAGCTCTGGTTGGGGTTGTAGCCGCCCAGGTTGTCGCGGTCCAGCACAACGATGCGGCCTTCCTTGCCAGCCTGCACCAGGACGTGCGGATGTGTCCCCTGCTGATCGGGCACCATCAGCACGCCACCCGAACCCTGGTCGTAGTCGCCATTGTTCAGCGTGTCCTCGTTGTACGAGGAGAAGCCGTCGATCGGAGTGTAGGTGCCGTTGGCGATCTTGAACGCGAGGATGGTCATGCTCAGGTTCTGGCCGGCCTTGAAGGGCGGATATTTGGAAAGCGCGCCGTTGCCGGTAGTCAGAAACATGCGCCCGCCCGGCTCGCCATCGTCGATCGGCATGCCGGCGCCCGCCTCCCAGATTCCCGCGCCGTGGTCGTTGGGAGATAGATTGAGAGCCGCGGTCTGCTTCAGCGTCGTGGCATTGTAGGCGAACAGCCATCCGTGCCAGTTGCCGATGTCGCCGTGCGCGGCAAAACCGAAGTAGAGATAGCCGTTGTAGTAGTCCAGCGCCGAGCGCTGGTTTTCGACAACGGTGTCGAAGGTGATTTTCCCGCCGGAGCTGCCCAGCCCGTCGCCGTCCGCAGTCGCGGTGACCTCTACCGGGCTGCCCGGCTGCTCCGCTCCAGTGATGATGTTCAAGGCATGCAGCCGCGTATGGAAGCTGCTGCCTTCCTGCGTTTGCGCGACCAGGTACATGGTGTCCGTCGCCGGATTGATCACCGGCGTACCGGTGATGCCCACGGTGGGAGCGACGTCGTAGGACCCCGTATATTTGTAGGCCGGAATCGAAGTCGCGCCCGTCGCCGCTCCATGCGCCGTAGACGCCATGCTGGCATACCAGAGCGGCTTGGCACTGCTGCCGCCGTTGGAGTCGGCGTCGAAGGCGTAGACCGAGTCGTTCTCGGTCGCGGCGAAGAGAACATTGTGCACGATCCCGTCTTTCATCTTCAGCCCCGGAACGTAGAGAAGCTGGGCATACACAGTGCTGTCCACGTTGACCGAAAACAACTTGCCGAAGGACTTTGCATTGACGTTGTCGGGCGTCAGGGCGGTTTCGTGCGTGTTCTGCCCGGCGTGTGTGTTGTCGTAGCGCCACGTGGGCACCGTCACCGCAGTGGGAGTCTGCGCAGTGACGCAGCTTGCCGCGAGAAAGGCGAGGCAGAGCCCGGGCGCCGCGGTCCTGGCGAAGTTCGACCTGGCTGAGAAAGAAGATTTCGACAAAGACGGGGAAAGAGACGGCAAACCATTCTCCATGCGGATGCACCTGGCCCGAAAAAGGGCGTAACTATACGTCCTCCGCCGAGCTGGCGGGGAGCGGACATTCGTTAGTTTGTGAAATACAGCAAATCGAGCAACGGCGAGAACGAGCAGGAAGCTCTCGTTCGGCAGGCAGAAAATAGGGTCGTGCCGTGCAATCCGAACCGCGGACCCAAAGATACAGTCCTGTGAGGCAAAACCAGCGCGTAACAGATGGGGCCTTTGCGAGTACGTTCTTCGTGCACTCACACGCTGATCATGTTGGATGGCTCGTGCCCGGCAGACGGTTGCATTGGGGCGGCGCGACGCAGACGCCGGAGAGTTCGGCTGCATCAAAACAATGTATGCACGCCGGCTCGAAAAGTCTGCCCACTCAATCGGCTCGTTTTGACCCCCTTTTCTCTTTCTACATCGGATTGGCATCGATGGGCGCCGGTCTGGCCTGCGCGGCAGCGTTGACGTTCTTCGCTTCAGCCGCCTGCGCCCAGCCGGTTTCGCCGGCCCAGGCGGGCATGGCGTGGCAGGTGCAGGGCGAGTGGCGGGTCGACCGGCGACACGCGACCATTCGCGACGGTGACGCCGTAGAAGTGGGTACGTTGCTGCGCCCGGTCGGCTCGGCCCCCGATCATTCGATCGCCATACTGTTGCCGGACAGCCAGCGGATCTTCTACGAATGCTTTTCTTCGCAAGATTGCTCCAGAGGGTTTCTCGTGCCGAGACTCATGGCCGATCCGGACCCGTTTGCCGTGGAGATGATGGCGCGGGTTCGCGCCGTTCTCGCAAAGGGATCGCGGGGCGCAACCGCGGCTGCTTCCGGTATGCCAAGGCCGATACCGCGCGATGAGGCGATTCTGACGCTCGACTCGGGCAATCGCGCGGAAATCGGCGGGCTGGCGCAAAGCCTTCCGGAGGGACGCTACGTGTGTTACGCGCAACGAATCGATGCCGGCAACTCGGAACCGCTTCGCCTGGCGGTCGAGAAGAGCGCTCCACGGCTCTCGCTGGTGCTTCCGCAAGCGGGAATCTACGAGATAAAGATTCGCGACGATCGTAACGTGCTGCGGATCGATCTATTCGCGGCGGCTGAAACAGCGGATCGCGCCCAGGAACTGGGCCAGCATTTTAGTCGCGCCAAGGCGCTTTTGAGGTCGTGGAACGAGGTCTTCAAGGGCTGGCCGGTTCACGAGCTCTTGCGCGCCTATCTTCAGGGGTTAGTTTTCAACGTGAACTCATCGCGCATTGCGGAGGCCAGTGCGAGCGTGACGGACGGGGTTCACAAAATGGCCCATACGGCGCCCCCCGTGTTCTCGCCTCGGCCGGGATATCAGGGAAGAGACATAGCGGTATCGTTGCAAAGCACGACCGAAGGCGCAACGATCCACTACATGCTGGGCGGAGCCCAGCCGACGGCGACCTCGCCTGTCTACAAGGCGCCCATTATGGTGAAAGCGTCAGGGCTGATGATTGAAGCCTTCGCCAGCGCACCGGGGATGAAAGACAGTCCGGTCGTGACGGGAACATTTTTCGTTCACACCGATTCGGAACACTAGAGAGGGTCCGCAGCAAAGGTCGTTTGGGTCCTCATCGATTCCGATTGTCCGGCTGCAGGTGCACGCCAACTGTCTCGCTGCCTGTGACATCGTCGAAGACCAGGCCGGGCCGCTTTTCATCGCGCGCGCCCGTGAACGAGACGTCGTGCAGGCGGAGCCCGTTCACGTGACGGCAGTAAAGCCCGAATGCCGGCAGGCGTCCGAACATCTTCGCTTCCGGGTACTTTTCGGTCTGCTCGGGAACCGGCCGCGTGCCCCAATCCGCCTTGCCGGATTCCAGATTCTCGACATGGATATCGGAGAGGCTGACGTCTTCGACGGGCAGGCCGGGAAGGCCGGTGATGGAACTGGCAATGACGGAGCCTGTGGCCTGAAGGCCGCTGAACGAGATATTTTTCAGTGGCCCCGCGCTTCCATCCGGGCGGGGAGTGCGATTGCCGCGGCGCACAAAGATGGGAGCCCGTACGCGCTGCATCTGGATTTCGCTGATTTGGACGCCATCGACCCAGCCGCCATCGACCATTTCGATGGCGACGCCTGAGATGATGCGCTGATTGAGAGGAACCTCATCGTTGCGGATGACGCAATTGGAGAAGACGATGTTCTCAAAACCGCTGCGCGTCTCGGTGCCGATCTTCAATCCGTTGCAGCAGCCGGTAACCGAGCAATGGGTGACGGTGACGTTGCGCGTGACGGACGGTTCGCCGAAGGGATTCTCGCTTTTGAGGCAGATGGCATCGTCGGCGGTGGCGATGTCGCAGCCGGAGATGTTGACGTTCTGGCAGCAGGCGATGTCGATGCCATCGACGTTGGGACCGTAGATGGGATTGCGGATTTTGATGCCCTCTATCGTCACCGACTTGCAGGCGACGTGGCGAAACGTACGGCCGCCGGAGTTCATCAATGTAACGTCGCGAATGTCGGTGTTGTTGCACTCGACGAAATCGACCATGGGTGAGGGCCTCGAGAGCGGCTTCCAGTCCTTGGTGATGACGTCGGCCCAGAGTTGATCGGGTCCGGGCGGCTCGCGATGGGTGCGTGTCCAGAAGGCCTGGCCCTGACCGTCGATAGTTCCCGGACCGCCGATGCCGATGTGGTCTTCTCCGCGCGCGAAGACCAGCGAGTAGTGCCTGGCGCCTTCCTTCCCCTCTTGCCCGAGATAGTCGCTCATCTGTGTGCTGCCGAGCAGGGTCGCGCCCGCCGCCAGATACAGAGTTACATTGCTCTTCAAAACAATGGTGCCGGTGAGATAAGTTCCCGGAGCCAGAGTTACCGTGCCCCCGCCGCGCTTGTGGCACTCGTCGATGGTTTCCTGAATGGCGCGGCGGTCGTTCGCCCTGCCGTCTCCGCGGGCGCCGTGCGATCGGGGATCGAAGCCTGCCGGCGGATATCCGAACCCAGGGAAAGCCCGGTCTTCTCCAAAGACGGCGATTGCGGCCGGCGCGGCGGCAAGAAAGGCGCTCTTGCGAAGGAGGGTTCGTCGATGCATCGTTTCCCCTAGGGCCTGTTAACACGATTGGGATGGATGGCGTTCAGCCCCAGCGCACAGCAATCGCGCGCTGGGGACCCCGTCCGCGAAAATCCGGTCAGAACCGGGGCCCCCGCAGACAGGTCTTCGTCTGCGGGGTGGAGACGAGGCCGAGCCCGCGGGCTTTGGCGGCTCCAAGGTCAAGGGCGAGAACAAAGCATGACCGGATTTCCACCCCAGCGACAAAGAACCGTCGCTGGGGACCCCGGATTTTCGCCGCAACCCCGGGCCCCAAACGCGCGAACGTTGCGCGTTTGGGTAGAAGCCGGAGGGACGGGGTCAATTTTCCCGATTTCGTTGTCGCTCGTCGCTAACAGACACCCGGTATGCGTCGCTCCTCGCTTCTAGAACTCGGCAAAATTGGCTCCCGTCGCCGCCATTCCAATCGTGTTAACAGGCCCTAGTTGAGGTCCTTGCCTGGGTTAGATGACTGAAATGCCGTCAGCGGCAGGCAAAAGGGGAACCGGACCAGGGTTTTACCGTGACACTCTTCCTTCGAGGAAGGGGCTCTTCGCAGCATTCAGACGATGTTGCCGGGGTGAGCCTCCGGTTCGTCCGAATCGGTCCCTGCAGCCTTGGGCAAGGGCAGGCGGCCGGTCCAGTTGGCCCAGCCCCATCCCACCACGGTGAAGGAACTGAGTAGGCCGGCAACGGTGCCGATGAGTCGAGGATTGTATTGGATCGACGCGATTCCGGCGACCATCATCGAGATCATCATCATGGTCCAGGTAAAAGTGTCGATGGTGGCGAAGACTCGGCCGCGATAGCGATTGGATATGGTGCGCAGTAGATAGGAGTAATTCAGCACCGAGTTGATGGCCATAACGCTGCGCGAAAGAAAGATGAAGACCAGCGCCACCCCGAGGCGCGGCGCGCGGCTGAAGAGCACGTACGAAGCGCCGTGCACGGCAAAATCGACAAACACGACGAGTTTGTAAGTGGGATATGAGATGCGCCGGCCGAGCCAGTTGGCAAACACCCCTCCCGCCAGGAGGCCCAGCCCGGCACTGCCCCAGATCATCCCGATGCCCGAAGCGCCGTGGTTGAATACGACCTCGCCGAAGAGCGTGAAGAGGATCTGCGCGGCCCCGCCGCCCATGGCCCATCCCACCGAGAGCAGCGCGATGGCCAGGACCAGCGGAACCGAGCGCATGTAGCGCAGTCCCTCGCGGTATTCATGCCAGGGACGGATGCCGGCGTCTTCGGCCTCGACGTGGCGTCCGTGAAATCCTTGCGGCCCTGGAGCGCGCAGGTGCCAGATGCACCAGGCGGAGAATACGAAGGAAAATGCGTTGAAGACGAACGCCCATTTGTAGCCCATGGCTACGACAGTGGCGCCGAGAAAGGCGCCGACCGTCAGGTTCATCCATTGCGTCGTCTGGGTAAGGGAATTGGCGGTATGAATCTCCTCGGAACTGGCGATGGTGGGAAGAATCGCCGAGCGGCCGGCGGTAAAGAACGGTGAAGCAGCCATGAGCAGCGCGCTGAAAACATAGAGCACCCAAACGCGATGCGACGTGAGCGCCAGAATGAAGCCCAGCGCGATGACCGCCCGGGTGAGGTCGCTTGCGATCATGATGCGCTTGCGGTCGAAGCGGTCGAGCAGCACGCCGGCCATGGGCCCAATGGTTACAGCAGGGATAGCGCGGGCCAGCAGAACGCCGGTGACCACCACGCCGGAGTGAGTCAGATCCATGGCTAGTGCGAAGACCGCGATGTTGTTGAAGTTGTCGCCGATCTCGCTGACAATCTGGCCGATCCAGGTGAACCGGTAGTTGCGGTTGCGGCGCAGAAGCTGAAGGAATTCGCCCATCGAGAGGTGGACTCCTGCCCGCGAAAAGGTGCGATGCGAGCGGGGAACGCAGCACTGCCTTCAGCCTAGCAGAAAGAAGTTTAAGCCAATTGCGAAGACGATTACCGCGTCCGCTCCTGGGGCGTCACTTCGGTTCCGCTCTGTTTGAATTCGAATCGGAGGTTCCAAACGCTGGGCACGGCCTGTCCTCCGGATTGCGGGGGCTGGAACCTCCACTGGCGCGACGCGTCGAGAGCCAGCCGGGCGAAGTATTTGCTCGGTCCTTCCGACTCGAAACTCGCATTCGAAACGGCTCCGGTTGCGTCGACCGATGCGCGCACCACCACGGTGACCTTGCCCTGAATGGTTGCGCTCGCCTGCCGCGGCACATCGGGCATGACGCGTTGCAGGACCGATCCTTGCCCGGCAGAGCCAGGGAGAGCCTGAGGCTCGCGGGCGGGAGGTTCTGCGGCCTTCGGAGCCGCAGGTGTCGCAGCCGGTAGAGGCGCGGGTGTTGCCGATTCTGGAGCGGGAGCAACTGAGGTTTGAGGCGCGGATGTTGTTGCGCT
>Ga0335078_10012163_pt1 | contig 12773 bp, 9 predicted proteins | sample Lox_Sample_32_FD_206711 | JGI IMG/M metagenome (GOLD analysis project Ga0335078, IMG submission 206711) | Soil microbial communities from Loxahatchee National Wildlife Refuge, Florida, United States - Lox_Sample_3.2 | ecosystem: Environmental > Terrestrial > Soil > Wetlands | place: USA: Florida... | reverse complement strand
GGCTGGATTATCACGGCGGCGAGAAATATCCGTGCCTCGAACGTGACACCAACCGGCTGGATTTGCTGGATGAAATCATTCGGCCACTGACACCGGAGTCGGCTGCAAAATCGGACGCCCAAAAGTGAGCCGATTCCCTTGACGCGCCGCCTGGTGATTCAAAAAGCCGGACCTCATCGCTGGATGGAGATCGGCTTCCAGCTTGTCGCCACTTAACCGGAGTCCAACCGTACGCCCGACCGGCGTTTGGGGGCAACGCAGAACCCATTTACTTTTTCAATGTTCCTCAAAAATTATTCAATTCGTTCACTAAATTTGATTTTGCGATAATGCAGTGCATGAACCAAAGCGTGTCAGGTCCCAAACCGGCATTTCACAAACGCCTTGAGCGCCTGTTGCTGTTTTGCGCCGGGTTTTACCTGTTGATTTGTGCCGGGTGCGCTACTTTTCAACGCCGGTTGATTTATTTTCCTCCGAAATTTACTTCCGCCCAGGTAGATCAATTTGCCGCCTCGGCAAGGCTTGAACGCTGGGAAAACGCTTCCGGCCAGGCCATCGGCATGAAGCGCCTCTTTGCTGAACAGCCGGCACGGGGTCGGGTATTGATCGTGTATGGCAATGGCAGTTGCGCGACGGGATGTGCTCACTACGCGGACGCCATCCAGGGAGTTGCGCCTTTCGACGTGTTCATCGTCGAATATCCGGGTTATGCAGATCGTCCAGGTTCGCCGAGCCAAAAGAGCTTGTTCCGTGCGGCGGACGAGGCATTTCAACTCCTGGCCACCAACGGGCCGGTTTACCTGGTGGGCGAGTCACTCGGCACCGGTGTCGCTGCGTATCTGGCCGGCACTTATCCCGACAAGGTTGCCGGCGTGATTCTGTTCGCGCCTTACAACCGGCTGACGGATGTTGCCCAGGCGCACCTGCCACTGCTGCCGGTGCATTGGCTGCTTGTTGACCGCTTTCCTTCGGAAGATTACCTGCGCAACTATCACGGCCCGGTCGCGATGCTGGTGGCCGGCGAGGACCGGGTTGTGCCGGAAAAATTCGGCCGGCGGCTTTACGATAGCTACACCGGACCGAAGCGGCTCTGGGAATTTCCCATGGACAATCATGGTTCAATCATGGAACGGCAGCCAAACGTCTGGAAACAAATCAACGCATTTCTGCAAGCCAACCAGTCCATTCAAGGAAAGGAATAAATCAGGAATTTGCTTGTACCGGGGCGCAGCCGGAATCAAGCACGCGAAAGTCGAAGTGGAGAGGAAAATTCAGAAGGCGGCGAAGAAAACTCCATTTGCTTTTTTGCACCCGCAACCAACCGTCAGTCAACCGAACGAACAACTTTTGACTTCCGTCCGTCTTAACCAGTGCAGTAAGGTTGCGCCATAAAACGCCAAATTTCCATGAGGCCACATCTCGCTTGCACGCTGTTGTTTCCTCTCGCGGTCATTTGCATCGCCGGTTCTGCCGTTTGCGCACGGGGAGCGGATGCTGCGACGAATAATGAACCGGCGCGCGTCGCTCCGCTCCCTCGCACCGATGCCCACGGCAATCCGCTGCGCCGCGCGCCGACCGGTCATATCTCGAACTACGACGAGTCCAAAGTCGGCACTTACGTATTGCCCGACCCGCTCGTTTTGCAGAATGGACAACCCGTGCGCGATGCCAAAACCTGGTTCAAAAAACGCCGGCCGGAATTGCTGACGATTTACGACACGGAAATTTACGGCCGCGTACCGGCCAACGCTCCGAAGCCGACTTTCATGGTCGTTGAGAACGACACGAATGCTCTCGGCGGTTTTGCAATTCACAGACACGTCGAGATTCGGTTCGGCAAGGGAACCAACGCGCCGGTCGCGCACTTGCACATGTATCTGCCGCCCGATGCGACGGAGCCTGTGCCGTTGCTCCTGCACATCGTTTTCTTTTCCAACCCGCCTTTCCCCGATGGAACCACGAACGCGGGCGCGGCTGCTCCGTTCCGGCGACCTGGATTCAGCGAAGGCGGCCCCATCACAAATATTTTTGCGCGCGGTTACGGCTACGCCACATTTCGTTATACTGACATCCAGCCGGACAATTCGAACACTTATCATTCCGGCGTCATCGGCCTGACGCTCAAGCCCGGCCAGGCCAGGCCCAAGCCGGATGAATGGGGCACCATCAGCGCGTGGGCCTGGGGCGCGAGCCGTGTGCTGGATTATCTGGAAAAGGACCGGTCGGTGGATGCCAGGCGCGTTGCGCTCATCGGCCATTCGCGTCTGGGCAAAACCGTTTTGGTGGCGGGTGCGCGTGACCCGCGGTTCGCGCTGATTTATTCCAGTTGCGCCGGTGAAATGGGTTCCTCGCTCGCCCGACGCGATTACGGTGAAACGATTGACGACATGGCCGCGAATTTTCCGTGGCAGTTCGCCGGCAACTTCCAGAAATACTCCGGCCACTGGCAGGAAAAGTCACCCTCTCCCCCCTCCACCCCCCTCACCCGAAGGCAAAAATTTGGTGAGGAGGGAGGACGGGAGGGGGGAGAGGGTCAAATAAATCTGCCGGTGGATACGCACGAAATCATTGCCCTGAACGCGCCGCACCCGGTGTTCATCGGCGGAGGCACGGGAGACCAATGGTCGGACCCGCGTGGCGAATTTCTGGCTGAGGTGGCTGCCGGCTCGGTTTACCGACTCGTTGGCAGGCAGGGCCTCGATGTGACCAACGGCCCGCCGATTGACACGCCGCTCATCAATGGTGACCTCGGATTTCATTATCACACCGGCGGACACACCATCACGTTGTCCGACTGGAACGCGTTTCTCGACTTCGCCGACAAATATTTCAAATCGGCCAGCGCGAAATAAATTCCATGCCGCATTGCTACATTTCAATGAGCCTTGCGACCTGCCGCAAGGTTTTGGACTGCGCCAGCCCTCTGGCGCTTTTGGACAGTAACCGGTCGTGCGACAGCGGCAGAGGTCTGCCGCACTCCAAGACGCTATCGCGTTCAACGAGTCGTTTGCCAGTTCACAGTCTCAATGCTCGCTTCGTGTATTGTCCAAACTCCAACCCCGCCAAATGATGCGCCGCATCCTTTCCCTTCTGGCCGTGTTGTGCGTGGTTGGTTCGGTCCGCGCGGAAAAACTTTCGCCCGTCCGGGTTGAAGCGCTTACCTGCGAACATCTCGTCAATCCCGTCGGGATTGGTAATCGGCAACCGCGCTTGTCTTGGAAGTTGCGCTCCAACCGTGAAGGCGAAGTTCAAACGGCGTGGGAAATCCGTGCCGCATCTTCAACCGCTGGACTCAAGGCCGCGTCGCCCGACCTCTGGGATTCCGGGAAAATTGATTCGGACCAGTCTGTTCTAGTTCCGTGGGCGGGCAAACCGCTCGGTTCGCGTTCACAGGTTTTCTGGCAGGTCCGCGTTTGGGATAGATACGGTCACCCGACCGCCTGGAGCGACGTAGCTTCGTTCGAGTTGGGATTGCTGGACACTGCCAGTGAGTGGAAGGGGAGATGGATTACCGCCGATTTACCGCGATGTGACATCGAGCAATCCAATTTGGGAAAAGCGTCGTGGATCAATGCCGGTTCGACCGCCAACCAGCCCGCGGCCGTCCGCTTGGCCGTCAATCTTCCGATGAACGCGTTCGTTCGCAGTGCAGTGGTGGACGCGGCGGCGGACGGACGCATTACGATTTATGTGAACGGTCACTCTACGCAGGAGGGTTTTACCAGCCTGACGGCGCCGTTGCGCGCGGAAGTGTGGAATCAATTGTCGCCTGGCAGAAACATCATTGCCATTGGTTCCGCCGCAGTGCGAGGCAACATCCGCCACGACCGCGGCGAGGCTGGCCGGAACGCCATCGCAGCGCGCGTCCTCATCGAATTTCAGAATGGCCGGCACCTTGAGTTTAACACCGGCAGCTCCTCGAATGCCGTTGAAAACGCTGGCATCCCTGCGGGCGCACTGCACGACTCGAAGAACCCGCCGGCAAAGATGCCGGCGCTCCCAGGCTCGTGGAAGGCCGCCGTGGCTCCCGATGGCGATTGGTTTGCGACAAATTTCGATGATTCCACCTGGCCGGCGGCGACTGTCCTTGCACCTTATTCCGCGCAACCGTCCAAATATTGCAACACCACCATCGGGCCGGGCCGTTACTTGCGACGCAATTTCGTGGTGAACAAGCCGATTGCCAGGGCGCGACTCTACGCCACGGCGTTGGGAGTTTACGAAGCCTCCATCAACGGCCAGCGCGTCAGCGATGATTTGCTCGCGCCCGGCTGGACCGATTACCGGAAGCGTGTGATGGTCCAGACCTACGACGTCACCAGGCTGATTCATTCCGGCCAGAACGCCGTGGGCGCGGTGCTCGGCGACGGCTGGTATGCGGGTCGGCTCGGTTGGATGGGCCTCGCGCAATACGGCGCAGTCCCGTCCTTCAACGCTCAACTTGAAATCACCTACGCCGACGGCACCGAGGACGTCGTCGCCACCGACGATTCGTGGAGGGCCGGGCCGGGCGAAATTGTCGGCGCGGACGAGCAATGGGGCGAAGTGGACAACGCGCAAAAGGCCGTCAAAAACTGGGACCGGCCGAATTGCGACGAATCCACTTGGACAAATGCCGTCATCACTGAACACTCCGTTGCGCTCGTCCCGCAACTCGGCCCGCCGGTGCGCGCGTTGATGGAACTCGCGCCGCAAAAAATCACCGCGCGTGGCGGCGACGTCCTCGTCGCCAAACGAGGCGGCGGGGGCGCCGCCACTCACACGTGGATTGTGGATTTCGGGCAAAACCTCGTCGGCCACGTGCGGCTGACGGTGCCTTCAGTGGCACGGGCGTCTCGCCCGTCCGTTTCGGATAATCCCGGCCCGCTTGAAACTCACGAGCGAGACGCCCGTGCCACTACGATCACGGTGCGCCACGCTGAGACCATCAATTCCGACGGCTCGCTCTACGCCGAAAATCTCCGGACGGCGCTGGCCACCGACAAGTTCACGCTCGCAGGAACTGGCCGTGAAACCTTTGAACCGCACTTCACCTTCCACGGTTTTCGTTACGTCGAAATCGCCGGTTATCCTGGCACGCTGAAACCAGACGACCTCCGCGCCATCGTCGTGGGTTCCGATTGTCCGCCGACGGGGACTTTCACGAGCTCCAACCCCGATTTAAACCGGCTTTATGAAAACATCGTCTGGAGCCAGCGCGGCAATTTCCTGAGCGTGCCGACGGATTGTCCGCAACGCGACGAACGCATGGGCTGGATGGGCGATGCGCAGGTGTTCGCGCCCACCGCCGCGCACAACGCCGACGTCGCCGCCTTCTTCACCAAGTGGCTGGTGGACGTGGACGACGGCCAGGGCACCAACGGCGATTTCGCCGACGTCTCGCCGCGCGTCGCCCGCCCACAACCGGCCATGCCCGTCTGGGGCGACGCCGGCGTCATCATCCCGTGGGTGATGTTCGAGACCTACGGCGACATTTCATTTCTCGCGGACAATTATCCGTTCATGGCGCGCTGGGTGGATTTCAGCAAGGAACGCGCACTTCACCCGCGGCCCAGTCCCTTTGCCCGGATTCCGTTGGACCAGCAGACCAATTTCGCCGGCCGCCTCATCCTGAATGGCGGCGTCGGCGACCATCTCGCCGTCGCGCGCACGCCCACCGAAGTCGTGGACACCGCTTACTTCGCGCATTCGGCGGAATTGGTGGCCAAAGCCGCCGCGCTTCTCGGCAAGACCGACGACGCGGCCAAATACGACAAATTATTCAACGACATCAAGGCCGCGTTCAACGACGCCTTCGTCTCCACGAATGGCGTGATTCAAGGCGACACGCAGACCGGCTACATCCTCGCGCTGCAATTCGGCCTGTTGCCCGAAAATCTGCGCGCCGCCGCCGCGCAACGCCTCGCCGACAACGTCGCCGCGCACGGCCACGTCACCGGCGGCTTCGTCGGCAACGGATTGATTTGCCCCACGCTCACGCAAATCGGACGGCCCGACCTCGCGTGGGAACTCGTCCTTACCAACACCTATCCGTCGTGGCTGTTCTCGGTGAAGAACGGCGCCACCACGATTTGGGAGCGCTGGGACGGCTGGACGCCCGAGCGTGGCTTCCAGGATTCCTCGATGAATTCCTTCAACCACTACTCGCTCGGCTCCGTCGGCGCGTGGCTTTACTCCGACGCGGCGGGCATCCGGCCCGACAACGCCAGCCCCGGCTACAAACATTTCATCCTCGCGCCGCAGTTCACCACCCGGCTCAAGCACGTCCGGGCCACGTTCGACTCACCCTACGGCGTCATCGCCTCTGGCTGGCGGGTGAAGAAGAATAAAATCTTCTACAACGTCACCATCCCGCCGAACAGTTCTGCCACGCTGGAATTGCCGGTGCCGCCCCTGGAAGTTCGTCAATCCGGCCAGCCACTCAATTTGCCGGACGATGCTGTGACCAAACTTCCGCTAGCGGCCGGAACTTATCATTTTTCGCTGCCGGCCAATTTGATTCGGTAAATACGGTGCAGAAATCCTATGGACAAATCCGAAAGGCGGGAATACGGTCGCATCTGTGAAGAAAATCGAGCGCCACTCTTTCAGCGAGATAGCAGGCTAGCTCTCACATGAAGTCACCCGAAGTATATTCGCTACTGAAATCTGAACTCGCGCCGTGGTTCAAGTCGGCGGGATTCAGACAGGCTAGGGGACTTCTTGGCTGGTCTCGCCCTCACGGTGATGCACACATCGTTGTTTGGTGTCAGATTTCTCGGGACGGTTGGGATTTATTCGCCGGCTCGAAGTTTGTTGTCGAGCTCCAGCGTTCATCTGAGCCGGTGATCGGCGGTGGTCATGCACGTAGGCAACGTTTTGCATTGTTTCTTTCGTCGGAGGAGCGGGAAGAAGTTCGCAAGATTCAGAATGAGATTATTGCAGGGTTTCGTCGTCCACCGGCGAGCCATCCGGCCTTACACGTTTCGCAACAGGTCACTGACTCGTATCTTGCGCAGTTTAAGCCAATCAGCGAGCCTTATTCAGAACGGCATGACATCTGGTTTCGTTACGCAGCACCGGAGCATATCACTCGTTGGACGCAGTTCATTGTTGGTAAGCTACCTAGATGTATTAGAACGGTCGAAGAGTGGGCTATCACCGCGCCCCCAAAATTATCCACCGCGGTTTGAGGCTGCAAATTTTAGAAACTAATTTCAAAGGACTGAACTCCATCCCTACGACTCTTCTGACCACCGTCAGCCTGTAAAGCTCACGCCGTGAACTTGAAAATTCAAAACGGAAAAGCGTCGGTCGGCAGGCCAATTCGCATTGACGATTCCATTGGCGGGGTGTTTATTCAGGAGAAGCCAGATGGTCGTTTTTGTTTAAGCCAATCGTTGTGTCAACCTCCCTGCCCATGCCCGAAGAAAACATGAGTGATGTCACCCGGGTGTTGCAGGCCATCAAGCGCGGTGACGGCCAGGCGTCGGAGGTATTATTGCCGCTGGTTTATGGCGAATTGCGCAAGCTCGCCGCGGCCCGGATGGCGCAGGAGGCGGCCGGCCAGACGTTGCAGGCCACCGCGTTGGTGCATGAAGCCTGGCTTCGGATGGTGGACGCGGGCGAACGCACCTGGGAGAATCGCGCCCATTTCTTCGGCGCCGCCGCCGAGGCGATGCGGCGTATCCTGATTGAAAACGCGCGGCGCAAATCCCGGTTGAAACGCGGCGGCGGCCAATTGCGCGTGGACATTGACGAGTTGAACCTGGCGGCAGCCACGCCGGACGACAAAATCCTGCTGATGGACGATGCGCTGGAGCGGTTGGAGGCCGAAGACCCGGAGAAGGCGCGGATTGTCGTCCTCAAATTTTTTGGCGGCCTGACGAACCAGGACGTAGCCAAAAGCCTGGGGGTGGCCGAACGCACCATCGAACGGCAATGGGCTTATGCGAAGGCATGGCTGTTTCAAAACATCCGCAACCAACGGTGACGCATGACAAAAGCACCCGGGCAGGTGGAAGCAATATTTGCTGCGGCGCGACAACTCACCAGCCCCGCTGCCCGCCGGGCGTTTCTGGATCAGGCTTGTGCTGAAGATGCCGAGCTGCGCGCGCGGGTAGAGGCGTTGCTGGACGCTGAAACGGACGCCGAAAAATTCTTCAGCGAAATCGCGCCGTTCGCCGCTTCCGCCCGACCGGAATCGAAATCGCCGGAAACCCAGGCGGGTTTTTCGGAAGCCGGTCTGCGTGCGGAAGCGTCGGTGCCGGTCGAAGGTCCGGGCAGCCGGATTGACCGCTACAAGCTGCTTCAGAAAATCGGCGAAGGCGGCTGTGGTGTGGTGTATATGGCCGAGCAGGACAAGCCGGTCCATCGCCGCGTCGCGTTCAAGATCATCAAGCTGGGCATGGACACCAAGAGCGTCATTGCCCGTTTCGACGCCGAGCGTCAGGCGCTGGCGATGATGGATCACCCGAATATCGCCCGGGTGCTGGACGCGGGTGCAACGGAAACCGGACGGCCTTACTTTGTGATGGAACTGGTGCGCGGCGTCAAGATTACGGACTACTGTGACCAGAACCACCTCGACACCCGGCAGCGATTGGATTTGTTCATTCAGGTTTGTCACGCCATCCAGCATGCGCATCAAAAAGGAGTCATTCACCGTGACATCAAGCCGTCCAACATTCTGGTCACGCTGCACGACGGTTTGCCGGTGCCGAAGGTGATTGATTTCGGCATTGCCAAGGCCATCGAGGGCAAGTTGACCGACCAGACCCTTTTCACCGCTTACGAACAGGTCATCGGCACCCCCGCTTACATGAGTCCCGAGCAGGCGGAGATGAGCGGATTGGACATTGACACGCGGAGTGACATTTACAGTCTGGGGGTGCTGTTGTATGAACTGCTGACCGGGCATACGCCATTCGATCCCAAGAAACTGCTTCAGTCCGGGCTGGAAGAGATGCGCCGCACGTTACGGGAGAAGGAGCCCCAGCGGCCTTCGATTATGCTGACCACGCTGCAGGGCAAGGAACTCTCCGCCATCGCCGAGCAACGCCAGGCCGAGCTGCCCAACCTCCTCTCGCTCTTGCGCGGCGACCTCGACTGGATCGTGATGAAGGCATTGGAAAAGGACCGGCGGCGGCGCTATGAAACCGCCAATGGCCTGGCCATGGACATCAACCGTTATCTCAGCAACGAGCCGGTGGTGGCCCGCCCGCCCAGCCGGCTCTATCGCTTCCAGAAACTGGTCCATCGGAATAAAGTCGTCTTTGCCGCCGGGACCGTCGTGGCGGCCATCCTGGTGATCTGGCTGGGAACTTCCACCTGGCTTTTTCTCATGGAACGAGCAGCCCGCCAGCGGGCGGTGTCCGCCGAACAGCAGCAATCCCGTCTGCGCCAGGAAGCGGAACTGGCGCGGGCCAACGAAGCGGAGTTGCGCCGGCAAGCCGAGGCCCGGGAAAAAATCATTCTGGCGGCCGTACGGGTAAGTCAGGAGAATTTCGACGAGGCGGATAATCTGTTAAACAATCTTTCTCCGATCCTGCCCTCGCTGGAGGGCGCGGCGGTATTTCGTTCGGTCGGTGAATGGCACGCGTTGGAGGGGCGCTGGGAAGCGGCCGCCGCCCGTTTTGCCGTGCTGCTGCAGATGAACAAGTTCGACGGGTGGGACCTGGCCTCCCTGGATTATCTCCGGCGCGGCCCCGTGTTGGTCGAACTCGACGACGTGAACGGTTATGACCAATTCCGCCAGGAAGCCATCGCCCGCTTTGTCGGCATCACCAATCCGGTGGCAGCGGAACGCACGGTCAAAATCAGCCTGCTTCTGCCCGCAAACCGGAAAACCATGGATGCCCTGGCGCCGCTGGCTGAATTGGCGGCAAAAGCATTTGCCAGCGTTGCCAGTGATGATACGAATGCGGAAGCGGTCTTTCAGGCGGCTTGGGGATCCATTTCGGTGGCCCTGGTGGAATATCGCCGGGGTAATTACCTCCAGGCCAGCGAATGGTGCCACCGGTGCCTGGGCTATCCGGGTGACAATCCACCGCGAGTGGCGACCGCCCGGGTCATTCTGGCCATGTCCTGCCATCATCTGGGCCAGACCGAAGAGGCCGTTTCGGAATTGGCTCAAGGCCGGGAAAGTATTCAAGGCAAGTTCAACGACGGCCTGGATGCGGGCAGCGCGGCGCATGGCTTTTGGTTCGACTGGGTATTTGCGCGCATCCTGTTGCGTGAAGCCACGGCATTGATTGAGCCGAAGCCGCCAGCCACCCGCTCCTCCAGTGATAACACGCAGCATCAATTGACGGACGGGTTAAGTCATAACGTTTCGGGATTGATCGGCCGCTTTGGCCGATAATGTTGATTCCGAGGGGGTTCAGGGAAGAAACCCATGCGCGGGAGCCTGCCCGGCTGCAAAAGCGGTTCTCTCATCCTGATCAAATGAAAACTCTCTGTCGGGATTCGCCGGCAGATGGCGCATTACAAGGTACTAAGCCAAAACAAAACCGAGCTGGCAGCGGGTTAAAACTCGACGCCATGTATTTTGTTGTTGTGCCTGAATTACATGTTGCGAGTCCCGAAAGTCATTCTTTTGATTGAATCTTCGCGTGCCTCCGGACGCGCCCTGCTCCGGGGGATTGCTGACTTTTCGCGCCATCATGGACCATGGTCTTTTTCCTGGGAACCCGCAGGATTGGAGAAAGTTCAACCACTGCTCGAAACCGGCGAAGCCGATGGAATCATTCTTCGGGATGTGGCCGGGGTGGAGGAGATCATGGCCTACGGATTGCCGACGGTGGTCGTGGGACACCGTCAAACGGAGTTCCCCGGCGTGGTCAATGTGGTGACCGATTCGGAGACCATCGGGCGCATGGGGGCGGACCACCTGCTGAGTTGCGGGTTCAAACACTTCGCATTCTGCGGCTACGAACGGACGTTGTTGGAGAACACCACCTGGTCGGAAATCCGAAAGGAGTTTTTCTGCAAACGAATCCGGGAGGCGGGTTTTGAGAATCCCCCGCAATACGCCTTGTCCGGCCCGGGCAAGGATTGGTCGAAGGAATGGCGTTTGCTGGCCCACTGGCTGAAGGTGCTGCCCAAGCCGGTAGGCCTAATGTCCTGCAACGACGATTGCGGGCAGCGGGTCATGGAGGTGTGCAAGCTGACCGGACTAATGGTGCCCGACCAGGTGGGCCTGATCGGCGCGGACAACGATGAGGTCGTTTGCGGGCTGACCGACCCGCCGATGTCGAGCATCGCCATCAATTTCGAGCGGGCCGGCTATGAAGCTGCCTCGGCGCTGGACGGGTTGATGCGACAGTCACGAATTGTTTTCCCGAGAATCACGGCCGTGGCTTCGCACGTGGCGGCGCGCCGTTCCACGGACTTTGTGGCGGTGGAAGAACCGCATTTGACGAAGGCCCTGCGACTCATCCGCGACCGGGCGCGCAGCGGGGTCACGGTGGACGAAGTAGCCCGGTCATCCGGGTTGTCGCGGCGCACGTTGGAAAAACGATTCCGCAAACTGTTGGGGCGCTCGGTCCTGGATGAAATCCGGCGCGTACGAACCGATCAAATCGCCCAACTGCTGGTGGAGACGGACCTGCCCGTGGCGCAGATTGCCGATTTGCTCGGGTTTGCCGACACGCAACATATCGCCCGTTATTTCCGGGCCGGCAAACACACCAGCCCGCTCGCCTATCGCAAAGCCTACGGCCCTCCGGGTCAGGTGGAATGGCGTTCGCAAAACGGCGATTCTTTTCCGCAAAGTGGCGTTGTTCCCATGTTACAGCAGAGGTAGATTGAATAAACCATAATTAGTACCTTTAATATGCCTATTCCCCGCAAACGAAATTCGAGAGCGTTCACGTTGATCGAACTTCTGGTGGTCATTGCCATTATTGGCATTCTGGCGGCCCTGCTGTTGCCGGCGTTGGCCCGCGCCAAGGAATCCGGGAGGCGCGCCGTCTGCCGCAGCAATCTCCACCAAATTGGCACGGCGTTACAAATTTATGCAAATGACAACAACAACTTACTCCCGGATTTGAGATATCCGCCATTTACGCAAATTCCGCCCAAGGCATACGGGCTCTGGCCGTGGGATATTGCCGTTGCTTTCTGTGATGCGGCAATTGCCAACGGAGGCAGTCAGGACATATTTTACTGCCCCTCCAACCCCGACTTTGATTGTACCAACACTTGGAATTTTGACCAGCTATACAATGGCGCTAATCCCCCTACATTTCGCATTACCGGCTACATCTGGCTGCTGCCGGGCGCGGGCATGAACGCGGGAGGGTTGCCAGAGGAACCGTATTGGAGAACGAATGTGATTGGCAAGCCGGGGCCTTCCCCAGCCCAAGCCGAAGTGGTTGTTGATGTGGTTGCCCAAGACGAAAGCACCTTCAGTTGGGCTGCGATTACTTCAGTTGGTGGACTTCCGAAGACTGTCGTCCAGCGCACTAATCATTTGCTGGGCACGGCACCGGCAGGAGGCAACGAACTGTATGAAGATAATCACATCGAATGGCGTAGTTTCATTACGATGTATAATAAGGGTCATCCCGCCAACGTCTTTGGAAATAATCCGCGCTATCTTTTCTAAGAAGCACCAAACCACAGGAACAATTGGCAAAACTAACGTCTCGAACATCAACTCTAGCAACAAAAGAAAGGCAATCATTATGAAGTTAAAGAAATTGTATTATGGCGCTGCTGCCATCCTGGCAGTGTGTTTGACTCAAAGTGTTTTAGCCTGGCCCGATATGGCGTGGATGAATTACGCCGGT
>Ga0335078_10012161_pt1 | contig 12774 bp, 11 predicted proteins | sample Lox_Sample_32_FD_206711 | JGI IMG/M metagenome (GOLD analysis project Ga0335078, IMG submission 206711) | Soil microbial communities from Loxahatchee National Wildlife Refuge, Florida, United States - Lox_Sample_3.2 | ecosystem: Environmental > Terrestrial > Soil > Wetlands | place: USA... | reverse complement strand
AATGGAAGCCACCAAGACGCATGAGCTTGCGAAAACAGAGCGCTGGAGGCCTGCTAGGTGATCTAGCGCATTCGCATCGATGACATCCAGCGGGACCACGCTTCCAGTCAGTCCGGCGCCTGCCCCCGGATGAACGGCTTCGTTGAGCCAGCCTTTAGCGAGTCTTAGCTCTTCCACGGCCTCCGACGCGATTCCGGAGGGCTCCGCCGCAACCCGGGCTTTGGCATAGTTAAGGTAATAGTCCAACTCCCTGTGGGCACAGTATTCGACGGGGTCTTTCTCATCTCTTGTGAACCCATGCGTGGGGTTCGCCCTGAACGCCTCCCACTCAATACGATGGTCGGAAAAGTATACGTCCCAAACAATAAGCTCCATGAATCGCCTGAGCTCTATCTTCGCTGGGCCGAGCTGCCGGGTGCTGACAAGCAGCGGTACGCCCTTCACGATTGCCCTGGCAGCGTGAGGCGGAGGACGCGTACTCAGGCGAAGAAGTTTGGAGAGGATGCAGTCCGCCGCCAGTGAGATGCGGTACACCTTCCTGAACCCAGCAGACGCCTTAAGCTGCTTGTGGGCTTTGGCTATCTCTGCCGCAACATCGTCGATGAAAGCCTCTGCAAGGCTCTGGATTTGGAAAGTGTGGGGTAGCGGGCCGGCCATTACTGCCCTTTGCGGATGACGCCTACCCACCCCTCGGTTTGCGCGTCCGCAGCTTTGAGGCGCAACGCGGAAACCATGCGGTCTCTCTCGTCATTGGGCATGCGGCTCATAAGATTCGCCGCGCGACGAATTACACGTTCGCGCGCGTCTTTTGCCTTGAATGGCACGGAAACTCCAACCGACCGGCACGCACCTTGAATCTGGTTTTTGTCTAGCCGCTCGAAGGCCTTCGTAAGCTCCCTCGCCAGCCCATCGGCGGCACCCTTGGGCTTTCTCGCGTCAAACTCCGTCGGGGCCCCACCTCCTGTCGCTTGCCGTGTAGTGTTGGCTCTTCTGGGCGATGACGCCCTCTCAGCGGCGAGCGCGTCTAGCGCTGTCCGCAAGTTCTGGGGGATACTCGGCGAATTCGCAACCCGGCGCAGTTCCTCCTCGGTAGCGATGCTGAGCAGGTGATGGACTTGGCTGAGAATTTTATGTTCAATATCTCTCATGGCGGTGTGAGCTGTGCGATCCGACTCTTCATTTCTGCGGCTATCTTGCCGACAGCAGCCCTGGGCCCGGCCTGTGCATAAGCGGTCTTGTGTATCGGGGTCTGGTTTTGCACCGAACGGATGAACGAGTTGGAGAAATCCAACGACGCCGCAAATACGTACTCCTTCTGCTGCTTGGCCGTCTTGTCGACCTGCACCATGCAATTCGCCTCGACGGGTGAAGAACCCATGACCTGCGTGAACGTGATCCCGAGAGTTTTCACATTATGAGGGTCGTTACAGTTGGACCGAAAGTCATCGATGGTATTCATGACGTTGACGAATCCCAAAATGGAAAATCGGTCCGGCCGCACTGGGACAAGCACAAAGTCAGAGCTCGTAAGCGCCATGGTTGTCAGCACCGAATCCGTCGGGGCGCAATCGATAAAAACGTAGTCGTACTTATCGCGTATCTTCGACAGCAACTTCTCCAGCCGGTAATCCATCTGGGCCGGGTTCTTCACAACCCAACCTAAAGCGAGTTCGGACGGCAGCAAGTCGAAACGTGCGTTAGCATTGCTCTCGACCGTATGAAGCGCTGTTGCTGGCTCCTTCTTCGACCGCTTCCCCTGCTGCAGCCGCAACTCGGGCTGGTCTATCAGCAGGTCGGCGATCGTTCCGCGGGCCTTCCTGTGTTTGTCAAATGCGTCAAAATCCATGACGTACTGGGTGGCGTTGAACTGGGGATCGAGATCAACAAGGAGCACGTTCTTCTCCTCGTTGTCAAACAGGTGCCAAGCCAGGTTAACAGCCAGCGTGGTCTTGCCCACACCGCCCTTCATGTTCAGGAGTGAAACTGTATAAGCCATTCGGAATTCCAGCCGGGATGCTTAAGACCCTACGGCTGCCGGCTTTCGTAGCACCGCCAGCGGTCTACCGCAAGTATGTTTTGTGCACCACAAATCGGCGTCAGAACAGCTTATTTGAACTTCGGGTGTTCTGCACCCCCGCCAGTTGAAACAGGCTCTTCCGACCCCAATCCGAACGCAAATTGCGAGCACTGCAAGTCTTCCCATTTGATGCGCGGATGGCTTCAGAACAACACTCAGCAGGCTTGAACCGGTCGGCGAATCAAAACGGCCCCTTTGGCAAACGCCAATCGCGATTGAAGGGCGGCTTTACCTTCGGGGGCAGGACATCCTTCGGCCAATCGGCCGCATGTTGGGCGCGCTCTTCGTCGTTCGCGTAGTAGCGCAACCAGAGTCGCATGTCGTCCTCGCCCCAACCGCCGAGGAAATCATGAAACCAGGCGGCACGCGGGCTTCGTCCGGGCAGATGCGCGGGTTCGCGCAGGCCATGTTGCCAGAGGCTGCTGTAAAGCTCGCCATCGCTTAAGTGATCCGTGTGCAGGACATAGAAGCCGCGCAAGGCGAGATTGTGCAACAGTTCCCAGAGGATGGGTGTCAGGGTTGCCTCGGTGATTTCAGCCGGCGGCAGCAGGGAAATGCTTTCTTTTGCCAATTCCTGCGCGGGCGGTGTCCAACTGTCCGGCTCACTGGCGCGAAGCTGGGCCTCGAAAGCCGTATCGGATGGGTCGGAACGGGGGAATCCGGTCTTGGCAGTGGCTATTTCACCGTCAATCCTGGCAAGGCCGAGCGGATCGGCTTCGTCATCTTCCGGCGGATCATCCTCGCCCGGCAGGCAGCCGGCGTGGGCTTCCAGCGGAATTGGCGGCACGGGGAGAAAGCGGTCGCGGTCGTACGGCGGGTCCTCGTGCGGCGGGAAAACAAACTCCGAATCGCTGGAACGCCAAAACGCTTGATCTGCTTCATCGGCATAGTAGCGCAACCAGATTTCTTCGTGTGTCATCTCCCGGGCGTTGAACTCCGCGATGATCGTCGTGGTATTGGTCTCGGCTTCGGGCGGGATGTCGGCAGTCGGTTCGTCGAGCCATTCCTCCCACAGCAGCGTATAAAGCTCGCGGTCGCTCAGGTGGTCTGTGCTGTAAAAGAAAAAGCGACGGGCGGCGGCAGCGTAGAGCCACTCCCAGAGCCGGCCAGGCAATTGCCGGTCGTCTAGTTCAGATGGTGGCAATGGAGCGTAGCCGTAGCGGGCAAAGATTTCACGCGGCGAACGCCATGGAAAAGCCTCGGCGGGATCAACCAAGTCCGGAGTGTCGGCAGCCATGAATGGTTTTTAGACCATTACGGGGAATTGGGCCACGCCAATGTTTATCCTCGAGGACTGTGACAGGCCTGGTTCGGCCAGGGCCGTCAGAACAAGGGCTCCCCGCTGGCCTCGCGCACCTGACCGGCTCCGTTCCTCAAATCACCTCATCCGCGCTTTCCGCCACGGACTTCCCTGGCAACCATTGCCTCTCCGCTCGGTTCGGGATACCGGGCACTGCCCCGGTGCAACCGGGTCCTTCCGGCAACCTTCAGCCCCAGCGCATCAGAAACCTCGATCAGTCTCCGCAGGCTTGCCGAGGCGTAATCCTCCGCCTCGTAGCGCTGAATCTGCTGCTCCTTGAGTCCCATTCTCTCGGCCAATTGGCGCTGAGACAGGCCCAGGGCGATCCGCGCCTTGATCAACAGGCTCGGCAGATCGCTCAGGCTGCCCGCCTCCAGGTTTCGGACGCTCCCGGTTTTGAGGGATTCATACTCTCGCAACTGCTCAGAAATGACCTCGCTCTCGCTCTGGAGCGCTTCCAGTTGGGCTTTTGCCAAAGCCCGGTCTCCGTCCAGAGCGCTGGTGGCCTCAGTCATATCGAACTGCCTGATTGCCTCACACAGTTTCTCCAACTCGGTTTTGCCGATCCTGTATTGTCGTTCATTTGTAATCATAAGTCTCACCTCGCGCGGTGCTATGGGCTTCTCCTCAATGCACCCGGATAATCCCTTTTGGCTTGCCCGTGTATTTGTCTCTTTGAAAGTAGTCGAGAAAGAATGCCCCCGGGGCAGCCATCGCGTTCAGGGGAAAGAACTCGCCGCCATACTTTCTTTTTTGCGCTTCCCGCCGGTTCGAAAAGTCCAGCAAGACCGGATCAAGCTTTGAGGAGTCCACACCTGCCGGAACCCAGCAGGCGTCGAAATCGCCGGGTTCCTTCTTCTCCCCAACGAAACTGCCATCCAGCAGGACGCTTGGGCAACCGGCTGCGGTCAGACCCTGGAACCCGCGCTTGAAACCCTCAAACAGCAATTGGCGCCTTTCGGTTGTCGCGTACCTCAGCCTGACCTCTTCCAATGACGCGTCGTGTATCCCAGGAGGAAGCACCTTCCAGGGACCGCCGATGTCAACCAGATCAGGTATCACCACACAACAATACTGTTGTGTTAGCTGGGCGTCAAGCCGATTGCGCAGATTCTTTTCGGTGGATTGCTCTCTCGGGGTCAGACGCGCTTGTTTTAAGGGTGGCAGTGGAGCACTTGGAGCGCCGGAGGCGAGGGGAGGAGCGGGAGCGGAGGGGGGAAAAGCTAAAGGCTGAAGGCTAAAAGGCGCGGTCCCAAGCTGAGGGGCTCTGCGGGCGGGATTAGTAGTCCTTCCATTTGCGGGTTGGCAGGGAGAGGGGGATGAGTATTCTGCTGCTGTGGTTTCCGCTCATGACAAAGCAATCATCGCGGCCTTGGCTCCCCGCTACGGCGCCGCTGCCGTCTGGTTGTTCGGGTCCAGTGCCGACCGGCGCCGCCGGGGCCGGGACCTCGATCTGGCCGTGGAGGGCGCGGCGCCCGCACATTTCTTCCAGTTCGTGGGAGACCTGATGGTGTCGCTTTCACAACCGGTGGATGTCATTGCGCTGGAGAAGCCCTCGAAGCTTAATGCGCTGATTCGGCGGGACGGGATCCGGATCTATGGCCAACGAATGGGCGAAGCAGCGAAGACGGGGCAGGAAGACACTTGGCGGCCTCTCTGGAGCCACCCGAGGCTACCCTGAGGCTACCTCGAGGCCATCTGGTAGCCAACCGGTAGCCACCCTGGGGCTACCCCGAGGCTACCCCGAGGCTACCCCGGAGCCGGTTGAGGGTTGAGGGTTGAGGGTTGAGAGTGGGGGGGAAAGAGCCCTTCCCCCGAAGAATTGGACACGCATTATTGGGTTTGAGCCCTTCCTCGCCAGGGATGCGATTCAGGGGAGGGGTGAGCTAGAACTGGCGGACTACTTCGGCACGACCCAGACGTTGCGGAAGAAGACCGGGTTGCCGTGGCCTTGGAGCTGGAGCGGCCCGCCGTTCGGGGTTTCCCGAATGCCGCCCGGCGTAGGACCTTTCAAGTCCACGTGGTCCAGGACGGTCACGCCGTTGTGCCGGAGGGTGACGACGGCGTCTTTGACTTTCTTGCCGGCCTCATCGTACTTCGCGGCGGTGAAATCCACGTCGTAAGTCTGCCAGGTCAGCGGCGGATAGCACATGTTCACCGAGGGCGCCGTCTGCGAGTAAATGGCGCCGCATTCGTTGTCCAGTCCCTTGAGGCCGAAGGAATCGAGCACCTGAATTTCGTAGCGGTCCTGGAGATAAACGCCGCTATTGGCGCGTTCCTGGCCGCGGGCAAAGGGCTTGAACGGCAGATAGAACTCGACGTGGGCGGTGAAATTGGTGAAGCGCTCCTTGCTCTTGCAGCCGGCCACCAGCCAGTGTTGCGCATTCATGTGCCCGCCGTTCCAGGCGTCGGCGCTGGTGCCGTCGAACAGCACGACCGCATCGGCCGGTGGCTTCGCTCCGAGCGTCGGGCTTTGGCGGACGATCTTTTCCATGGTCCAGGGGCCGCCGTTGTCGGTGGTGATGGTGACTTTGCCGTCCGCCAGTTCGGCACGGTAGCCGTTCGCCCCGGTGAAGACGACCTTGTTGCCCTCGCGTTTGCCGGGCGTCTCGGTCTTCGAGTTCTGGTTCCAGCCGTCACCCGGCAGGCCGCCCTGGTAGGACACCATGCGGAAATTGCCGTTCCCGAGCGCAATGACCTGGATGCCGCCCCAGGAGTTGGTGTATTCGCCCTGGTCGGCGTAGTCCTGGCCCCCAGCGGCGGGAGTCAGGAAGGTCGGTTCGTTGGGTTTCTCGGCCGCGCAAAGGGTTGTGGCCACAGACAGAAGCATGAAGGACAGCAGCATTTTCATAATCAATGGGTCCGCGGATACCGCGGAGTGAATGCAATCAACACCGTGCGGCGCGCGAAGTCAACGGAGGATTGAGCCAGTGCCGGTCTTAACGAGGGCAACAGGGAGGATGGAAGACCCCCTTCCGTAACGTGGAAGCGGGACTTCCGCCCATTAGGGTGACAACTGCGCAGGAGTCCTGGGCCTACGGTTTCTGGCGGTCGCCGGAGTGAGGTGAGAGCCAGCCTTGGCTGCGCAGCCATTCCGCGGCGCGCTGGGGCCAGGTGGTCACCATTTCCTGGGTGGGCCGAAGTCCGTAACCGTGTCCGCCGGTCGGGTAAATATGCAGTTCGAAGGGCACGTTGAACTTGCGCAGGGCAGCGGCATAAAAGAGGCCCGTTTCCACGCGCACCGGGTCATCTTCCGCCATGGCGATGAAAGTCGGCGGCGTGTTCGAGGTGATGGTCAGTTCCGGCGCGATCTTATCATTTTCCTCTTTCACCGTGAGGTAGGCGGGATAAATGAGCAGCGTAAAATCCGGGCGGCAGTTGACTGCGTCCGCTTCGTCAGTGGCTGGGTAAGCGCGCTGGTCATCGCTATTGCTCAGCACCGCCGCAAGGTGCCCGCCCGCTGAAAAGCCGATGACACCAATCCGCTTCGGGTCAATGCCGTACGCTCTGGACTGATGCCGCAACAGACCCAGGGCGCGTTGCGCATCCTGCAAGGGCGGCACATGCTTTTCAAGCCCCGGCCGCTTCGGCACGCGATACTTCAGGAGCGCGCCCGTGATGCCCAACGAATTCAGCCATTCGCATATCTCGGTGCCCTCCAAATCCATCGCCAGAATACTATACCCGCCGCCCGGGCACACCATCACAGCGACGCCGGTATCCTTGCCGGCTGGGGGACGATAGAGGGTCAAGGTGGGCTTCGACACATTGCCCAACCGCACCACCGGCTTGCCGGCCACCAGGCCGTCGGTCGGTTTCGTCGTGTCGTGTTCCTCGCCGATCGCCCCTTTATCGCTTGGGGCCGCCCCCGGCCATAGCTCGATCACTTTGGGCGTTTGCGCCGCAGGCAACGAACCGGTGAATTGCCAGGCGAGGCAGGCGCACGCTAAAACCAGTTTCAGGCGAGTCGTCATGCCCCGCATCAAAGCTGCTCCCCCGTCTTCCGTCAAAGACAATTGGCGAGTCCCCGCTTAGCGCCTCGGGCCATGAGGTGGTCGAAAGCTGAAAAGAGCCTGCCATGACTCCCGCGAGGTTGCCGAGCGGCTATGCATCGGCGAGTATTTGTGCGGTGGCAACTCTATACTTGAAACCAGCTTCAGTGGGCACGCTGGAGGTCGCGATCAGCAGGCTCATTCGAGCCCGTTGTTTGGTCAGTTGGACCGCCTTTTGGGCGGCGCTGTTTTGCGCAACTCCGTGCTTGGTCCTCAAGGCGGAATCGAACACCGGCGCCGGCAAATCCGCCGACTATTGGGCGGTTGAGGATCTCGCGGCGCGTGAGAAGCTGCCGCTGTATCAAGTCATTCCCGCGGCCACACCGGCGGAACTGACTTCCGCCAACGGCTTTCCCAAAGGGAAGACATTCCTGACCTGGGAGAGGTCCCATGGGGACAATAGCGGGATGCGTTACTCGGCGCTGCGTCAGATCAATCGCGGCAACGTCACCAATCTCGCGCCCGCCTGGGTCTATCACTCCCACGATGCGGGCAATGCTTTGGAGTGTAATCCCATCATTGTCCGGGACCTGATGTTCACACCCACGCCGGGAGATGCGGTGGTGGCCGTCAACGCGGCGACCGGCACCGAGTTGTGGCGTTTCAAGCCCGAGGGCCGCCCTGCTTTTCGGGGTCTGATTTATTGGCCCGGGCGGGGCACGGCCAAGGAGCGGGTGATGTTTTGCGCCGGCAAATACCTCTACGCGCTCGACCCGAAAAGCGGCCAACCCGTCGCCGAGTTCGGCGAGGGTGGCAAGACCCTCCTCCCAGGCGTCGCAGAACGTGGATTCGGAGCGGCGACAGCCGCGCCGGTCATTTTCCAGAAGATCATCATCGTGGCCGGGTTCGAGAAGGATGTCTGGGGCTTTGATGTCGCGACCGGGCGTTTGCTCTGGACGTTTCACACGGTTCCGCAACCGGGCGAATTCGGCGCGGACACCTGGGACAAGCCCGAATCCTATGCCGCCAACGACTGGGCCGGCATGGCGCTGGACGAGCAGCGCGGCATCGCTTTCATTACCACCGGCGGACCCAAGCCGAACTTCAACGGCGTGCGGCATCGTGGCCAGAATCTCTTCGCCAATTGCGTGATCGCCCTGGACGCCCGCACCGGCAAGCGGCTGTGGCATTTCCAGGAAGTCCGGCACGACATCTGGGACCTCGATGTTTCGGCCCCGCCCAGCCTGGCGACGATCACGCGCGATGCCCGGCGGGTTGATGTGGTGGCGGCGACGACCAAGATCGGCAACACTCTTCTGCTGGACCGCACCAGCGGCAAACCCATCTTCCCCTTCCGCTTGCGCCGCGCGCCGACCAGCGATGTTCCCGGGGAACAGACCTGGCCGTATCAGCCCGACCCCGAACTGCCCGAGAACTTCTCGAAGCTGGAATTCACCGCCGCCGACCTCACGACCCGCACGGAGGACGCGGCCGAATATGCCCGCACTGTTTTCAAGAGCATGCGCACCGGCTGGTTTCTGCCGTGCGCCGAGGGGCGGCCCACCTTGTACTTTGACATTGATGGCGGCGCGGAATGGACCGGGGCATGCGTGGATGCGGCAACCGGCCGGCTCTATGTGACCGCCAATCACATCGGCTGGGCCATTAGCCTGTTTCGCGACGACGATCCGCCCGACGACCCTAAAGCGCCCAAGACCCCCGGCCAAAAGCTCTTCGAAATAGCGTGCGCCTCCTGCCACGGCACCAATCGTTTGGGGATCGGCCTGTATCCACCGTTGCGCGGGCTGCGGCATCGGATGAGTGAGGCGGCGGTCACCCGCCAAATCCGCGAGGGAAAGAGGCGCTGGTGGATTATCTACTCCTGCGCGACCGCCAGGCGCCAGCGGCGGCGCCTACCGAACGTCCAGTCTATAGCTTCGCCGGCTACCCGCGGTTCTACGACCAAGAAGGCTATCCCGCCAACAAGCCGCCGTGGGGAACACTCAATTGCATTGATTTGAACACCGGCAAACTCGTGTGGAAGAAGCCGCTGGGCGAATACCCGGCATTGGCTGCCAAGGGCATTCCCGTCACGGGCACCGAGAACTACGGCGGCGCCATCGTCACCGCCGGAGGGTTGCTCTTTGTATCGGGCACTCGGGACAACAAGATTCGCGCATTTGACAAAACGACCGGCGAGGAATGTTGGGCCGCGACGCTGCCTTGGGCCGGCAGCGCGGCGCCCGCCACGTATCAAATCCACGGCCGCCAATACGTCGTCGTTCCCGCTACCGGCGTGCTGCACCTGGGCACCCCTCGCGGTGATGCCTGGGTGGCCTTCGCGCTGAGCGATTCCCCTCGACGACCCCAGTGAGTGGGCAGAATGTTCCTCAGTTGTCCGAACCCGTGAACGACATGAGATACCCATTCCTTCTCGCTATCCTGATCGCCGCTCCCTTCGGCCCGTCGGCGGTCGGGCGCGAATACCACGCCGAGCCGTATTCCGGTTCGGACATATTCGCCGACACCTGGGTGGCCACTGATGGCGCTGGACGCACGCTGCCGGGATTCAACGAGTGTGGGCCGCCGAGAACGGACAGGTGGGTGGGGATATTCTATTGGACCTGGCACCGGCCTCAATCGGCCGGGCCAAACGACAACACGAAGCTCATCGCGGCAGCGACCAACGGTGTCGTTCATTGGCCCGAAAACGGCGCGCCCTACCATTGGGGCGAACCGGAACTGGGCTACTACCTCATGACCGATCCATTCGTGCTTCGCAAGCACGCCAGCATGCTCGCCGATGCCGGGATTGATGTGATCCTATTCGACACGACGAACCCGCCTTTTACCTGGAAGGATGAATACGAGGCGTTGTGCCGCGAATACACCGCCATGCGCCGGCAAGGCGCGCACACCCCGGCGATTGCGTTCATTGCGCCGTTTGGTGATCCGCGCCCGGTGACCGACCAACTCTGGCGCGACCTCTATAAACCGGGCCTGTGGAAAGACCTGTGGTTTCTCTGGGAAGGCAAGCCGCTCCTGCTGGCGGACTGGCATTTCATTCAGGACCCCGAGATGCTGGCTTTCTTCACCTTTCGCCGCCCCATGCCCGACTACTGGGTTGGGCCTTCGGGTCTGGACCAATGGAGCTGGCTGGAAGTCAATCCGCAGCACGTCTTCACGAACGCCCAGGGCGAAAGTGAGCAAATGAGCGTCGGGGTAGCGCAGAATGCCCTGCCCCATACCCCCGGTCCGGCCCCGATGAGCGACAAAGCCGGCGCGATGGGCCGGAGCTGGCATGAGGGCAAACGAGACCTCCGCCCCGGCGCGGTGGCGTTAGGACTGAACTTCGAGGAGCAATGGCATCGCGCCCTCGAGATGGATCCAAAGTTCATATTCGTCACCGGCTGGAATGAGTGGATCGCGGGCCGCTACACCCAATGGAGCAAATACACCGATGCGGATTGCTACTATCCCGGCGGCCTGTTTGTGGATGAATACACCCAGGAATACAGCCGCGACTGCGAGCCCATGCGCGGCGGCCACACCGACAATTACTATTATCAACTCGCGAGCTGGGTGCGCCGATACAAGGGCGTGCGGGAACGGCCCTTGGCTGCAGGCCCGAGCCGAATCGTGATAGACGGCGACTTCGCCGATTGGCAGGACGTGAAACCCGAATTCCGCGACACGATTGGCGACACCCTTCACCGCGACCATAAAGGCTATGGCGAGCTGGTGTATCATAACGATACGGGGCGGAACGACTTCGTCCTCTGCAAGTGTGCTTACGATGCGACGAATCTCTATTTCTACGTCCAAACCCTGGCGAAGATTACTCCACGGACCGACACCAACTGGATGCTGCTGTTCCTGGACACCGACCGCAAGGCCGCGACCGGATGGCTCGGCTACGACTATGCCGTGAACCTCGAGGTGCTCGGGGACAAGCAGACGACAATCAAGGCCTGGCGCTCCGGCAGTTGGGAGACCATCGGCGGGATTCCCTACCGTGTCGAGGGCAATGGGCTCGAACTGGCCATCCCGCGAACGCTCATTCAGCAGACGAACAACGCGCCCGCATTCGATTTCCACTGGGCTGACAACATCCAGGGTTTCGGAGACATCTCCGAATTTGGCGTTAATGGCGACAGCGCCCCCAACCGCCGCTGGAATTACCGCTACGAAGTTCTGCAAGCAGACGACCGGAATGCCAACCAGTGGACCCGTTCGGGAGGGCTGGGCAAAACCCCAACCCGCGTCACCGACCGCCTGCCCCTCTCCCACCAGCAGGAGACAGGACTCTGGGTCCAGTACGATCCCATGACTGACGAATTCGAGGGTGGCTCCCTGGATACCAACAAGTGGGTTCGCAACATGGAATGGTGGAAAGGCCGCCCGCCGGCGCTATTCAAAGCCGAAAACGTGACGGTTTCAGGTGGCCAGCTTCAACTCACCATGCGCAAGGAGCCGCTGCCCGACCAACTCCGGGCCGCCGGTTACCACGATTACAGCTCCGCCGCCGTGCACACGAAAGACCGCACCTGCTACGGCTACTTCGAGGTCAAAGCCCGGCCCATGAACTCAGCCGGTTCAAGCTCCTTTTGGTTCCAGCAGGACTCCGTCCCCAACTGGGCAACCGAGATTGATGTCTTTGAGATCGGCGGCAAAGCCCCGCGGCACGAATACAAGTATCACATGAACCTCCACGTCTCGGCTACGCCCACAGAAAAGCGACATTGGTCCATCGGCCAGGACTGGGAGGCACCGTGGAAATTGGCGCAAGACTTCCACGTGTATGGCCTGGAATGGGACAAGGACGATCTCAGGTACTACGTAGATGGCGTCCTCATCCGCCAGGTGCAGAACACCCATTGGCACCAGCCCCTGTATCTGATCTTCGACAGCGAGACCATGCCCGATTGGTTCGGAATGCCCGACGACAAGGACCTTCCCTCCACTTTCTGCATCGAATACGTGCGCGCCTGGAAGCGGAAACCGCCAGAATGACCAGCGGTGAGGCGTGGCGATGTGCCCGCGTTCATACACAAATTGATGAAATTGCCAAATTCTCACTCGGCCCCCTCTTTCCTGGTCATCTGCCGGGGTTGTCTTGACCTCACGAAGAAGGACCAGACTCAGTATAAGTGATGCAGAATAAGTAACTTACGAAGTAATATCTGTTCTTCGCTTTATCTGACAAAATGGTTACTGGGCTTCGTGCTGGAAGATCAGGTGCCAGATACTGCCCCGGCGCTCGCCCTTGGTCCGTTTCCGGCGCCTCGACGACCCATCCAAACCCAGCTTGGCGACCCCAACAACCGAGCCTCAGGCCCTCCGTAGTACCTCGCCCTCCTCCCCGTTGCCTCGCCGTTGCCTCGCCGTAGTACCTCTGTCCCGGG
>Ga0335078_10012160_pt1 | contig 12774 bp, 14 predicted proteins | sample Lox_Sample_32_FD_206711 | JGI IMG/M metagenome (GOLD analysis project Ga0335078, IMG submission 206711) | Soil microbial communities from Loxahatchee National Wildlife Refuge, Florida, United States - Lox_Sample_3.2 | ecosystem: Environmental > Terrestrial > Soil > Wetlands | place: USA... | reverse complement strand
CTCAGAGGGCCGCGGCGAGGAAGCGAAGTTCGAGTTGATCTCTCGCGGCGTCGAGGTCGTTCCGGCGCTCGCGGCGCGAGTCATCGACCTTGAGCGACTGGGGAAGCTACTCGCGATCGATGTCTTCGAGACGCTCGGTGATGCGCGCGCCTGCTCATCGCTGATCTCATTGCTCCAGGACTACGACACCACGGTTGCGGAGTGGTCCGCGCGGGCACTTGGGAGCCTGGGCTGCCGCGAGGCAGTCGAGCCGCTCCTGGAACTGCGCTCACGGCTGGTCGCCGCCAGGGTGCCACCCGACTGGACTGGTCCGGTGGCTCTGCGTTGGGCGCTGAGTGATCTCGGGGCTCGTCAGGCAATCGTCCCCGAAAAGACTGCGCGGCTGAAGGTGCAGCGCGCGGACACGGGCATGCACCTTTTCCGGTCCGCCGACCTCGCCACGGTCATCGACGATCTCGCCGGGCACAGCCAAGTAGTTCTCTATTTCCAGGTTTGGCGCATCGGCGACGACGGTCACCTGTACTGGGTTCAAAGCGACCAAGAGCAGTGGACGTTCGGCTGGTCGGCGCCTTGGTCGGACAACGTCGCCGCTGCGCACGCGGTCGCGCGTGCGAACGCTGCCCGGCTAGTCCCTCAGGCCGATCTGCTCGCGCAGCCCGAGTGGATCGACGGGGACGACATCTCGGCGAGTCGCTGACTTCGGCCTGCTTCGCGGCTGAGTAACGCTCACCCCCCGTATCGTCGGCGGCATGAGAGTGCGTCTAGCGATGGACAGATACGTTGATGTTCTGGTGCCCTGGGGCTGGCTATTGGTGACCTTGGGGCCTGAAAATTGTCCGCGTGGGGTCTGCGCATCGCAGTGAGGCCGAACGTCGGTTGTGGGCGGCATCTTCCCGCGGTTCCTGGATTGACCTGCGAACCGGCGACCCGTCGGCTGATGACCTTGCCACCGCAAGGGACTGGGGATCAGGCCGTGTTATCCGGGCTGCGGTGATTCGAGAGCTGTTGCTTGGCGCGGGCGAAGCCGAGCCCGGATGGGCTCCAGCGGTTCGCCTGCGGGGTGCCAGAATCAGCGGGCGCCTTGATCTTATGGGTGCGACTGTGTGCTGGCCGCTGGTCTGTGAGTATTGCTCCTTCGAGGAGGAGCTTCGGCTAGTCGAAGCTTCGACCAAGACAGTTCGCCTGGTGGATTGCACCCTGCCTGCATTCAACGGAACGAGGATGCGCCTGGATGGAATTCTGAATTTCTGGGGATCTGCCATCTCCGGAGTGCTGCGGCTCGAGCAGGCCAAAGTCGCTGGTCAAGTGTGTCTGCACAATGCAACCATCGGTTCGCCGAATAACGGGGAGGCCGTGGCAGCCTACGGCCTAGCCGTCGACGGTGGTCTCGACTGCGTCGGCCTGAAGACACATGGATCACTCTCAGTCGAGGTGGCAGTTGTCACAGGATCCGTGGCGCTGAACGGCGCACGGATCAGCTACCCGGGTCAGCGGGTACTGGTCGCCGACAACGCCAGCGTTGGCGGAAAGCTCGACTGCCATGGAATGGCCGTTGACGGCCTGGTCCGGATGCGTAACTGCCACATCGCGGGAAGCATGGTCATGTCGGACGCCAGGCTCAATAACCCAGGCGGTGTCGCTCTCAGCGCGGGCGGCCTGACTGTCGATGCGGGTGTATTCTTCGCCCACAGATTCACTTCGCAAGGTGAAATCAGAATGGTCGGCGCCCGTCTGGGCGCCAATCTCACGCTCGCCGAGGCGACCCTCAGCAATCCCGGTGGCCTGGCAATAAACCTAAGCCGGGCTAAGATCGGCTTCCTCCACGCCGCTGACCTCAGATGCAAGGGCCAGAGCACCCTTGCAGGCACCGAGATCGCGGGCGATCTGAACCTGGCCGGCGCGGAACTCGATGCCAGCGGCGCGCCTCAGGCACTCGCCGCCGAGGGCGCCTCGATCGGCGGAGCGCTCATTCTCACCAGCATGCGCGCACGCGGCGAGGTGAACCTGCGGACTATCCGGGTAGGGCAGCACGCATCGCTGATGAGAACGGCGCTTGACAACCCCGGCAAGACAGCATGCCGCATGTCACGAGCTCAAATAGGCGCGGACCTGTTCTGTGACGAGATGACCGCACAGGGCGTCATGAGGCTCGCGGGAACCACCGTCGGCGGCGAGCTCACCCTCACGAAAAGCCAAATTCACAACCCTGCCGGCATCGCTCTTTATGCCCCGATGCTTCATGCACGCGACTTCTCGCTCCGGCCAGCCGAACCCATCCAAGGGCTCGTGGACCTCAGCCACGCCCAAATCGGCATCCTGCGCGACGATCCCGGCTGCTGGCCTGAGGAAATGCATCTCGACGGCCTGACCTACCAGGCGCTCGACCCTCAACTGCCCGCATCACAGCGGCTGCAGTGGCTCGCCCGAGATCCACGAGGCCAGCCCCAGCCATACGAGCAGCTCGCAGCCCACTACAACGGCGCCGGGCAGCCCGCCCAGGCCCGCAGCGTCCTCTACGCCAGGGAACGCAACCAGCGCCAAGCCAAAACGCCGCTGACCCGAATCTGGAGCCTTCTCCAGGATGTCACGGTCGGATACGGCTACCAGCCCTGGCGGGCCCTCGCCTGGCTCATCATCCTGCTCGCGACCGGCAGCATCATCTTCGCCATCCCGCCACCTGCACCACTCCAGCCCGCCACCGCACCCCACTTCAACCCGGTCATCTACACCCTTGACCTGCTGCTGCCAGTAGTCGACCTCGGCCAAAAGCACGCCTTCAATCCCGCTGGAGCCGAGCAGTGGTTCTCCTACATCCTTGTGGCCGCCGGATGGATACTCGTCACAACCATCGCTGCGGGCGCAGCACGGATACTTAGCCGCCGCTAGCAAACCTCGAACAGCGTGCGAGGCACGCAGTGAGCCCGCCTAACACCCATTGCGGCATGAGAGTATGGCCCATAGAGTGCTGCCAACGCACAAGGCATTACGACGGTTCAGCGCGGAATACGACGTCCTTGAAAGTGCAATTGGCCGCGTCTTGCAGATTATTCGCGAGAACTGTTGTGCCGACTGCTACAGTGTAGTTTGGCAAATAATCGATCACTCTTTGGAAGACACGACGTCCGTCGACGAAAAACTGCCCGTAATGCCCCTCAATGAGGATGGCTAGCCGAGTCTGATTACTCGCACTTGGCTGTATAATATTCCAGGTATTGTAATATGGGATGTCGTCGTCCTGCCCCAACAGGAGCGCATGGAATCCAGAGGTAAATCTGCTTGAGTTCTGAATGATCTGATAAGCAACTGCTTCGGGAGAGCCGCCAGGGCCATCCTGTATGCGGAAAGTAAAATAGTTGCGGTTGTCAGTAATGCCGAACAGTAGAGGACATATAACCGCATCGCCGCCGACGACGTTGGTGACGGTAGCGGCGAAGTAGACTCCCGTCGTGCGGGACGGCGGCCGCTGGTAGATGCCTTGCTGAGTGGTACCGGTCTTCGAGCGAAGCTTCAAAGTAACGTTGGAGCCAGACCACTCGACGCTCGCTTCGCCGAACACGTCTGGCTGGTTGACCGGAATGATGTGCCTATAGGCGTCAGCTAGCGGTAGGTTGACCCAATCGCTGGTTACTGATGCTGCATCCCGGCCGGGTGCGGTTGTAGCTACGTAAACACTCAGCTGAGCGGCAACCACGATAACGCACAGTACCGCCACACTGATGGCAAAGCGTTTCCGCCAAGCCGAGAACGCAACTAGCGCAAGCGCTACCATCGCAGCGATCAAAGGTTTCTCAATCACCTTCTCGTCGCTAGCTAGCTGCTTATTAACAACCGGCGGCATGATAAGCACGAGCGCAGTAAAGATCAGCGACAATGCTGCTGACAGAAAGCGGCTTAGCAGCTTGTCACGCGCTTCGTTCTGACGCGACGTCCGCTGGGGAGCATTTTGCGATGTTCTCGATTGGGATTTAGGCGAAGACCCGAACGGCGTACCACCGGGAGACCGGTCCCAATCACTGCTCATTACGGTGGCTCCCCGCTGAACTACATGCAACGAAGACTCTTGTACCAAGTATGGCAACTGGGCGACAGCGCTCGCGCCCACTGCTCGGCGGCATCCAGCAGCTGGTCCACCTTCTGGTAGTCGGCGAAGTGCGCGCCCGCCCCGGGCGAGGTGCCCAGGGCCGCGCAGGTGGCGACGACGGCCAGCGGCAGGTCGTGGTTAATGTGGGCATTCATGCCCGCCAGGGCGAACTGGACCGGCTCGATCCCGGCATTGACGTGCTGCTGCACGAGTGGCCGCCAGGCCAGCGGCGCCGCCGCCCGGGTCATCTGCCGTGTCGGCCGCGCTGAAGTACAGGCCCGCGAACTCAAGTCGAGCTGGGTCATGAAGGCGGGGTCGGCGAAGAAGCCTTGGCCCAGCCCAGTGTTGAGCTGCTGGGTCACCTCCAGGTACATGCGGTTGAAACACGCCAGCCGTCGCCGGCCGGAAGCCCGGCCCCGATCGCTTCCATCCGCGTTATCACCCCGGCGATCGTGGTGACCGGCGAAGCTGGCGGACCGGTACGCATGGCAGTCACCGTGCGATCACCAGCCCGCGGCCGCCGACCAGCAGCCGCCAGCCACCTGACCGGCCCAGAGCACACACCAGGAGCGGCATGTGCGTGCGTTGGTCTGCCCGCCAGCATCATCGGGAAGATGGATCTCGTGGCTGAGTACCACTCGTCAAATAAGCCGTGGCCGCCGATCAAGCCGCCCGGGCGGCCTGCGGGATCGGTGAGGCCGTCAGACGCTACGACGGTCGGGCCAAGGCGCGACGGTCTTGCAGCCGAAATCCTCGGGCGCCACGTCCCGCACGGTTTCGGCGAACTGCCATCGATGGCCCGCCAAGTCCTCCATGGTGCAGTCCCGCTCGCCGTACTCCCGATCTGTGGGCGGTTCGAGCACGCGTGCTCCGTGCGCACGGGCACGCTCGAACTGGGCACCGACATCCTCGACCCTGACACGGATGAGGTGCGTCGCCCCGTCGTCCTGAGCTGGCTTCTCCCCCCGCCGTTCAGCGACGATCACTGCTCCATCCGCGCCGATGCTCATCTGCGCCCGGTGACTCTCGCCAATCCGCGTGCGCTCAGCGAAGCCGAACGCCGTGCTCAGCCACCTCACCGCCGCCCTCACGTCCGGATAGGAAAGGACGGGCACGACGGTCGCTGGCGGAACCGACCTGTTGGGCTTCATCTACCCGACCCTGCCAGACCTCACGCGATGGGCACAGCGACGCACGGATGGGTTGCACTGCCAGTAGTATCCCGCAGGTTCGCCGCGGCCGGCAGGTCGACTCGGACCCGTGAGCTAATTCAGCCCTGACCACCGAAACACCCCTGGCACTGTCATCGGCATCTGGATCACCGGCATAACCCTCATGGGCGCGCACGCTCATCGGGCAATGTAGGGCGTCTCCTGTGACCTGAGCGCAGGAGACGCGGGCTTGATCAGGTGCTCAGAGGGCTTGCAGGCGGCCAGTATGCGGTTCGGGGGGGTGCGGGTATGGTGCCGGTCAGGGGCCGCTCGGCAGGATGGCGGGCGTTGGCTTGCGGCGTCGTATCCTGCCCGCCCAGTTGCCGGGACGGCTGCGCGCAGCTTGTTGACCGGGGCCTTGGCTGGCACCGATGCTGCATGACATGCCCAGTTTCTTCGCGTAAGTCAGGAGCATGCATGCCGTACATCGCCCTGAACTCCGCCGAGCCGGGGATCCGCGGCTTGCTGCGCTACCGCCCGCAGACGGCCCGCCCTCTGAGCGAGTTGTGCGAGGTGCTGCTGCGCGGGCCGAGCACCCTAATCCGGGGCGAGCGGGAACTGATCGCGGCTTACGTGTCCGCGCTCAACGACTGCCGGTACTGCGCGTCGTCGCACTCTGTCTGTGCCGCGGCCCAGCTGCCGGGGGGGATGACCGTGGTGGAGCAGGTCCGGGCCGATCCCGGTAGTGCGCCGGTGTCCGCCAAGGTGAAAGCCCTGCTCGCGGTCGCCGCGGCGGTAGCACGCAGCGGGCGCGCGGTCACCGCCGGGCACGTCGCCCAGGCCCGCAGCGCGGGCGCGTCGGACGTGGAGATTCACGACACGGTGCTGATCGCGGCCACGTTTTGCATGTTCAACCGGTACGTCGACGGGCTGGCCACGACCGCCCCCGACGATCCCGCGGCATACGCTGCCGGGGCGCAGCGCCTGGTCGCGCAGGGATACCTGCCGCCATCGCCAGATCCCGGCCGCGAAGACTGATCACAGCGCCGGGCCGGGTGGCCACGCGTACATGGTCAATGAGCCTGCCCAGGTGGCACGATCATCTGTGCACGGACCGCGGACGCGGCGGCTTGGGCTGCGCGTTGCCGTGCCAGGCCCAAGCTGGGCTGAGAAGTTCGGGCAGGAGTAGCTGATGAGGCTTGAGCCGTTGTATCGCATCCGCTTTACCTATCCCGAGAGCTGGGCGGTCGGCCTGGACGGCGGCTGGCAGCAGATGTTCTTCATCGCCGAGGGACGCTGCGAGGGGTCGGTAACCGGTCGGTTCCGCGGAGCGAACTTCCCCCGGAAGGAGGGCGCGGCCGGTCCCTTCCGGCCCGACTTCCGGGCCGTCATCGAGGCCGACGACGGCGCCGTGATCATGGTGGAGTGGCACGGGTACGGCCGGGCCTACCCGCCCGAACGCCGCCAGATCGTCGGGTCGGTGTTCCACCAGGCCGACCGCGAGCCCTATCGCCGGCTTAACGACGCGGTCTGCGTCTGCACCGGCGAGGTCCGCGCTTCCCGCGATCCCGCCCAGAACGGCCCCGACCTGGTCATCGACGTGGCCGAGCTGATCTGGGAGCCCATCGCCGACTGACGCGCCTGAGGCTTCCTCCCGCCGTCCGAAGTCGGCCAGCCGCCTTTGCCGCCGTCGCCTGGCAACCAGGTCACCGGTGCCGCATGCGCGCTCGGCGGCATGTGAGCGCATTCGCGGCGGTGCCTGCATGGTCGGGATGCCATTGCTGGATGGATCTTATGCGGGTCGCTCGCACTTAGGTACGTAATCGAAGAACCGGTAAGTGGTACCGCCCGCGGTCCATTCAGCACGCAGCCGCGTGCGTTTCTCGACGCGCCGCAGCGCCGATAGCAGCCGGCGGTTCACGTCGCGGGCATCGGTACCTTCCATCGCGCCCTCCACGTGCAGGCCTTCCGGGGTCCAAGTGACGCGGCCGCCGGTGAACTGCACAAGCAGCGGCTGGATCGCGCTCAGGTTGTCAGAACTTACCTCGCCATTGAGGCGGAACAGGACCATCGGGCCAGTCTGCCACGCCATCCGGCGAGCGGCCGTGCAGGTCACCCAAGTCGGGCAGCAAACGCCACCTCCGGCCATACCGGACCGCGGCATGACCGGACAACCGGGACTCAGGAACGCCACCAGGCGCTTCCACCCTCGATGGACGATCCCAGCGACCGGAAGATGGCAGCAGCCGGAGATACGTGATGCTCCGGAAATGCCTGCAACTCCCGGCTCGACTGATGTTTATCCATGCATGGTGGATATCGACGAGCCGAGGGCGCATGATATTCATACTGCTACGCGTTCGTTGCCTGTTCGACGGAACCTACGCTTCGCGCCCGTCATCCAACCTATCCCACGTTGCCGCCGCTTCGCTCCATCGGCGGCGCTCTTCATCTGTAGTATGTCCGTCCATCCAATCCCGAAGGTCCGCGATGTGATGTGCCGAGTGCGTTTCGATGGGTACCAACTGTGATTGAAAGCTAATAGTCAGCCAATAGTAGAAGACGTCCGCGAACAATTCCTTCACATAGTCCTTGCGAATATGTCCGTGCTTGATAAGCAACCAGAGACGCTGATAGAAGTAGACCACATTCCAAATGTCTTGCATTTGCTCAGGGCTAAGTTGCTGATATAGTTCAAGGTATGTCTTATTGTGATGCTCCAGTACTAGCTTGCCTGCCACGTGTCGTGACCTTGCCATCTGTCCGCTATTAAACTCACGATGTAGGTCCAAGGTGATTGTCAACTGATGCTGCCTTCGCACCAGAAGCCAGCTGCTGGTTACGCCCAGTATGACTCCGAGCAGGCCGGAACCGACGCTCAATAGTGTTCCCGCCATCAGATTCCAGTCCTCAATTGTTCGATGAGCAGCTCGTTTTTAGCATGCCCGCTTGCCGATGTCGAATGATATGTCTTTCACGATTAGCCCGAGATTCAATGCGGATCATGCGTAAATCAGCGAGTAGACATCAGAAGGCCCGGACATGCTTGCGACGTTGTATCGGACCGGAGTGACCATGAGATAAGGATACGATTCCCAAGCCGCACAGGCTCGCTAGCTAAACGGCGGTCTCTCATCGGACTCGCGCGCCGACAGCCGCAGAGCGACCCCAAGCCCACACTCACATCGGCATGACCGGATGTCGATGTTCCTGCTGACCTTGCCTGCCGCAGAGCCGGGTTACTTCGTCGGCGCGCGTGTAGGTTCTGCTGACAGTTGTCCAGGGCACCCGTATGGCGTCGGTCGCATCCGCGGTTCTCAATAAGTTGTCCGCCGGTCCTTCTCATCGATCTGTCCTTTCCTAGCGCCTCTGGCGTCGGCGGGCACGCTCCGCCCGGAGTTCGTTCCGTATCTCTGCTCCGAGGGCGAAGAGCGCCCACTCGACGACGGCAGGTTCAGTTCCGTGTTCCGTCGCCGTGTCTTGAGCCCACTGGCAGTAGCGCTTGTAGGCGACGGTGGTAACGATGTCTTCGATGTCTGGCAGCAGCGGTGCCGTGGGCAGCCGGGTGATGGCCGTCGCGACGAGCTTGTCGTAGATGAGCGGCCGTGGCCGGTGCTCCGACTCGTAGCCTGCGAAGTGGATGAGCTTGGTGATGAACGCGACGTCCAGGTGCCTGAGCTTGTTGCCCGGAGTGTAGTACGTGCCGTAGCCGGCGCCTGCCCCGCCCTGGCGGGTTGCGTCCACCACGGCCTTGATCACTGTCTCGGCCTTGGCCTGGCTGAGTATCCTCCCGGCTCTGGTGGCGCCTCGGCGATCGTCGCCGAGGCCCCAGGCCATGACGGCGATGAACAGCTCGGTTGGGGTGCGGTCGCGGTAGGTGTCGAGCATGAACTTCCGCCGGATCTTCTCGTGCTCGCGGATCTCTGACTTCAGTTCATCGAGCACGTGGGGGCAGGGCAGCTGGTGGTTCTCCCAGTGGGCTTCCCACGCGTCGGGCTGCCAGCCAACGGGCTGTTCTTCCATTACCCAGTCGATGCTCTTGCGCGAAATCAGGCCGTTGAGAATGCCGGGGAGTTCGCTGTTGCTAATGGTCATGGCTGTCCTTCCGGTGCGCAGGTCAGCCTCGCACCTGGCGCCGTCGCCGGCGGGGGCGGGGCAGGTGCCAGCGGGGTTCAGGCCGGCCCAGCTGAGGTTGCCGCGGGGCGGGCGGCCGCAGGCCGGTGAAGCCGGCGCCGGAGGGCACGGTCGCGCTGGTAACCGGAGCGTCGAGTGGCATCGGTGCGGCCACGGCAGCGGTGCTGGCCGATCGGGGGGCGGCGGTGGGGCGCTGGCCGCGCGGCGGCGGGACCGGCTGGAGAAACTGGCCGCGGACATCAGGAGCCAGGGCAGCACCGCGCTGGTGCTGGAGTGCGACGTCACCAACCAGGAACAGGCCGCGGCCGCGGTGGAGCGCACGGCCACCGAGCTGGGCCGGCTGGGACACGCTGGTCAACAACGCTGGGGTCATGCTGCTCGGCCCGACGGCCGGGCCGCCGCTGGCCGAGTGGCAGCAGAGGGTGGAACTCAACGTCCTCGGCCTGCTGTATTGCGCTCACGCCGCGCTGCCCCATCTGCGACGCGCCGCCGCGGCCGGCCCGCGCCAGGTCGCCGACATGGTAAACATCAGCTCAGTGGCGGGCCGGTTCGCGCGTAACTGCAACGGGGTCTACGCGCTGACTTCCCCTTCTCGGCTACGAGTGCAGGTCTCACGCACTGGGAAGGGGTTCAACCGTGCTGCTGCCTCATTCCACTGATTCGAGGGAGATCCTTCCTCCGAAGCCGCCGCGCCGGCTGCGCTTGTCCTCGGCGAGCGCGAGGAGTTGCGGCCAAGACGTCCCTGCCGTCACGGTCAGGGCTCGGAGTACTTCCAGCACATCGGCCAGCTCACCGGGAAGGTCGTCGGCGGTGGCGCAGCTTACCTCCTGGGCCTCTTCTATGAGCTTGGCCAGCAGCGCCTGGCGGTAGCTCGCCTCAGGGCTGTGATGCGTCCGGGTCAGGCGGGCAGCGCCGGGACTGATCTTCGCGCGCTGGGGGAACTCGCCTTGCGGGATTCTGCGGAGTACGAGGGGGGCAGTTCCGTGCTCGTGCTCTCGCACCCGGAATGGTGGCTCGACCACGTCGACGAGCTGGTCGACGCGCTCGACACTGCCACAACTCTGCCTGACGTCGACGAGCTGATCCGCGACGACGAGGTTGCGCTCTCCCACCCTGGGTGGTGGGCTGAACATCCGAATGAGCTGCGCGCCGCACTCCAGGAGGCCACTCGCGAGCTGGAGCCGTGGCTCGATCTCGACGCTGAGCTGCAGCGCGAGCACCCGCCACCCGAGCCGCCATCGCACGAACGCGAGATCGGCCGATGACGACTGAGCCCAAGCCGGAGCGGCTGACGTACAGCGTCGAGGAGGTGGCGGAAGTCCTCGGGATCAGCCGCGCGTTCGTGTACGAGTGCGTGAACCGCGGTGAGATCCCGCACTTGCGGATCGGGCGCCGCATCCTTATCCCCTAGTCCCCCTGCACAAGTTCGTCGAGGGGCGACGACCAGTGAGCCAACCGCACCTCTCGCCAGCTATATCCTGCACAGTAGCTCATAGATGAGATGGCATGCAGCATGTCGCTGCATGTAGCTCTGCAAAGTATCTCAGTAGTGAGCTATAGTGCAGTAGTGCAACGGTATCCGACCCTCAACCGCCTCGCCGCGCTCGCTGAGGACCAGTGGGGGCTCGTCACGCGCCGTCAGGCCGAGCGCGCCGGCGTCTCTAAGGCCACCCTGCAACGCCTCGCCACGACGGGCGTCCTGGACCGGGTGACCCAGGGGGTGTACCGCCTGACCGGGGCGCCACCACCGGATCACCTCAGGCTTCGAGCAGCGTGGCTGCAGCTCGCCCCCGAAGTTCCGGCGTGGGAGCGAACGCCGGAGCAGGGGGTCGTCTCCCACCGCTCCGCCGCGGCGCTGTACGGCCTCGGGCACCTTCCCGCGGATCGCCATGAGTTCACGCTCCCGGTGCGGCGGCAGTCTCGCCGTAACGACGTCCGGCTGCATCACCGATCCGTTTCCCCGAGAGAGTGGGTCGTCCTCCATGGGATGCCGGTCACGCGGCCGTCCCGCATCGCTGCCGACCTCCTCGACGACAAGGAAGACCCCGGAGCAGTGGCGCAGGTCATCGCCGACGCCGTTCGCTCCATCTACGACTATCCAGGAACGTTCGCCGACGCACTCGGCCCCCACGCGGCTCGCTTCGGTCTACGGCGCGGGGACGGCCTTGCGCTGCTTCGCTGGCTCCTCGACCTGGTCGGCGACCCAGAGACGTCGCAATGGATGGAGGAGGCGAGAGCCCACGTCGCACGCTCCTCCCCCGAGCACAACGGGAAGCTGCCAGCTAGTCCCCGTGCGGAAGCGCGGCGCCGGTGACGAACGGCCGCTCATACGGAAGCCCTGGTGCCTTCCGACGAGCGCTCACCGACAAGCTGAGGGATCTTGCCAGCAGGAGCCGCTGGACCCTGCAGCAGCTCCAACGCCAGATGGCGTACGACCGCCTCCTGGAGCGCCTCTACCTGGTGGACGAGGGCTGGGTCATCAAGGGGGCGACTGCGCTGCTCGCCCGTGACATCGGTGTCCGGGGCACCATCGACATCGACGTCTACCGCGAGGTGGCCCGGGAGATCGCCGAGACGGACCTGCGCCGAGCGGCCGCCCTCGACATTGGCGACTGGTTCCGCTTCGAGATCGGCACTCCTCGGCCGGTCGTCGATACCGGCGGCGTCCGCCTCCCCGTGACCGCGCTCGTGGGGAATACGGTGTGGGTCCAATTCCACGTCGACCTGGTGGGCACCGATCTCCGCATGACCGGTGAGCCCGAGGACGTGCCGCCGCTGGCCCGCGTGGTCATGCCCGACGTAGAGCAGCACGGGTATCGCGCCTATCCGCTCGTCGATCACGTCGCAGACAAGGTGTGCGCGATCGTCGAGCGGCACGGTCCCACTCAGGCGCCGTCGACGCGCTTCCGCGACCTCGTCGACCTCGTCGCCATCGTTCTTGCTGTGTCGGTGGAGGCCGCGCCGCAGATGGCCGCGCTGCGATCCGAGGCGCAACGCCGCGGCCTGCAGCTGCCGGAGCGGTTCGCCGTCCCGGACCGGGCCCTGTGGGAACCTGGCTACGCCGCTGAGGCCGGACGCTCCCTCCTGCCGACGGCACGAAGGCTGGACGAGGCCTTGGCCACGGTGGCGCCGTTTCTCGATCCACTCCTGGATGGCAGTGCGCGCGGCAGGTGGGACCCGCGGACCGGGCGATGGACGCGGTGACTCTGGCCGTGTGCCCGGCCCAGATTTCCACGGCGGCGGAGACCCGCGGGTGGGCACCACGAGCCATTGCTCGCATCCGTGCGCGCTTCCGATGGGGCGACGGAAGAATGGCGGGGTGACGCACGACGACGATCGTTGGCCAGTGACCTGCACCTCCTGTGGGGCCAGCCGCGACGGCCTCGATGACGACGCCCCCTGTTTATC
>Ga0335078_10012159_pt1 | contig 12775 bp, 9 predicted proteins | sample Lox_Sample_32_FD_206711 | JGI IMG/M metagenome (GOLD analysis project Ga0335078, IMG submission 206711) | Soil microbial communities from Loxahatchee National Wildlife Refuge, Florida, United States - Lox_Sample_3.2 | ecosystem: Environmental > Terrestrial > Soil > Wetlands | place: USA: Florida... | reverse complement strand
TTTGGGAAAAAAGCGCGAGGCCGCCGGCCAGGAGCGCAAGGAGGATCGGGAGGAACGCGGCGTTTCGGAGCGCGGGCATCTGAGGATGATTATGGCATTGACTCCACCCGCCGCTCATGCGATAAAAGCCTCTTATGAATCGGAGTCCAGCTGTTGCCCTGCTGTCGATTGCCATGCTCGCGGGCGGATGCGGTGGAGGCCACAGCAGTAACTCGGGAGGCAACCCTCCTCCCGCCAGCAGCATTTCCCTGTCGCTGGCGGCGTCGTCGGTCACGCTGCCACAAGGCGGATCAATCGGCAGGGTCGGCGCGACAATCACTCGCACAGGCTCGACGGGCAGCGTGACACTGAGCGTGAGTGGACTGCCCGCGGGCGCGATGGTGAGTTTCGTCCAGCCGGCGAGCGGCAGCAGCGGAACCATCGCGCTGAATCCTGGAACGGCGGGATCCGGAACCTATGCTCTGACGGTGCAGGCCTCCGATGGAACTTACATCAGCACGGCCGGCCTTTCGCTGACTCTGAACGCAGGACTTGCGCCGCAGCTGCCCGGTCCGTTCGAGTGGTCTTCGACGGGACCGTTGATCAGCGCGGTCTCCGACGCCGGCCACGCGCTGGTCTCGGTGAAAGACCCCACGGTGGTTTACTACAACAACCGCTGGCACGTCTATGCGACCACCGCCGACATCACGGGCTCCTGGAACATGGAGTACGTGAGTTTCACGGATTGGTCACAGGCGGCCGCGGCGCAGCCCTACTACATGGACGCGAATCCCGGGCTGAGCGGCTACCACTGCGCTCCGCAGCTGTTCTACTTCACGCCGCAGAACAAGTGGTACCTCATCTATCAATCGCCCCAGCCGCAATACTCCACCGCGGACGATCCCGGCAGACCGGACACCTGGACCGCTCCCCGGGACTTCTTCGCATCCAAGCCTGCGAGCGTGAACAACTGGATCGACTTCTGGACGATCTGCGACGCGGCCAATTGCTACATGTTCTTCAGCGGGGACGACGGGCGCTGGTATCGCAGCCAGACAACGGTGGCGAACTTCCCCGCCGGGTTCAGCGAGCCTGTGGTGATCATGGAGGCTGCCAACGCGGGGGATCTGTTCGAGGCCAGCAACGTCTACTTCCTCAAAGGACTCAACCAATACCTGGCGCTGATCGAATGCATGGGCGGCACGAGCGGCCAACGATATTTCCGCGCGTTCCTCTCCGACCGGCTTGACGGCGACTGGACTCCGCTCACCGGCGCCAACGCCTGGACGACTCCTTTCGCGGGAATCAACAACGTCAGCTTCGATTCCGGCGTGACGTGGACCACGGACATCAGTCATGGCGAGATGTTGCGCGACGGCTACGACCAGACGCTGACCATCGATCCCGCGAATCTTCAGTTCCTGTATCAGGGCATCAGTCCGGCGGCGCACGGGCTGGACTACGCGAAACTCCCGTGGCAGCTCGGAATCATCCGGAGGGTCACCGCCGTGCGGAGTGGATTGCCGGTTCCGGCGGGCGGCGGAGTGCCCAGGCCTTCGGGGGCGCCGGGAGGTTTGAGGGTTCTGAACTGGGCGGGCTTCAAAGGCGCCGTCTCGTATACGTACGACGACTCGATTCCGTCACAGATCGCCGACTATCCTCTGCTCCAGGCCACGGGCGTGCGGATGACGTTCTTCCTGATCGGCTCGAGCGACGGAAATTCTCCGACGTGGGCGCAGGCAGCGAGAGACGGGTTCGAGCTTGGCAATCACACCGAGCACCACTGCTATGCCGACGGCACGGGCTGCGCAAGTTACGCGGGCAGCCTCGAAGCTGAATACGACCTGTGCACGGAGCATATCGAGCAAACTTACGGAGTGAGCAACGTGTGGACCACGGCCGCGCCGTATGGCGACACGGGATACGATGCGGTGGCGGCGACACGTTTCTTTCTGAATCGCGGCGTCCAGGGCGGCGAGATCGCTCCAAACGACAGTTCCGATCCGTTCAATCTGCCGTGCCATGGCGTGGCGGCGGGCGAAACCGCGAGCAGCTTCAACTCCGCCATCGACTCGGCCCGCTCGGCGGGCAACTGGCTGATCTTCATGTTCCACTCGCTCGGAGGCGATGGCGGCTACGCTCCGGTGAACGTTGCGGACGTGCTTGACAGCATCAACCACGCCAAGTCCACGGGCGACATCTGGGCCGACAGCATGGTCAATGTCGGCGCCTACTGGGCCGGCCAGAAAGCCGTTTCGGGCGCGACGACGACGCAATCGGGAGGCGACACCGTCGTCATGTGGACTCTGCCCGGACACTTCCCTCCGGGGAAGTACGTGCGCGTGACCGTGACCGGGGGCACGCTCCGGCAGGGAGGCGCGGAACTTCCATGGCACGACGCGGGCTACTACGAGGTTGCGCTCGATCCAGGCTCGCTCACGATCACACCTTGATAGCTAAGGCATCTTCGAGCGCAGCTTGATCGTGTTGCCGGCGACCATGAAGACTCCCCGACCCTGGTGGTGGATAGTGCGCGGACGCTTCCGGGCGGTGTCGATCCAGGCCTTGACGACCTCGAGGACGAAGAGGCAGTACCTGGGCACCGCTCTGGTATCGACCACCTTGCATTCCAGGTTGGCGTAGCACTCGGCGATCAGCGGAGCCTGGACCTTGGCGGCAGCGACGGGCGTGAGCTCGCAGGCCTGGAGCTTATCCACCTCCCGGCCTGAGACGTTCCCGCACGCCACTACCTTCCGGGCCAGCTCTACGGTCGGGATGTTGATCACACACTCGCGGGTGGCCTTCAGAGCGTTGAACGTGAAGTTCCGGTTGCTGACCACGCAGGCCAGCAATGGAGGGTTGAACTCCAACATCGTGTGCCACGACTGAGCCATGATGTTGGTCCGGCCGTTGCGGGCGGTGGTGAGCAGAACAACGGGTCCTGGTTCGAGCAGGCGGTAGACCTCGGGCAGAGGGAACGATCTTCTGGGCACTTTGAGCTCCGAGTTACAGAATAGTGCAACGGGACAGCAGGTCGCGCATCCCGATGGGCTCGTCGGACACGGTGGCGGGATGGAGCGCGGGCGCGATAGCCAGCGCTTCGCTGCGATCCTCGAACCAGACCAGGAAGCGGGTCTGGGCCGCGCCGGAGAGGCGCTGCTGACAGAGCCAGGTGTAGTATGCGCCCATGTCGGCATCGATCAGGGAGCCTTGAGGGTCGGGCTGCGGCTTCTGGTGCGGGTCCGAGAGCAGCTCGCCGAGCGAGAGCTCGCGAATGCGAGGGGCGAAACGCGCCAGAAGCGTGACCGGCTGCGCCCGCCGCAGAGCTTCGCGCGCCGCCCACTGCACGAACGTGGTGCTGTAGATCTGCGTTCCGGAGCCTTCGGTGAGCAGGTTGGACTCAAAGCGGGCCAGCGTGGAGTCCGCGGCCTGGGGGAAGCCGAGTTCGCGCGGGGCCATTTCCGCCAGCATGGTGCGCAGGGCTTCCGAGCCGGTTCCGGCCAGCTTGGCTTTGCGTACGCGATCGAGCAGGGTCGCGCGCACGGGCTCGAGCGCACTCCAGGAGACGCAGGCCACGCCCGCGGCGTCGGACGCCCACGGTTCGCCGCCGTCTATGTACCAGTGGCCGTACGGAATGGGATGCGCGGCGGCGCGGGCTGTCACGGCTTCCCGTAGGATCCGCCAGCCATCGGCAGGATTCACCTGCCGGAAGTAGACTCCGTGCGGGCGCAGGCGCCTGAAGAGCGCATAGCGATTCTCGGTGACGGCGCGGCCGATCACGACGATGCCGATACGGGGAATGGCGGGCACCTCCGTCGGCGAGGCGGCGCGGGCCTTGTCCATGTATTCCACAGCCGCGGAGCGGAACGTGTCGATCTGGCCGGTGGCCCAGAGGTGGGCGGTGAGCTGTTCGGAAAAGCGGGCGGGCGAGCGGACCCAGTCGAGGCGTTCCAACTCAGACGTGAGGCGGAGGGCGGCGAAGGGCGCCATCAGCGGACGGAGTTGGTCCGCCGGAAGCCCGCGGAGAAAGGCGAACTGGGATTCGATCTCGCGTTGCTCGGTCGGAAATGCCCAGTCGAACGCGATCAACTCGCCGAGCAGCAGGGGCACGAAGCCGAGCGGCAACTGGCGCAGCAGATCCAAATTGTCGAGAGCGAGGCGCCTGGCGCGCGGGGGATAGCCGCCGAACCGATCCGCGCCGATGTCGCCGGGGAGCATAGCGCTAGGTGATCTCCGCCAGCGGATTGCCTTGGGCGAACCGCGCCGAGAATCCGAAAATGGAGCCGAGGGTGGGCACCAGATCGGTTGAGCCGATGGGGCGATCCACAACGAAGTTCTCGCGGACGCCGGCGCCCAGGGCCAGCATCCAGGTGGTGCGGGAGAGCGGGTCGCCGGTGCGATGATGCTGGAAGCCGTTGCCCCCGGCGTCGGTATCGCCATCGCGGCCGAAGTCGGGCAGGATGAACAGAGTGGTGCGGCCGGCGTACTCAGGCTCGCTCTCGATCATGCGCCAGATTTCCGAGCAGAGGCGGTCGGCGCGCTGAATGGCCTCGATGTAGAGCGAGAAGGCGCCGGTGTGGGCGACGTCGATGTCATGCAGCGTGATCCAGAGGAGGCTGGGAGCGAGCTGGCGCATGAGCCGGCGCGCGATATAGACGGAGAGCTCGTCGGCGCTGCGCAGGCTTTGCGCGTGGGTCACGAAGTCGCCGACGGAGAGCTTCAGGATTTCGGCGACCTGGTTCAGCTCGACCTCGTGACCGCCGAGTTCGGGGGCGTAGAACGGCGTTTCGTAGTTGTCGCGCAGGAGATGGTCGTAGCGGCCATCGTTCGAGCCGGAGGAGAGCGCGGCCGCGAGCAGGCGCTTGGGCAGGATGACGCCGGCGCCGAGTCCCGCTCCATAGGAGCGGTTGCCGCTTTCGCCGATGCGGTTGAAGCCGTTGCTGGGCGCGACAACCCAGGTGTCGAAGGCGGGGCGCTTGAGATCGCGGCGGAAATACTCGAAGACGGTGGGGTGATCGGGAGGCACGGCAGCGAAGTTGTTGAACGTTTCGTAGACGCCGGTGGCGAGACTGGCGGTGGCGACGTAATGGCCGAGGATGCCGCGGTTAATCACCTGGGAGAAAAACGTGGAGCGCGGGGCGAGTTCCGTCAGCAGGTGGGGGATATTCTCCTGACCTTCGGGGGTGAAGGTCTCGTCGTCGCGCGCGCCTCCGCCGAAGGTGACCACGACGGCTTTTCGGCCGCGCGGCGAGGCGGTCTTGGGCGCGGAGGCGAGTCCAAACACGGGAGCGGCGGCGCACACGCCGATGGCGGTGCGGAGGAACTCGCGACGGCTGCGCGCGACCATTTGCGCAATGCCGCGCGGCGTCAGGCCGGCTGCGTTATCGAGGCGAATGGAGCCCCCTCTGAATCCAGACACCAGCTAACACCCTTCCGAGGGGCGATGTCAAATACAAAACGAAGCCAATAAGTGCTTTGTTTGCAATACCTTCATGTCGGGCAGGCCGGGCAGTTCGCACAGCAGCGGTTGGTGTCGCACTCTTCGCCCTCCGTGGCAAACATAGCGCGGCCCGGCGGAGCGGCAAGGGGAGCAGAGAGCCAAGCGGTTGAGAATGCGGAAAGAACGTTTTGTTGGAGCGCGTGACTTGCCGGGGACTGTGTGTCGGCTAGGCGTGGCGTTATTCGGCGGCGGCCTGGTGGCGCTGGCGGGGCAGGCCCGGTTGCGCCACTTTCGTCGTCGTGATCACCACCACGCCGATCAGCACGAGCAGCGCTCCCAGGATCGTTCGCAGGCCAAGCGCCTCGCCGGCCAGGAAATAGCCGAGCACTACGGCTATGACCGGATTCACGTATGCGTAAGTCCCGACCTTTGTCGGGGATTCATGGTGAATTAGCCAGACATAGGCGGTAAACGCTACGATAGAACCGGCGACGATGAGATAGAGCAACGCGAGCCACGCGCCGCTCGACACGGCGCCGGGGCGGAACGCGCGGAACTCTCCCATCGCGGCCGCCGTGAGAGCCAGCAACACTCCGCCGGCCAGCATCTGCGTGCCCGAACTCATAACCTTGGACGGCGGAAGCTGCAGCTTGCGCGTGAGCGCGGAGGCTAACGACCAACACATCGCAGCAGCGATCAGGGCTACGGCGCCGGCCCTGTCGACCGGCGCGCCTCCCAGGTTCAACGAGCGGCTCATCAGCACCGCCACTCCGGCAAGCCCGATCAGGAGCGCCGAGGCCAGACGCATGGTGAGCCTCTGCGTCCGCAGGATGACGATCTCCGACAGCGCCATGAACGCCGGGATGGTGGCCATCATGACAGCGGTGATGCCCGAGGGCACACGCTGCTCGGCCCAGAACACCAGCCCGTAATCGCCGACGAAGATCAGGACGGCCAGCAGGAAAGCCGACGTCCACTGGCGCGCGCTCGGCGACGGCTCGCCCCGCGCTAGCATCCAGCCGTAAAGAACGGATCCCGCGACTACGAAGCGCATCGCCGCGAGGAGGAAGGGCGGCACTTCCCGCACTCCGATGCGGATGGCGAGAAATGTCGATCCCCACACCAGGTAGATGATGGCGAACGCCAGGACACTCTTCCAGGTCGAGCGGTGGGCGTTGGCTTCCATAGCAACCCCTGTTTATAAGATAGCTGTCCCCTCCCTCACGTTCGCGGTTCGGTGCCGGGGGGGGGCGGAAGTTAGTGGTCCAACCACACGCGATACACGGCTCCGGACTTGGGCAGGTTGACACCGAAATCGGTCTGGTCGCCGTTCAACTGGCGGCGGACGGTCCAGGCGCCGTCGGAGAACGCGCCTTCCTCGGCGCGGAGGAAGCGGGCTCCGTCGCCGGGCTTGCGCTGGCCGGTGGCGGGCAAACCGCGGCGGGCGCGGAAGCGGACACGGGTCTCGAAACCGGCAAGCACGAATTCGCCGGGCGCCACCTGGGCGATCAGCACGCGGCCCTCTCCGTCCGTTTTCGACTCGCTTCCGAAGCCCCAGTTCGGGCGGTTGAACTCCACCAGAACGTCATAGTCGCCGCAGTGCAGCAATTCGGAAAAGACGCGCGGTCCTTCGACGGCGGCCCTGAGTTTGCCCTCGGCCTGCCACTGGGAAAGCTCGGCGACCATTGGCCCGAGTAAGTGGTAGCTGGCGGCAAGATCGTCGATGGACTCCTTGGAGGTGTTAGTCCAGCCGGTGGCGTCGAGGCCGAAGGGCGAGAAACCGATGGTCCCGTATTCTCCGATGGCTTCGAACAGACGGCGCGGTCCGGGATCGTCATAGTAAGTCTCGGGGATGAAGAGCGGGTTGTCGGGCCGGCGATAGGCGGTCATGGTCCGCAGGTAGCTTTCGTGGCTGGGCAGGTATATGTCGGGCGCGATGACGTCGATCGCCGGCGCCGCAACCTTCCACACGTCGAGCATGCCGGCGACCGGGCCGCCGCTGGGATAATCTTCGCCCGGCCGCTCGAAGCTTCCGCCTTCCGAGAGCCAGCAGTTCACGTAAAGCGGCAGCTTGTACGCGGCTTTGCCGGCGGCGGCCACTTCATTTACGTAGGATGCGATGCCCCAAGCCGAGAACGCTTCCTCGGCCTCGGCTCCGAAGACCTGCTCCCATGTGCCGGGGGTTTTGTGCAGGGCCGTGACTAACTTGTCGGGGACCGCGGAGTGGAACAACTTAGTAGCTTCCGGCGAGTAATCGCGCGGCGTGCCGTAGGAGCCGGACTCGTTCTCGACCTGGACCAGAATCACGGTGCCCCGCGCCTCGTCAGCCTCGCCGATGTGGCGCATCAGGGCGGTGAAGGCCGCGCGATCCGCTTCGAGCGTGGCGCGGAACCAGGGCGAGACGATGCCGGTCACGTTGCCGGCTGCGTCAATCATGGTGGGGTAGCGCTGGCGATCCTGCTTCACCCAGATCGGGACGTAAGTGGACGCGCCGTTCTTCCAGCTTCCGAACCACAGGAACACGAGGTGGATCTTGTGGTCGCGAGCCCACGCCAGGATCTTGTCGACGTTGTCGAACCGGAACTGGCCTTGCTGGGGCTCGATTTCTTCCCAATAGACGGGGATCTCAACGGTGTTGGCTCCGAGGGCGCCGACAGTTTCCCAGATCTGGGGAAGGGCCGCGGGCCAGCCGCTCGAGTTATTGGCCTGGCCTCCCAGGATCAGGAAGGGCTTGCCATTCACGAACAGTTGCCAGCCGTGCGCTTGCTTTTCGATGCGGGGCTTGTCGGCGGCCGCGAGCGCGGCGGCGCAAAGGAAAGAGACAAACAGGATACGTCGCATTGTGGTGCCTCCGGGTTGTGTCCGCTCCCTCACGGTCGCGGTTCGGTAATGGTTACGATGCGGTCCGCGGCCACGTCCTTCAGGACGGTTTTGGCGCCCGAGGGCCAGCGGACGGCGATCGAATCGGCGCGCTCGGCGGCGCCCAGTCCGAAATGCAAGCGCAGATCGCTCTGCGAAAGATAGCTCCCGCCGCTGCGTACCTCGTCGATCTGGGTGCGGCCGCCGGCGGTGACGGCCACACGCGCTCCGATGGCACTGCGATTCGAACGCGTGCCGGTGAGCTTAAGCAACAGCCAGTGGCCCGGAGCGCGCTCGCTCCGCTTCCAGAGCGAGGGCGGCTCGTTCTGGTTGTTGGCCACGATCTCGAGCGTGCCATCGTTGTCGATGTCGCCGATGGCGAGGCCGCGCGCCGAGTGGCGCGCCTGGAACGCCGGACCGGCCTGGGCGGAGATGTCCTCGAAAGTTCCGTGGCCGGTGTTGCGGTAGAGGATGGCGTGGTCGCGAGAGTGAATGTCGATGTTCTGGCGGTCGACTTCGGGGAAGACGTGGCCGTTTACCACCACGAGTCCCTTCCAGCCGCTGTTCTCGAAGTCCAGGAAGGCGCAGCCCCAGTTCACGAAGCGCGTGTTGTGCGCGAGGCCGGCGGCCAGCGTAACGTCGTCGAACTGGCCGTTGCCGGAGTTTCGGTAGAGAAGCGAGCGCTCGTCGGAGAAGTCCGAGCGAAAGATGTCGAGATGGCCGTCACCGTCATAATCCGCGGAGGCGAGGCCCATGCCGGAGAGCTCGTGGCCGTTCTCGTCGAAGGCCACGCCGCGCATGACGGCCTCTTCGGTGAAAGTGCCGTCGCCCTGGTTCATGAAAAGCATGGCGGGGGTCTGATCGCCGACCACATAGATGTCGGGCCGTCCGTCGTCGTTGACGTCTTCGGCGAGGACGGCGAGGGAGTAATGGCCCTCCGCCTTGGCGATCCCGGACTGCTCGGAGACATCTTCGAACGTGCCGTCGCCCTTGTTGTGGTAGAGCAGGTTCTTTTCAAAGGGAAGCCCGCGAGGACCGCAGTTAACCGCCATGCCGCGGTAGAAGCAATAGGGATTGGAGCCGGGTTTGGGCGTGGTGGCGAAATCGAAGTTCAGATAGTTGGCGACGAACAGGTCTAAGTGACCGTCGCCGTCGTAATCGAGAAACGCGCAGCCGGTGTTGTAGCGAACGCGGTCCTGAGTAAGATGGGCCTTCGCAGTTACATCCTCGAAGCGCTTGCCGTTCACATTGCGATAAAGACGGTTCTGACCCCAGTAAGTGACGAATAAGTCGGTATAACCGTCGTTGTCATAGTCGCCGGCGCAGACGCCTTCCGCCCAGCCCGATGAAGTAAGTCCAAGCTCGGCGGTGACGTCGGTGAAGTGGCCGTTGCGGTCGTTGTGATACATGCGGTTGGTGCCGCCGTCGCCGGAGAGGACGAAGATGTCGAGGTAGCCGTCGTTGTCGTAATCGATGAGGGCGATTCCGCTGCCGGTGGTCTCGATGATGTACTCCTTGGTCTTCTCGCCGCCGTTGGGAAAAGAGGAGGTGAGGCCGGCTTCGCGAGCGATGTCGCGGAAGTCGGGACCGCTCCCTGACGGTCGCGGCTCGGCCAGGGTGGCGAGGGTCAACGCGGCCGCCAGGAATCTCACTTTGCGGGCGTCCCTTCGCCGAGGCGCTTCAGGAAATCGGTGAATTCGCCTTCGGGCGGATGCTGGAGCTTCTGAAGCACATCCTGCTCGCGCCGCGCCTTGTCCATCTGGCCGGAGTTTCGATAGGCGAGCATGAGGGTGTAGTGGCCGGGCTCGTTGCGCGGCTCGAGCACCACGACGTGTTCGAGGAGCGGGATGGCCTCGGCGTACTGCTTGGCCTGCACGCGCAGCTTGCCCACGGCGAGGGCCGCCTCGGCGAAATCGGGACTGAGCGCGAGCGCCTTCTCGAAGTGCGGGAGCGCCTCATCGGCCTTGCTCTGGGCGTTGAGGATCTGGCCGATCTGGAATTCGGCCGCGGCGTCGCCGGCGTCGAGCGCCAACTCGGCCTCGAACTCCTTCTCGGCCAGGGCGAGCGCCTGGGGATCGTGCGATTCGAGCAGAAGGGCGCGGCCCAGGCGGAAATGCAGGTTGAGCGCGCGCGGGTTCTTCGCGATGGCCTTGCGGTATTCGGCGGCGGCTTCGGTGAAGCGGTTCTGCGTTTCGAAGATCTCGGCGGAGAGCTGGTTGACGCGGTACGAGGCCGGGGTCTTCTCGAACATGCGGCGCGTCACGTCGTTGAACGCTTTCATATGGACGCGGGCGGCCTGGTAGAGCACGTCGGCATCGTCAGGATCTTTCTCTTCGAGGCGCAGCGCGACCGGGACGGCTTTGTCACATTGGCTCTGGGTGACGTAGCACTGCGCGAGGGCGAGACCGGCGAGACGGGAAAGGTCGGGGTTGGAGGACTTGTCGAAGCGGTCGGCCAGATCGGGGACGGCTTCGGCGCAATGACCGGTCGCGGCGCGGGAGAGGGCGAGGAAGGTGCGGGCGTGGTCGTCGTTCGGATCGGCCTTGAGGGCGTCCGCGAGGAGGCGGCCGGCCTCGATGTAGCGGCCTTGCTCAAAGGCGGCGACGCCGCGCTCGGTGAGCGAGTCGGCTGCCAGAAGAGGCAGGGCGACGAGGAGGGCGAGGGCGAATCTAGTGGCCGGCGTCATCGAGCATCAGCTCCGTGTTTGAGAATCGGTGCCGCTCCTGACCTTCGTAGTAACGAAAGGAGAGCAGCGGCGGTTGACCGGGCGCTATCTCGACTTGGGGCGAGACGCGCTCCGAGGGCGTCACGGCGAGCTCGACGACCTGGCCGGACGCGGCGATCTCCTTGGTCAGCCGGTCGAGCGTGCCGCTGTCAGCGGCAAGCGCGAGTAAGACGAAGACGATCATGGTTCCTCCAACTCTTTCAGGGCCTTTTGGGCGAGCGGCAGACCGGGCTTGCGAGCCAGCAGAGCGCGCATCACGTCGCGCGCTTTTTCGCGTTCGCCCAAGCGTACCCAGGTGCGCGCCAGATTCAGGTACAACGTGTCGTCGTCGGGGGCGACTTTGATTCCGTACTGAAACGCGGCGATGGCGTCGTTGGTCTGGCCGTTGTTCGCATACAGCACGGCCAGGTTGTTGATGGCCGAGGTGTCGTCGCGCCGCACGGAAATGGCCTGCTCGAACAGATGGCGCGCTTCGTCGGTGTGGCCGGACTGAGCGAGCAGGAGGCCGAGGCTGTTGGCCGCGCCGCCACTGCGCGGATCGGCGGCCAGCGCACGCCGGTACAGGCGCTCGGCCTCCGCGGAATTCCCGAGCTTTTCCTGCATGCGCGCGGCGTTCTCGAGCGCGTAGGGAAGGTCGGGTCCGAGCGACAGCGCCTTTTCGTACATGCGCAGGGCGTCGCGGTGGTTGCCTGCGGCGGCTTCGACGCCACCAAGGTCGTTCCAGGCCTCGGGCGAATCGGGATCGAGACGGGTGACCTTTTCGATGGCCTCCCGCGCGGGTCCCAGGCGGTTGGCCTGAAGATGAATGCGGCCGATGGCCAGCAGCGTTTTGGCATTTTCCGGCGAGCGGCGCGAGGCTTCCTGGAGGTAAGGCAGGGCCTGTTCGCCGTAGCCCGCCATCCAGAGCGCTCCGCCGATTTTGAAATAATCGCGCGCAGGCTGGCCGTGATAGACGCCTTCGAAGGGCAGGGCGCGCCGGTCAGGAACGGTGGCGTCCACGGTTCGCAGGTCGGATTGCAGAGTCGCCGAGTCCGGGGATTCCGCGTAGATCTTGCGGGCGCGACCGGCGGTGTCGATCAGAAGCCAGAGGGGCGTGACCAGGTCCACGCGATAGTCGAACAGGTAGCGGCGGAAGATGGCGTAGGCGGCCGCCAGGTCGGCTGGGGCGGTGCGCAGATCCAGAGCTTGGGTGGGGACGGGATATTGCGGCAGGGCTTCGCCGGCGTGCAACACCAGCAAGGCCGGGCCGGTCCTTTGCTCGGGTAACGGCACGGGCTCCCAGAGCCAAGTGGTGAAGGGGCGGGCCCGGTTGTCCGTGCTGAAGTCTTGCGTCGAGGCGAGTCTCGACGCGGCAGGCTTGAGCGCCTGCGCCACGGGCGGGGCGGATGCGCCTTCGGTGATCTGGTAGAGGAAGCCGGCGTCGAGCGGGGGCAACAGCTGAACGTCGCCGCTGGGCCAGATGACGCGGACCTTGTCGGCTCGCGATTTGTCGCCGAGGCCGAAATGCAGGCGCTTGGTGTGCTGCGAAAGATACGCCGATCCGGCCACGACCCACTTCACCTGGCCATCCAGCTCTACGCGGGCACCGATGGCGTCGCGGTTCGATTTCGTTCCGCGCAGCTCCATGACGAGGCGCTGCCGGGGCCGGCCGCAGAGGTTCTGGAAGAGCCGGATCTGCGGACCCATGCGGCTCTTGAGAACCAGGTCCAGGTTGCCGTCGCCGTCGAAATCGAGGAAGCCGAAAGCACGGCTGTCTTCGGCGCGATCGATGC
>Ga0335078_10012158_pt1 | contig 12775 bp, 9 predicted proteins | sample Lox_Sample_32_FD_206711 | JGI IMG/M metagenome (GOLD analysis project Ga0335078, IMG submission 206711) | Soil microbial communities from Loxahatchee National Wildlife Refuge, Florida, United States - Lox_Sample_3.2 | ecosystem: Environmental > Terrestrial > Soil > Wetlands | place: USA: Florida... | reverse complement strand
ACGCGAAAATCCCACGGAGCATCATGGCCGGAAATTGCGCAGCGGGCGCGTGCGGAAAGAAGTCACTGTGAATGCCATATTACCCGATCCATTAAATTTTCATTTTCATTTGGCACGAAACAACAATTCATTGATTGTTTTTATGATTCGCTTACGACGTGTTTATCGAGCATGGACTATCAATGGGTCCGAGCATTCTGCTCTCGGAATCGGGTCTCTCGGGTCACAAAGTTCGAGGAGATGCGCCGTGAATCAGGCGGCAGGGACGTTGCCAGGCCACCGTGAGCAGGCGGCGAGCGCATACTAGGGACGAGCTAATTTCGATGAAACTTGCCGAACAATTCGATTTCCGAGATGTTTCGGTCGCCGGCCGGTTCTCGTCACCGGCGCTTTGGGCCGCCGCACTGGTTTGTTTGGCGGCCTTATCCTTCGGGGCGAATAGCGCGAACGCGAGACGACCCCTCTCCGCCGATGACGGGCGCGCAACGTCGGGCATTTTGTTCCGTCATTCCGCAATCACAAACTACTTTCTGGATTTTGACGGCGATCACAGTTTGGATTTGGCGACCGTGATCGAGCAGCCCTCCACGAGCTACACCCGGTACACCGTTTTGTTGCGGCTGGCTTCCGGCGCCAGCCAGTCCGTCGAAGTGACGGCGCCCCCTGGCGGACTCCAGATCGAAATGCACGACATGACCGGAGACAAAATTGCCAACGACGTGGTGCTCCGGCCGGCGCTGGTTCGTTGGCTCCCCACCGTCCTTGTCAATGACGGACACGAACATTTTGACGTCGCCATCTCGGCCGCCGATCCCAGATCAATCACCTCGAGCGAGGATTTGGGTTCGCGCCGGTGTGATTCCCAGGCGTTCGCTTTATTACTGTCCACTGGTTTCAAGGCGATCCACCTCTCGAATGACCGAAGGATGTTCGATCCGCAACTTTTGGATTGCCTCTTTTCCTTTTTCACCCAAACGGGTACGGAGCGATTGGGCCACGCATCGAGCCCCGAAAGAGCCCCGCCTTTCTCCATAACGATCTGACGCACAAATCAATTTGCGGCCCCTTCGAAGTCGACGCGGAAGTGCTGTTTTGCGCCGGCGGTGCTGCGTGGGCGCCGATTTGTTAAAAGAAGCGGAAGGTTTAACCCGGAGGAATAGACGCAATGGTGACGAAAAAGGAAAAAATTCCGTTGGGACTCCTGGCACTCTCCTTGGCGTCCCTGGCCGCCCTCAGCGGCTGTGGAAAACAGCCAGGGGACGTTGCGGCGCAAGAAGCGCCGCCGCCGCAACAAGTCATTCAGGGCGTGGACGTGACCCTGTTCGCCGTGCCGAACCCGGAGCAGTATCCACCGGTCGCGGCAACGCGATACGAAGCGCCATCGCAACTCGTCGTCACGGGTACCGTGATGCCGGACATCTCTCGAAGCGTTCCGGTCATCACGCTCGCGTCAGGCCGCGTCGTGGACATTCGCGCGCGCCTTGGCGATACGGTGCAGAAAGATCAAGTGCTCTTGCGCGTCCGTAGCGATGACGTGGGCATGGGCTTCGATGCCTACCGGAAGGCCATCTCCGACGAACTTCTGGCACGAAAACAATTGGACAGGACCAAGGACCTCTACGAACACGGGGCCATGGCGCAGCAGGATCTGGAGGTAGCGCAAGACAATGAAGAGGATGCGAAGACCACGCTCGAAACCGCGACAGAGCATCTTCGCCTGCTTGGCAACGATCCCGACAAGCCGAACGGGATCGTGGATCTTGTCGCCCCGATCGAGGGCATAATCACCGATCAAGAAATCACCAACGCGTCTAGCGTACAGGCGTATTCCTCGCCGAACCCTTTCACCATTTCGGATCTGAGCACCGTATGGGTTGTCTGCGATGTCTACGAAAACGACATGGCCACTGTCAGAATCGGGGAAATTGCCGACATCAAGCTGAACGCCTTCCCGGACAGAACGATCAAAGGAAAGGTGAGCAACATTGGAGCCATTCTCGACCCGAACATTCGGACCGCGAAAGTACGCCTGGAAGTTTCCAACCCCGGCCTGCTAATGCGGCCCGGCATGTTCGCCACCGCGACGTTCTACAGTCTTGATAAAAAAACCTACACCTCCGTTCCCGCGTCCGCGATCCTGCACCTGCACGATCGCGACTGGGTCTTCATTCCCACGCAGGGAAAATTCCGCCGGGTCCAGGTTACCAGCGGCGCGCTTTTGCCGAACAACATGCAGGAGATTCTATCCGGACTGCAACCGGGTCAACAGGTGGTGACCAATGCGGCCACCATCCAGAACGCGATCGACAATGAATAACCAGCGGCTCGCAATTTAGAGGAACAAACGATGATTCGTAGACTCGTGGATTTCGCGTTGAATAACCGGTTCGTGGTGCTCACCACCGCGATTCTGGTCCTGATCGCCGGAGCACTTGCCTTCCATGACATGCCGGTCGAAGCCTATCCGGACATCGCCGACAACTATGTGAATATTATTTCGCAATGGCCCGGACGTTCCGCTGAGGAAGTCGAACAGCAAGTCAGCATTCCCATTGAGATCCAGATGGGTGGACTCTCGCACCTTTCCACGATGCGGTCCGAGTCCATCTTCGGCCTGTCACTCATGACGCTCGTTTTCGATGACACTTCCAATAACGATTGGAACCGCGCGAAGGTGTTGGAACGACTGACCCTGGTCAGCGTGCCTTCAGGCGTTCAGCCGCAGATCGGGACGGATTGGAGCCTGACCGGCCAGATTTATTGGTACACCATCCGAAGCACCAATCCAAGTTATGACCTGATGGAACAAAGGTCTATCGAAGACTGGGTCTTGTATAAGCAATTCAAGACGGTTCCCAACATTGTCGACGTCAGCGATTTCGGAGGCACCGCCCGTGAGTACCAGGTGCGGGTCGATCCGACCAAGCTCATCTCCTACGGTTTAAGCATCAGTCAGGTGGAGCAGCAACTCGGGATTAACAACACAAACGCCGGCGGCAGCTTCGTCGAGGTTGGTTTGCAACAGATGAACGTCCGCGCCATCGGGCTCTACCGCACCATCCAGGATATCGAAAATACCGTCTTGACCACGAAAAACGGGACGGCCATTCGCGTCAAGGACATTGGCATTGTTGAGATGGGTCCTCGAATTCGGCTGGGACATATGGCCCGAGCGACGCATCGCCCCGACGGCATGATCGTCGATGAACCCGACGTCATCCAGGGCAGTGTGCTGATGCTGAAAGGCGCGGAAGAAGGCCCCACGCTTGAAGGAATTCATAAGAAAGTCGACGAACTGAATAACCGCATCCTCCCCGAAGGCGTGAAAATCATTCCCATGCTGGACCGAAGTGACTTGCTTCATTTCACCCTGCACACCGTGCTGCACAACCTCGGAGAGGGAATGATCCTGGTCACCATCATCCTTCTCCTGTTTCTCGGAAATATCCGCGCCGCATTAATCGTTGCCCTGACCATTCCCTTTTCCTTGATGTTTGCTTCGATTTGGCTGGATTTGAGCAAAATCCCAGCCAATCTTTTATCGCTCGGCGCGCTCGATTTCGGGATGATGGTGGACGGCGCCGTGGTAATGGTTGAGAACATTGTCCGGCACTTGAACCGCCGGAACAAACCAGCCGATTCAACCGGGGGAGCCGCCCTTCCCGGGCGGACCACCGTCATCGTGAAAACGCCGGCCGAAGCCATCCGCGAAGCCTGCCATGAAGTGCAGCGGCCAGTGTTCTTCGCCATTGCCATCATCATTACAGCCTATATGCCGATCTTCACGCTGCAACGCGTGGAAGGCAGGCTATTCAAACCGATGGCCTGGACCGTGGCGTTCGCCCTTCTGGGCGCCATGACCTACGCCATTCTGGTGGCGCCGGTTCTAAGCAACTGGCTGTTCAGTAAGGGCGTCAAGGAATGGCACAACCCGGTCATTTCGTGGCTGACGAATTGGTATCGCGGCGCCGTCCGGAAAGCAATCGAATTTCGCTGGTTGACCGTCGGCGTTGGGTTCGCCGGCTTCTTGATCGCGATGTATCTCACGTTCAGCGGCATCATCGGCGCTGAATTTCTGCCGCACCTGAATGAAGGCGCGATCTGGGCGCGGGGCGAGCTGGCCAACAGCACAAGTCTCACCGAAGGGGAGCGCTTCACAACCCAGTGCCGGCTCGTCTTCGCCTCGTTTCCCGAAGTCACCACGGTTGTCTCCGAAGTCGGGGCCCCTGACGATGGGACCGATACCGGAGGCTTCGGCAACACGGAGTACTTCGTCGATCTGAAGCCCAAGGAGCAATGGCGGCCCATTTTTCATCAGGACAAAGATGAGTTGATCGCCGCGATGAATCGCGAGGTTTCGAAGTTTCCCGGAGCCTTCTGGAACTTCTCCCAGCCGATCGAAGACAATGTGGATGAAACGCTCACCGGAACGAAAGGCGGCCTGGCAGCCAAACTCTATGGACCCGATTTGGATGTTCTGGAACAGAAGGGGGAAGAGATCAAGGAGGTGATGTCGCGGATTCAAGGAATCCATGACCTTGGGCTGCAACGCGATACGGGCGAACCGAATCTGAACGTCACGGTTGACCGTCAAGCGGCGGCCCGATTCGGCGTCAACGTGGCCGACGTTCAAGACGCCATCCAAACGGCCGTCGGCGGTTTTCCGGTCAGCCAAGTTCTGCAGGGAGAAGCTGTCTACGATCTAACGGTTCGCTATCAGAAGTCCTATCGGGATACGAAAGAGGCGATTCAGGATATCCGCATTCTTTCGCCCACGGGCGAGCGCGTGTCTCTGGCCCAAGTAGCGAAGGTGCAGGTCAAGGACGGGGCCTATGATATCTACCGGGAAGACGGTTCGCGATACGTCGCCATCCGTTTCGAAGTGCGCGACCGGGACCTCGGTTCCACCGTCGAGGAAGCCATAGATCAGATCAACAAGAAGGTGCAGTTGCCGCGCGGCTACGTACTCAAGTGGGCCGGAGAATACGAAAGCGAAAAGCGTGCGGAAGCGCGGCTGCTGATTATCATCCCCATTACCATTTTAATAATTTTTATTATCCTCTATACGATGTTCCATTCGGCGAAATGGGCCACGCTGATTCTGGTTACGGTGGCCATGGCTCGGGTGGGGGGACTGGTGGCGCTCTTGATCACTCACACCTTCTTTAGCGTTGCGTCAGGCGTCGGCTTCCTGGCGCTCTTCGGAGTTTCGGTGCAAACGGGCGTCATCATGCTCGAATACATTAACCAACTCCGTGCGCATGGTCACGCGGTGATCGATGCGGCCGTGGAGGGAGCCGTTCTCCGGCTGCGTCCCATCATGATCACCATGCTCGTAGCCACGTTCGGCCTCCTGCCCGCGGCTTTCTCTCATGCCATCGGATCGGATTCGCAGCGGCCGTTCGCCATCGTGATCGTCGGAGGTCTGATCGCCGACCTGGTCATGAGCATTTTCATCCTGCCTACGCTCTATGTCTGGTTTGCGAGCGATGGCGACGTGTTGCCGGAACCGGAGGCCACTTTTGAAGTCTAATCGATCGGCTCGACGTGTTTGGAAAATCTGCGCCCGCATGGCCGCTTGCGCCCTGCTCGCTTGCGTCGTGGCGGCGGCCCCGACCCTCGGCCAGGCAGCCGGCGGACCCGTAAGGATCACTCTGGACGAGGCCATCCAGATGGCTCTCCAGCACAACCACAACATAATCGCAGCTCGTACGGCCATCGAACAGAGCTTGGCGCTTGAAGTAACCGCCAACCTGCGCCCCAATCCCACCCTCCTTGGAGACTGGGAATACCTGCCGTTTTTCTCGCCAAGCAACCTGAATGCTTCCTATCTTTCGAATCAGACCGAATTCGATGCCGGCGTTAGCTACCTGATCGAGCGCGGCCACAAACGCCAGTTGCGCTACCAGGCAGCCAAGGACGCGACGGCGCAGACGCGTTCGCTAGTCGCGGACAACGAGAGAACTCTTACCAATCAGGTGGCCACGCTATTCGTCAATGTCCAGCTCGCGGAATCGACGATCGATCTCGCGCAGCAGGATTTGAAAAGTTTTCAACAGACCGCGGACATTGGCGAGCATCAATTCAAGGCAGGCGGTATCAGCGAGAATGACTACCTGATGATAGAAGTCCAGTTGCTGCAGTTCGAGAATGATTTGGAATCGGCACAACTGGCCAGGGTCCAAGGGCTGTCGGATCTGCGTCAACAGCTGGGCTACGAGTCCGTGTCCGCCGATTACGACGTTGTCGATGCGTTCGATTACTTGCCCATGAAGGGCAACCTCGAAGACTTGCAAATGAAGGCCTTGCAGAACCGGCCCGATCTGCGCGCCGCCGTGCAAGGCGTCACCGCGGCGAATAGCGGCTATGTGCTGGCCAAGGCCGATGGAAAGCCGGACGTAACTGTCCAGGCCAACTACACCCGCAACGGCGGCCTCAATGACATGAGTTTATTTGCCAGCGTTCCCCTGCCGATCTTCGACCGCAATCAGGGCGAAATTGCGCGCACGCGTTCCGTCATCACCCAAATGCAAGAGCAGCAGGCCTTCACCAACGGCCAGGTAATGACCGACGTGAAAGACGCGTACGAAGCGGTTCAATCCAACAACAAATTGGTCACGATGTACCGGGACAAGTACAGGGATATCGCGAAAAGGTCGCGAGACATTGCCGACTACGCTTATCACCGGGGCGGCATCGCCTTGCTCAATTTCCTGGACGCGGAGCGCAGCTATCGCGCCGAGGAACTCGGCTACCGGCAAACGCTCGCTTCCTACCTGCTGGCGCTCGAACAGCTTCGCGAGGCCGTGGGCGTGAGGAACTTGCCATGATCTTTCTTTCCGCGAAGAGGAGCGCTTTGTCAGTCGGGCAAATTTATTTTCGACTTTCAGAAGGACCATGCGAGGAGCCGAATTCATGACTAAGGAAGAAGTTCGAGCTCGGATTGAAGCCATCGGAATCATCCCCGCAGTTCGCGTTTATTCCGCGGAAGACGCGCGTTTTGCCGCGGAGGCCGTCGCCCAGGGGGGGATTGCCATCGTGGAAATCACCATGACGGTCCCCGGAGCGCTGGACGTGATTTCCGACTTGATCCAGCACGCGCCGAAGATGATCGTCGGAGCGGGCAGCGTCCTGAACACGGAAACCGCGCGTCAGTGCCTCGATGCGGGAGCGGAATTCCTGACCACGGAGGGACTGGATTTGAAAGTGGTCGATTACGCGGTGAAGAAAAACGTGGTCGTATTTCCGGGCGCGTTGACGCCGACCGAGGTGCTGACCGCTTGGCAGGCCGGCGCGGACCTCGTCAAGGTCGTGCCGTGCGCGCAAGTCGGCGGCGACAGTTACATCAAGGCGTTGAAGGCCCCGTTTCCGCAAATTCCAATGATCGCCGCGGGCGGAGTGAATCAGCAGACGGCCACGAATTTCATTCTGGCGGGAGCGGTGGCGCTGGGCGTCGGCGGCGCGTTAATTCCAAGGGAATCGATCAAGCTGCGCCAGGCGCATCGCATCAGCGAACTGGCGCGCCGCTTCGTGGGATTTGTGGAGGCGGGCCGCAGCGATCTGGCGGCAAGGAAAGAGGGCGTTGTCACAGGAGATTAAGGACCGGGAACGTTGGCTGCCGCCCAGTTTCTGGAGGCCATAACGATCGTCAAGGCCGACATCTTTCTCACCAAGAATTCCGAGAATCTCACGGGCTTGCTTCGGAAAATCCAGTGTCGCCGGAACTTCCGTGCAGAACCCCCACGCGGCCTGCAAGAGGGAATGTCCGACGCGAGGTGGCGCCGCGCAGATCGCCACGATTGACGGGAATTCAAGGTTGCTCAATACTCGAACCCCTATTCCTAACAATTCTCGAAGCACTTCTAGACGGTCTTTGCTCGCGGGAAGACCGGCCGGGCCTTCAGGCGCGGAGAAGGAAAGGTCTCGAGACCGGAAGCTTGAGCGGAGAAACCCTTAGTCATACATGCCATGCCTGAGTCTAGAAAAGGCATTATCAATAAGTCGTAAGGAAAGCAGCATCGTTCTGTTTATCGCTCCGCAAAATTGACGAGGAAAATCCTTCCTGACTCTCGGTGGATCTCCGCGGCGAAACCGCATGGTCACCAACCAACTTATTTTCAGTTCATTACGGCTATATCCCGATTTTGAGGGTTGGCCCGGCCATCGTCATTCCGGATACGCAGTATATAAACAAAAAATAAATTGAACCCTGCGACGGCGGGTGTATGCTGACTCTCGTACCCGCCAACTTTCAAAACAGGCTGCCAATTCGGGCGAGTGCGGAGAGAGGGATAAATGAATCGTAAGCAAGTGAGCGCTTTCATCCAAGAAATCGGGATCGTCCCTTCTGTCCGCGTTTCCTCCGCGGACGATGCTCGCTTTGCCACGGAATCCATCTCACAAGGCGGAATTCCCCTGGTGGAAATCGCCATGAGCGTGCCCGGCGCAGTTCAAGTGATTTCCGCCCTCACCAAGAGCGCCCCTCGAATGGTCATTGGAGCGGGAGGCATTCCGGACGCGGAGACCGCGCGCCGCTGCCTGGACGCAGGCGCGAAGTTCCTAACCACGGACGCGCTCATTCTGGAAGTTGTGGAATGCGCCAAGATGCAAGATGCCGTCGTGTTCCCCGGCGCGCTGACGCCGACGGAAGTGATCGCGGCCTGGCAAGCAGGTTCGGACTTTGTGAAAGTGGTTCCCTGCTTCGCGATGGGAGGCGAGAGCTACATCCGGTATCTGAAAACTGCGCTCGGAGATGTCCCTCTGATTGCTGCGGGCGGGGTGAGCCAGCAGAATGCGGCCGGATACATGGTCGCGGGGGCCACGGCGCTCGGGATCGGCGAGGCCTTGATTCCCTGGGACGCGGTCGCGCATCGCCAATCGAGCCGCATCCGTGAATTGGCGCGACGGTTCCTGAATTTCGTGGAGACCGCGAATCGGGAAAACGGGAGAAAGGCCGGCCATGTCGCTGCGAATCGTGCCCCCGTTTTCGCTCTCAAAGAAGCATGATTCGAGGCGACCGGCAGTTCGCGCAAAGAGTGCCGGATAGACGTGCCCGGTAAGATCACCCATTCGGATGGCAGCATTCAAGGCCGAGCAGAATCGTTCCCACACCAGCAGATCGTCGCGTACAAAATAAAAATGAAAAGGGGATGTCTTGGTGCGGAAGGGGGGATTCGAACCCCCACGCCTTACGGCGCCACCCCCTCAAGATGGTGCGTCTGCCAGTTCCGCCACTTCCGCACGAGGTGAGGCGAAAAACTTTTTGTATCGCGGCCACGTAATGGCGGCCGGATTCCGGATGGTGCAGCGTTGCCGCACCGTCCCGCTTATTTCGATGGCGCAGGCGCTGCCGGAGCTGGAGCCGGAGCGGCAGGAGCCGGAACAGGGACTGGCGCTCTTGAAGCGGGAACAGCGGGCGCCGACTTCGTTGTCTTTGAGAACTGCTGCAACACGGAGCTGCCGGTGGACGCCGCCGCCGAATTTTGATGCATGGTCAAGGCCATGGACGTCAGCATGAACATGATGGCGCACCACGTGGTCGCCTTGGAAAGAAACGTGGCGGCTCCGCGCGGGCCGAACGCCGTCTGGCTGCCCGCGCCGCCGAAAGCGCCGGCCAGGTCCGCGGCCTCGCCGCTTTGCAGCATGATGACCACGATCAAAAGGCCGCAGATCACCACGTGCAGCGTGATCAGCACAAAATACACTCTCCAACCAACCGCCAGCAGGCCAAATCCCACGGCCAACGAAATCGCCCACTTCACTTCTTTTGGCATTTCTTGTCCCTAGCTTTCCTGAATTCCCTTGCGTTCCCGAATAGTTTCAGAAATTCACGATGGAGGCAAACGCCTCGGCATTTAGACTTGCGCCGCCGACCAGCGCTCCGTCAATTTCCACCTGAGCCATCAGCCCCTTGATGTTGTCGGGTTTGACGCTGCCGCCGTAGAGGATCCTCAACCCGGCGGCGCGCTCGGGGGTAAATTTCGCCGCCGCGCGCTGGCGCAAGAACCGGTGCGCATCCGCGGCCGTTTCCGGCGTCGCCGTGCGGCCCGTGCCAATCGCCCAGACCGGCTCGTAAGCAAGAATGATACGCGAGAACTCCGCCCCGGTCAACGCAGCCAGGCCGCCGCTGAATTGGCGATCGAGCACTTCCGACATTTTGCCGCCCTCCCGCTCGGCCAGCGATTCGCCCACGCACACGATCGGGGTCAGTTCGGCCGCCAGCGCCGCCTTCACTTTTTTGTTCACGCTCTCGTCGGTCTCCCCGAAGTATTGCCGCCGCTCGGAATGCCCAATGATGACGGCCCGGCAGCCGACTTCGACCAGCATGGGAGCGCAGATTTCGCCGGTGAATGCCCCCTCCGGTCCCCCGTGCAGATTTTGCGCGGAGATGGAAATGGCCGTCCCGCGCACGGCTTCGACGGAAGCCGCAAGGGCCGTGAAGGGCGGCGCGACGATGATGTCGCAGTGCACGCTGCCTTGCACGAGCGGCGCGAACGCCGAAAAAAACGCGCGCGCATCCGCTTGCGTCTTGTACATCTTCCAATTCCCTGCGATCACCGGCCTGCGCATGGCTCCGCTTCTCTCTTTTTCAAAAGATCTTAGTTTTTTTCAGTCAGCGCTTCGACGCCCGGCAATTTTCTGCCGCCCAAAAATTCCAGCGACGCGCCCCCGCCGGTCGAAATATGGGAAACCTTGTCGGCCAGCCCGGCCGCGTGAATCGCGGCCACGGAATCTCCGCCGCCGACGATCGATGTAGCCCCCTGAGCGGTGGCCGCTGCGACGGCGCGGGCGATTTCCAGCGTGCCCTTCGCAAACGCCGCCATCTCGAATACACCCATCGGGCCGTTCCACACAATGGTTTTCGCGCGCGCCAGTTCGGCGGAATATTTGGCGATCGTATCCGGCCCGATGTCCAGTCCCATCCAGCCATCCGGCGTTGCCGCGACGCTGGTGGTTTTCGTTTGCGTGTCCGGCTTGAATTCGGCGCCCAGCACGTGATCGGTGGGCAGCAAGAGGCGGAAATTTCGCTGCTTGGCCTCGGCGAGCAGCTTCTTCGCCAGGTCCAGTTTGTCTTCCTCCACAAGCGATTTACCAATCGGGAAACCTTGCGATTTCAGAAAGGTGTAGGCCATGCCGCCGCCGATGAGCATCGCGTCGGCCACGCGCATCAGATTTTCCACCACTTCAATTTTGTCGGACACTTTCGCGCCGCCCAGCACCGCGACGAACGGGCGCTCGGGATTCGAGAGCGCTTTCCCCAAATACGCGAGTTCGCGCTCCATCAGCAGCCCCGCCGCGGATTGCTTGACGAAGCGAGTGATCCCCACAACGGAAGCGTGCGCGCGATGGGCCGAGCCGAAGGCGTCGCAGACGAAGAGGCCATCGCACAGCGCGGCGAGCCGGCGCGAAAAATTTTCGTCGTTGGCCTCTTCTTCCGGGTGGTAGCGCACATTTTCGAGCAGCAGCACGCCGCCATTCGCGAGAGCGCGGCTTTTCGCTTCGGCTTCCTCGCCGACGCAGTCCGCCGCAAAATCGACGGCTACGCCGCCGAGCAATTCCGCCAATTTCGCCGCCACCGGCTTCATGCTGTATTTCGGATCGGGCTTTCCCTTGGGCCGCCCCAGGTGGGAAGCGAGGACCAGCCTTGCGCCGCGCTGGCGGGCAAACGCAATCGTCGGCAGGGTTTCGCGGATGCGCGTATCGTCGGTGACGCGCGCGCCTTCGAGCGGCACGTTGAAATCCACGCGCATGAAGACGCGCTTCCCATTCATTTCCAGATCGCGAATCGATAGTTTTTGCATAATTTATGTCACAGGACGCACAAGAATAGAAGATTCTGACATCCGTTTTGAAACGCGGTCACAGATCACGGGTGCACGGGCCACGAACCACGGGCCACGCTCCCGTTACATCTTCGACGCCAAAAGCGTGATCAGATCGCGGCAGCGGCTCGAATATCCCCACTCATTGTCATACCACGCCAGAACCTTGGCGCAGTTCGTTCCCACCGCGCGCGTGTATCCGGCATCCACGATCGAGGAATTCGGATTCCCGCGGAAATCGACGGAGACCAGTTCGTCCTCCGTGTATTCGAGGATATTCTTCATGGGGCCTTCGGCCGCGGCTTTGAGCGCGCCGTTTACCGAGGCCACCGTCACCGGCTTTTCCGTGAATACGGTCAGATCGACCACGCTTACATTTGGCGTGGGGACGCGGATGGAATAGCCGTCGAGTTTTCCTTTCAGCGCGGGGATGACCAGGTGCAGCGCTTTGGCCGCCCCAGTGGAAGTGGGAATCATGGAAAGCGCCGCCGCGCGAGCGCGCCGCAAATCCTTGTGCGGCAGATCGAGCAGCTTCTGGTCGTTCGTGTAGGAGTGGATCGTGGTCATCGTGCCACAGGAAATCCCGAAGGAGTCCTGAATGACTTTCGCGACCGGAGCGAGGCAATTGGTGGTGCAGGAGGCGTTCGAGATGATGTGATGCTTGGCCGGGTCGTAAGACTTGTCGTTCACGCCCAGGACGATGGTCAAGTCCTCTTCGGTGGCAGGCGCGGAAATAATCACCTTTTTCACCGTCCCGCGCTTGTGCTTGGCGGCGTCGGAGGCCTTGGTGAAGAGGCCCGTGGACTCGATCACGATATCCGCGCCGACCGAGGGCCAGTCGATCTCGGCGGGATCTTTCGTTTTGAACACGCGAAAACTCTTGCCATCCACGGCGATGGAATCCTCGGTGTGGGTCACTTTTTGATGCAGATTGCCCAGGACGGAATCGTACT
>Ga0335078_10012157_pt1 | contig 12775 bp, 13 predicted proteins | sample Lox_Sample_32_FD_206711 | JGI IMG/M metagenome (GOLD analysis project Ga0335078, IMG submission 206711) | Soil microbial communities from Loxahatchee National Wildlife Refuge, Florida, United States - Lox_Sample_3.2 | ecosystem: Environmental > Terrestrial > Soil > Wetlands | place: USA... | reverse complement strand
CTGATCGGCGTCCGTGCCGATGGCCGCAAGGAGCTGATCGCCCTGGCCGATGGGTACCGGGAGTCCGCCGAGTCATGGGCGGACCTGCTCCGGGACTGCGCCCGCCGCGGGATGCGCGCCCCGGTGCTGGCCGCCGGGGACGGGGCGCTGGGGTTCTGGAACGGGCTGCGGGAGGTATTTCCCCAGGCCAGAGAGGGCCGGTGCTGGTTTCACAAGACCGCGAACGTGCTGGCGGCGCTGCCGAAGTCCGCGCACCCGGGGGCGAAGAAGGCCCTGGCCGAGATCTGGGGTGCCGAGGATAAGGACCACGCCCAGGCCGCGGTGAAGGCGTTCGATGCCGCCTATGGGGCGAAGTTCCCCAAGGCCACCGCGAAGATCACCGACGACGCCGGTGAGCTGCTGGCCTTCTACGACTACCCGGCCGGACATTGGGTGCATCTGCGGACGACCAACCCGATCGAAAGTAAGTTCGCCACGGTCCGGCACCGGACCAAGATCACCAAGGGGCCTGGCTCCCGGGCGGCGGGGCTGGCCATGGCGTTCAAGCTCATCGAGGCGGCGCAGGACCGCTGGCGCGCGGTGAACGCTCCCCACCTCGTCGCCCTGGTCCGCGCCGGCGCGACCTTCACCAACGGCAAAGGCGGGCTCGATGGTGTCATCACGGAGCAGCCGGGTGGCGTGTTCCCAGGCTGGCTGTCGCTGATCGCGGTTCCGCCGTGCCGTTGCCGGCCGGGGAAGGCGAGGGCCGGGCAGTGCCCGTGGCGGGCGGCCCAGGTCAGGAAGCCGCGGGTGCTCTCGGATGCGCTTGCGCTGGCGGCGGCAAGCCATTCGTCGATGGCGGCCTGGCGGCATTTGCGGCGGCGCAGCAGCAGGTCGACGCGATGCACGCGGCCGGCTACGCCCGCAGCCAGATCCTCGACTCCGGGGCCACCATCCTGAACTCCACGACCGCCCTCTACCATCAGACGTTCTCGCGCCACAGGAGCGACGGCAGTGAGATCAGCCGGGGAACCACCACCTACCTCTTGACCGACGGCCCGGCAGGCCGCCGCATTTCAGCGCTGGCGGTGCACAGCCCCTGACTCCTGCCGGCCCATTTCGCGCCACCCGGACAGCGGTCACGATGGGTGATGCGTCCGGCCTGCGGTCGGGAGGTGATGGCGCCAGCTGGCTGATTGGTGTTGGATTTGGCTGTTCAGCCCCGGGAGGAGGAGACCTTGGCCGCATATCTCGTGCGGCGCTTGCGACGCCGCGCCAGCGGGGGGCTTGCTCAGCGACCCGGGCTACCGGCCGGTGCAAGAGATCTGTTTCACGTCGCGGGGCCGGGCCGTGGTTGCGCCCCAGTTCACCGCGGCCTGGTAACGGCTGGCTTGGCTGCCCGATGATCAGGGCCCGATACGAACGCCGGGGCCCCGTGGCGCAGGACGTCATTAACCCGGCGGAGTTCGAACCGCCGCGGCTGAACGCGGGACACGCGCTGGTCGAAGTCGTCGCCGCGCCGATCAACCCGGCGGACGTGCTGACCCTGACCGGCGAATACGGGCAGTTGCCGCCGCTGCCGGCGATCGGGGGCCGCGAAGGAGTCGGGCGGGTCGCCGAACTCGGCGAAGACACCCGCGACCTCACGGTCGGCCAGCTGGTCTTGCTGCCGCCGGGCTGCGGAACCTGGTCCACCCACGTCGTCGCCCAGGCGGCACAACTGACGCCGCTCCCGAGCGAGGCGGACCCCCTGCAGCTATCGATGATGACGATCAACCCGCCGACGGCGGCGCTGCTGTTGAGCGAATTCGTGACGTTGGGGCCAGGCGATTGGGTCATCCAGAATGCGGCCAACTCAGCCGTGGGCCTGTACCTGGTGCAGCTGGCCCGGCACCGCGGGCACCGGACCATCAACGTCGTCCGGCGACAGGACGCGGCCACGGCCGTGCGCGAGGCCGGCGGCGACGTCGTTCTGGTCGACGGCGAGGATCTGGCGCAACGCGTCACCGAGGTGACCGGCGGAGCGCAGATTCGCCTCGGCATCGATGCGGTCGCCGGAACCGCAACCGGACGACTGGCCGGCTGCCTGGGTGAGGGCGCCACACTAGTCAGCTACGGCCGCATGAGCGGTGAAGCTAGCGTGATGCCACCCGAGGCCTTCATCTTCCGCGACCTGACGCTGCGCGGATTCTGGCTCGTGCGCTGGTTTCGGGATACACCTGAGCAGCAGCGCCGCGCGCTCGTCATTGAAGTCGCCAGCCTGATCATCGCAGGAAGACTGCACGCACCCATCCACGCCACTTACGACGTCACCGACATCAAACAAGCAGTCGCAGCCGCGGCGAGCGGAGGCCGATCAGGCAAGATCCTCATCGTCCCGCGGCGCTGGCCTCACAACTGCGCCCGTGTCGCCGGAACGACGCAGCCACGAAGAACGGCGCGCGGACCCGCCGATATATGCACACCGGGACTGCGTCTCGGCTGAGGGCCGACCCCTGCGTAGATCAGGTCGATCTGCGCGGTCCGCAGCTGGTGCTGGCGCAGGCGCCGCCGGGGCTGACGGCCTGCCCGGCACGTTATCCAATGCGCCTTAGTAAGTGGTGCTGAGTAAGGGGGGTGGCCGGAGTGGATGGCACGTCCGGCGGTCCCGGCCGGTTCGCCGAGCCGTGGCTGCTGGTCTTGACCAGCCTGGCCGACGGGCCCAGGCACGGGTACGCGATCATGGCCGATGTCGCCGCGTTCAGCAGCGTCCGGATGGAGCCGGGCACCTTGTACCGGGCGCTGTCCTGGCTGGGGCGCCGCGGCCGGGTCCGGCAGCTGGCCACCGGGGATCCCCGCCGCCGGTATGAGATCACCGCCGTCTGGCCAAGCCGGGCAGTCCAGCGCCATGCGGCGGGTCGCGCGCGCCGCACCGGGCCGGCCGTGGGCGGCCGCCGCGGTGGACAGGCTCCGCTATATGCATTACAACTTAATAAGTGGTACTGACGAGCGGGGGAAAGGGCATGCACGGCAAGTTCGACGGCCTCGGCCGGTTCGCCGACCCGTCGGTGCTGATCTTGACCAGCCTGGCCGACGGGCCCAGGCACGGGTACGCGATCATGGCCGACGTCGCCGCGTTCAGCGGCGTCCGGATGGAGCCGGGCACCTTGTACGGGGCGCTGTCCCGGCTGGAGCGCCGCGGCTGGGTCCGGCCGCTGGATACCGCCGGGCGCCGCCGCCCATACGAGATCACCGCGGCCGGGCAGGAGGTCCTGGCCGAGCAGGTCACGACGATGCAGCAGATCGTGCAGGTGGCCCGGCTGCGCACCGCGATGGCCTGGGGGGGCTGATGCGGCCCGGGCCGGCCGGCCGGCTGTCCCGCTTGCTGGTCGGCTGCCACCCGCGGCGCTGGCGGGAGCGCTACGGCGAGGAGATGCTCGACGTCCTGGACCAGCACCATCCGACCGGGCGGACGGTCGTCAATCTGTGGGGCAGCGCCGTCACCGCGCACCTGGACCCGGCCTACCGCACGGACCGGCTGTCGCCGGCCAGGCTGCGCCGGGCCGCGCTGATGTCGGCCGCGATAGCGGCCCCGCTCGCGCTGGTTCTGGGCCCGGTCGGCTACGGGATCTGGCAGGACGACCACTGGCACCCGGCGGCTGATGAGGGCCTGGTCTCGGCGGCGTTCTCTGAGCACGCGACCATCCTGGTCACCGCCTTCGGGCAGGCCATCGACGGGGTGGACATGGTGTGGGACGTCGCGGACCTGAGCCGGCCGCGGCGCCTGTCGCAGTTCGAGGGCGGCCAGCCCACGGCGCTGTCGCCGGACGGCCGCACCGTGGCCACCGTCACCTTCAGCGGCCGGACGGCCCTGTGGAACGTGGCCGGCCCCAGGCACCCGACCCAGATAGCGACCCTGCCCGGCAGCGACTTCAGGCACCTCAATCCCCCCCTGCGGGGACAGGCGTTCTCCCCGGACGGCCAGATCCTGGCCACCGCCTACTACGACCAGGTCTTCCTGTGGGACGTGACCACCCCGGCCCGGCCCCGGCTGCTGCGTACCCTGGACGCCCCGGTGACGTCCTCAGCAGGCAGCAGCAGCCAGATACCGTTCAGCCCGCAGGACCTCGCGTTCTCCGCCGGCGGGCGCGTCCTGGCCAGCGCCACCGGCACCGATCAGGTCACCGTGTGGAACGTGTCCGACCCGGCGCGCGCCTACCGCCTGGCCACCGCCGACAGCACGGGCGACTTCGTCCAGGGCTTCGCGCTCTCCCCCCGCGGGGACCTGCTGGCCGTCCTGGGCTCCAACGGCACCGTGCTGGTCTACAGCCTGGCCGACCCGGCCCGCCCCGTCCGCACCGCCACGATCCGCGGCCTGCTGACCCGTGCGCGGTACCCGGACGGGCAGTCCCAGCCGGACGAGGTGCTCTGCGGCGGCTGCATCCTGGCCAGCTACGCGGTCGCGTTCACCCCCGACGGGCACACCCTGACCGTCGTCGTCGACCGCACGGAGATGAGCGCCAACTCCGGGCGCGACACCGTGTTCAGCTGGCCGGTGACCGGCTCCGGAACCCTCGGCGCCGCCGTCACGACCGCCGCCCGCGACGTCGCGGACTCCCAGCCCTTCATAGCCCCCGGCGACCGCACCGTGCTGGGCGGCCCGGGCGACAGCCACGCCTGGCACGCCTGGCCGCTGCCCTGACCCGCCCCAGCCGGACACCTGCCTCCCGCTGCCCAGATGAAGGCACCGAGGGCGGGGCAGGACCAGCCCGGTCACCGACCACAGCCACCCGGCTCACGATGCTGCATGACCCTATGAGCGCATCCAACCCAGCCCTCGGCTGTCCAGATTCGGCGTTCCGGCGCCGCGGCGGTAAAGAACCCGGTCACGTTCTGTCACTGACGCTGGTCCGTGCCAGCGCGCGAATAGCCGCCTTAGGGGTATTCATCTGTGTCATTTGGCCGGACGAACCGCAAGATTTTGGTGTGCTTCGCTGCCGTGACCACATCATCTAGCGGTCTGTTTCACAGCTGGTCCGCTCAAGTGAATAGCCCAGAGCCGCCTTATTGATCCGGGCGTGGCGATGTCCTGCGCTCGCGCCGCTATGGCAGGTGATCCTGTGGGGCATCCCCTCGCGCCCGGCCGCTGTCCGCCTGCAGTGCGGGGCGGGTCATGGCGATCCGGGCGGGGGGCCGCGGCAGGACCGGTGACGTTGGTCCCTGCCGCCCGGGACCAACGCCTGCGGAACCGGCTCGCGGCGGCGCTAATGTCGGGATTGCTTAGGGGGAAGGGAACCCGGAGGGAAACCGAGGGGGAACCGGAACCGGGCAGCGGCCCGAAGGGAACGAACCGGAGACCGCCGGGCGACGGGAAACCGGCCGGAGGCGGGCGAAGGGGGAGAACCCGGCGGGCAAACGGGAAACCGGAGGAAAGCCCGCCGCGGGAAACCGGAGGACGTGAGGTGAGGCCCCAGACCACCCGGGTGAGAGCCCCGGGGATCCGGGGCCGCACGCATTTGTGATGCCCCCGGCGGGCCTGGGTGAACTGCGCGAACCCCGCCAACTTTCTGGCGGGCCACGGCGGCCTGGCGCTCGCGCGCCCCGGGCGCGGCGCTGCCGGGAGCATCGGCCTGTGCCCTGTGCAGTCTGCTGATCGCAGATCGCAGTCGACTCGGCATTTATGGCAGTTCGCGAACCGCCGCTATGCGCGGCAACCTGGTCGCCCAGACGGCTGGCTCGCGCCGCGCCGAACTGGATGTTCTGCGTCCGGTCACTCCCGCAGCCCGACGGCCCTGCCAACGCCCTGGATCTGCCGATGAGCGCGCGCACTCGCCGCGACGGGCCTGGCTGTCGCTCCACGGGGCGATCAGTGGCTGCGGCGATCCCGTCAGCCACGAGGACCGGGCTTCACGTCCGGTCCAAGAGGCGCTGCCCCGCGTCCCCGGCTCAGGCTGGTGCGCAGGCCCGCGTTGCCAGGCCGCCGCCAAGGCAAGTCCTGCCCTGGCGCTGCGGGCCGCCGTCGATCAGGCGCAGCCGGGACGTCACCGCCGGCTGTCAGCCTGGCGGAGCATCGCGTCGAGTTCGGGGTCGGCCCCGATCTCCCGGACCTCTTGCGCGCAGCGGCAGGCGACGGCGATCTTGGCAGCCCACGCCAGCGCCTCCCCGCGTGAGGGCACGTCGACGAGCGTGAATCCGCCGATGGCCTCGGGGTACGGGCCGTCGGTGACCGCCCCGTCGGTGGCCACGATGCTCGCCGGCTGGTTTACCAGCGCGCCGGCGGACACGTACATGCCGGCGTTGATGGCCTCCTGGACCGCCGCGCGCGCGGCCCTGGCCACGGCGGGCGCGTCCTCGCCGGGGATGTGGCCCATCGCGTGGGCACCGAACGAGATCAGGTACTGCGTCATCCACGACTCCGTTGTCCCGGCGGCCTGCTCCGGCCGTGCCTTGACTCAAGACGAACTACTCGCCCCGGATCCATCACCCTGCCAGAAGAAATTTCTCACGGGTCCCCGCCAACCGGCCCCCGCGAGCGTCACGTGACCCGTGCTCGCGGAGATCACCGCCGCTGCCGCCGACAACGAGCAGTCCAACCGCACTCATCTAATGGCGCGACAGCAGCGTCAGTTCGGCCATGCCGCCACGCAGAACCGGGGCATCTGCTCACAGGTGCCGTGCCGTGGCAGACCGAGCGTCAACCGCGAATATTCGGCGTTAGGCGTGTGCTGCTTGTCCGTGACCATCCGCGGCGTGGTAACCCGCCGTTGCGGGGTGCCTGAGTCGGCGGGAGGGGAGTGTTCCGGGTGCCGGCCCGCGTCAGCGGATCGGCTGGTGAGTACTTCTCCCAGGATGCGCAGGCGAGACACCAGCGCGGTGACCGAGTTGCTGCTCGCCCGGATGCCGGGCATGCCGGGCATGCCGGGCATGCCGGGGGGCAGGACGGCGCGCACGTGCCGGTGGTCCGGGCGGCGTATATAACCGCGCACGAACAGGCGGCGGCGCTGAAGCTCGCACCGCCGTCATCCTGCCCGGCACGCCGCGCTGCCGGCATCGCCTGGATGCTCCTGGCGGCTTGGGAACCTCGGTGAGCTGCGTGTCCTCAGCCCCACAGAATCCCCACAAGTCCGGGTCCGCAGCGTGGTACCCCACAGAATCGCCACGGACGAAACGGCATTCCCCGGCACACGGCGGCACGGGTGCTAATCTGGGCCGCCGTACAAGACCGCCGCGTGCAGCGCGTCATGCGTCCCGGTCGATGGCCGGCTTGATGTCCACCACCGGCGTCTCGTCGATTGCCTCCAGAGCGTCGACTTCAATCCGGAGCCCGTCGCGCGCCACGATGCGGGCACGGTGCAGGCCGATGGGGTTCGGCCGGTTGGGCGAACAGGTGCTGAACACGCCGGTAAGCGGCTGGCTCATGTCGTCCTGGGGATGCGTGCTCAGCTCGTCGCGGGGCGACAGGTGGAGCCAGGTGAGCACCACGATCTCATCGCCCGGTCGCAGGTCCTTGGCACCCTCCGCGACCTGCTCATCCAAGCGGATCCACGCCGGGGGCGCGCCGTCACGCTGGTTCGGCGCATCGCCGAGGGCCCTCAGGGCCGACTGCACCCACCCGATCGGCACGAGGCCGTAGCTCGTCTGCACAAGAACAGTCTGCTCGCCGACCGCGGGCACGACCCACGGGGCTGCCCAGATCGATCCATCTGCATGCGCCCGTGTTGGGGTGGCGAGCTCGCCGAAGCCGAGCAATTTGATGACATGCATCGGGCCGTACTGAGCTTGAGGACGGCGGCCAGGTGCCGGGAGACCTCCCCAGCTCAGACGCGCGTCACGATGGACCGCGTAGGCAATTCGCATGGGGGCGCGTGCGCCCCTTTCGGAGCTTGAGGAGGTCCCGATGCCCATCGTAGGCGGGCTGGATATCCACCGGAAGCAGATCACCTTCGACTACCCCGGCACCGTGACCGGGCAGGTGCGGCGCGGCCAGATCAGCCCGGCCGACCGGGCGCACTTGCGGGCCTGGCTGGCCCGGTTCCACGGCCGCGAGGATGTGGCGTTCGCGGTGGAGGCGTGCACCGGGTGGCGGTATGTCGCGCTGCGCCGTGAGGCGCTGTCTGTTCGAGTGGAGGTGAGAGACCTTCGCCTCCGTCCTGTCGCAGCAGGGCGGTGAAACGGCCCAGCACGGCCGGCGCGTCCCCGTGGTCGGGCCGGGTCCGCAGGCTGCCCGACAGCCATCCCAGGCTGTTGACGCCTTCCCGGACGTTACCGGCGCCGGCGCCGCGGTGACGGGGCAGCTCCGCGCATGCCCACCGCTTCGCCGCCCGCCGTAGCCACGGCTGGGTGATGCCGGTGAAGGACAGGCTGCCGCCGTGACCGAACACGGCCAGGTCCCATACGTCCCTGGCCTGCTCGGTGCCCGGGCTGGCCAGGGCGCGGCGGACATGGCGGGTCATCGCCTTCAGCAGCGCCCGCGCGTTCATGCTGCGGACCTGGCCGGGGTCACCATCGGCGATGGCGCAGGCCTGCTGGCGGCGAAGCTCGTCGCACACGGCCCGCAGGACGGTCTCGCTGATCTTCGTCCCGGACCCGGTGTGCTGCTGGATCCCGTAGAGCACCTCGGTCACCACCAGCGGCGGGAGGCCCCGCAGGCTTAGGGGAGAAGTTGAAATAACTCAGGTTTCTGGCTTGTCTGCTGCGTGGATGGTGTAGTTCCAGTCGGGGTGCCAGTCGTGCCTGGTGATGCGGGTTTTCTCGAGCTGCCGCATGTCCTTGTCGCTGATCTTCTCGCCGGTGGGGTAGGTGCCGGTGTCGCGGCTGGCGGTGACGGTGAGCCCGGTTCTGGTGGTGGTCGCGCCGATGAGTTCCAGGACGGTCTCGTAGCTGGTCAGGGGCTTGCCGCGCCAGTTGACGGAGATGAAGGAGAACAGCCTGTGCTCGACTTTGTTCCATTTTGAGGTTCCGGAGGGGAAGTGAAGCAGGGTCACGTCCAGCTGGTGCCGTTCGGCGAAGGCGGCCAGGTGCTTCTTGTACGCGCGGGACCGGGCGGCGTTGGAGCCGCCGGAGTCGGCGGTGACCAGCAGCCGCGTCGCGTCCGGGCAGCGGAGGCGGCCGAGGGTGACCCACCATGACTCCAGCGCGGCGGCGGCGAACGCGGGAGTGTCGTGGTCGTCCCCGACGCTGACGAATCCCTCGTTCCCGGCCAGGTCGTAGACGCCGTAGGGGATGGCCTTCCCCTCGGCCCAGGCGGGGAAGTCGTGGTCCAGGACCTGCGGGGCCTGCCCGGCGGGGGCCCATTCCCGGCCGCCGTTGGCGAAGTTCCCGACGAGCTCCTTCTTCTTGGTGTCCACGCTGACCACGGGCTGCCGGGCGGCGGCGAACTCCGCGGCCTGAGCGTTGACGTAGCCGAACTGGGCGTTCCGGTCCGGGTGCGGGGCGCTCTTCGCCATGGACTTGTTGTTGGACTGCAGCCGCCATCCGGCCTGGTACATCAGCCGCCGCACCATCGTCGGGGACGCCTCGTGCCCCTGCCCGTTCAGCTCGCCGGACAGTTTCACCAGGGATTTCGAGGTCCATCGCAGCCGCGGGGTCATCGGATCCCCGGCCTCGGTCCTGTCGTCATCGAGCAGGGCGTCGAGGGCGGCGGGCAGGCCAGGGTCCTTGTCCTCGGCCTTCTTCCGGCCGCCGCCCGGCCGCCGGACCCGGCGGGGGCCGTCCTGTTCTTCCTGCTCTTCCGGGTTCTTTTCCAGGGCCGAGATCCCGCTGCGGACGGTCTCGATCGCCGCGCCGGTCGCCTCCGCGACGAACTTGATCCCGCCGTAGCCCAGCTGCCTCGCCTCGGCACCCAGCCACACCCGCCGGGCCCGCTCATCCAAGTGCGGCGACGCATCCGCCCACCTGCCCGCGATCTCGGCCTCGCGCCGTTCCCGCTCGGGTTCCGGCATGGTGCGCAAGCTCACGCTCATAGCAGGAACCCTAGATCAGAACAGACAGAAAACTAAGTTATTTCAATCTCTCTGCTTAAGGGCGCGCGCGCCGTACGATGACGGCGAGGCGAGGGTGATCCGCAGGCTGGCAGGTGCCCGGCATGCCCCGGCGGACTGGATCGAGCGGGCCCGGATCGTCGCGCTGAGCTGGGACGGGCTGGTGGTCCCGGCGATCGCTGCCGAGGTCGGCTGTCATGAGAACACGGTGCGCCGCTGGCTGCACCGGTTCAACGCCGAGGGCCTGGACGGGCTGGGCAACCGGCCCGGGCCCGGGCGCAAGCGGCGGATCACCGAGCCGCAGCGGCCGGCCATCATCGCGCTGGCCCGGTCGGTGCCGCCGGGGCGGCTGGACCGCGACGCGGCCGGGGAGCTGCCGGCTGACGATGAGCGCGGGCCGGGGCAGTGGACCCTGGACACCTTGAGCCAGGCAGCCCGGGCCGGCGGCATCCGGGTGGGGCGCAGCCAGGTGCGGCGGATCTTGCGGGCTGAGAAGGTGCGCTGGCGGCGGACCCGCAGCTGGGCGGCCAGCACCGACCCGGAGTTCGCCCCAAAAGGACCGCGGTCGTGGAGCTGTACACCGCCCCGCCGGAAGGCTCCACGGTCATCTGCGCCGATGAGCTCGGCCCGGTGATCCCGCGCACCTTCCCGCCCGCGCCCGGCTGGTCAGCCGGTGGGCACCGGATCAAGGCACCGCTGGAATACGCCCGCGGACCGGACAAGACCTGGGTCTACGGTGGATTACGGGTCCGGGACGGGCAGGCGATCACCTGTACCGCGTCCTCTCGCAACAGTGTGAACTACCAGCGGTTCCTGCAACTGGCAGAAGACGCCAACCCCAACGGCGACATCGTGATCGTCACCGATAACCTGTCCAGCCACGACAGCAAGAGCACCCGGGCCTGGCTGGAAGACCATCCCCGGATCCGGCACGCCTTCATCCCCAAGGGCGCCTGCTGGCTGAACCTGCAGGAGGGCTGGTGGCGGATCTTCCGGCGCCAGGGACTGGCCGGGCAGGCCTTCGCTGACCCCGGCGAGATCGCTCACGCCACCCGGGTGGCCACCGCCCAGCTCAACGCCCGCGCCCGGCCCTGGATCTGGGGACGGCCCCAGCCCAAACACCGCTCTTACCGCCGACGCTTTATATACACCCTTTGCGGAACGTAGCACTAGTAGTGCTTTGTTAGGTCTGGTATGGCTGCCGGGTTCTGCAGTGTTATCCCGGCATGACCCCTCAGGAGATCGCGGAGGTCCGGCCCCGGCTGCTGGACTTTGCCGCGGAGATGCTCGGCGGGCTGCCGCGTAAGGATCAGCGCGCCAAGGGCGAGTTGTATGTGCGCGGGCTGCTGACCGACGGGCGGCGCAAGTCGATGCAGCCGATGGCGGCGCGGCTGGGCACAGATCATCAGCGGCTGCAGCAGTTCATCACGTCTTCGACCTGGGACTACGTGGCGGTGCGGCGGAACGTGGCGCGCTGGTTCGCGTCCAGTCAGCCGGTGGAGGCGCTGGTGGTGGATGACACCGGGTTTCCCAAGGATGGCACGGCGTCGCCGTGCGTGGCCCGGCAGTATTCCGGCACGCTGGGCAAGGTCGCCAACTGCCAGATCGGGGTGAGCGTGCACCTGGCGTGCGAGCATGCCTCGTGCGCGGCGGACTGGCGGCTGTTCTGCCCGGAATCGTGGGATGATGCCGCGCTGGCCGGCCCGGTGGCGGCGGCCCGGGCACGGCGCCGCCGTGAGCAGGCCCGCATCCCGGACGATGTCCGGCATACCGGGAAGTGGCGGCTGGCGCTGGAGATGATGGAGGAGATGACCGGGCCGGGCGGCTGGGGCGTGCTGGAGGAGATCATCGCCGCCGGCGGCGAGCGGCCGGTGGTGGCGGCCGATGCGGGCTATGGGGACAACACCGCCTTCCGCCTGGAGCTGGCCGCCCGCGGCTGGCAGTACGCGGTCGCGGTCAAGGGCACCACCAGCGCCTACGCCGGCGACGCCGTTCCCGCCACGATGGCCTACGGCGGCCTGGGACGGCCCAGCGTCCCCCGCTACCGCGCCAAGCCGCTCAGCCTGCGCCAGCTCGCCATCGCCCACGCGGACCAGATCCAGCAGGTGACCTGGCGGCAGGGCACCAAGGCCGCCAACGGCAACCCTGACGCCGCCATGACCAGCTGGTTTGCGGCGATCCGGGTCCGCCCCGCCAACCGGGACATCCCCCGCAGCCGCGACGGCAGCCTCCCGGAGTGCTGGCTGCTGGCCGAATGGCCGCCCGAAGCCGACGAGCCCACCGATTACTGGCTGTCCACCCTGCCGGAGGACACCCCCATCGCCGGGCTGGCCCGGCTGGCCAAGATCCGCTGGCGGATCGAGCACGATTACCGCGAGCTGAAGACCGGCCTGGGACTGGACCACTTCGAGGGCCGCTCCTACCTTGGCTGGCACCGCCACGTCACCCTCGCCGTCCTCGCCCAGGCCTTCATCACCATGATCCGCACCGACCCAAAAGATGACATGCATCGGCCTGCTGGGGTCGTGAGCGGCTGAGCCGAGGCGTTGCCGCCCCGCGCGGGAGGAGACCTCCTCAGCTCAGACGCGTCACGATTAACCGCGTAAGCATCCGCGTGCGGGGAGCGCTAAGGCGCCCCCGTGGAGCTTGAGGAGGTCCCGATGCCTATCGTAGGCGGGCTCGACATTCACCGGAAGCAGCTCACTTTCGACTATCTGGACACTGTCACCGGGGAGGTCCGGCGGGGCCAGATCGCCCCGGCCGACCGGGCGCACCTGCGGGCCTGGCTGACCCGGTTCGCCGGCCGCGACGATGCCGCGTTCGCGCTGGAGGGGTGC
>Ga0335078_10012156_pt1 | contig 12776 bp, 16 predicted proteins | sample Lox_Sample_32_FD_206711 | JGI IMG/M metagenome (GOLD analysis project Ga0335078, IMG submission 206711) | Soil microbial communities from Loxahatchee National Wildlife Refuge, Florida, United States - Lox_Sample_3.2 | ecosystem: Environmental > Terrestrial > Soil > Wetlands | place: USA... | reverse complement strand
TCCTGGGAGATCTCGGCGTTCTGACAGTACTGGCATCGCCAGTTGCACCCGACCGTGCCGATGGAGAAGACGCGGGTACCGGGATGAAAGTGGGAGAGCGGCTTCTTCTCGACCGGGTCGACCTGCACCGCGGATGCCTTTCCGTAGCTCAGGAGGACGAGACGACCGCCCACGTTCTTCCGGACGAAGCAGAAGCCGTGCGACCCTTCCGGAATAGTGCAGTAGCGGGCGCACGCCGTGCACCGAACCTTCCCGTCGGGAATCGGTGTATACAGCGACGCGGTATGCCCCACCAGGGCGGCCATCGGTCCCCTCCCCGACAACGAGGCCCCGATGGAGGATAAGGGTGGCTGCGGGCCGGCGGCTCGAGCCGAAGGTTCATCTGCGCCGGAACGTCCCCGGACGCTCGATGACGGAACCCGGCGACGCCTCCGGGAGGTCGGGGCGAGCGGACTCGGTCGAGCGCGAGGTGAGCGCCCGCATCGCTCCCTCCTCCGAGTTCCTCGAACGGGTCGCCCGGGTCCGTGACGACCTTGTGAACCGTGTCACGGCGGCCGCGCGAGAGCGCTCGAGCCCACTCGTCCGCGCGCTCGTCGCGGGGAGCGCCGCTCGAGGAACGTTCCTCAAGGACCGCCTCGATGTCGACCTGTTCCTCCTGTTCCCGCCGGACCTCTCGCGCGAGCGGCTCCGCGAGGAGGGCCTCGCGCTCGGCCACGCGATTCTCACGAACCCGACGACCCGGTACGCCGAGCACCCGTACCTGCGGGGCACGTTCGACGCGTTCACGGTCGACGCTGTGCCGGGATTCGCGATCTCCGACCCTTCGCAGCCGCTCTCGCCGGTCGACCGCACCCCGTTCCACCAGGAGTACCTCGCGGCACGGGAAACTCCCGAGATCGTCGACGAGGTCCGACTCGCGAAGCAGTTCTTCCGCGCGCTCGGAGTCTACGGTTCGGAGGCACGGACGGAGGGACTGTCGGGATATCTCGTCGAGCTCCTGGTCCTTCGATTCGGCTCCTTCCGCAAGGTGCTCCTCGCGGCGCGCGACTGGAGAATTCCCGTGCGACTGACGGAGGCCGGAAAGGAGCCGCCGCGACTTCCGGCCGAGGTGGCGCTCGTGCTCGCGGACCCGGTCGACCCCCATCGCAACGTGGCGAGCGCGCTCTCGCGCCGGAACGTGGGTCTTCTCATCCTCGCGGCGGCGGCCTACCTCGACGCCCCGAGCGCCCGATTCTTCGAGGTACGGGCCGGTCGCCCGCTCGCGAAGGAAGCGGCCCTGGCGCTCGTGCATGCGCGCGAGACCCACGTGACGGTCACCGTGCTCCCGAGACCGGACCTGGTGGACGATACCCTCTACCCTCAGATCCGCAAGGCCGCCCGCGCCGTGGCGGACGAGCTGGCCCGCTCCGACTTCACGGTCCTCGGAGAGGCGAGCGCCGCCGACCCGAACTCGGTGGTGATCGTCGTCGAGCTCGCCCACCCGCGCCGTCCCCACGTCCGGGTCCAGGACGGGCCCCCCGCGGGAGTCGACCGGGCCGGCCATTTCCTCGAGAAGTGGGGGGCCCCGGGTGCCCCGCTGCTCCAGGGGCCGTACGTTAGGCCCGACGGAAGCCTGGGAGTTGATGCCCACCGGGCTCCTCGGGAAGCGGAAGCCGCTCTCCTCGCGGCGTTCCCCCGGCTCTCGCTCGGAAAGGACCTCACTCCGAAAGGGACCGCCCACCCCGCGGTCCGGTCCCTCGCCGAGGTCGAGGAGAGCCCGGCGCTCGAGGAGGCGCTGCGCGAACTGCTCGGAAAGCGGCTTCCTTGGCTCGACGAAGCCTGAACGCTTAGAGGGCGTGGGGCGAGAGGTCCAGGAGCACGAACCAGAGCGCGAGCCAGCCGAAGAATTCGAGAGCGATGAGCCCGGCCCAGTCACCCTTCGTGTAGATCGACGATTTGGCCCGGAGTCGGCGAATGACGAACGGGCTTGCGATCAGGACGACCAGCCCCGCGGGAAACGCGGCGTAGAGGGGCAGCCCCGAGACCGTGAGGGCCCAGCCGAGGACGCCGAGCAGGACAGTGAACGCCCCGGCGAGGGCGAGCGCCGTGGTCATCTCGAACTCCTTGTCGACGAACGCGACTTCGTCAAAGACGGGGAATTCGAACGCGGCGGCCTCTTCTTCTTCGAGCTTGCGGCGGACCTTCTTCGCCATCGGTCAGCCTCCCCGGGCGGCGCGGGCGCTGCGGTAGAGCTCCTCGGCCCGGTAGGAGCTTCGAACGAGCGGGCCGCTCGCCGCGCCCGCGAACCCGAACGACAGCGCCGTCGCGTGCCAACGCGAGAACTCTTCCGGGGGAACGTACCGGTGGACGGGTCGGTGCGCCGGTCCGGGGCGCAGATACTGGCCGAGGGTCAGCAGGTCGACGTCGGAGCCCCGAAGGTCGTGCAGCGCGGTCGCGAGCTCCTCGTCGCTCTCGCCGAGGCCGAGCATGATCGAGCTTTTCGTGACGAGGTCGGGCCCCCCGAAACGGCGCATCGCGCGAAGGACCGCGAGCGACCGGTCGTAGCTCGCGCGGGGGTCCCGAACCTGCGGGCTCAACGAGCGCACGGTCTCGAGGTTGTGGGCGAGAACGTCCGGCGGGTCTTCCAGTAGGGTCCGCAGGGATGCCTCCCGCTCTCCGAGGTCCCCGATCAAGAGCTCGACGAGCGTACCGGGGGATTCGGTCCGGATCCGGTGCACCGTCTCCGCCAGGACCGCGGCCCCCCCGTCCTCGAGGTCATCGCGGCAGACCTGCGTGAGGACGACGTAGCGAAGTCCCCAGCGGCGAACCGCTTCCGCGACGCGGGTCGGCTCGCTCCGGTCGACGACTCCCCGGGGCCAGTGGGTCGTGACCGCGCAGAAGGTGCAGCGTCGGGTGCAATCGGTCCCGAGCAGCATCAGCGTGGCGGCGCCCGCCGACCAGCACTCCGGAAGGTTGGGACAGCGCGCCTCGCGACAGACCGTTCCCAGTTCGAGCTCCCCGAGCAAGGATTTCACCTCGGGGTACGTCGACCCCCGGGGCGGCCGGATCCGGATCCACTCGGGAAGCGCGGTCGGCTCCGGAACGGCCGCCGGCGTGGAAGAGCTCGACACGCCGGTCCGACCCCCGAGACGCCTTTAGGCTTTCCGCGAGCGGCCCCGGCCGAGGCGCTCCTCGAGCAGAGTCGTGAGCAGGCTCGCCGGAACTTCGTCCATCGATACGCTGTTCGACTCGCCCGACGCCCCGCCTTCGAGCGTCACGAGGCCGTCCCGCTCGAGCTCCTTGAGGGTCCGCCAGAAGGTGGTTCGGCTCATCGGAGGGGAGGCGAGCTCTTCGAGGAGCGCCGTGTGGTTCGTGCGCAGCTTCTGGCTGGTCACGGACGCGCCCTTGCGTTTGAGGGTCCGAGTCAACGCCAGCAGGACGCCGAGCTCGTGGGTCGAGAGCGACTCGAGCTGGGTCTCGGACATCGTCGGAAGGAGGGAGCCTTTCGCCCGGCGCACATGCTCCGCGGCGATCGCATCGGCGCCGGACTCCTCCGCCGCGTGGGCGGCGCCCCCGAGGATCTCGAGCGCGAAGCGCGCGTCGCCGTTCGGGGTCGCGATCCGGGCGATCTGGTCGAGGACCTCCCGGTCGAAGCTTCCCGCGCGCAGCGCCGTCTCGGCGCGCGACTCGAGAATGTCCGTGAGCGCCGCTCGGTCGTACGGGGCGAGCGGGAGCCGGTGCGTCACGCCAAAGCTCGAACGGCTGGCCGGGTCGAGATACGGGAAGAGGTCCTCCGCGGCCACGAGGACGAGCGAGATCGAACCGAGCTCCACCTCGCGCGAGCGCGACAGCAGGTAGACGAGCTTTGTTTCCTGCCGGACGAGGCTCGCCGCCTCGTCGAGCAGGACGATGAGGTGCGACGGGTTCCGGCGGATCCCCTGTTCGAAGACGTCCAGCATCTCCGAGAGCGAGTACCCCCGGTCCGGCAGGGAGACCTGCACGCTCCGCAGAAGGTCGAGCATGACGGTCCGGTCGCTCGCCCTTCTCCAGCAGTTGATGTACGCGGCCTTGACGGGAAACCCGCCGAGGCGGCCTCCGCGCTCGAGGTCGGAGGCGAGCCGACGGACGAGCGCGGTCTTCCCGCTGCCCACTCCCCCGGTCACGAGGAGGTGGAACGGAAGCCCCTTCCCAAGCGCGTCGCGGTAGCGGCGCCGCAGGAGGTCGAGCTCGGCGTCGCGACGGACCAGGCGGGCGGGGACGAAGGAGGGGTCGAGCGTTTCCTCCCGGACGAGGATGGGGGGCACGTGATTCACCGCTGGGGCCGGGGGACCGAAGCCGGGCTTATCATCTTCGCCTTCGCCGCGACCGGGTGGGAGCGGGAAGCCGGAGACGCTCGAGCGCCTGGCGGAGGAGCTCGCTCGGAGCGGCGCGGGCGTCCAAGACCGGCCACCCGTGGGTGCGCGCGAGGCCCCGATAGGCCCGGGCGACCCGATCGAGCGTCCTTTTCCGTTCGAGAGGTCCGCGGTCGGCGGCACGGCTCCCGAGCCGGCGCAGTGCGTCGGCCGGGGCGAGGTCGAGGAAGAGGACCCGGTCCGGGACTCGCGCGGCCGATCGCTGGAGCTGCGCGAGCCGTCGTCGGTCTCCGGGGGGTAGCGCGCTCCCCTGGTAGGCGAGCGTCGAGTAGAAGGACCGGTCCTGGAGCACGACGTCCCGCCGCTCGAGGTCCCGCTCGAGGGCCGGCGCGGCCAGGTGTCGGTCCACCGTGAAGTACACCGCTCCGGTCCACGGATCCTCGGCCGCGGTCGATTGAGCGAGGGTTCCAAGGCGTCGGTCGGCCGGTTCGTGTCGCACCGCGACGGAATACCCTTGCCGCCGAAGTGACCGGGCGAGCCGTCGCAGCAGCGTCGACTTTCCCACCCCGTCGATCCCTTCGAGGACCACCAAAGTTCCTCGTCGCGCGGTCTTCATGTCGGTCCTCCTGCCGGAAGTTCCGGGCGCCAGCCGTAGACCTTCTCGACCGACTCAACGAACGGAGTCCAGAGCAGCTCCGCTCCGCGCTCGGGGTCGTTGGCGATCGCGCTCGCCCGGCGGGGCACGGTCGCGAGGTCCAGGACGGCCCCCGGCCGTTGCGGGTCGTCCAGATAGTCGGTCTCGAGGAACCACGGTCCCGGGTCCCGACAGACCTCCCGAACGAGCTCGCGCTTCGCGAGGTACGACGGGACGGCTCCGGGCTCCGCGCCGCGGGGGGCCCGTGCTCGCGCGTAATGCTTCACGATCCGGTCCGAGCGCATTCCCGCCTCCCTCGCGCGGGTCGCCAATTCGACGAAACCCTCGGCGGTGAGGTCCGGCGAATGAACCACCGCGGGGCAGTCCGATTCCCGGGCTACCTCGAGGGCGTGGCAAAACGCCGCCTCGACGGCGCGGCCGACCTCGTCGGGAACATCAAAATGCGGACGGCCGACCTCGCCCAAAGCTACGGCTTTCCGTTCGCGTACGTACCGACCCGCTAGGTCAAGGGCCGAACAGTGAAGTTCGAGCGCGGCCGCCGCTCCGAGCCGGGCACACGCCTCGACCAGGTCGATCGGGTAGGGGGCCAGCACCGGATAGGCCCGGACCCCGACCTCGTCGTGCAGCTTCTTCGCGATCCGACACGTCGTAGCGAACTGACGGTCGTACGCGTCGAGGGACATCGGCGGGGCCGATTCGTAGTTCTGCGTCGCCAGGAACAGGTGGGTGCCCCCGGCCGCGCGGAAGCGTTCGGCCGCCGCTATCCCCTCCCCCCGGAGCGACAGGTGGCAGTGGTGGTCGACGATCGGTAGGTCGGGCGGGAGCGGCATCCCGGATTCTCCGGGCGCGGCTTAGCGAAGGAGACCCGCGCCCTGGAGCTCCTTCGTGATCTTCTTCACGGCCACCTCGACGTCCGAGGGCTTGCGCGCGCCGGTGCAAACCAGCTTACCGCTCCCGAACAGGAGGACGACGACCTTCGGTTCGTCGATCCGACAGACGAGGCCCGGAAACTGCTCCGGCTCATACTCGACACGGTCGAGTCCGAGAGTGACGGCGATCGCGTTGAGGTTGATCTCGCTCTCGAGGTCCGAGCTTGCGACGATGTTCTGGACCTCGATCTTCGGATGCATGTTGATCTTCTGGCCGCCCTTCTTGATCTGGGCGGCGACCGTCTGGATCGACTCCTCGACCTCGTGCATGCTCTTCGCGCCGGTGCACACGACTTTGCCCGAGCGGAACAGCAGGATCGCCGTTTTCGGCTGCTTCAGCCGGTAGATGAGGCCCGGAAACTGCTCGGGCTCGTATTCCGCCCCGTCGAGGCCCAGCGCGATCGACTGAAGATCGAGCTCATCCCCGAGAGAAGTGGAGGCAACGACATTCTCGATTCGAATCTTAACCAACGGAATCCCCGCGGGGCTGAGTATTTAAGCCACTATTTAAAGCATCGCGCGGCCGAAATCGCCCCAAATCGAGAGAAAACCGTGTCCGCCGGCCATCGGTCAGCGAACGCGGTCCGGAAGCAGGAAAGCGATCATCAGGGCCACCGCGAGCACGACGAACGCACCGCAGGCGATCAGGACCGCCCACTCGGCCCGGGTAGAAAGCGGAACGACGAGCGCGAGGACGAGAAGGGCGACGATCGGTACGACCAAGACGCCCGCCCAGCGCGCGAGAGGACGCCGATCGTCGAACCGCGGCCGGACGCTCGACGGCGTATCCGGCCCGCGCAGCACTGTCGGGGCGATCGCGGGAGCGTTCCCGGCCGGTGGCTGGGATGCCTCCGCGCTCACCCGGTCGACGCGGAAGGTCGCGAAGCGGTGGCAGAGCGGGCAGCGCATGTAGCGCGAGCGGCCGAGGCGAACAGCGGTCACGGACATTCCCGGGACGAGGTCGTAGTCGAAGTCGCGATCGCAGTGCGGACAGTGGAGGGATCGGGTCATCGGGACTTCTCCGCACGACTCGGGGGACGCGACGAGACAACGGTCCGCGATTATCCTTGCGAGTCTCCCGAGCGGGGCACGAAGACGGGGCCGATGCCCTCGTCCTGGTTCGCCACGCCGAAGAATTCGCACAGGATACGTCGGGTAAACCCCCACAGGACGTGCCCCTCGTACACGGTCGCGGGCACATTCGCCCAGCCGCGGCTGGTCTCTCGTTCCACGGCGTGCGTGACCCCGAGCGCGCGGCGCGGCAACCAGAAGACGTGGGCGACCTCATCCGCGCTGCCGATGGACGGCGGGGCGGCGTCCGGTCCGAGGGCCGCCACGAAGATCCCGACCTTGAGGCCGAACCGGATCGCAAGTTCCGTGCTGACGTACCGGAGTTCGCCCTCGAGGTCGGAGCGGCGCAGACCGACCTCCTCTTCGAGCTCCCGGAGGGCGGTCTCGACGAGGGACCCGTCCCGTTCGTCCACGTGGCCACCGGGGAGGCCGACCTGGCCGGAGGCCGGGTCATCTTCGCGCTCGGCCCGTTCGATGAGCAGAGTCTCGATCGAGTGCAGGCCCTGTCGCAGCACGATCACGACCGCCGCGCCCGCGGTCGACACGGGCGGAGCCAGGACGGGGAACCGACCGAGAAGATCGGCGAGACTCGAGGGAGCGGTCCCGGGTTCCCCGGCGCTCGTGCCGGGCGAGCTCATGACTGCCAATCGTACGAGACTTTCTTTTGGACGGTCGAGGAATCGGCGGGATGCAGCTCGCCGGCGCCGACCAACCGCTCGAGCGCGATCACCCGCAGCCGGAGCTCTCTCAGGTCATGCTCCGCTTGCGCGAGCCGAGCGGCGAGGTCGGGAGGGCCGGAGGATGCCATCGTCACCGGATTCGGCCCGGGGCCTATAAGCTCGCGGTTCGGCGGAGCCCCGCCCGGACGCTAGCTCGGGGGCGCGGTACCGGCTTCGCACGACCGAAGGAACTTCAGGATCGCGTCGAGCAGCTCCGGCGGACGTTCGGTTGGCACCATGTGCCCGGTCTGGGCGAAGATGCGGATCTGGGCACCGGGAATCGATTGCCGCAGGATGCGACCGTGGGAAGCGTCCACGACCGCGTCATCCATCGCCTGGACGATCAGCGTGGGACGGGCGACGGAGGCGATGCGATTGCGCTCGTCGAACGTGCCCATCGATCGGCCCCAGCGGACGGCGGGCGTGAAGTCCTGGTGCTTCACCTGCTCGCGGAGCGCATCCGCGAAATCGAGGTTTGCCTCGATCCAGTCGGGGTAGTACAGGTCCTTCAGCATCCGAAGCGCGAAGCGGTCCGGCCCTTCCTTGGCGTACGTCTCCGACCAGCGTTCGGCGACCGAACGAGTGTGGGCGTCCGTGTATGCCGCTCCACTCACCAGCGTGAGACTGCGCACTCGCTCCGGATGGTCGAGTGCGATCCGAAGTGCGAGGAGCGCGCCGCCGCTCAGCCCGACCCAATGGGCCGAGTCGATGCCCTGCTCGTCCGCTAGGCGGAGGACGTCGCCCATCATCTCTTTGAAAGTGAACTGGGAACCCGCGGGGGCGGCGGTGCGGCCGTGACCCCGCAGGTCCGGCGCGACGACCCGGAACTCCTTCGCGAGACCGGGGATGATGTCGTTCCAGACCGCGTGACTGCCCCCGATCCCGTGCAGGAGCACCACCGGGGGGCCATGGCCCTCGGTGCGGCTCTTCAGCTCCATCGGAGCGGCGGCGCTCTCCTCGGGCATCGGCCGATGGACCCGGGCTCGCTATTTACCGCTCGCGGCCGCCCCGCCGCACGAGCGTGCCCCTAAATAGCGCGGCCGAGTAGTTGGACCCGATGGCGCGCGGAGTGATGCTCATGAGCGGCGGGATCGACTCGCCCGTCGCGCTCCACTATCTGCTCCGCCAGGGGCACGAGATGGTCACGGTCCACCTGGACAATCGACCGTTCACGGACGACTCTCCGCTCGCAAAGGTGGTCGACCACATGACGGTCCTTCGGAACCGCTATCGGCAGCCCATTCCGATGTACGTCCTCCCTCACGGCCCAACGCAGATCACGCTGATGCGGTCGACCGACCGCCACGTCGGATGCGTCCTTTGCCGTCGGTTCATGTGGCGCTCCGCCGAGAAGATCGCCGTCCGGGAGGGAGCGACGTTCCTCGCCACCGGAGAGGCGCTCGGTCAAGTGGCCTCCCAGACCCTCTCCAACATGCGGACCGCGACCTCGGCGGTGGGCTTGCCGATCGTCCGTCCGCTGATCGGCTTCGACAAGCACGAGATCGAAGCCGTGGCGAAGTCGATCGGAACGTACGAGATATCGACCCGGCCCGGGGTCTGCTGCCAGGCGGTCCCGGACCGGCCCGCCACCCGGTCGAACCTCGTGCAGATCCTGCAGGAGGAGGAACGGATCGACCCGGAGCAGCTGGTGGATGATTGCGTCCGAAAGGCGGTCATCCTCTAGGACGCCCGCCCGTCCCCGGAGCGAGCCCGCCCTCGCATCGCTTGATATACTCCTCCTCCCGGTGTCGGCGCGATGAGCTCCCCCTCGTATGGGCCGATGTTTCCGAGCACCGCGTATTGGCTCTCGCTGATCGGCGGGGTGCTGATCCTCCTCGGGGGCCTCGCCGAAGTGCTCAGCGGAATCTTGCTCCAATCCACGATCAATAGCATCGTTCCCGGCGCGGGCGCCCTCGTGATCATCGAGGGGGTCGTCGGACTCCTGCTGGGACTGGTCGTCATCTACGCCGCGTTCCGCCTGAAAGCGCAACCGGGCTCCGCGCGCACCTGGGGGGTGGTCATCATCGTGGTGGCGCTCCTGAGTCTCTTCGGCGGTGACGGATTCTTCATCGGGCTCATCCTTACGTTGATCGGGGGCATCCTGGCGGTGAGCTGGCATCCTCCCGTCATGCCGCAGCCGGTCTACGGGCAACCCGGATACGGTCTGCCCACGAACCAGCCGACCCCGACCGGCCCCTGGGGACCCCCGGCCGCGCCCCCTCTCCAGCCCGGGGGTGCTCAGCGGTTTTGCTCGTACTGCGGCTCACCCAACGTCGCGAGCGCGCAATTCTGTGCGAAGTGCGGCGCGGCGATGCCCTAGGGACCGGACGAGCGGAGCGGTCCCCGCTCACGGACCCTACCGGGCGGTGCCTTCCCTCGAGCGAAGCGCTATCTGGACCGAGGGTACAGGCCCTCCCGTCCGATGTACCGGCGTCTGCGTCTCTGTTCCAACAACGGAGGCTACGAAGCCATCCCGGACCCTCCGAACCCGCTCGACCTGCCCGCCGTGCGGGCCGCTCTCGAGAAGGCGGGGGTACCGGTGGTCGACGCGCGCGTCATGCTCATTGTCTCGCTCGCTCCGGAGGTCACGATCAGTCGCGCGGGGCGTCTATTGTTCAAGACGCGCGACCCCCGCGCGGCCGCGGCGGCGTTCGAGCGCCTCCGGGGACTTCTCGCCCTTCCCGCGATGGAACCGGAGCGACCCGGCGGCACGGCGGGCGGTTAGGTTAAACGCGCTGCCGTACTGATGCTAGCGAGCGACGATGCGGGAGACGTGGGTGGTCGGCGCGGCCGCAAACCGCTTCGGCAAAATGAAAGATTCCTCCCGAGAAGCCGCGACGCGGGTGTCGATGGAGGCGATCCGCCAGGCAGGCCTCGAGCCGAAGGATATCGGCTATACGTTCGCGGCCAACTGCTTCGGCGTCTCCGAGCATCAGGGACACATCGGACCCCTCATCAACAACGGTCTCGGGATCTCCGACGTCCCTTCCGTGACGGTCGAATCCGCCTGCTCCTCCTCGAGCGCCGCCCTTCACGAAGCGTTCGTCCATGTCGCCGGTGGGTTCACCGACGCGGCGCTGGTGGTCGGTGTCGAGAAGCTGTCCCACCTCGACACGCTCACGGCCACGAGCTACTTCGCGATCGCCGCCGACTACCCGTTCGAGACGAAGAACGGGGCGACGTTCCCCGGCCTTTACGCGACGCTCGCGAGCGCGTACCGCAACGCCTTCGACACCCGTCCCGAGATGTTCGGCGCCGTCGCGATGAAGAACCACGCCAACGCGGCGAGGAATCCCCACGCGCATTTCCAGAAGGAGATCTCGATGCAAACGTACCTTTCCTCGCCGATCATTGCATCCCCCCTTCGCCTCTACGACTGTTGCCCGTTCTCCGACGGCGCGGCCGCGGTGGTCGTTGCCGCGAAGGAGTTCGTGAAGTCCCCCGTCACCGAACCGTTGGTCGTGAAGGCCTCGGCCCGGGCGGGCTCGGTCACCGATATGCACGACCGCCCCGACCTGCTCGGCATCCCGGCGACCCGGCTGGCGGCCGAAAAGGCGTTCCGCCAGGCCCATCTCGCCCCGAAGGACATCGACTTTCTCGAGGTCCACGACTGCTTCACGATCGCCGAAGTGCTCGCGCTCGAGGACCTCGGCTTCTTCCCGAAGGGCACGGGCGCCCGCGAGGAGTTCGAAGGAACGACCGCGCGCGACGGAAAACTGCCCGTGAACACCTCGGGCGGACTCAAGGCGAAGGGCCACCCGGTGAGCGCCACCGGTGCGAGCCAGGTCGTGGAGATCTTCGAACAGATGAACGGGCTCGCCCAGGGCCGCGAAGTGGCCCGGACCGAGACGGCCCTCGCGCACAACGTCGGTGCGACCGGCGGCTCCTGTTCGGTTCACATCTTCTCACGAAGGTAGAGAGGGGGAGAGACCGCGTCCGATACGATCCCCGCCGCCGCCCACACGATCGACGAGTTCGTGAAGGGGTACGAGGAGGGCGGCAAGCTCCGCGGCTTCCGGTGCGCGGACTGCGGCCTCATCACGGCCACTTGGGGCCTCGCCTGCTCGCGGTGCGGCCACCCGAAGCTCGAGGAGGCGGAGCTCGCTACGAAGGGAAAGGTCGCCGCGTTCACCATCCTGACGGTCCCGGGGGATGAGTTCTTGAACGAGGCTCCCTACGCCTACGTGGTGGTCGACCTCGATGGCGGGGGACGCATCACCGGCTGGATGCCGACCGTGCGGGCCGAGACCGAGCTCGCGATCGGCGACCGTGTCCATTATGTCTCAAGCTACAAGTCGGGCCTGCAGTTCGCGAAGGACGCCGCGGGCGCCTCCCACCCCTAAGAGCCCATGACCGCGACCCCGTCCCCGACCGAGGACCGGGTATGGTTCCGTCGGTACCCCGCGCAGGTGCCGCAGCACGTGACGATACCGGACCTCCTGCTCCCGCAATTCATTGAACGGAGCGTGGCCCAATGGCCCGACCGGACCGCGGTCGTCTACTACGGGTCGAAGTGGAGCTACCGCGAACTCTGGGAAGAGAGCGGGCGTTTCGCCGCGGCCCTGGCGAGAGACGGCGTGAGCGCGGGCGACCATGTGGCGCTCTACCTACCGAACTGCCCGGCGTATCCGATCGCGTTCTTTGCCGTGCTCCGTCTCGGAGCGGTCGTGGTCCAGGTGAGTCCGCTCTACCTCGGGCAGGACCTCGTGCGCCTGCTCAAGGACGCGACCCCGAAAGCGATCGTCACGCTCGAGATCCTCTACCCGAACCTCGAGAAAGTGAGGGCCGAGTATGCGGTGCCGGTCGCGTACGTCGCCCGCGTCCGGGAGTTCTACCCGTGGCATCTGCGACCGTTCGTCAACAGCGTCCTGCGGAAGCAGAAGATGTCGACGACCTTCCCCACGGGACCCTCCGTGCGCCCGTGGAAGAAGGCGGTCCGGACCGCGGGGTCGGTGGCCGCGGTCACGGCGGACCCGAGCACGACGGTCGCCGTGCTCCAGTACACCGGCGGGACGACCGGGCGCCCGAAGGCGGCGATGCTCACCCACCGCAACCTCGTCGCGAACATCAC
>Ga0335078_10012155_pt1 | contig 12777 bp, 9 predicted proteins | sample Lox_Sample_32_FD_206711 | JGI IMG/M metagenome (GOLD analysis project Ga0335078, IMG submission 206711) | Soil microbial communities from Loxahatchee National Wildlife Refuge, Florida, United States - Lox_Sample_3.2 | ecosystem: Environmental > Terrestrial > Soil > Wetlands | place: USA: Florida... | reverse complement strand
GCCCGGAAGCGTGACCGGGTGCGGGCGGCCGTCGCGCACCTGCTCGGCCTCGGGCTTGCCGTGGCCGCCGACGTCCGAGCCGCCGAACAGCCAGGTCACCCCCGGCTCGGTCAGGATCGCGTCGTACTGGCTGTGATTGGTGGCCGGCGGAAGGTACTGGATCGCCAGCTTGAGCGTCCACTTCACGGTGCTGGCCCGGGGCGCCATGGTCACCGTGCTTGCCCGGCGCGCCACAGCCGCCAGTCCTGCCTGGCGCACCGCGGCCCCGGTGCCTGCCTGGCGGCCGGTCACCGCGGCGGCAGCGAGCACGCACGCGACGGCCGCCAGCACCAGTGCGGGCCAGCGCACGGCACGGCGGGCCAGGGGTCTTCTGGCGGCCACGTCACGGAAGACTAGCAGCGGCCGCGACCACCGGAACCGGCCGACCGCGGCATGTGCCGCGCAGGCCACAACAAGCGCGAAATAGACTCGTTAGGTTCGCACCACGTCCAGTTGTGAGGAGCGCACCGGATGACAGCGCACGGCAGGACACTGCTTCAGACGATCTCCGGTCCGCGCGACGTCAGGGCGCTGAGCCCGGCCGAGCTGCCGGTCCTGGCGGCCGAGATCCGCGCGTTCCTGATCGAGGCTGTCTCGCGCAACGGCGGTCACCTGGGCCCGAACCTCGGCGTCGTGGAACTGACCATCGCACTGCACCGCGTATTCGAGACGCCGTCCGACCACATCGTGTGGGACACCGGGCACCAGTCCTACGTGCACAAGCTGCTGACCGGGCGGCTTGGCGGCTTCGAGCGGCTGCGGCAGAGCGGCGGGGTGTCCGGCTACCCGAACCGGGCCGAGTCCGAGCACGACCTGGTCGAGAACTCGCACGCATCGACCAGCCTGTCCTACGCCGACGGGCTGGCCAAGGCCATGCACCTGCGCGGCGAGGCGCACCGGCACGTGGTCGCCGTGATCGGCGACGGCGCGCTGACCGGCGGAATGGCCTGGGAGGCGCTCAACAACATCGCGGGTGCCAAGGACCGCCCCGTCGTGATCGTGGTGAACGACAACGGCCGGTCCTACCAGCGCACGATCGGCGGCCTGGCGGATCATCTCGCCTCGGTCCGGGTGTCGCAGCGGTACGAGCAGGTGCTCGATCTGGTCAAGACCACGCTGTCGCACACACCGCTGGTCGGCCCGCCGCTGTTCGAGACGCTGCACGGACTCAAGAAGGGCCTGAAGGACGTGCTGCAGCCGCAGGTGCTGTTCGAGGACCTCGGGCTGAAGTACCTTGGGCCGGTCGACGGCCACGACGAGCAGGCGGTCGAGCACGCGCTGGCAAGGGCCAGGGAGTTCGGCGGGCCGGTGCTCGTGCACGTGATCACCCAGAAGGGCCGCGGTTACCCGCTCGCCGAGGAGAACGACGAGGACTGCCTGCACCAGGTCGCACCCGGTGCTCCGGTTCAGGTGGCCAGTCCCGCCGGACGCAGCCCGTCGGCGAACGGCGCCTCGGCGAAGGCGGCCGCGGCGCCGGCCAAGCGCGGCTGGACCCAGGTGTTCGCCGACGAGATCGTCGACATCGGTGCGCGACGGCCCGACATCGTGGCGATCACGGCCGCGATGCTGCATCCGACCGGACTGGCCAGGTTCGCGCAGGCCTACCCGGAGCGGGTGTTCGACGTCGGCATCGCCGAGCAGCACGCGGTGACCAGCGCCGCGGGCCTGGCGATGGGCGGCCTGCACCCGGTGGTGGCGATCTACGCGACGTTCCTGAACCGGGCGTTCGACCAGGTGCTGCTCGACGTGGCGATGCACCGGCTGCCGGTCACGTTCGTGCTCGACCGGGCCGGAGTGACCGGTCCTGACGGTGCCAGCCACCATGGCATGTGGGACGGCTCGCTGCTCCAGATCGTGCCCGGCATGAAGGTCGCGGTGCCGAGGGACGGTACCAGGCTGACCGAATTGCTGCGCGAGGCCGTCGCGGTGACCGACGGGCCGACCGCGATCAGGTTCCCGCGCGGCGCGGTGCCCGAGGACGTCCCCGCGGTCGGCACGATCGGCGGGATGGACGTGCTCGCCCGCCCGGCCGAAGGGACCGGCAGCGACGTCCTGCTGGCGGCGGCAGGCCCGATGGCCGCTGTCGCGCTGGACGCGGCCGGGCGGCTGGCCGGCCAGGGCATCGGGGTCACCGTGATCGACCCGCGGTGGGTCAAGCCGATCGACCCGGCGCTGGCGCAGGCGGCGGCCGGGCACAAGCTGGTGGCCACGGTGGAGGACAACGGCGTGGTGGGCGGCTTCGGGGACGCGGTTGCCAGGCTGCTGCGCGAGACCGGCACGGATACCCCGCTGCGCGTGTTCGGCCTGCCGCAGAGCTTCCTGCGGCACGGCGAGCGCGGCGAGGTGCTCGCCGAGGCCGGGCTGACCCCGCAGCGCCTGGCCAGGGAGATCACCGGGGCCGTGGCCGGGCTGATGCCCGACCTCGTGCCTGACGGTCAGGACTGACGGTCAGGACTGGCTGGCGCCAGCGGCACGCAGCATCCGGCCGCCCACGGCGCGGAGGTACTCGATCAGCTCGGGCGGCTCGAGCACGGTGAACTCGGCGCCGAGGCCGGCGAAGTGGAACATCATCGCCGCCAGCGAGTCGGCGCCAGTAGTGAGCAGGCACCAGCCGCCGTCGGCCTCCTCCAGCATCCCCGAGGTCGGCGTGACCCGCTCGCTCATCGCGCGCAGCGGCGCGTGCACCAGGATCTTCGCCTGGTACCTGTACGGCGCGGTAGTGACGGCCGCTGCCACGAACTTAGCCGGGTCCGGCACATCCCTTGGCGCGAAGCGGCCGGCCGCGGCCGCGTCGCTGATCCGGTCAACGCGGAGCGTTCGCCAGTCGCCGCGTTCGGTGTCAAAGGCCATCAAGTACCACCGGTAGCCCGCGCTGACCAGCCGGTGCGGCTCGACGTCGCGAGAGCTGACCGTGCCTTCGCGGTCGCGGTAGCGCAGCCGCAGCCTCTGGTGCCCGCGGCAGGCGCCCGCCAGCATGGTCAGCAGGCCCTGGTCGATGATGCCGGGCGGCCCTGGCAGCGCCACCGTGGCCTGGGCGAAGGACGCCGTGCGGTGGCGCAGCCTCGCGGGCAGTACCTGGTCGAGCTTGGCGAGCGCGCGCACCGAGGCGTCGGGTAGCCCGGCCACCATGTGGGTGGCCGCGGCGCGCAGCCCAACCACCACGGCGATCGCCTCGTCGTCGTCGAGCAGCAGCGGCGGCAGCACCGCTCCGGCGCCAAGCCGGTAGCCGCCGGCCACGCCGGGCACCGAGTGCACCGGGTAATCCAGGTCGCGCAGCCGCTGCACGTCGCGGCGCAGGGTGCGCGTGGTGATCCCCAGCCGGCCGGCTAGTTCCGCGCCCGGCCACTCCGGCCGCGCCTGGAGCAAGGCAAGCAGCCGGAGCAGCCGGGCCGACGTTTCCCGCATGTCCGCGATTATCGCGCTGATTGAGGACCGTTACTGTCCGCGATCGGGTCTACGGTCGGGGCATGACGATCGACTGGACCACCGAACTCGCCGACCAGCTGGACTGGCAATGGCGCGAGCACCTGCGCCCGCGGCTTGATGGCCTGACCGACGACGAGTACTTCTGGGAGCCTGTGCCCGGCTGCTGGAGCGTCCGCTCCAGGGCCGTGTCGACCGCGCCGCGATCGGCGGGAGCGGGCGAGTTCGTGTACGAGTTCGCCTACCCCGAGCCGGACGTTCCGCCGGTCACCACGATCGCCTGGCGGCTCGCGCACTTGATCGTGGGCGTCTTCGGGATGCGGGTCGGGTCGCACTTCGGCGGCCCGCCTGCAGACTGGAAGAGCTTCGACTACGCAGGCACCGCGGCGGGCGCGCTGGCTCAGCTCGACGTGGCCTACGCGGCCTGGACCGAAGGAGTACGCGGCCTGGACGCTGCCGGACTGGCCAGGCCGTGCGGTCCGGCCGAAGGCCCGTACGCCGACTGCCCGCTCGCGCAGCTCGTGCTGCACATCAACCGCGAGGCCCTGTGGCACGGGGCCGAGATTTCCCTGCTCCGTGACCTGTACCGGTGGAGAAAGGCGAACGGCGATGCCCTATGACTTCCAGATCACGGTCGATGCCACCGAGCCGCACCCGCTGGCCGGCTGGTGGGCGCAGACGCTCGGCTGGATGGTGGAGCCGCAGGACGAGGCGTTCATCCGCCGGATGATCGCGGAGGGCCATGCGACCGACGCCGAGACCATGGTCTACGACGGCTCGCTGGTGTGGCGCGCCGGCGGCGCCATCAGGCACCCTGGCCACCAGGGCGACCTGACCCGGCCGCGGATCCTGTTCCAGCAGGTGCCCGAGGCCAAGTCGGTCAAGAACAGGTTGCACCTCGACGTGCGGGTCGGGGCGGAGAACGTGGACGCGCAGGTGGCGGCGCTGGCCGAGCGCGGCGCCCGGTTCCTGCACGAGGGCTGGCAGGGCCCGCACCGGTGGGTCACCATGGCCGACCCCGAGGGCAACGAGTTCTGCGTGACCTAACGTTACGCGCCAGACAACGGCCCGGTCGTGGAGGCCAGCGCCGTGTCGGGGTGGGTGTTTCCTGACCTCAAACTGCGCATTCATCGCGTGAGCTGACCCCGATCTCCCATCGATCATGGTCCCGCACCTGGCACCAGCCAGACCAGCTCAGCTCAAAGCGGGCGAATGGCCCAGCAAGGCAGTTTGGAAACCTCGCGTCGGCGGCCGGGGAACGCAGCCAGGGACGCGGCGGCTGGGGCAGCGGCGCGCTATCAGCCTGGCGATGCCGCGCACGGTTTGGCGGGATGCTATGGCTGGTGCCGGTCCCGGGTCGGTCACGCCGGTGATCTTCACCCGTTTCCTTGAGCTCCGCGGCAGCGCATCGGCGCGGTAAGGCCCGCACCGCGGTCAGGGACCCCGCGATGCCCGAACTCCGGGCGCGCGCGCCGTCGGCGGTAGCCGCCCGATCACTCGTCGCGAGGGTGCACAATCACGTTCATGGACACGCTCACCGTCGCCGTCGTCGGCTCGGGCCCGGCCGGCCTGTACACCGCCGAGGCGCTGATCAAGCAGGGCGCCGCGCTCGACCCGCCGCGGGCGGTCCGGGTCGACGTGCTCGACCGGCTGCCCACGCCGTACGGCCTGGTCCGCTACGGCGTCGCCCCGGACCACAAGTCGATCAAGTCGATCGCCGATTACCTGCGTGGCGTGCTCGAGCACGAGGGCGTCAGGTTCGTCGGCGGGGTGCATCTCGGCGACGACGTGACCAGAGCGGACCTGCGGTCCTGTTATGACGCCGTGGTCTACGCGACCGGCGCGATGCGGGACCGGCGGCTCGGCATACCGGGCGAGGACGTGCCGGGAAGCCATGCGGCGACCGACTTCGTGAACTGGTACTGCGGGCACCCGGACATGGACCCGGACCGGTTCACGCTGGACGCGGAGTCGGTGGCGGTGATCGGCGTCGGCAACGTCGCCGTTGACGTCGCGCGGATCCTGATCCGCGACCCCGAGGAACTTCGCGAGACCGACGTGTCGCAGCCGGTGCTCGACGCGCTGATGAGCAGCCGCGTCCGCGAGGTGCACGTGATCGGCAGGCGCGGCCCGGCTCAGGCCAAGTTCACCACCAAGGAACTGCGTGAGCTCGGCGAACTGCCGGGAGTGGACGTGATGGTGGGTGCGGGCGAGGCCGAGTTCGGGCCGTTCGACGCGAGCGGGGAGAGTGCCAGGCTGGCCGCCGAGGACCGGCGCGTGCGCGGTAACTACGCGGTGATCACCGACTGGGCGGCGCGGGTTCCGGGCGGTGCGCCCCGGCGGCTGGTCATGCGCTTCTGGCTGAGCCCGGTGGAGATTCACGGCACCGACCGGGTTGAGGCGCTGACCGTGGAGCGGACCAGGCTGGACGCGGACGGACGGCTGTCAGGTACCGGCCGGCACGAGACGCTCGACGTGCAGATGGTGCTGCGCAGCGTCGGCTACCAGAGCGTGCCGCTGCCCGACGTTCCGTTCGACGAGCGGTCGCACACGGTGCCGAACGCCGAGGGCCGCGTGCTCGGCCCCGACGGCCGGCCGCTGCCGGGGGAGTACGTCGCGGGCTGGCTGAAGCGCGGCCCGACCGGCGTCATCGGCACGAATAAGTCCGACGCCGCCCAGACCGTGCGCTGCCTGCTCGCCGACCTGGCCGGCGGTCCAGGACCTGGCGACGTTCCGCTGCCGAGGCCCGGGCTGCTCAGGCTGCCGGAGGCGGCCGGGGACGAGGGCGGCGGCCGGGTCTCCTCGCCGCGCTTTGCCGACTTGCTGGCAGCGAAGGGCATCAAGCCGGTGTGCTACGACGACTGGCTGGGGATCGAGCTGGCAGAGAAGGAGCTTGCCGCATCGCTCCGCCGGGGCGCCCGGGTCAAGCTGGCGAGCCGCGCCGATCTTCGCGCCGCCTGCGGGCTCGCCGCCGGCCAGCCGGAGGCCGCCGCGCCGCCTGCCTAGGGCTCACCGCCGGCCAGTGCCAGCGGCGGCCAGTGCCAGCGGCGGCCAGTGCTAGCGGCGGGAGGATCGGAGAGCGCGCGGGCTCTTCGGCCTGGCGGCGGCCGGTCAGCCGGGGATGAGCGTCTTGAGCAGGGTCCGGGTGCGAACGGCATCGTCGCCCTTGCCGAACTCGCCGGCCACGAAGTCCGTGACCCCGTGATCCGCGAGCGCCATGATCTGGCTGGCCACGGCGTCCTCGTCGCCGACGATCGCGACGTCCGCCGGGCCGGTGGCACCCTCGCGGTCGAGCATCGCCCGGTACGACGGCAGGTGACCGTAGATCTCGAAGACCTTGCCGGCGCGGGACCTGGCACCGTCGGGGTCGCCGGTGACGCAGACCGGCAGGATGCAGACCACGCGCGGGTCGGGTCTGCCCGCGGACCGCGCGGCCGCGGTGATCGTCGGCACGATGTAGTCCCGGACGGTGGCTGGCCCGGTCATCCACAAGATCGTCCCGGCCGTTCGCTCGCCGGCCAGCCGCAGCATCTGCGGTCCGAGCGCGGCGAGCAGCACGGGAACCTCCCCGGTCCTGGGCACCGACAGGCCGATCCCGGCCCGCATGGTCTTGCCGGCGAAGGCCACGGAGTCGCCGTGCAGCAGCGGCAGCAGAATGGACAGGTACTCGCTCATGTGCGCCGCAGGCGCGTCGAAGCTGTAGCCGTACATGTCCTCGATGACGATCTTGTGTGACAGCCCGATGCCCAGCGCCAGCCGGGATCCGAGCGCCAGCGCGGCGGTCAGTGCCTGCTGGGCGAGCACGGCCGGATGGCGCGGGTAGGTCGGCACGACCGCCGTGCCCACTTCGATGCCGTCGATCCCGCCGCCCGCCACCGCGAGGGCGGTGAGCGCCTCGAGGCCGAAGATGTTGGCCATCCAGACCGAGGCGAACCCGTCGTCGGCCGCCCGGCGCATATCGTCCCTGAGCAGGCGAAGTGCCTGCGGCCCTGACGATTCGGCGAGGGACGTTCCGATGCGCATGCGGTGCTCCGTTCTGGCGTGTTGTCCGATCCTCTCCGCTGGGACCGACGCGCGCAACCGCTAGCTTCCGGTGCCGGCTTGACCGCTATGGCGAGGTATATGCCGGGGTATTGGGGCGGTGACGGCTAGGGGAGTATAGAGAACATGGATTCGGGGCAGGCCAGACCATCGGGCAGCAAGCGGCGGGCAACCGCCGGCGAGAACGGGGCGGCCGGAGCGCAGCCGTCCGGCCGCGCCGGCCCGCAGGGCCGCCGTCCGGGCGCCGCCGGAAAGGGGAGCGGCCAGCGGCCGGACGGGAGGCGGCCAAGCGGGCAGCGGCTTGACGCGCTGGACCGGGACAGCGCGGAGGCGGCGGCGGCCGCCCTGGCCGGAGTCGGGCAGGACAAGGTGACCAGCTCGCCGAAGCTCGCCCTCCTCGGGCCGGGCGCCGAGCTGCCGCAGGACCGGTTCCTCGACCGGGAAGAGAGCTGGCTGAGGTTCAGCCAGCGCGTGCTCGAACTGGCCGAGGACCCGCAGGTGCCGCTGCTCGAGCGGGTCAGGTTCGAGTCCATCTTCGCCAGCGCGCTCGACGAGTTCTTCATGGTGCGGATCGCGGGCCGGATCCGGCGGATGGCCACCGGCCTGCCGGTCGAGAGCGCCAGCGGCAAGGCGCCGGACCAGATCCTCGAGAACACCCTCGACATGGCCCGCGACCTGGCCGCCCGGCACGCCCTGTGTTTCAGCAGCCTGCTGCTGCCGGCGCTGGCCGAGCATGGCATCGAGATCCTGCGGTGGAAGGAACTGCTGCCCGAGGAACAGGCCAAGCTGCAGCGGTTGTTCAGGGAGCGGATCTACCCGGTGCTTACCCCGCTGGCCGTCGACCCGGCGCACCCGTTCCCGTTCATCTCCGGACTGTCGCTCAGCCTCGCCGTGATGGTCGCCGACCCGAGGTCGGGCCTGACGATGTTCGCCCGGGTCAAGGTGCCGCCGCTGCTGCCCAGGTTCCTCACCGTCTCGGCCAGCAGGTTCGTCCCGATCGAGGACGTGATCGCGGCGCACCTCGGCGAGCTGTTCGCCGGGCTCGACGTGATCGAGCATCACGCGTTCCGGGTCACCAGGATCCGCGACCTGGAGATCGACGAGGACGTCACCGAGAACTTGCTGCAGTCGCTCGAGCGCGAGCTGATGCGGCGGCGGTTCGATCCCGCCGTCCGGCTCGAGGTCGAGGAGTCCATCTCCAGCGACGTGCTGGAGAAGCTGACTACCGAGCTTGACGTGGACAGCCGAGCCGTCTACCGGCTGCCCGGCCCGCTCGACCTGACCGGCCTGTCGGCGATCGCCGACCTGGACATCCGGCGGCTGAAGTACCCGGCGTTCGTCCCGGCCGAGGGCGCGCTGCCGCAGGACCGGAGCGTCTTCGCCACGCTGTCCGACCGGGACGTGCTCGTGCACCTGCCGTACGACTCGTTCACCGCGAGCGTGCAGCGGCTGGTGGTGTCGGCGGCGGCGGATCCCAGGGTGCTGGCGATCAAGCACACGCTGTACCGGACCAGCGGCGACTCTGAGATCGTGGACGCGCTGATCGACGCCGCCCAGGCGGGCAAGCAGGTCGTGGTCGTGGTCGAGATCAAGGCGAGGGGTGACGAGGAGGCCAACATCGCCTGGTCGCGCAAGCTGGAGGCGGCCGGCTGCCATGTGGTGTGGGGATTCCTCGGGCTCAAGACGCACTGCAAGATGGTGCTCGTGGTCCGCGAGGATGCGGACGGGTCGCTGCGCCGCTTCTGCCACATCGGGACCGGCAACTATCACCCGAAGACCGCCCGGCTGTACGAGGATTACGGCCTGCTGACGTCGGACCCGCAGGTAGGAGAGGACATCACCGACCTGTTCAACCACCTGACCGGCTACAGCAGGCGAACCGACTATCACCGGCTGCTGGTCGCCCCGGCCGGCTTGCGGTCCGGCCTGATCAAGCAGATCGAGCAGCAGACCGCGCTGGCTCGCGCTGGCCAGCCCGCGCGCATCCAGATGAAGTGCAACGCGATCATCGACGAGGCCATCATCGACTCGCTGTACCGGGCCTCGATGGCCGGCGTGCACGTCGACCTGTGGGTGCGCGGCATCTGCTCGCTGCGACCCAGCGTTCCCGGGATGTCGGAGAACATCAGGGTGCGCAGCATCGTCGGCCGCTTCCTCGAGCACTCCCGGATCTACGCGTTCGGCTCCGGCCGTTCCGACGGCCCCGGCGGCTCGGACGGCCCCGGCGGCTCGGACGACGTCTGGATCGGCAGCGCCGACCTGATGCACCGCAATCTCGACCGCCGGGTCGAGACCCTCATCAGGGTCACCGACCCGGAGCACGTCAAGGAGCTGCGCAGCCTGATCGACCTGGCCATGGATCCCGGTGTCTCGTCATGGTGGCTCGGCCCGGACGGCAGCTGGACCAGGCACCACCTGGACCAGTCCGGCGTCCCGCTGATCGATCTTCAGGATCACCTGATCCGGTTCAGGAAGAATCGCCATTCCGATTCCGACGCGGCCGTCGGAAAGAACCGGTTCGGGGCCAGGCGCACGGCGAAACATGCCTGACCGCCGTGGCGGCGATCCGGTCATCCGCGCGGCTGGCGCGGTCGTCTGGCGCCCGGGTGCACTCGGGCCTGAGGTCGCCGTCGTGCACCGCCCCAAGTACCACGACTGGTCGTACCCCAAGGGAAAGTGCCTGCCCGACGAACACGTCCTGGCGGCCGTCGTGCGCGAGGTGAGAGAGGAGACCGGGCTCGGCATCATGCTCGGCCGGCCGCTCACCCGGTCCGTCTACCAGGTGAACGGCGGCACGAAGGAGGTCAGCTACTGGGCGGCGCAATGCGTCCGCGCGCCGCCCTTCGCGCCGAACCAGGAGGTCGACCGGGTCGACTGGCTGCCCGTGCCGCAGGCGAGGCAGCTGCTGACCTATCCGCGCGACGTCGCGCTGCTGGACGAGCTCGGCTCGGCCCCGGTCAGGACGGTGCCGTTCATCCTGCTGCGGCACGCGGCCGCTGGCCGCAAGTCGTCCGGAAGCCGCGGCGGCCGCGGCGGCCGGGGCGGGCGGGTGGCCGGCGCCGGGGACCTGACCAGGCCGCTGGACCGCCGCGGCGCCGAGGATGCGCAGCGGCTGGCTGGCCTGCTCGCGTCCTACGGACGGTGCCGCGTGCTCAGCTCCCCGGCCGAGCGCTGCCTGGCCACCGTGCGTCCCTACGCGGCCGCCGTCGGCGCTGCCGTCGAGGTCGAGCCGGCGTTCACGGTGCCGCCGGCCGGGGACGGTGAGCTATCCGGGCAGGCAGCGCAGCGGGCGGCCGCGGCCGCGGCATCCGGGGTGCCGACCCTGGTCTGCGCGCACCGCGAGAACCTTCCTGTGCTGACCGGCGCGGCGTTCGCGGTGCTCGGCGCGGCGGTCCCGCCGCTCCGGCCGCTGCGCAAGAGCGGGTTCCTGGTCCTGCAGTCGGCGGGCGGCGCGCTGGTCTCGTCCGAGCGGCACGACGTCGCCGGCTGACTGTCGGAGGCACGCGATAGAAGTCGGCTAAGCAACTGCCCACCGGAAAGGACAGACGATGGCCGACGACATGGCGCGGGCTATCGAAGCCGAGCTTGCTGATCTTGCCGAGCGGTTAACCGAGCCGGCCGAGCGCGAATGCCTCCGCTGTTACCTGCTGCGGATGATCATCGAGTTCGGCTGCGACGGCACCTACCGCTGGACCATCCGCTGGCGCGACCTGCGCGCCGCCCAGCCCGGCGGGCTGCTGCGGCAGCTAGAGCGGCGCGGCGGCTGCTGCGACTGCGAAGTGCTCATGAACGTGTTCCCCGACTACCCGCCGGCCATCCAGGCGCTGCCGTGCGCGGGTGTCGCCCGTCCTGGTTCGGCCAAGCCCTGCGACCTGCGGACGCTGCGCAAGAGTGCCTGAGGGGCATCAGGCCTCGCCCTTCTCGATGAGCCGGTCAAGTGCCATCGCGATCGGCACGGCGGTGATCTCGACCTGCCAGGTCCGCGCCCCGTAGCCGGAAAGCTGCGCGGCGACCGCATCGGCGGTCAGCGGGTCCGGCGGCTGCCACGCCAGCCGCCGGACCGCGTCAGGGGCGAGCAGGTTCTCGGTAGGCAGGTGACTCGCGTCGGCCAGCGCGGCAACGGCTGCCCGCACGGCGACGAGCCGCCGGGCAGCGACCGGGTCGCGCTCGGCCCAGCGGTGCGCGGGCGGCGGGCCGTCTCCCGGCGGCGCGGAGGACTCGGGCAGCTGATCGTCGGGCAGCGACCTGGCCCGCCTGATCGCCCGCAGCCAGTCCGCGCCGTACCGGCGGGCGCCGCGGCCGGTGAAGCCGGCCAGCTTGCCGAGTTCATCCAGCGTGGTCGGTGCCGACCGGGCCGCCTCGACGATCGCCGCGTCGGGCAGGATCCTGCCCGGGGAGATGTCGCGCCGCATCGCGATCTGGTCGCGCTGCGACCAGAGTTCCCGCACGATCGCCAGACCGCGCCTGCTCCGCACCCGGTGGATGCCCGACGTCCGCCGCCACGGGTCGGGCCGCCGCCCGGCGGGCGGCGCGGCCAGGATCGCGGCGAACTCCTGTTCCGCCCAGGCGGTCTTGCCCTGCTCGGTGAGCTGCGCGGCCAGCGCGTCCCGAAGCTCGACCAGCACCTCGACGTCCAGCGCGGCGTAACGCAGCCACTCGGCCGGGAGCGGCCTGGTCGACCAGTCGGCCGCCGAGTGCGTTTTCTCCAGGACCAGGCCGAGTACCTCCTCCACCAGGGTGCCCAGCCCGACCCTCGGGTACCCGAGCAGCCGCCCGGCTAGCTCGGTGTCGAATAGCTGCCGCGGCCGGAAGCCGAGGTCGGCCAGGCACGGCAGGTCCTGGCCCGCCGCGTGCAGCACCGACTCGGCGCCGGCCAGCGCAGCGTCGATGCCGGACAGGTCCGGGCAGGCCACCGGATCGATGAGTACGGTGCCCGCGCCGTGCCTGCGCAGCTGGACCAGGAAGGCGCGATGGCCGTAGCGGAAACCGGACGCGCGTTCCGCGTCCACGGCGACCGGCCCGGAGCCCCGGGCCAGCCGCTCGGTCGCCACGGCCAGCGCGTCGGCCGTGACGACCAGGTCCGGTAGTCCTTCGCGCGGTTCGAGCAGCGGAACGCTGGAGGTCTCTTCCCGCTCGCCGCTGGCTACCCCGACCGGCTCGCTCGGGGTGCTAGCCCGCTCGCCTCCGGGTACCCCGACCGGCTCGCTCGGGGTGCTAGCCCGCTCGCCTCCGGGTACCCCGACCGGCTCGCTCATGGTCGGTGCCTCGGCCGGG
>Ga0335078_10012154_pt1 | contig 12778 bp, 11 predicted proteins | sample Lox_Sample_32_FD_206711 | JGI IMG/M metagenome (GOLD analysis project Ga0335078, IMG submission 206711) | Soil microbial communities from Loxahatchee National Wildlife Refuge, Florida, United States - Lox_Sample_3.2 | ecosystem: Environmental > Terrestrial > Soil > Wetlands | place: USA... | reverse complement strand
CTTCACCAACAGCTTGGCCTGTTGCACGTTCGCGCCGATGCGAATCCGCGTTGGAGGTCCCGCTGGCGCCAGAGAGATACGCAGACTGGCGGAGTTTTCGTCGGACGGGTTCAGAAGCAGAGCCACGCGCAGATGCTCGTCGAAAGCAACCGCGCTGGCCATGGTTGCGCGCATCCCGTCCGCATCCAGGATGTCTCCCTGGTGGACGGGCAAGCGCTGGAGCAACTCATCGCGCGCCGAAGGCGTGAGCCCTTCTACCGTAATGCTCTGGAGCAGAACGCGCCTGCCTTCCAGCCAGGCGTCGGGCGCGACAGCCGGCCCACCTTCCGGTGAAAGCTTAAAATTCACCTCCACGCGTGAGGTGGCCGGCAGCGTCATGGCCCGAGGGTTAAAGTGCCATTGCAGGACGGCTTCCACAGCGGCGCCACGCAACTCCTCCGGTCCGCTGACTGGCCTTGCCTCGGAAACGTGGCCGGCGGCGTCGATGTGAACCTCCAGCACTACGGAGCCCTCGATGTGCTTCGCCTTCGCCGCCTGCGGATACTTGGGCGGGACCTGGTGCAGCAGCTTCCCCGACTCCTGATCCTGAGGAATGGGCGCCGCCTGCAGCGGAAAGGTGTGGAGCGCGAGCCAGCCCGCGGCGAGCAATACTCCGCAACTGGCGGCGCAGAACGATACGAGCATTCGTTTCGACATAGTAACCTCCTTCAATAGCAGGGCCACCCGATCCTTCAGGTGACGCTTTCGCAAAAACAGAGCCGCCGGCGCCAGATCCAATGCCGGCCGATTCCCGGCCATGGCCAGCAGCGCGTTCAAATACTGCCCGCGATTCCCGGTGAGCGCCACCACTTCGCCATCCACGGTCTGCTCACGCGCCAGTTGCGCCTGGCCGATCAGCCACCAGATGGCCGGATGAAACCACAGCGCCGCGCGGACGATCTGTTCCGCCACGGTGACGATCCAATCGCGGCGGCGCACGTGCAGCAACTCATGGCACACGACGGCTTCCTGGATGTCCGCCGGCAATTCCGCGAAACCAACGGGCAAAACAACCACCGGCCGCCAGAGTCCGAAGGTGACCGGACCCGATAGCGATGGCGACAGCCGGAACTCCGCGCGCGGCGCAATCCCGGTGCGCCGGAGATCGAGTCGGGGCGGAAGCGGTGTAAAGACCCGCGCGTTCCGCCGCCAGAGGCGCAGGCGGCCGAGTCCCACGGCGAGCCACAGCGCCCGTCCGGCGCAGCCGGATACCAAAACGAAGAGCAGAGCCGTGCGCCACGGCGGCAGGTGGGCTGGAGCGCCGCCCGGCGAGGCCGGTCTGCCTGCCGCCATGGCGACCTCGATGTTCCCGTCCGCGGCACTGCGCCACGGTTCCACCACGGGAAGCAACAGGCAGATAGCCAGCAAAGCTTGCCAGCACGCCAGCCGGATACGCGGCGCGCGCAACTGGAAGACCCACACGGCCAGACCTCCCGCCGCGATCAGGGCCGCGGCCTGGGCGCTCCAGGCAGCCAGGTTGCCGAGCCAATAAGCCGCGCTCACGTTCGCCCTCCGATCAGCCGCCGGAGCTCCTCGACTTCATCCGTGGTCAGGTGCCGGTCCTCGATCAGGTGCACCAGCAAGGGCTCCGCCGAACCGTTGAACACGCGATTGACGAAATCCCGCACCATGGCGCCGATCACCCTGTTCTTCGGCTGCGCCGGCCGGTAGACGTAGGCGCGCTCCACCTGCTTGCGGTTGAGGTAGCCTTTCTGCTCCAGGATCTTCATCATGGTCATGACGGTGGTGTAGGCGACCCGGCGCCGCTCCAGCAGCGCCTCGTAAACGTCCCGGACGGTAGCGGTCTGCCGCTCCCAGACGATCTTCATGATCTCCAGCTCCTGGTCTGTCAGGGTCTTGCTTGGGGGGCGCATACTAAAAAATTAGTACTATTGAATAAACATGTCAAGGGGTTTTTTGGAGAAGGCGCGGACCTTTCCGCGTACATGCGGTCCGGTAACCGTTGCCACAACCGTTACCTCACCCCTAAATACTTGTGCCGGCCCGCGTTAGGAGCGCACTCTCAATCAGGAGGGAAAAATGCGCGGAAGACTGCTGGGTTTGCTGTTGGTTTCAATCTCGTTACGCGTGATGGGGGCCGAGCCGCCCGACATGCAGGCAAGGGAGGCCATCGCCCTCATCAACGCTGCTAGACAGAACCGGACGGATGGATACTTCTACCGTGCGGAGGCGCAATACCGCAGGGCGTTGGCGATCATGGAACAGGTATCCGGCGCGCAGAGTCCGGATCTGACGCCGATGTTGAACGGTCTGGCTGAACTCTACTTCGACGCCGGGCGATACACGGACGCCGAGGCGTATGCACGGCGCTCGGCGGCGGTGGTGGAGGCCAGCCTGGGCGCCGGGCATCCGCTGATGGCCACGGCTCTGCACGATCTGGCCGCCATTTACCAGGTACAGGGACAATTCGACAAGGCCGAGCCGCTATACTTGCGCGCCCTTGAGATTCGCGAGAGGACGCTGGGGCCGAATCATCCGTTCGTGGGCGTCACGTTGGCCAATCTCGCCGAACTGCATCGCGCCCGGGGAAGGCGGCGCCGGGCGGGTCAATCCGCCAAGCCGAGGCGTTTGAGCAGGGCGGCGAAGCGCGCGTCGGAGCGCAGGGCGTCGTAGTAAGGCATCACACTGGCATACGCGAGGAGCGGATTGCGCTCCTGGCAGGCTTTCCCCAACCACTCGAAGGCCCGATCCTTTTCGCCGATGCTGGCGTAGATCTGGGCGGCGTAGCAGGCTTTCCCGGGCCTTTTGGTGCGATCGCATTCGCGGATCCAGTTCTCCACCAGCCCGCGTGCCTCGGCGTGCCGGCCCTGTTGCGCGGCAAACAGCGCGCGGGCCGTGGCATCGTCGGCGTTGGGGAACGCGGCGCGCATCGCCTGCATGAGCGTCTCCACCGCCGCGGGCCTGCCTCTCAAGGTCTCGACACCCCGCAGTTGCTCGTAAGCGTGATAGAACGAGGGGTCCAGTTCGATGGCTTTCCGGAACTCTTCCACGGCTCGATCGTATTCGCGCCGGTCGGTATAGATCATTCCGGCCCCGGTAATCTTGTAAGCAGAGAGCGGATCGAGAGCCAGTGCGCGATTGATTTCCACCAGCGCCTGGTCCAGACGCCCGAGCGGCGTGAGGTACGTCACACTGTAGGCGAAGTGGGCATCCGCATCGCCGGGGCTCAGTTCAAGGGCGCGTTTGAATTCCCGCTCGGCGCCCGGCCAATCCCAGTCGTACAAGGCCTTGACGTATCCCAGCGAGACGTGCGCCGCGGCCAGCGTTCCGTCGAGTTGTAATGCGTGATTGGCGGCCTGGCGGGCTTGCGGCATGGCCTGTCGCGCCTCGGACCAGCCAAACACCCCCAGCCAGGTGTAACAATCCGCCATGCCCGTATACGCCGGCGCATAGCCGGGGTCTTTGGCGATGGCTTGCGCGAAGTACTCGATGCCTTTGCGGGCGCCTTCTGGCCGCCACTTATTCAGATGAAAGCGCCCCTGCAGGTAGAGGTTGTAGGCCTCCAGATCCTGCGTCGACGATTGCACCAGGCGGCCGCCGGGATTGCCGGCTACCCGAACCTCCAGCGCCGCGACGATCGCGCGCGAAATCTCATCCTGCACGGCAAAGACATCCGCGAGCCGGCGGTCGTAAGTCTCCGACCATACGTGGTAGCCGTCAGCCACGCTGCTCAGTTGGGCCGTGATGCGCAAACGGCCGCCGGACCTTTGCACGCTCCCTTCCAGCACATTGGCCACGTTGAGCTGGCGGCCCACCGCGCGAATGTCGGGATTCTTGCCCTTGAACTGGAAGGCGGAGCCGCGCGCGACCACGCGCAAACCCTGGACTTTGGTCAGCGCGTCAATCAGGTCGTCGGTCAAGCCGTCGCTGAAGTACTCGTTTTCCTTGTCGGAGCTCAAGTTCACGAAGGGCAGCACGGCGATAGATGATGAATCCGGAGATGCCGGCCGGAAATGCGACTTCCGGACCAGCAAGTAGCCGGCACAAAGCACAACCAGCGCCAGAGGCGGAACCAGGATGCGCCAATCCGTCCACCACACGCGGCCCGGAGGAGCGGCGGCGGTTTCGGCCGCCGGGCTGGGCAACGCCTCGAAAGATGGGAGATACCCTCCCTTCGGCAGATCGATCCGGACGGGGTCGCGGGCACCCTCCGTTTCGTAATACTCTTTCAGGCGCGCGCGCAGTTTAACGGCTTCCACGCGCACCACGCCGTCGAGTCGTGGATCGTACGACGGGTTCCGTCCGAAAACCTCTACACCGAGCAGGGTTTCCTTGAGTTGATTCCCTGCCAGCGCCTGATCGACGACGAAGCGCAAGAACCGGCCGGGCCGTTCGGCTCCGCCAAACGTCTTGCTGGCCAGGATCTTATCCAACTGTGCGCGAACACACTCCAGAGACGGCTTGGCCGCGGTATTGGAACTGGCGGCAATCGGTCCCAAGGGTTCCCGCGCAGAGGTGGGCACAGTCCTGATTAGATGATACGGGCGCATGGAAGGTTCGGTTCACTTCAGATCCGCGTTAGGCCGTTTAAACGCTGGACAATTGCCGGCATTTAGAAGTACACTATCGTAAGACAGCGAATTTAGATTGGTTTTATCCTCCATCCACGACTTCATCCGGCCAACCGCCAGACAGGGGCGTTGCATATCCTGCTGCGCGTGCGTCGCGAATCCTAAGGCAGCAGCTTAATAGCATACATGGGTCCAGGCAGAAACCTACCTCCTCGCAGGCCAGCCCGTAGAGAGAACGTGAACGAGTCGATTCGCGCCCGCGAAGTGCGCGCAGTCTTCCCGGACGGCACTGCCGAGATCATGCCCACCGCGGCGGCTCTACGGAAGGCACAAGAACTGGGCCTCGACCTGGTGATCGTCTCCCCGACGGCGGTGCCGCCCGTCGCCAAAGCCGTGGACTACGGCCACTATCAATACGAGCAGAAGAAGAAGCAGCACGAGGCCAAGAAAAAGCAGCACGTCGTGCAGGTGAAGGAACTGAAGTTCCGCCCCAATACCGACGACCACGATTACGATTTCAAGAAGAATCACGCCATCCGTTTTCTGCAGGAGGGCAACCGCGTTAAGGCCGTGGTGCAGTTCCGCGGGCGCGAAATTGCACACGCCGAGTTGGGCCGCAAGCTGCTGGCGCGGTTTGCCGCGGACCTGACAGCGTACGGCACGGCTGAAAACGTGCCGCGGATGGAAGGACGCAACGCGCACATCCTGATCAGCCCCACGAAATCGGTCAAGACTTAGATGGGGAGCGGGACGGGGAGTCCCGCGCAGGCCAGGGGAACGGCCAGAGGGCCTGTCGCAACGGCATGTTAAGATAGACCCAAGCGCGTCCGCCAATGTACAAAGCCTTCTTTGGTTTCGCCGAGAATCCCTTCAACATGAGCCCGGACCCGTCGTTTCTGTTCCGGAGTGCGCAACATGAGGAAGCTCTCGCGAACCTGATCTACGGCGTGCAAAGCCGGAAGGGATTCGTGGTGCTTACCGGCGAAGTCGGAACCGGCAAGACCACCATGCTGGAATGCTTGCGCGACTTCCTCCATTCCCAGCAGATCGCGTACGCCTCGCTGTTCAATTCCCGGTTGAATGTCCAGCAATTCTTCGAAATGATCGCTTACGATTTCGGCCTGCGATGCACGCGCACTTCCAAGACCGAGGTGCTGTTCGCGCTGAACGAGATGATCCTGGAGCGTGCCAACCTGGGGCGTACCACCGTGCTCATCGTGGATGAAGCGCACAACCTGGATTGGGACGTGCTCGAAGAGATCCGGTTGCTTGGTAATCTGGAAAACCGACGCGGGAAGATGCTTCAGATTCTGCTGGCTGGCCAACCCGAGCTGGACCGCAAACTGGAAGCCCCCGAATTCCGCCAGTTGAAGCAGCGCGTGGCTCTCCGCTGCGTGCTGCAGCCCTTCCAACTGGATGAGACGTTGGCGTACATTCAGTCCCGCCTGACGCGGGCCGGGTTGAAAGAACCAACCGTTTTGGCGCTCGAGATTCTGCGCGAGGTGCACTTCCGCACGCAAGGCATCCCCCGGCTTATCAACGCCATGTGCGACAATCTCCTGCTCACCGCCTTCGCCCTGGAGACCAAGGTTGTTACGCCGGCCATGGTCGACGAGGTGGCCGCGGACATGCGCCTGCAGTGGCCCGGCCAAAGGTCTTTCCTGCCCGACGGCAACTATGCCGAGAGGACCTTGCGGGAACAACGGCAGTATACCCCTGGCGACTAGCCAGCCCTGGTTGGTTAGCTTTAGCTAACTTTAGTTAACGTTGCTATCGGCGATTGGTTAGTATTTTCCCCTAGGAGATCAGATATCGTCCTCTCGCTACCAAAACTGCGATACACTTCTAGTGAAACAAAATCCAAACTTTTACACTACGGGTACATCACCTGACTTTTGAAAGTGAAGCTCCACGGATGATGTCCGGGGAATGCTAGCGTTGGATTTCTCTACAAGGGAGCGGTATATGCACGTTTTCTCGATGAGCCGGTTAGTTCGCTTGGCGGTGTGCCTGGCGCTCGTGGTTTGGATGGCGGCTTTCGGATTCGCAGCAACGATGGGTCCGCAAGTTTCACATGGCCCGACTTTCCCGCCCGATCCGTGGGATGGCAAGGTGGCGCATGGCCCGACCTTCCCGCCCGATCCGTGGGATGGCAAAGTCGCGCATGGCCCGACCTTCCCGCCCGATCCGTGGGATGGCAAGGTGGCGCATGGCCCGACTTTCCCGCCCGATCCGTGGGATGGCAAAGTCGCGCATGGCCCGACTTTCCCGCCCGACCCGTGGGATGGTAAAGTAGCGCATGGCCCTACCTTTCCACCCGATCCGTGGGACGGCAAGACAGCTTGAATAGCGCAGCCACGTAGTCTCCGGCAAAAGGGGGGCCTTCCCGCGGAGGGGAATGCGACAGGCTCTTCAATATGGCGCTTGGGCGATTAGCCTGTGGCTCAATGTCCGGGTAATCTCCGCCCTGGTGCGCGGAAGCTACCGCGAGTACCCCTTCGTCTTTGCCTACGCGCTGGCCCTACTCGCTTCAACCGTAGTCGAAATCGGAGTGCAAGCAGCGTCGCGACCGGTGCAGGACGAATATTACTGGCTTAATGAAGTGGTTCTGGATGTCCTGGTCTTTTGCGTGGTGATTGCCTTCATCGACGAGGCTGCCCGGTATTCCAAGCAGAAGACGATCGAGCGCCACTGGCTGGTCCTGGCGGCGGCTCTGTTCTGCGCCGTGTCGTACACGGTCCACCAAAGCGAACACCTGAATCGCCGAATGACTCTGATCAGCCGCGACCTGAATATCTGCGCGGTGATTCTGGATCTCATCCTCTGGTCGCTGCTGGTCACCGCCCGCCGTCCCAACCGGTGCCTGATGCTGCTCAGCGGGGGATTGGGTTTACAGCTCACCGGGGCGATCATGGGCGATCAGTTGCGGAATGCATCGCGGAAGCTGGTCTTCACGGGAACTTTGGTGGAGGTGATGACCGGCCTGCTGGCGCTGTACGTCTGGTGGCGGGCATTGCGCCCACACCCGGCAGGCGCAAGAGGGGTCGCGTACCGCAAGGCATAAAAGGCACAAAAAAAGGTGGGCCCCAAGGGACCCACCCGACCCGTGACGACGGCATTGCGCTGCCGGCGGTGTTATTGCTGCGGTAATTGAGCCTGCGCCTGTTGCGGGGACGATGGCAACTGCGAGAGGGAATAACTCTCGTCGGCGCTGAAAACTTTAATTTCCACGCGGCGGTTCCTGGCGCGCGCGGCGCGGGTGCGGCCGGCATCCAACGGTTTATCCGGTCCAAGCCCAATCATGTGAATGCGATAAATTGGAATGTCATGCTTGGCCACCAGGTACGCGGCTACGGCATCGGCGCGTTTGCGGCTGAGTGCTTCGTTGTACTGCCGCGAGCCGATGCGGTCCGTGAAGCCTTCCACGGCGATGAAGTAGCGCTTGTTCTTGGAGGCGTTCGCCACCATGTTGTCCAGATCCGCGCGGTCCTTTTCGGTGAGCGTGGACTTGTTAAACGCGAATGGGATGGTGAGGTCGGCGACCTGCTTGTAATCGTCGAGGTTGGCAACCTGTTGCCGCAGATTTCTGATCTCGTCCGAGTCCTTGCCCGCCAGATCCGCCGCCTGGTTGGCCCGGTTCATGGCGTTTTGGGCGCCGTTCTGGGCGGTCATAGCCTGTTCCTTCGCGGCGCTGATGCCGTTCTGAGCCTTTTCGTCGACACCGTTGATGTTGGCCGTCAGGTCGGTGCGGGTCTGCTGAATCTGCTGGCCGTTTTTGTTAGTTTGGTCGCTGACCTGGTCCACTCTGGCCTGGATCGGCGCAGTGGTGGTCTGCACATACTTCTTAGTCGCGCAACCGCCGCTAAGCAGCGTCGCTGCCAGAAGACCTCCGGTAAGAGTGATGCGTGTCATAATCTCCTCGCGCACGGTAGAGCAATTTGCGCACCGATAGCCGTGCGTTGAATGCCAAGGACTTACGCGTTCCACTTGGTGAGTTTTAGTCCATTTTCTTACTGTCCGGGAAAACTTTACCGGGCAACCGGGCATTGCGAAATCTTAATCACTCGCAGCCTAGGCGTGATATGTTCTTCGGTGATGAAGCGACTGGTTGGCATCTTCTTCGCGGCAACGCTCGCGGCGGCGGCACAGGACACCCGGTATCCTCCCGAGGGAAGTCAGATACCCGGTCCTAGTGGGCGATCCACCCCGGATTGGGTAGCGGAACTGAGCGAATGGCAGATGGCTGCGGGCGGCGAGCACGAGGCGTGGCTCAACGACCTGCGCCAATGGCGCCACGAGCGCCTGATCCGCATGGGCTACAACGACGCCGAATACCGGAGGCCCGAACTCCTGTGGACGCAGCGGGATTTCATCCAGCCGCAAATGATGGCCGAGGAGCGCTATTTCTACGATCCTGCGGCCGGGAAGTACACGGTCGACCGCTACCTCGACGATCTCGACAAGCGCTACGGCGGCATTGACAGCGTCCTGATCTGGCCGGTGTATCCGAATATCGGCATCGATAACCGCAATCAGTGGGACCTGGCTCGCGATTTGCCGGGCGGCGTTCCAGGCTTGCGGCGGATGGTGGAAGATTTCCATCATCGCGGCGTGCGGGTCTTCTTTCCGAGCATGCCGTGGGACACCGGCACGCGCGACGTGGGACAGCCGTACTGGAACGCAGCGGCCCGGCTTATGGCCGAGATCGGCGCCGATGGCGTGAACGGCGACACCTTCAACGGGATGCCGCGCGCTTACCGGACGGCCTCCGACCAGACCGGCCATCCCGTGACGTTCGAGCCGGAGGGGTCGCCCAGCGCCGACGAGATGTTGATGTGGAACAACCAGAGCTGGGGCTACTGGAAGTATCCTTTCGCGCCCATGGTCAGCAAGCTGAAATGGCTGGAGCCGCGCCACATGATCAATGTCTGCGACCGCTGGGCGCGCGACAAGACGGACAATCTGCAGGCCGCGTTCTTCAACGGCGTGGGCTACGAGAGTTGGGAGAACATCTGGGGCATCTGGAACCAGATCGCCCCGCGCGACGCCGAGGCTTTGAGGCGGGTGGCGTACATCGAGCGCCAGTTCGCGGATCTGCTGGTGGCGCGCGAGTGGGAGCCTTACGCGCCCACCCTGCAATATGGCGTGTTTGCGACGCGCTTTCCCGGCGAAGGGCGCACACTGTGGACGGTGGTCAATCGCAACGAATACGACGTGAGCGGCGAGCAGATCCGGGCGCCGCATGTGGAAGGCGCACGCTATTACGACATGTGGAGCGGTGTTGAAATCAAGCCCCGCATCGAGGGCGCGGGCGCGGTGTTGAGCTTCGCCATGGAGGCCAAGGGCTACGGCGCGATCCTGGCGGTGATGCCCGGCAGTGCTCCGCAAAACCTGGATGCCACGCTGGCGCGGATGCGGCAATGGGCGCGCGTGCCGCTGGAGAGCCTTTCCAACGAGTGGAAGTTTCTGCCGCAACGGATGGCGGAGACCCCGCCCACCAAGCCGCCCTCCGGAAGCCCGCCGGGAATGGTACACGTGCCGGCCGGCGCATTCGACTTCCGGGTGACCGGCATCGAGATCGAGGGATTCAACTGGGCCGGGTTGGACGTGCAGTATCCCTGGGAAGACGCGCCCCGGCGCGGCCACCACCACCTGCTCACGATGAAATCGTTCTATATCGATAGGTATCCGGTGACCAATGCCGAGTTCAAGAAGTTTCTGGACGCCGCGCGGTACCATCCGCAAGACGATCACAACTTTCTGAAGGACTGGCGCAACGGAAACTATCCGGACGGCTGGGCGAACAAGCCGGTCACCTGGGTCTCACTGGAAGATGCGCGGGCTTACGCCGCGTGGGAGGGCAAGCGATTGCCGCACGAGTGGGAATGGCAATACGCGGCGCAGGGCACGGATGGACGGCTGTATCCCTGGGGCAACGCGTGGGACGAGCACGCGGTTCCCGCGCCCTATAAGGGCCGCGACTTGCCCGGCCCCGCGGATGTGAATGCGCATCCGGCGGGCGCCAGTCCGTTCGGCGCGATGGACATGACCGGCAACGTGTGGCAATGGACCGATGAATTTGTGGATGAACATACGCGCGCGGCGATTGTGCGCGGCGGCAGCTACTACCGGCCGCAAGGGTCGATGTGGTATTTCCCGCAGGCTTACAAGCTGAACGAGCACGGGAAGTATCTGCTGATGGCCCCGTCCAAGGATCGCGCCGGAACGCTGGGGTTCCGGTGCGCGATGGACGAGTGAGGCGAGGGGGGGCAGGACGCCACATTCAAGCGGGCCCTGGAGGCCGCCAGCCCCAGATCATAGGCGTTAAAGTTAGGCGTTGCACAGCCGACACGGACCGCGTACGATCCGCCCAGGCCATCTTAGGTTCCAAGCTTCCCAGAACCCGACATACGGACAAGAGCCTCCTTGATCGTGTCCCGAAAAGGGTCCTTATCGTCGCCAGTGAACCCCCGCCCCCGCCGTGATAATCTCGCTGCTAAAATGATGGAGAGGCCCATGAACACGGTCTACGAGATTGAACGCGCGATAGACGCGCTCACCGAGCGGCAGATGGAAGAGCTATACGAATGGCTTGACCAGCGCCATCCGCAGCTTATCGAAGCGCAGCTTAAAGCCGATCTTGACGCCGGGCGCATCGACAACCGCATCGATCGCGCTTTGGCCCACCACAAAGCCGGAAACACACAACCCCTCTAAAGCGGCCCGCGTAATGATCCACCGGGGGAACGCGGATTTCTGGAACGATTACCGCGCCCTGCCCGCCAACATCCGCGCACGGGCTGATAAACAGTTCGCCTTGCTGAAAAACAATCCGCAACACCCTTCCCTGCAGTTCAAGAAACTCGGCGACCGCACGGGCAGGAAATCTGGTCAGCGCGGGTGACGCTGAAATACCGTGCCTTGGCTTTGAGGTTGCCTGACGAGTACGTGTGGTTTTGGATTGGTTGAGCATAACGTCTATGACGCTCTTATCAAGTGACCCGCGTTTCACAATGGGTGTGGAACGGGCCACATCAGGTCGCCCGCTCCTGGCCTCGTTGCGCAACCCTGTCGCAGAAGTTCGGGGCTGGCTCGCTGCCTGCCCCACATGGCGGCAAGGCGCAAAACGGAGAAACAGTTGAAGGTCGAAGAAAAGGCCGATTGACAATCGGCCTGCAGGTTGCCAACCTGCCCCACCTCACTCGTAGCGCAGCGCAGTCAGCGGATCCGTTCGGGCAGCGCGGCGGGCGGGCAACAGAACCGCGAGCGCCGCCACCACCAGCAGCAGAGCCGGAACCGCGATGAACGTCACCGGATCGGTGGCGCTGACGCCGTAGAGCAGACTCGCCGCGAACCGGCTGACCATCAGGGCCAGGGCGAGGCCAATCGCCACGCCAATTCCCGCCAGCGCCAATCCCTGCCTGGCCACCAGGCGGAGGACGCCGCCCGTGCGCGCGCCCAGCGCCATACGGATGCCAATCTCCCGTGTGCGCCGCCGCACCGAATAGCTCATCACGCCATACAGCCCCACCGTCGCCAGCGTGAGGCCGACCCCGCCGAACACGCCCAGCAGAACGGCGCTGAGCCTGGGGATCAGCAACGCGCCGTTCACGTGCTCGCGCATCGTTTCGGTGCCGGATACGGCCAGGTTTGCATCGAGCGCGGCGATTTCCTGGCGCACGGTGTGGATCATGTCGTGAGGATCGCCCGCCGTTTTCACCACGATGGAGATGCCGTAGAAACTGAACACGTCTTCAGGGTGGGCCTCCAGGTAGAGGAACGCCGCGTCGGACGGCTGCTCGCCCAGGGTTCGGGACTTGAAGTTGCTGGCAATGCCGATCACCTCGTAGGTCTTGCCATCCTCGGTGACGTGCCGCCCGAGTGGGTCGGTGTTAGGGAACATGTGATGCGCCATCGTTTCGTTGAGGATGGCCGACGCCCCGTCGGTCTGCTTATCGAAATCGCGGCCGCGCAGCAGGGGAAGGCCCATAGTTTCGAAGAAATGCGAGCCCGAATAGTAAACGTCGGCGACGACAGATTTGGCGTCTTTGACTCCATCCGCCTTGAAATCCAGCGAAGTTCCGCCGATGCTGAGGGGAATGCTGTCCAGGTAGCTGACCGACCGGACGCCCGGCAACGCCGATACGCGCTGGCGAAGCTGGGCGAGGTACTGACGGGTCTTTTCCGGCGAGTATTGGCTGAGCTTT